>Ga0315282_10005292_pt1 | contig 22058 bp, 15 predicted proteins | sample YL17G07_20_MG_FD_203693 | JGI IMG/M metagenome (GOLD analysis project Ga0315282, IMG submission 203693) | Sediment microbial communities from Yellowstone Lake, YNP, Wyoming, USA - YL17G07_20 | ecosystem: Environmental > Aquatic > Freshwater > Lake > Sediment | place: USA: Wyoming | collected... | reverse complement strand
TCCATTTTACCCCGGAGGGTGCTACGATTCATTCCGAGAAGTTGGGCGGCCTGGACCTGATTTCCGTTGGTCTTCTGAAGGGCACGGAGAATCAGGCCTCTTTCAATCGTCGAGATCATGTCCAATTCGGGTGAGGACGAAGAAGCCTTTGAGAGCTCTTCAAACAGGATATCCAAAAGATCTTCCATCGGCTTTTTCCAAAGCTCTTCTGGGGTTTCCCGTTTTTCCCAACCCTTTTCGAAAACGAGGTGGTCCTCGAGGATCCATTCTCCTTGACAGAGGACCATGGCCCTTTTCAAAACATTCTCAAGCTGCCGAACATTCCCTGGCCAGCCATAAGAGCTGACCTTTTCCATTGACGAGGGAGTAATTCCCACAATTCCCTTTTTTAACTCCCGGTTGAACTTTCTGATAAAATAGGAAACCAGCGCCGGGATGTCCTCCTTCCTCTCCCTGAGAGGAGGAATCTTGATGGAGACCACATTGAGACGGTAATAGAGGTCTTCCCTGAACCCTCCGGTCGTGATGGCCTCCTCCAGATCTTTGTTTGTTGCGACGATCAACCGAAGATCGACCCTGATCGTTTCCATCCCCCCCAGCCTTTCGAAGCGTCTCTCCTGAAGGACTCTTAACAATTTAGCCTGAGTGGAAAGGGACATATCGCCGATCTCGTCCAGAAAGATCGTCCCCCCTTGACACTGCTCCAATTTCCCAATGCGTCGAGAGGCGGCTCCTGTAAAAGCTCCTTTCTCATGTCCAAAGAGTTCACTTTCAAGGAGAGTATCGGGGATGGCCGCGCAGTTGACGGGAAGAAAAGCTTGGTTGGAACGGAGGCTGTGCTGATAAATGGCCCGAGCAAGCAGTTCCTTGCCCGTCCCACTTTCCCCCCTGAGGAGCACTGTGACATCGCTTGGGGCAACCTGACCGATCATTTTATAGATCTCCTGCATGGTCGGAGAGGTCCCGATAATCCTTTCCCCATCAGCCTCTTCACTGCTTTCCGTGGCAGCATAGGTGACCTCCTCCTTCATCAGTTTTCGAAGGGAGAGGGCCTTCTCGATCAGGCCCTTCATCTTGGGGATGGGAAAAGGTTTGAGGATGTAGTCGAAGGCCCCGTACTTCATCGCCTCGATGGCTGTCTCCGTGGTGCCGTAGGCAGTCATAATGATCACCAAGGATCTGGGATCGATGGACTTCATCTCCTTTAGAATCTCAATCCCACTTCGACCTGGCATCTTGATGTCCATGATGACGAGGTCAGGATGGCTTTCTCTAAATCGCGTCAGAGCCTCCTCACCGTTTTGAGCCGTGAGGATGGCGTAATGATTCTCCATCATGCGTTTCAGCGAGTAGCGGATGGATTTATCATCATCGACGATTAATATGGTCTGCATCCTCATTCCTTTGTTCCAATGGTAGCCAAATGGTAAAAAGGGTTCCTTTGTCTGGAGTGCTTTCCACCTCGATCCTTCCATGATGTTGGTCAATAATCCGGTGGGCAATCGAGAGACCAAGGCCAATGCCCCCCTCTCTGGTGGAGAAGAAGGGGTCGAAAAGTTTATCCATATCCTCAGGAGGGATGCCGATCCCTGAGTCCTGAATGGAAAGCTGAATCCACTGATTCCCTGTCGGTATCTTGCCACTCAATTTAAGTCGCCCCCCTTCGGGCATGGCCTGGATGGCATTCAACAAAAGGTTGAGAACCACCTGTTTCATTTGTTCCTTGTCAATGGTGATGGGGGGAAGGGATCTGAAATTCTTCTGGACAGAAATCCGTTGTTTCTCGACCTGGGGCCGGAGCAAACGAAGCGTCTCTTCAAAAATAGAGGGGACTTCTGCTTTCTCTAAAAGGGGAGGGGAGGGTCGAGCAAACCGTAGAAACTGATCGACGATCTCATTGATCCGGTCGATTTCTTCCTCAATGACTTTGAGGTCTTCTCGATGAGCATTCTTTGAAGGAAGACTTTCCCTCAAAGAATGAATCAGGATGTTGATGCTAGTCAAGGGATTTCGAATCTCATGGGCAATCCCTGCAGCCAGTTGCCCCAGGGCCGCCAGTTTTTCGGACAGGATCAACTGGGCCTCCGTCTTTCTGAGTTCAGCCGTTGTCTTCTGAATCTTCTCTTCCATCTGTTGACTGAAATTCTTAAGTTCTTGATACCGGAAGGCATTGTGAATGGCTAAACCGGCCTGTTGCGCAAAGGTGATCACCGATTCGAGGACATCCGCTGTGATGTTCTTTCCGGGTTCTACGTAATCGGCTGCAATCGCACCTAACGCCTTCTCCTTCGCAAGGAGGGGAATCACAATCAGGGAGTGAAGGCTAAATTTTTCTTTCAAGACCGGATTGATCCTCGCGTCTTTGCTTGCATCTGGTATCACAAAGGGCTTCTTCTCGACGACAGACCTGGCCACAATGCTGTCCACTGGTTCTAAAGGAAGGACAACCCCCCTGATTCCCTCTTCATCGACACCTACAGCCATCTTACATTCCAGGACATGTCTCTTTTCATTGACCAGATAGAGGCGGGCGCGGTCAAATCCGATATGCTTCGTCACCCCTTCCAGGACAAGCCGGAGGATTTCATCGATATCGAGGGTTCCCATGAGACCGGAATTCTCGATGCAGATCGCCGCCTGATTGGCAACGGTGGTGAGCATCTCTTCTTCTGTCTTTGAGAAGGAATGAGGATAGGACGTATAACAGTTGATCACCCCGATGACTTTGTCCTTCATCGCCATGGGTACGCTGAGCATGGAAATCAGGCCTTCCCTCTTCGCCAGGTCCTTCTCTTTATAAAGGGGCTCTTTGAGGACGTCGAGAATGGCCATGGGACGATTGTGAAGGGCTACGGTGCCCACCACTCCTTCCCCGAGCCCCAGACTTCTTTCTTTCAGATATTCTTCGCTGATGCTCTGAGTGGCTTTCAACTTGAGCTTCCGGTCCTTCTCATCAAGAATCCAGAGGGAACAAATCTTCGAATCCATCACCTTGGCGGTGACCGTGACGATCAAGCGAAGCACATCTCCAAGGTAGAGACCAGAAGCAATGGCCTTGCTGATCTCCAGCGGGGCATTGATCTCCCTGGCATCGAGGTTTCGGTTGTTTTTCATTAACCGTTTCCTTCCTTCACTTCTGTTTATCATATACAAAAACGATTCGTTTGGAAAGCAGATTGCCAGTTTTTCGTCATCCCCTCAACTCCAGGGGTCCTGGATCCCTCGGGAGCCCCTTTTGTCAGAGCGCAGAGATCATTCCTCCCCATATCCCTTGAGGCAAATTTTCTCGCATCAATAGATTTAAAATAAAGGACGTCAAATTCATTTGACGCCCTTGTCGCTCAACCAACCACGCATTGCATACAAAAAAGGCGCCAGCTTTCTCTGACGCCTTCGTCTTCAATACCTCTTTGTATGAACGGATAAATTTTCAATATAACAAAAGTATTTTTGTCGAGAAAAATTTTCCTTATATCTTGCTGTTTCCTTTCTGGGGTCCAAAGAATCCTATGCCTTTTTGGTTCAAAATATCCATATAGACGTGCAAGAACTGGCTACTTCGAACTGAGGGGACGTGAATGACCCGTACAACCTCTTTGCAATCTCTAAACTCTGGAGCAATATCACTGAGGATGTTTTGAGAATCTAACAGAAAGGCTTCGTTAAAAAGGGCCTTAGGGTCATCCGGGAATAAGGGGACAATCACAATGTCAGCCTCAACGAGATCTTGGAAAAAATGCGTCCCATAAGAGACTTCGGGCGTATATCCCTCTTTTGCAAAGGATATCTCCATCAGGAGCTTTGCCTTATTGATATTGGCATAGGTTACACGTACACCCAGGTTGATATCGTTGCTTCCCCAACGGCCAGGCCCCATCAGGGCATAGGGTTTTAAGGACAAGTGTCTATTCAATACGTTCACGACACTAGCAATCTTCAACTTTTCTTCATAGGTCTGCAAGGCATCATAAGCTCTGGGGTTGACATAAACAATATATTCAATGTTGTGAAGAACGCTATTGGAAAGTCCTGTGCTGGTGATGAAGAGAAGTTGTTCCTCCGGGATCTGTTCTGGGATGGGGACTTTTTCCAATTCTTTTCTTATGGAAAGGGATCGACATTGTAACAGATAGAATTTGTTGTTATCCCAGGCAAACTCGATATCCACAGGACGCCCGTAGGCGGCTTCAACTCTCGAAAGGATTTTCTTGGCGAGGGGAACAAAAGCTGTTTTGGTTAACAAGTTTTCAAAGGTCAAACAAAGTTCTTCTCCCTTGAGGGGTTGGGTTTTAAACATAGGCGGAGCCAGATGCCCATTTTTTTGGAGGGATACAGAATAAAAAAGTTCTGGGTGATCCACTGCAGAACTTAACGTTCGAAAGTCCACCGTTTCAATGATCCCTTTTTTCAGGTTGAGGACATCCACCTGTTTCTGGGAGTACTTTTTGATCTGTGGTGCAGTGATTTCCGGCCGCAATTGGGGATGGCTTAATGGGATCATCCGGGGATAGTCAGAACCGACACGGTCTACTGCCCGGGTCCCCAGGCCAAACACCAATCTCACCAGCCCCTCCTCCTTTTTGATCTTTGGATTCCAGGCATAGACATTGCGAGAAAACATGACCCCCGAGGCAAAGGGGAGAAAGTAATCTCCCAAGCGTTGGCCTACCACCTTCTGAACAACCATGGCCATCCGTTCATCGTAATCCAATAGCCCATGATCCACACGGTAGAGGATAGGATCTGGTCCATAAGTACTTGTGAATACCTGTTTGAGGCCAACAATAAAATTTCTAAGACGCGTCTCTATATCTCCCAGGTTGGTCAGAAAAACGGAGAGATACTTTCCAGAAAAGGCCAAACCGAAGTTATCCTCCAACATGCTGGAGGATCGAATAATAATGGGGTGTTCCCCGATCTCTTCTAAAATTTTTCGAAAATCTTCGATGACCTCTGGAGCGAAGTTGGCAAACTTAAACTTCTCCCCGATATGCAAAAATTCCTTTTCAATGGTCTCTCTGTCTTTATATTTATGTGTATGGAACTGTTGAAGGTTGTTTCGGTCTAAGAATTCCGAGAAAACGCCAGAATTTAAAAACCACGTATCCGGAACCCTGATATACTCCTCCAGTTCCGGATCTCTCTCGTCCAAAATGGGGAGCAGAATTTTTTGGGCTAAAATCATGCCGGCGGCCTTGCCTCCCAATTTACCAGGGTTTCTCCGGCTCCAGAGACAATGCTTGAGGATATTTTCAATGTCACGGATGGTAATGTGGTTTTTGGCAAGGCCAATAAAAGGAAGCTGGTTAGAAATATAATGTTTGATGAGGGCGACACGAATTCCTTCAGCTTCCTCCTGTGAAATATAGACTTCACCTTTCGGGATTTCACAGAACTCCCGGAGGGCGTTATAAATTTCCAAGGAGGTGGCCTGTTCTTGATTGACCACCATGCTCAGCTCTAGAGATTTATCCTTTTTCCGGGCCAGGTTGATGTAATTTTCGATCTCATGGTCACTTAGAGAGCTGGCAGAATAATAACCGATGAGGCCTTCCACGTATTCCTGACGGTTGATCTCCGTATCGGGAAACCCGTCTGCTTTCAGCGCTTCGAGGGCCTGCTGGTAAAGTTTCTCCCGTGTGATAATCCCCCTCTTCTCTAAAACCTCCATAAAGATGCTGTACATCAGTCCCATGAGATTCGGGTACTGATTCATTTTTCTAAACAACCTGTAGGTTTTTAGGATATCCATCCTAAACCCAGCCCCGCAGCTTACAGGCCTCTGCTACCCTTGCCACAGAGACGAGGTAGGCAGCTTCTCTCATGTTGACCTTCTCCTGTAAGTACATCTGGTAAACTCCGTGAAAGGCCCGGGACATTTTTTCGTCGAGCCTTTCGTGAACTTCTTGGAGCGGCCAGTAAAAATTATACGCGTTTTGAACTTGCTCAAAATAGGATACGGTCACCCCCCCTGCATTGGCAAGAAAATCAGGCAGAACAAAGACCTTGTTCTGATGAAGGATTTCATCGGCCTCCGGTGTGGTCGGCCCGTTGGCCAGCTCACAAGAAATCTTGCACCTGATTCGATCTGCGTTTGCCGCTGTAATCACATTTTCGAGGGCCGCTGGGAAAAGAACTGTTACATCCAATTGCAGGAGTTCTTCGTTACTAATGCTCTCGGATCCTGGAAATCCTTCGAGACTGCCGGTATTCAGCTTATGTTCCACCACCTGTTTGGGATCTAACCCTTTTGAGTTATAAATCCCCCCCTTGGAGTCAGAAGCTGCCACCAGTTTGAGTCCAAGAATTTCACGGCCCAAGAGAGCCGCGTATTGACCGGCATTGCCAAAACCCTGGATCGCCATGGTCTTATCTCGGAGATCCATGTTCAGTATTTTAGCCGCTTCGCGCGTGACATAGATGCCACCTCGTGCCGTCGCATCTCCCCGGCCCTCTGATCCTCCCAGAGGGATCGGTTTACCTGTGATGACACCCGGATGATGTTGCCCTACCAAGGTCTCATACTCGTCCATCATCCAACCCATAATCTGAGGAGTCGTATAGACATCTGGAGCGGGCACATCTTTCGAAATCGATAGCATCGGGGCAACTGCCCGAATATAGGCGCGAGCTAACCGCTGTTTCTCGGTTTCCGACATTCCTTTTGGATTACAGGTGACCCCTCCTTTCCCTCCTCCTAAGGGGATATCCACCACCGCCGTCTTCCAAGTCATCCATGCAGCCAGCGCCCGGACGGTGTCAATGGTTTCTTCCGGATGCCAGCGAATCCCGCCTTTCGCAGGCCCCCGGGCAGTATTATACTGGACCCGGTAGGCATGAAGAATTTGAACGTCTCCGTCATCCATTTGGACAGGAATCGTCACCGTGAGTTCTCGTTGAGGCCAGCGGAGCAGATCATGGGTGGCTTGGTCCAAGCCCAGTCTCTCTGCGGCGGCATCCAGTTGTCTCTGTGCAATTTTAAAGGGATTCAAATCTGGCATGTTTGGTTCTCCTTTTCGAGGATGAATAACAAAAAAGGCGCCAGGTCTCTTTGACGCCCGCGTCTTCACTACACCTTTGTATTGATTGACATTTTTTTATTATAAAACAGTCTCTTTGTCAAGAGAATCTCGGAGGAAAGTTCTTCCTCTGTTCTTGCTAGAAAAGAAAGGGGATACCTGGTATTTTCAGGGATCCCCTTACCTACGATCATCCAGAGCCTGCTAGTCCCCAGTCCCTCTCAAGGCTTTGGACCTAATCAGAGCTTCCATGTTTAGATTTAGAATCTTAGAAGGAGTTTTTTCGCCTTTGCCATTTCCCCTGAGAATTGTTTCAGCCTCCTGTTTGTCCACATCCATGACATAAGGGATTCCCGACATTTCTGAAGCTTCACGGGTCAAGCTACAGAGGTCATCTCTGGAAACATATTTTAAAGCAAATTTTCTTGCTCCAGCCATCAGTTGTTGAAGCCCTGCATTCAACCGATCGAAATAGGTAATCATTCCAATCGTCCCGGTGGGAATGCGTTCAAAATCCTTTCCGTATTTATCTTTGAGCTTGGCAGCCAAAACGAAGATGTGCTCCCGGTCGGTGCCGTATTTGGCCACATCCGCAGGAACCTTGCCTTTTTTTATCATCTCACCGATGGTATTTCCGACCATGGCAGCCGTCATTGAAGCTCGACCCAGGCAGATCGCTTTGATATAAGGAGCAGCTAAAGCGATTGCCTTGAAGATATGATCCTCAAGGGCAAGGCCCCCTGCGATGGCGCAGGTCGGGATGAAAGCCCCTTTCTTTTCGAGACTTCTCAAGTATTGGTAAAGGAGGCTTTCAAGGTAAACCGTAGGAACCCCCCACTCATTCATCATTCGCCATGGACTCATCCCGGTTCCTCCTCCTGCACCGTCCACAGTGAGGAGGTCGATCTTTGCATCGGACGCAAATTTGACTGCCCGGGCAAGGTCAGCAGGTCGATAGGCACCGGTTTTTAGAGAGACATATTTTGCTCCGATCTTTTTCAACCGTTCCACTTCTTTATGAAACCCTTCCTCACTCACCATCCCCAGTCTGGAGTGGCGTTCAAATTCTTTAAAATCTCCCTGTTTGAAAGCCTCCTGCACAACCTCGTCTTCGGGGTCGGGAAGGACGATGTAACCCCGGCTTTTTAACTGCATGGCCCTTTCCAGGGTGGGGAGTTTGACTTCACCACCGATATTTTTCGCGCCCTGTCCCCATTTCGGTTCAATAATCTGGACTCCCAGTTGTTCCACCGCATACTCCGGCACTCCCAAGCGGCCATCTTCTACGTTATACTGGACAATAATTCCGCCATGTCCATCATACCATTGTTGGAAAGTCTTCACCCTCCGTTCCATTTCTGGCGATCTCACCACATGACCATTCTTGATCTCAGACTGAGGGTCCATACCACAGACGTTTTCACCCACAACGACCAGAGTTCCAGCAATGGCTGCGGCAATGGCCATTGATTCCCAGTGGATCCGTGCAATATCGGTCGAGCCTAAAGCCCCTGTGAAATAGGGGACTTTCATCTTAATCTTCTCCTTGGCTCCCACTTCTGTGGAGACATCGACCGCCGGGAACGTCGCATGATCTGAATCGGCTGGCACACCCATGGCCCCGACACAGGTTCCCTGAATGTTGAAGTGAGAAAAATCGACGGGATAATCCTTTTCAGATCCTGCTGTCACCTTGGAATAGGGCTGCGGGTAGAGGATCTCCCTTCCTCTCAAGGCGGAACGGCCCACTTCACAGGGGCCAGGGCAGCCATCCAGACAGGTAACACATAGCCCTGATGTGGGAGCGGGGTTAACCCGATTTCGAGTAAACGTGGCCGGACTTCGATTGGGCTTGGTGAATGTCATCTTTTTATTCCTCCCTTTCTTTTTCTTAAAATAAAAAAGGCGTCAGGTCATCCTGACGCCCATGTCATTCATACAGCATTGTATCAAATATGAAAGGGGGTCATTCCTTTGACGCCCCTGTTATCAATACACCTTTGTATTGATGTATTAAATCATTTTTTAGAATAAAAACAAGGTTTTGTCAAGGGAAATTTGATTTGTAAGAATTCTGTTGACATTTAGACCCTGAAAACGTAAAAATACATTTCAGCTGAATTATTTCAGGCTTGATTTCAGTATTAATAAAAATGAATGGTAAAATTTCAACTGGAATTGGCTATGTAGATCATACCCTTGGGTTTCTCAAGACCGGGGACAATGTGATCTGGGAGGTTGAGGCAGGGACTTACGTCGAGACCTTCCTTCAGCGGTTTATTGAGCACAATTTGAAGAGCGGATACAAATTGGTCTATGTCAGTTTCAATGTCTCACCCTCCACCCTTACCAAGCGTTTAGCCCATCTCTCCCATTTGGAATATCTGACCATTCTGGACTGCTTTACCTCCGGAAAGGGGAATAGTGACCCTCTCTTTGGCTATTTTTATGAGAGAGGGAAGGAGGGATTCAAAGGAAGTGTGGTCAAAGTTGAAAATCCCAAGGACCTTTCTCAGTTCCGGGTAGCCATGGATCGGGTTGAGATCGAGAAGGGGGCAGGTGTCCGGTATATCTTCGACAGCCTGACCGGGATGCAGGACATCTGGGGCGATGAGAATTTGACCTACAAATTCTTCACCTACTCCTGTCCCAGGCTTTATGACCTTCAGACCGTGGCCTACTGGGTTTTGGAGAAGGAGGCGCATACGCCCTCGTTTAAGGCCAATCTCAGGCATATTACCCAGGTGGCGATCGAGCTTGAAAAGCAGGACGGAGAGCTCTTTTTTAAAGCGATCAAGATTGAAGGGAGGTTTCCAAGGAGTGCCTTTCTCCCGAAACATTATGAAGTCTGGGACGAGGAGATCATCTTTCCTTCCATCGGGGGCCGAAGGCCCGGCAACCTGGGCGACAAAATCAGAACATTAAGGAAAAAGGCAGGAATGACCCAGAAGGAACTGGCTGAACGGGTGGGCCTGACCCCGAGCTTTATCTCCCAAGTGGAAAAGAGCCTGATCAGTCCCTCCCTGGATTCCCTTCTGAAATTGAGCGAGAAATTGAATACCCAGCCCGTTTACTTTCTAACGGAGGGCGAAAGTGGTCCCCTGCAGAAGATGGTGATCAAGCCAGCTGAAAGGCAGGATGTCCGCCTTCCGGCACTGAAGGGGTTGGATATAAAACTCCAGCTCTTGGTCTCAGATGTGCTCAATCGAAGAATGGAACCTTACCTGTTAACCATGAAAGAGGGGGCAGCGATAGACGGCCATTTTTATGGCCACAAAGGGGATGAATTTGCCTATGTCATTGAAGGTGAGTTGGAGGTTGAAATTCAGGACGAAAAACAAATATTGAGACAGGGAGATAGTCTTTATATCGGATCAACATTCCCCTCAAAATGGTCAAATATCGGAAAAGGGGAGGCTATTCTTTTATGGGTCTTAAGCCCACCAAGGACAGGATTGTAAGCTTAAGTAAAATTTAACTATGAATTTTTTTTGGGACAAAAATTAAGTGAAAATGTATTTATTTTGTAAAAATTAACCAAATCTTATTTTGGAGGCGGAAATGGACCTAAAATCAGTTGATTTGATCGTTGACAAATACCAGGAAAAGAGAACGGCCCTCATCAGCATCCTTCACGACGTTCAGGATCGGTATAAATATCTTTCCGATGATGCCCTTAGAATGGTGGCATCCAGGCTTCGGATGGACATCAATGAGATCTACGGCGTTGCCACCTTCTATAAATCCTTTACCCTCGTCCCTCAAGGGAAGCACTCCATTACCCTTTGTCTCGGGACCGCATGCCATGTTCGGGGAGGGCCAAAGATATTAAGGGAACTCAAGGGACTCCTCCATATTGAGCCGGGGCATACGAGCGCCGACAGACAATTCTCTTTGAATGTGGTGAACTGCCTGGGAGTGTGTGCCATCGGTCCGGTGATGATGGTGGATAGAAAGTTTTATGGGGAGATGAATTCCATCCGGGCGAAAAGAATTATTGAAAAATTAAATAACAAGCGTAGCGGGGCGAGACCATGAGAAGAATCAAATCGGTTAAGGATCTGGAAAAATGGGAGGAGGATATCCTCTCAAAACAGACGCGCCATGAAATGATCATCTCGGTGTGTGGTGGCACTGGATGTCAAGCTTATGGATGCCAGAAAGTAAAGGGGGCCTTCCAAAAAGAATTAACACAGAGAGGAATGAGAGAAAGGGTGACCTTGAAAGTAACGGGATGCCCTGGTTTTTGTGAGAAAGGGCCCCTTGTAACAATCTACCCCCAAAACATTTTCTATCAAAAAGTCAAACCAGAGGATGTTCGAGAAATCATCTCTGAAACCATCCAGAATGGGAGAACGGTGGAACATCTTCTCTATGAAGATCCCATTGCCAATCGAAGGATCGTTTCCGCAGCAGATATTCCGTTTTATCGCTCCCAGATGAGGTTGCTCCTCGGTCAGAATGATCTCATTGACCCAACCCATATTGAAGACTATGTGGCGGTTGTGGGTTATCAATCGTTGGCCGAAGCTCTGTTTAAAATGAAACCTACGGAGATTATTGAAGAGATAAAGACATCCGGCTTGAGGGGGAGGGGAGGGGCAGGTTACCCGACCGGGAAAAAATGGGAAGATTGTAAAAAGGAGCCAGGGGACATTAAATATGTCATCTGCAACTGCGACGAGGGAGACCCCGGGGCTTTCATGGATAGAGCCCTTATGGAGGGGAATCCTCACTCGGTTCTCGAAGGAATGTTGATTGGAGCCTATGCGATCGGAGCCAATCAGGGGTTCATCTATGTGAGACATGAATATCCCCTGGCACACAAGAATGCAGAGATTGCCATTCAACAGGCCAGAAAGGCGGGATTGCTGGGGGAAAATATCTTGGACTCCGGTTTCGATTTCGATGTGGAGATTGCTAAGGGCGGCGGTGCTTTTGTCTGCGGAGAATCGACCGCATTGATCGCCTCGATTGAGGGCCGGGTTGGAGAACCTAGGAGCAAACAGGTACGTACCGTGAAGCATGGGCTCTGGGGAAAACCCACAACCCTGAACAATGTAGAGACCTGGGCCAATGTTCCCCTGATCATTGAGAAAGGAAGCAAATGGTTTTCCTCGATTGGAACTGAAAAGAGCAAAGGGACAAAGATCTTCTCCCTCGTTGGACAGGTAAAAAACACCGGTCTTGTCGAGGTGCCCATGGGCATCACCCTCAAAGAAATCATCTTCGACATTGGAGGTGGACAGCAGAACGGAAGAAAGATTAAGGCCGTCCAGACCGGAGGGCCCTCGGGTGGGTGTATCCCCGCCTCCTTATTGCATCTGCCGGTCGATTTCGACAGCCTCACCCAGGCCGGCTCCATGATGGGTTCGGGCGGAATGATCGTCATGGATGAAGGAACCTGTATGGTCGATGTGGCGAAATATTTTGTCCACTTCCTCCAGGAGGAATCTTGCGGAAAATGCCTTCCCTGCCGGGAGGGGCTAAAAAGGATGGGGGAGATTTTGGATAGGATTACAGAAGGGAAAGGGAATGATGAAGACCTATCACTCCTCGAGGAATTGGCTGAAGTTGTGGCGGATACCTCCCTTTGCGGCCTGGGAAAGACCGCTCCCAATCCGGTCCTCTCTGCGGTTAGATATTTCCGTCCTGAGTTTGAGGCTCACATTCACCAAAAGAGATGTCCGGCGGGCGTTTGCACACCGCTCATCCAGTATTCGATTGGAGAAGACTGCACAGGATGTGGTGCCTGTGCCAAGGTCTGTCCCACAAAGGCCATTGAAGGCGACAAGAAGCAGACTCACCACATCCTTGTTGAACTCTGTTCAAAATGCGGATCCTGTAAAGATGTGTGTAAGGTCAATGCAGTGATGGTGCAATAGCATTTCTTATCGCGCAAGGATTCAGTCTTGCATGGAGTCATATAAAGGAGAGAATGTATGGAAAGAAAAACGGTCAACATCACAATTGATGGAAGGCTGATCGATGTGGAGGAAGGGAGTACCATTCTCCAAGCGGGCCGTGAATTTGGAATTCACATCCCCACGATATGTTACATGGAACATCTCACTCCTTATGGAGGATGTCGGATCTGTGTGGTGGAGATCAGCAACAATGGTGGTAAACCATTTATCGATACATCCTGCACTCATCAAGTCAGCGAGGGAATGGTCATTCAGACCCAATCCCCAAGGGTCATCAGGGCAAGAAAGATGTTGGCGGAACTTCTTGTGGCCAGTGCCCCCAATGTAAAAATGGCTCAGGACATTGCTGCCCGCATGGGGCTCCTCAAAGTCCGGTTCCCGATGGAAGACAACCGTTGTATCCTCTGTGGCCTTTGTATCCGGATGTGTTACGAGCAGATGGATGGAAAAGCCCTCGGCTTTGTAGGAAGGGGAATGGGCCGAAAAGTAAGCATGCCCTTTGAGGTGAGGCCTGAGACCTGCCGTCTCTGCAGGGGGTGTGATTATGTCTGCCCCGGAATCATTGTTCCCTGTCATGGAGTCAAAGAGCCCGGCGAGCTCTGCGGGAGATGCGTCCGTTTGGAGGAAATGCCGAACTGCTGTCCCACGGGAACATTTGGCTGTTTCTGCGAACAGAACCCCCTCTAATGTTCTATCCCCCTATTTTATTGGTGAGAAGGATGGCTTCCGCTACCTGACGCATGGTCTTGCGGCTGTCCATGCTCGCCTTGCGGATCCTTTTGAATGCCTCTTCTTCATCCAGGTCATGCCGTCTCATCAATACCCCTTTGGCTCTTTCCACTAATTTGCGGGTCTCCAATTCCTCCTGGATCACCTTCGTCTTGACCATCAACTCTGTGTTCTCTATACAGATCGCCGCCTGATTGGCGACCGTTGTAAGCAGGGCCCGTTCGGTCTCAGTGAATTCATGGGGATAGGAGGTGTAAATATTGATCACCCCGATGATTTTGTCTTTGACAGTCATGGGGACGCTGAGCATGGACATCAACCCTTCTTTACGTGCCAGTTCCTTCTCCTTGTAGCGAGGCTCCTTGAGGACGTCCAAAATGGCGAGGGGTTTCTTCTGCTCAGCCACATATCCCACGATGCCCTCACCCACCTTCAAACTTCGTTCTTTGAGATAGGCCTCACTGATTGCCTGGGTGGCACGGATTTTGAGGGCCTTCTCTTTCTCATCCAATATCCAGAGGGAACAGATTTTTGAGTCCATTACATTGGCCGTCACTGTGACGATCAATTTCAAGATGTCGTCTAAGTACTGATCCGAAGAGATGGCCTGGCTGATCTCGGAAAGGGCCTTGATCTGCTTTTCATAGGATGTTTTTGATGCCTTTTTCGTTAACAACGAAGCTCTCCTTTTCTGATCAAGTACGGGGTGCACCCCGTTGTTGAGAAAACCGAGATATCTAACATCAACCCATTTAAGATAGCAATGGCGTTAGATCGATTTCATCCACCACCCCTTCAACTACGGGGTACATTTACACAAAAGACCTTCAGTTGTCAATTATTTCCGGAAGCATCTCCAATTCCGTGATGACAGGGTGAGCTTCGTAGAAGCAGACGGACCAGGCTTCGAAAGCTTTAGAATTGCGGTTCTTTTTGAAGGGTCAGGGGTAACTTTCGTAGTCACGGAAAAGGAGGTTTTTTCATGGATTGAGGCCCCTCGAATCAAATTGATAAGAGGTTCCGCTCTAAATCTTTCTCCGCTGGCCCGTCTACTTCGTCCCGATTGGCTGGTGCCCCCAGTTTCTTTCCCGGTTTTTACCACAAGAAAAGAGATGCTTACATTACTTCCCATGGGGTTGACCGGGGGAGGGGATTATGGTAAATGTTAAAAATATTTTACGGGAAAGTCGGCTGAATGCCGCGCGTTGCCCGCCTGCCGTTAGGCAGGTAGGCGGGATGAAGGCCGACAATAGTAATGTAGGTACCTTACCCGGAAGCCCCGCCCTGTGCCCGCCTGCCCTGTACCATGTTAGGTTCAGGGCCTGCCGGTTGGCGGGGGCGGCGGGCTTCACTTTTTTGTGGGGGAAGAGAAATGGCCAGGTTAGATAAGAAAGATGTGCTCCGAATGGCGAAGGAGAAAAAGGTGAAATTCGTGCGCCTCTGGTTTACGGATATCCTTGGTTTTCTAAAGAGCTTTGCCATTACCATCCGTGAACTGGAGGGAGCCTTGGAAGATGGGAGAGGATTTGATGGGTCCTCCATCGTTGGCTTTGTCCGGATCGATGAGAGTGATATGGTCGCCATGCCTGACCCTTCCACCTTTAGAGTCCTTCCTTGGAAGGCGAATGAGGCTGTTGTCGCTTCTATGTTCTGCGATATCTTGGAGCCAGAGGGGAGCCCTTATCAGGGAGATCCTCGATGGGTCTTGAAGAAGAACCTGAAACGGGCTGCTGATATGGGGTACGTCTTCAATGTGGGACCTGAGCTGGAGTATTTCTATTTTCAACGTTCCTCCGGAAAGCCGGAGCCTCTTGACACAGGGGGTTATTTCGATCTCACTCCCCTGGATGTTGCGAGCGAACTTCGAAAACAGACAGTGACGGTTTTAGAAGAACTCGGAATTCTAGTAGAGTATTCTCATCACGAAGTGGCGCCGAGTCAACATGAGATTGATCTCAAATACACGGATGCGCTGACCATGGCAGATAGCACCATGCTTTATCGATTAGTGGTCAAAGAGGTTGCTCTGAAGAATAATGTCTACGCTACGTTTATGCCGAAACCGGTTTATGGCGTCAACGGGAGCGGGATGCATACCCACCAATCCCTTTTTAAAGGGAATAAGAATGTCTTTTTCGACCTAAAAGACAAATATCATCTTTCAGATATTGCGAAACATTATATTGCCGGGTTATTGAAGCATGCGAGAGAGCTTACGTTAGTTACGAATCAATGGATCAATTCTTATAAACGGCTGGTCCCGGGATACGAAGCGCCGGTTTATATCTCTTGGGCACAAAGGAATCGATCCGATCTTATCCGCATTCCGTTGTATAAACCCGGTAAAGAGAAAGAGACACGAGTCGAGTATCGATCTCCTGATCCTGCCTGTAATCCCTATTTGGCCTTTGCCGTGATGTTGGCGGTCGGTCTGGAAGGGATGACAAAAAAGTATCCTCTGAGAGAACCCATAGAACGAAATGTCTATGAGATGACCCAGGAAGAGAGAAAAAAGAATAAGATCGATTCCCTTCCCGGGAATCTGTACGAAGCCATTCAAGTGACAGAAGAGAGCCAGCTCGTGAAGCAAGCTTTGGGAGAGGATCTCTTTCACAAGTTTATTGAGAACAAGAAGATTGAATGGGACCGTTACCAAGCGCAGGTAACCGATTACGAATTGAATGAGTATTTTTCGATCTTATGATGGAGGAAACGGATGGATCCAAGCAAATTGTGGTGGATTGAAGAGAGGGCAAAGAAGACCATTGAAAAACTGGTGGCCCATGACTTCAAGGCTATCTATGTGAAAAACAAGCAGGAGGCGGTAGAAGAAATCTGGAAACACATTACCCCGAAACAAAGAGTGGGAGTCGGAGGTTCAGTGACCATTAGAGAACTTGGAATTTTGGGACAATTGGAAGCTCGGGGTCATACCGTCTATGACCATTGGAAACCCGGTGTTCCGAAAGAGACCGTTCTTGAAATCCGTAAGTCCCAGATGACTTCTGACGTCTTTCTCAGCAGTATCAATGCCGTCACCATGAATGGAGAACTGGTTAACATCGACGGGGCCGGGAACCGGGTCAACTCCACCATTTTCGGCCCTGGAAAAGTGATCCTCGTGGCCGGTTATAATAAAATTGTCGAAGATGTCCAGGAAGCGATTAAAAGGGTAAAAGACGTTGCTGCGCCTATTAATGCGAAGCGCCTCAATGTCGACGTCCCCTGTGCTAAACTGGGGAAATGTGTGGACTGCAACTCACCCAACCGGATCTGCAGGGTCGTCGTGATTCATGAGCGAAGACCCCTCTTGACGGATATGCTCATCATTCTGGTGGGTGAAGAACTGGGCTTCTGAAAACAGCATGGAGCAGAGAGCATAGCGCATAGCGTTGAGATAAGCACCAAATTCCAAACACCAAATAACAAATAAATCTCAATGACCAAAATTCAAAATTCCAAAGAAAAATAATCCGGGTCATTGGAAATTGAAATTTGGAATTTATTTGGGATTTGGAGCTTGAGATTTGGAATTTTAGACGCTTTAAGGTTGGACTACAGCCCGAAGGCAGGCGCTTTGCGAATTTCATAACTGAAGGAGAGGGAGGAAGTATGGGTAAAATCAGGAGGGCGATCATTAGCGTTACGGACAAGTCTGGAGTGGCAACGTTTGCGAAGACTTTAGCTCAAATGGGAGTGGAGATCCTCTCAACCGGAGGCACGGCAAAGACCCTGAGGGAGGATGGAATCTCCGTAAAAGACATCTCGGAATATACCGGATTTCCGGAGATGCTCGATGGGAGAGTGAAGACCCTTCACCCCAAAGTCCACGGAGGTCTCTTAGGACAAAGGTCTAAACCGGAGCATGTCAAGAAGATGAACGAGCATGGGATTCTTCCTATTGACCTCGTGGCGGTTAATCTCTACCCCTTTGAGGCAACGGTGGCAAGGGAAGGATGCACCCTCGAAGAGGCGATCGAGAATATTGATATCGGCGGACCCACCATGCTTCGTTCGTCAGCGAAGAACTACCCGGATGTGACGGTTGTGGTGGACCCGAAGGATTATGATCTGGTCCTTTCTGAGTTGAAGGAGCGGGGAGAGGTTTCTACCGAAACTAATTTTAGGTTGGCCAGGAAGGTCTTCCAGCACACCGCCCGTTATGACGGCGCCATCTCCAACTACCTTGGCCAGATCGAAGGTGGGAAGAAAGTCCATGAATTTCCTGAGACCTTCACCTTCCAGGTGAAAAAAGTTCAGGGGTTACGTTACGGAGAAAACCCCCACCAAAAGGCGGCATTTTACCGGGAGTATTTAGTATCGGAGCCCTCAGTTTCGAATGCCGTGCAGCTCCAGGGCAAAGAGTTGTCATACAATAATATATTGGATGTGGATTCAGCCTTTGAGACGGTGAAAGAGTTTGAGGAGGCTGCCACAGTCATCATCAAACATAATAACCCATGCGGCGCAGCCATCTCATCCAAAAACTTGGCAGATGCCTACCGAAAAGCGAAGGAGTGTGATCCGGTCTCTGCCTTCGGTGGAGTCGTGGGATTTAACAGGAAAGTGGATAAGGAGACAGCAAAAGAGATGGTGGAGATCTTCCTCGAAGTCATTATCGCTCCAGGTTTTGATCCGGAAGCCTTGGAAATTCTTAAAACAAAAAAGGATCTCCGGATTCTTCAAACCCCGCCTCTTGCTGCATCGTTTCCCCGGGGAGGGTTGGATCTTAGAAAAGTGGTGGGTGGCCTTCTCGTCCAGGACCGTGATCTCGGCAAGGTGCCGATGGATCAGTGGAAGGTGGTAACGAAGAGAAAACCGACGGAGGAAGAGAAAAGGGCCATGGCCTTTGGCTGGAAGGTGGCCAAACACGTCAAGTCGAATGCCATCGTCCTTGTCAGAGAGGACCGGACCATTGGAATTGGAGCAGGCCAGATGAGCCGTGTTGACTCCACACGCCTGGCCGTGATGAAGGCTCAATCCCCGACCAAGGGGACGGTATTAGCCTCTGATGCGATGTTTCCTTTCAGGGATGGAGTCGATACCGGAGCGGAGTCGGGCGCCACGGCCATCATACAGCCAGGTGGCTCGATTCGAGACGATGAGGTGATTGCTGCGGCGGATGAATATAACATCGCCATGGTGTTTACAGGAATGAGACACTTCCGACACTAAACATCTAATTTCAAATGCCAAAATCCAAATGTCAAATGAATGTCAAATGACTCAATATCAAAAAACTCCTTTTTCTTGATAAATTTTGTCATTTGGGCTTTGGATTTGATTTGGCATTTGAGCTTTGACATTTGACATTTTCCGGATTGGAATTAATCACACGGTGAGGTCGATATGAAAATATTGGTGGTGGGTGGTGGTGGCAGAGAGCATGCCCTGGTCTGGAAGATCGCTCAGAGTCCAAAGGTATCGAACATCTTCTGTGCTCCAGGAAATGCGGGAATTTCTGAGCAGGCCACCCTCGTGCCCATCAAGGCAAACGATCTAAACGGCCTTCTGAATTTTGCCTCCCGAGAAAAGATCGATCTTACCATCGTGGGTCCTGAAGAACCATTGACCAAAGGCATTGTTGACCTGTTTGAATCGAAAGGCCTCACTATTTTTGGGGCAAGCCAAAAGGCAGCAGAATTAGAAGGGAGTAAAGCTTTTGCCAAGGAGATGATGAAGAAGTACCGCGTCCCCACCTCCTCCTATGAGATCTTCGAAGATCCGAAGAAGGCGAAAGATTATATTCGCAGGCAGGGTGCCCCTATCGTGGTTAAGGCTGATGGTCTTGCCGCAGGCAAGGGAGTTATTCTCTGTAAGACCGTTGGGGAGGCCCTGAAATCCATTGATCAGATTATGGTGGAGAAGATCTTTGGTGAGGCGGGCAATCGAGTTGTGGTTGAAGAATATCTTGTGGGCGAAGAGGCTTCCTATATTGCTTTTACTGACGGGAAGGCAATCCTTGCCATGGCATCGTCTCAGGATCATAAACAGGTCTTCGATGGGGATCAGGGGCCTAACACCGGAGGGATGGGAGCTTACTCGCCTGCACCGGTGGTGACGGATGAGGTTCATGAGAAGATTATTGAGAAGATCTTGAGACCTATCATTCAGGGTATGGGTGAAGAGGGAAGGCCCTATAAAGGTGTTCTCTATGCTGGATTGATGATTCATGAAGGTCATCCGAAGGTTTTGGAATTCAATGCTCGATTCGGGGACCCGGAAACCCAACCTGTTCTGATGCGGATGAAAGGCGATATCATTCCCATCCTGGGGGCATGCATCGAAGGAAACCTCTCCAGGTACAAGATCGAATGGGACAGCCGGGCCGCGGTCTGTGTCGTCATGGCTTCGAAAGGATACCCGGGGGATTATGAGAAGGGAGAACCAATCTCAGGGCTGAAGGAAGTTTCTCAGATGGAGGATATTTTTGTCTTTCATGCAGGGACAGCCTTGAAAGATGGGCAGATGAGCACCAATGGGGGAAGGGTTCTTGGAGTAACGGGTCTCGGAAAAGATATTCCCAGAGCTATTGAGAGAACTTATCAGGCCGTTCAGAAGATATCCTGGCAGGGAGTCCACTACCGAAAAGATATTGGTCAGAAGGCATTGTGCCGCTAATAGGAAAATACGCAAAGCAAAGCCGCCCATCAGGAGATTCGTAGGGGCGGCCCACTGTGGCCGCCTGATTGGGAGCCCACGGAGGGGCTCCCCTACGTTTTCATGGTTAGGAGGGAGAAGGGCTAGACAGAATGTATAACATTGCCGTGATTCCCGGAGACGGAACTGGACCCGAGGTCATCGCCGAAGGATTGAAGGTTTTGAAGGCCGTCTCCGAAAAATTTAATTTCAAATATCACCTGGAGCATTTCGATCTGGGAGGAGAGCGATACCTGAAGACTGGAGAAATACTCCCAGAGTCGACCGTGGAGAAATTGAAAGAAATGGATGCCATTTACCTTGGAGCCATCGGCCATCCGGAGGTCAAACCAGGCGTCTTGGAGCAGGGAATTCTGTTAAAGATTCGGTTCCAATTAGATCAATATATCAATCTGAGGCCTGTCAAGCTCTATCCCGGAGTGGAGACCCCCCTTAAAAATAAGAAACCCGAGGATATAGACTTCGTTGTGGTTCGGGAGAATACAGAAGGCGCTTATTTGGGCGCGGGCGGTTTTCACAAAAGAGGAACACCTGATGAGATTGCGATCCAGGAGGCGATCCATACCCGGAAAGGGGTGGAGCGCTGTATCCGCTATGCCTTTGAGTACTGCCGTAAGAGGAACCGGAGGCATAAAGTTACCCTGTGCGGAAAGACGAATGTCCTCACCTATGCCTTTGATCTCTGGGAGAGGACCTTTCGTGAAGTGGCAAAGGAGTTTGATGATATTGAGACCGACTATGCCCATGTGGATGCCGTCTGTATGTGGATGGTGAAGAATCCAGAATGGTTCGATGTGATCGTCACCGACAATATGTTTGGAGATATCATCACCGATCTAGGCGCGATGATCCAGGGAGGGCTTGGGATCGCTGCAGGAGGAAATATCAATCCAAAGGGAGTCTCCATGTTTGAGCCCATGGGAGGGTCTGCTCCAAAGTACACAGGGGAAGGGGTGGTGAGTCCACTGGCGGCCATCTCCGCATGCCAGATGATGCTGGAGAATCTTGGAAAAGCGAAAGCGGCTCAAGACATCGAGGGGGCGATCATGAAAGTGGTGAAACAGGATGTGAAAAGCCTGAGCGCCGGGAAGATGGGACATAGCACGTCGGAAGTAGGAGATTTGGTGGTAAAATATATCGAAAAATAAATTTCAAATTGCAGATTGCAAATTTCAAATTTCAAAAATGTAACAGGCTGTTGAAAAAGTCAAAAAACAGGGAGAATGTCATTCTGAGCCCTTCGCTCACTGTCACTCTGAGCGAAGCGAAGAGTCTGATTTCATGGCTCAGGATAAACTCCGCGAATAATCTGACACAAAGTGTCATCCTGAACGAAGTGAAGGATCTGATGAGACCCTTCGCTTTGCTCAGGGTGACACGAAAGGGGTGTTTTTCAACAGCCTGGTAAGAGTTGACTCATTCAATCTGAAATCTGAAATTTGAAATCTGAAATGGAGGTTAAAGAAATGGAATGGGGAATGAAAAATCGTTTGGCGCAGTTGATTAAACCGGATGGCCATTGTCTTTTTTTACCCATTGATCACGGCTATTTTCAAGGGCCCACTCGGAAATTGGAGAAACCCGGCGAAACCATCCGGCCATTGCTTCCCTATTGCGATGCCCTCTTTGTGACAAGAGGGGTATTACGAGCATCCATTGATCCTGAAAATACTAAACCGATCATCCTGAGAGTCTCCGGTGGGACCAGTATGGTAGGAAAGGA
>Ga0315282_10005291_pt1 | contig 22058 bp, 19 predicted proteins | sample YL17G07_20_MG_FD_203693 | JGI IMG/M metagenome (GOLD analysis project Ga0315282, IMG submission 203693) | Sediment microbial communities from Yellowstone Lake, YNP, Wyoming, USA - YL17G07_20 | ecosystem: Environmental > Aquatic > Freshwater > Lake > Sediment | place: USA: Wyoming | collected... | reverse complement strand
ACAAGGGCCTTGGCCTCGTCCACGGCGCCCCGGGTGGCGGGGCCGAGCTCGATTGTGTGGACCTCGAAATTGGCATCCTTCAGGCAGTCCGATACCGTTTCCGCCGCGATGGGGCCCGTCGTGGGACCGGTCACGAGGACGCCGATGCCCCCGAAGTTGAACCGCTTGCACAGGTCCACGATCTGCGGAAGCACATCGTGGCCCGCGAGGACCTCCCTCGGGAATATCATGGACTTGGCCTTGGTGAACAGCGCCATGGTTATCCAATGCCCTGCGGGCCGACGGCCCGTTGGGCCCCCTTCATGGACCCATATACAAAACGAAATAATAAAGATGACCTAGCTCCGGTGCTTGGGTCAAGCCCCGCGCGATAGCATTATAAATCCTACATCGCCTAGCCATCATCCACGGTGGTCCGTTCCCGATGTCGAAGAAGAAGGACAGGCGGAAGGGTCCCTTCCTTAAGCGGAACGAGGGGACCGTCTGGGCCCTCATAGTCCTGGTCCCGACCATTGTCCTTGTCGTCGGGTACCTTGTGGCCCCGCAGGCCGTCTGGGACCATTTCCTGTACCGCTACTACTGGGCCCCGATCGAGGCCGATGCCGTTGGCCATTCCGTGAACGGCATCTCGGACGCCTACAACTACGTCGACACGCCCACCTACGGCGTGATCCTGATCCTCGCCCTCTTCGCGATCTTCAGGTTCTTGAAAAAGAAGGACATCCGGCCCGGCACGGACATGTTCATGGCGACCATCCCCTACATCATCCTCGGGAGCGTCCTCCGGGTCCTCGAGGACTCGGCCGCCTTCACCGGCAAGGCCGTCTACCTGTTCATCTCGCCGATAATCTACATCTTCATAGGCCTGGTGACGCTGCTCAAGCTCGTCGAATCGCACAGGATAGCGGAGCTCGAGAGGAAGCGCGGCACGGCCGGGCGCGTCCAGGGCCTGTGGCTCTTCGGGGCCATCCTGGGGGTCTTCAATATTCTCTATATCATAGCATACTCGCTCTACCTCAACAACAGGGAGCTCCTGTCGGCGGACCACAGGAACATGGCGTTCATGGTCAACCCGGCCGTCACGGCGCTCCTGTCCATCGCCGCCTTCCTGGGGCTGCTGGCATTGGTCAAGCGCCGGGGCCGGCTCTACATCCACGATGTCTACGCCGTCTTCGGCTGGCACCTGCTGGCCCTGGCCCTCTTCCATGTGATGGCTTACGGGCTGCTGGGCGGTGTCTGGCCCGACCAGGTCATGCCTTCGCCGGACTGGGTCCGGCCATCGATGCATCTCGAGCAACTGGTCCTGGTGCCGTTGCTGGCCCTGGGGGCCACGGGCATCTTCGCAGCGGCAAGCTACGGCCTCACCCGCCGGTTCTCTTGGATGAAGATATTCTGGAAGGACCCCGTGAACCTGGCGATAATGTACGCCCACATGCTGGATGCCTCGGCCACATTCACGGCCCTGCAGTGGTTCTCCTACGGCGAGAAGCATGTCGTGCCGAACTTCCTGATCGGCCTGTCGGGAACGCCAGCGGTCATGTTCCCGCTCAAGGCCATCGTCATTGCCATTGTGATCTATGTCCTCAGCGTCGAGCTGAAGCCGGACCTCGAGAGGAACAGGCTCATGCAGGCCCTCATCTGGATCGCGATACTGGTCCTGGGCCTGGCCCCGGGAACAAGGGACCTGTTAAGGCTCGGGCTCGGGGTTTGATGGGCTCAATCCGATGTTTGTACCAATCAAGTCTATATATTGTATTAATGAGATGACAGTGCCGAGGGGATTGCCTGAAGGACCGCTGGGGCGCCTTGGCCAGGGGCCTCCGGACTCTGGGGGCCATCGTCGCGGTGGGCTTACTCGTGGCCCTGGCCATCTCCAGCGTCTGGCCCTGGTCCGTCGAGCGGCAGATGTCGGCATACACGAACAATTGGAACGATGCATCCATCCTCAGGGACGCTCTGGATAGGCGCGGTTACGGGACCGAGGCCATCCTGAGCTCCCCCAGGGTCCTGGACCAGGAGAGCGACTGGAACGAACACGTGCTCATCATCCTGGGCGTCGAGCGACCCTACACCAAGCAGGAGCTCGCATCCATTTCCCATTTCTTGGAAAAAGGCGGGAAGCTCTTCCTGGCCGATGACGGCGGCTATTCCGCGCCGCTCCTCAGGACCCTGGCCGGCGATGTCTCGGTCAACCGTTCGAGGCTCTATTCTCCGGACTACATCAAGAACCCTGACTTCATCAGGGCCTCGGGGTACATCGACTCCGGGCCCGTCGTCAACAAGAAGTACAGCCTGCTGACCGACCGGCCGGCGGCATTCCAGGGGGCCATATCCGGCACCCCGTTCATCTACACGGACAACCGGTCCTGGATCGACGGCAACAACAACAAGGAGAAGGACCTGGACGAAGAGAGCGGGACGTACATCCTGGGGTTCTTCGACACCGGGAACACCTTCATCAGCGACCCCAGCCTGTTCATCAACGACATGGCGGTCAGGTTCCAGAACCTGGCCCTGGCCCTGGACATAATCAACGCCATGCTGCCCAAGGGCGGCAAGGTAATCTTCGACGAGAGCAGGCATGTCAGCAGCAACGCTGGCGAGAGGGCACAGCGGCAGGTCTACGACGCGTTCATGTTCGTTGCCTTCGACGACTACGTCAAGGGCGTGCTCGTGGCCGTTTGCATAGTCGCGGTCCTGGTATACCTCAGGTTCGTGAGGCTCCCGACGGACTGGTATCACCTGCCGAACCTGGACGAGCCCTGGCTGCTGAACTACAAGGAGGGAAGCCTGGGGCCCTCGGACGCCTTCAGGGTCAGGCTCCTGTTGGAGAACAAGGTCCGTGTGGCCAGGAGGCTGTCGACGGCGGAGTTCAAGCTGAAGCGTAATGAGATCCTCGAAGGGGCCATCGATGACCCGGACCTTCTCACGTTCCTCCGGCGCTGGGAGACCTACAAGAAGGAGGACCTAGAGCGCGTCGTGGACAAGATAAGGGACCTTCAGCTGGAGACGGACGGAGCGGGAGGTGTTGTCTGATGCTGACCATGAAGGCCGTCGCGTTCCTGTCGTCAGGCATGCTCCTCGTCATCGTGGGGTTCATGGCACTGGACCTGCAGCTACTGGCCCTGGGGGTCGTCCTCCTCTCGTTCCTTGCCGTCTCGAAGGTCATGCGGCTCAAGGTACAGGTGGTCCGCGAGATGGACACGGAGCGCGTCCTCGAGGGCGAGAGGATCACGGTCCGGCTGAAGGTCAGGAACGGCTCGCGCCGCGAGGCATTCGTCATACTTTACGACGAGCTGCCGCCCGAGGTGCGCCTCGTGAAGGGCTCCAACAGGCAGGTGCTGGTCCTCGAGGCCGGCCAGAGGACCAGGCTCGAGTACACCATCGAGACGCCACTCAGGGGGCATTACACATTGGGACCGCTGAAGGTCCGCCGGAGGGACTTCTTCAACCTGCACTTCGAGGAGGAGATCGTGGAGGACCAGTCCTACTTCTCGGTCTATCCAAGGGTGCCGGCACTGGAGACCTTCCCCGTCAGGTCCTATCAGTCGTCCTATTTCGAGATGATGCCGCTGCACCTTACGGGCCTCGGCTACGAGTTCTTCTGCATAAGGGACTACATCAAGGGCGACCCGCTGAAGAGGATAAACTGGAAGGTCTACGCGCGCAGCCGGGAGCTCATGGTGAACGAGTACGAGAAGGAGAACCTCAACGACGCGTTCATTTTACTTGACGCCAGGGAGGTGACCAAGGCAGGGAACCCGCTCTCCAACCCGCTCGAGGTCGGGGTGAAGCTCGCGGCCTCGGTGGCGGAGTTCCTGCTCAAGGGCCGGAACCAGGTCGGGCTCATCACCTACGGCGGGAAGGAGAACGCCTACGTCGTCCAGCCCGGGGCCGGAAAATACCAATTGGACAACATCCTGAGCGCGCTCGTAGGCGTTAGGGCCGAGGGCGAGGAGGGGTTCAAGGCGGCCCTCGACAAGGCCAGGCCATTCCTGACGTCGAGGACGACGCTGATATTGATCTCGCCGCTGGATTCGGACGCCACAGTTGTACAGGCCGCGAAGGATGTGGCCAACCAGCACCGGTTCTTCATATTCAGCCCGGACTCCTACGATATCGAGCGCCAGGTGGCCGGGGCGTTCACGACGAAGCACACGATGCTCGAGCTCGAGAAGCGTGTCCTCCTCGAGGAACTCCGTTCGTTCGGGGCCATAACATCGACGCTGGCGGCGGGACAGGTCGTCCCGGATATGGCCACGGTCCACGCGCATATTACGCAGATATCCCAGCCCAAGGCCAGGGGGATGGTACCGTGAGCCCGAGGGTACGCTACGGCGAGAAGAAGGAGAAGGACAAGAGGTCCGACGGGGGCCGGATCGGGCCCAGCGGGGACAAGCTCGGATGGGAGGACGGGCCATTCTCGCTTCTCAGGCCTGTTCTTACGAGGATAGTTGTCCTGCAGACGCTCGCCACCATGGCCCTTGCGGTCCTGTTCTACCTGAACTGGTCCATGAAGCCGAACGCCTTCGAGGTGAGGGCCAACGCGGAGCTTTTACCGTTCACCGTCGGTGGCGTGACCCTGGTCGGCCTTATTGTCGGGGCCATCCTGTGCACGATACCGTACATCTGGGACAAGCTGCTATCGAACTGGAAAAGGATCTTCGGGTTCGGATTCACGACGCGGCGGGGCCTGCTCATCGCCATGGCCATCATAATAATCATCGCCCTGGTCGCGGGCCTGCCGAACTTCCTGTGGTTCCTCATGCAGCTGTTCATAGCGTTCTTCTACGTGGCGGCCCTGCTGTTCGGGGTCTACGGCGTATGGCGCATGAAGGGCACGCACATCATCACCTCCGGCATGTTCACGATATTCACGGCCCTGTCGAGCCCGAGCCCTTCGCTCCAGCTCTGGGCCGTGCTGGCCTTCGGCCTCTGCTTCCTGCTGTTCATGGAGCTGAGCTCTAGCGCCATGAGGCAGTACGGGCTCGCCATGGAGGAGTTCGTGCCCGTGAAGTTCCAGACGAGGATGGTGGACAGGTACCTGCTGAACCTCGGGTTGTTCACATTGCTGGCCCTGGGATTGTCGTTGCTGGCCCTGAAGGCCCGGGTCGTCCTGAACCTTGTCTCTCCGTTCTGGGCGCAACAGTCACTGGAGATACAGGGGTTCATGGGGCTCCTCCTGCCGGTCGCGGGAGCGCTCGTGCTCGTCGTGCTGCTCAGGTACGCAATCGATTGGAGGGCGGACCGGGCGCTCAGGGCGACCTCGAAGGACAAGCAAGTCTTGGAGGGGAGGTCGCCGTGGGCGATTGCCAGGGCTTTGTTGAGAGATGAAGGTTGACCTATTGTATTTAAAGAGGAAAGAGTTTGCCGGTGGTGGCCCATGATTTTGAGGCCTTTCCGGTCATTCCCTCGATCTTCAACTTGAGCATGACAATCTTGGCGCTCCTTGCCGGAAGGAGCTTGTACTTCCTTTTCGTGTAATGCCGAATCATGATATCGATGGCCTTCCGCTTCTCCTTCGGGTCCTTGATTATCTGTATCCTTCCGAAGCCTATCACGCACCGATAAGAGAAATCCCAACCGCAGGGAGCGCCCCTGGCAACCGGGCCCTTGTACATTGAGACTTCGAAGGCAACCCGGTTGTCCTTCTTGATCAGGTCTATCTTCCGTCCCTCCGGAGCCGAATGGAAATAGAGGTACCCGTCCTTGTAACCGAAGTTCATCGGGACGAGGTAGGGATAGCCCCTGTCGTTGAATGCAAGCCTGCAGATGTCGGCCTTGGCCAAAATGGCCTCCATGGCTTTGATGTCCGTTATCTCGCGATCCGTCCGCCTCATTTTTTCTTCCCCCTTGAATTAGCGTCCTTGTTGAACCCTATGCACATTCCCTCGAGGCTTCCCATGAGCCGGCCATGAAACTCATCGTCCCTGTCGGTGATGTTGTTCCAGGTCTTGCCGCCCACGACGACCCCGATAATTGCATTGGCGGCCATCTTGCATGAGGCCATGAGTATGTCCACGAGGTGTACGCAGCCTTCGTCGCCGCCCACGATTGCCGACAGTTTCGTGTACAAACCGGTCTGGATCTTCATGCCTATAAGTCCCTGGGCACGCGCCATGGCCTTGTCGCAAGCCTGGTACGGCTTCCTGAGCATCCTGGCCCCGACATCGATGATCTCGCTCGTCCTCACGGCCACGATTATATAGACCTGTATGTGGTGGTCCGGGTCATCGAGCTCGCCATCAACACGGATGGTGTCGTCGTCCAATGGAACGGCCTCAATCTTCATGTTCTGGACATAGCCGTGGCCGTTCTTGGAGCGCTTGTGGGCCCTTTTATAACTGGCCTTGATTTGTCTCTTCACCATTCTGCGCTTCACCATGTAATCGATGGACATGATTGGAGGTTAAATATATCTTGTGCTGGGGGCCTTTGGGGGATAGTGCCTGGAGGGGCTGTTGTGAGGTTTGCATTATTGTCTGACATCCACGCTGGCGAGAACTGGATGTACGACCCGAAATTGCTCGAGCTCGCGGTCAAGATGATAAACAAGATGCATCTGTCAGGGGTCCTAGTGCCTGGGGACCTCACCGACTGGGGTCTGGACCACGAGTACGACATGGCCCTCGAACATCTCGACAGAATCAAGCACGAGAAGTACATCGTCCCAGGGAACCATGATGCGCGCATATCCGGTTTCAAGATGTTCGACATGCGGGTCTGCTGCAAGCGTGGTAGGTTCTTCTCTGAGGACATCGGCGATATCCATCTCGTGGGTCTCGACAGCTCGGAGCCGGACATCGACGACGGCCATGTAGGCAGGGAGCAGCTCGAATGGCTCGAGGGCGAGCTCAGGATGAACGAGGGAAAGAAGATTCCGGTTGTCATGCTCCACCATCATCTCGTCCCCGTCCCCAACACGGGCCGCGAAAGGAACATACTGACAGATGCCGGCGAGGTCCTGGATGTCATTATCGAGAACAAGGTCCCCCTGGTCGTCACGGGCCACAAGCACAACCCGTGGCTCTGGAACCTCAACGGGACCTTCATCTACAGCGGCGGGACCGTGTCATGCAGGAGGACAGCGGTGTCCAACTCCATTTCCGTCATAGACATCGACCGAAAGGTCCTCAAGATCGTCCGCATCGACCTGCCTTCGAAAAAGGAAAGGCTGATCCTCCAGCAACATTGGAAGATCTACTGATCGTTAAACGTTTTTCTCATTTTTCCGTTTTTCGTAGCAACTATCTTCGTCGATAGAAGCATTTATAGTAGCCAATTTGCCTGTTTTTCGGTTTAATTCCAAAAAGCATTACGAAATAAGCATTTTAACTCTGTTTATCGTAATATTTAAATATGTAACTAACATTACAGGTTCCCTGTAAATCGTAAGAGCGTCAACGAATATCGGAATCGGGGTGAATATCATGGATAGTATGGACGAGGAGATACTGGCAATATTAAAGAGGGACGCAAGAATGCCCTTCGTGTCGATAGCCAAGAAGCTGCGGACCTCGGAAGGGACCATCAGGGCCAGGGTGAAGAAGATGATGAACGAGGGGATCATCAGGGGCTTCACCGTCAAGACGGCGAGCAAGAACGTTAAGGCCCTCGTCGAGATAAAAATCAACGTCAACATCAACACCACGAACATATCGCAAAGGATCAAGAAGATACCCGGGGTGGATTCGGTCTACGAGGTCTCGGGGGAGAACGACATCGTGACCCTGGTGGATGTCATGTCCACCAAGGACCTGAATGCCATCATCGAGACCATCCGGAGGCTGGAGCACACCGTGGCGACGAAGACTCAACTGATACTGAACGAACTGTAGGACAATTGGTAAGATAGAGAATAGGAGAAGGACGAAATTTGAACTAGGAGAGGAAAGAGAATGACAAAAGGGGAATGCATAGAGTGCGGAAAGGCCATCGACCTGACGGAAGCCGAGGAAGGGGAGCTCATCACCTGTCCCGAGTGCGGGACCGAGATGGAGGTCATTAGCCTCAACCCCCCGTCCCTCGAGCCTGCCCCACCAGAGCAAGAGGACTGGGGCGAGTAGGCGCGGCAGGGCCATTGGCCCGCCGTACGTGAGCCGTTGAAGGAAGGGATGGTATGAAGATAGCAATGCTCTATTCTATAATCAGGGTCGAGGAGAAGCTCCTCATCAAGGCCGCCGAAAAGCTCGGCATCGACATGGACAAGATAGACGACAGGGAGTGCGTCTTCGGCCTGTCGAACGACATATGGAAATTCGACGTCGTCCTAGAGAGGTGCATCAGCCACAGCAAGGCCCTCTATGCCCTGAAGTTCCTGAACGAGTACGGGATCAAGACAGTGAACACCTACGACGTGGCCGCCTGCTGCGGCGATAAGGCGTTCACTTCGCTGGCCTTCCAGAAGCATGGTATCCCGACACCGAAGACATTCGTGGCCTTCGAGCCGGACAGCGCCATCAAGGCCATCGAGAGGGTCGGTTACCCGGCGGTCATGAAGCCCGTCGTGGGCTCCTGGGGCCGGCTCCTGGCGAAGGTGGACAGTAGGCACGCGGCCGAGGCCATCATCGAGCATAAGGAGGTCCTCGGAAGCTACCTGCACCAGATATACTACGTCCAGGAGTTCGTGGACAAGCCCGGGAGGGACATAAGGGCCTTCGTCGTGGGCGACGAGACCATCTGCGCGGTGTTCCGCGAGAGCGCCCACTGGATAACGAACACGGCCCGCGGGGCCAAGACGATCGAATGCAAGGTCACTGACGAGCTGAACGACCTGTGCGTCAGGGCCGCCCACGCCGTCGGCGGGGGCATCATCGCCGTGGACGTGATGGAGACCAAGGAAGGGAAGTACACCGTCCACGAAGCTAATTACACAATGGAGTTCAGGAACAGCATCGTGCCCACGGGCGTCGACATACCTGCGAAGATCCTGGACTACGTCGTCGACTACGCAAAGAGGTGAGACGGTTGACGATAGAGGTCTCGATAATAGGAGGGTCTGGATACACCGGCGGGGAGCTCATCAGGCTCCTGCTAAGACATCCCGAGGTCAAGATAAAGCAGGTGACATCGGCCCAATACACTGGGATGTACCTCCACACGGTCCATCCCAACATGCGAAAGGTAACGGAGATGAAGTTCTCGGCCAGGGAGGACGTGGAGCCCTGCGACCTGCTCTTCACATCGGTCCCCCACGGGACCGCCATGAAGGACATGGAAGGGTACATGAAGCTCGGCAAGAGGGTCTTCGACCTGTCGGCCGACTTCAGGCTGCACGACCCGAAGGACTACCCGACATGGTACGGCCACGAGCACACGAGGCCTGACCTGCTGTCGAAGTTCGTCTACGGGATACCGGAGCTGCACAGGGACCAGATAAAGGGCGCGAGCTATGTCGCCGGGGCAGGCTGCCTCGCGACATCATCGATACTGGGCCTCTACCCGCTTGCCAAGAACGGGCTCATCGACACAGACCGCATAATCATCGATGCAAAGGTCGGCTCTTCGGCCGCGGGCCATGAGCCGTCGCTCTCGAGCCACCACCCGGAACGGAGCCACGTTGTCAGGCTCTACGCCGGTACTGGCCACAGGCACACGGGCGAGATCGAGCAGGAGCTCAACTTCGGCGTCAAGCCCACGGTATGCTTCACGGCCCATGCCATCGAGCAGGTCCGGGGTATCTCCATGACGGGCCATGTGTTCATCAAGGAGGAGCTCAAGAAGAGCACCCAGGAAAAGGACATCTGGAAGGCCTACCGGAAGGAGTACGAGAACGAGCCGTTCATGAGGCTCGTCAAGGACAAGAAGGGGGTCTTCAGGTATCCCGAGCCCAAAATACTGATAGGTAGCAATTTCTGCGACGTAGGCTTCGAGATGGACCCGCACAGTAACCGGCTCGTCGTCGTCTCGGCCATAGACAACCTGATGAAGGGTGCCGCGGGCGCCGCGGTCCAGTGCATGAACCTCATGTGCGGCTTCCCGGAGGCCATGGGCCTGGATTGCATCGGCTTCCATCCGATCTGAGGTGGGACGCATGGTCTTCGTTGTCAAGATCGGCGGTGGCAAGGGCATAAACGTCAACAATGTGCTCGAGGACCTGGCCAGTTACAAGGACTTCGTGCTTGTGCACGGCGGGTCCGACGAGACGAACCAGATCTCGGAGAAGCTCGGCAAGCCGCCCAAGTTCGTCACTTCCATTTCGGGACATACAAGCCGCTACACGGACCGTGAGACCCTGGACATATTCTCCATGGTCTACGCCGGGAAGATTAATGTCAACATCGTGGCCAAGCTGCAATCGCTGGGCGTGGATGCCGTCGGGCTGACCGGGGTCGATGGGAGGCTTCTCGAAGGCTTCCGCAAGGATACCATCAAGATCATCGAGGGCAGCAAGCGGAAGGTCCTCAGGGACGACTTCACAGGGAAAATCGAGAAGGTCAACATCGGTCTCCTGAACCTGCTCATGTCCAACGGTTATGTTCCCGTCGTGACCGTGCCCGCCATCAGTTACGAGGGCGAGCCCATCAACGCCGACGGCGACAGGGCCGCGGCCGCCATAGCGGCGGCCCTTAAGGCCGAGGACCTCATTATACTCTCGAACGTGCCCGGGCTGCTGAAGGACGTCAACGACCCGAACAGCCTGATCACCGAGATACCGAAGGCCCGCATAGGCGAATTCATGGATGTGGCCCAGGACCGCATGAAGAAGAAGGTCATGGGCGCGCAGGAGGCCCTGGAGCAGGGCATCAAGCGGGTCATATTCTCGAGCGCGAACATAGACAAGCCCGTGACATCGGCCCGCAGCGGTTACGGGACGCACATACAGTGAGGGACGACCATGACGAACGATGGACCCATGGATTTCCAGGCCATCAAGGCCTCGGAAGACAGGTACGGCACGAACATCTTCCCGAAGAGGGACGTGGCCATAGTGCGGGGCCATGGGGCATTGCTCTACGGTTCCGACGGAAAGGAGTACATAGACCTCGGGGCCAGCTACGGTGTCGGGAACGTGGGCCACTGCCACCCGCGCGTCATCGCGGCCATCAAGGCCCAGTCGGAAAGGCTGCTGTACGTTTCACCCACGTTCTACAACGATATGAGGGCGGGGGTATCGGAAAGGCTGGCAAGGTTGGCCCCTCCGGGCCTCGACCGGGTCTACCTCTGCAACAGCGGCACCGAGGCCGTCGAGTCTGCGATAAAGTTCGCCCGCAAGCATACCGGCCGGCCGAAGATCATCTCGTGCATGAGGTCCTTCCACGGAAGGACCCTCGGGGCCCTGAGCGCGACATACAACAAGAAGTACCGCGAGGGCTTCGAACCGCTCGTGCCTGGATTCGAGTTCGTCCCCTTTGGTGACCTCGAGGCCATGAAAAAGGCCGTCACTGACAAGACCGCCGCGGTCATCGTCGAACCCGTCCAAGGCGAGGGAGGCATCTTCCCGGCCCCCGACGGTTATCTCAAGGGCGTCCGCGACATATGCACCGATTCCAAGACGATCTTCGTCGCCGACGAGATCCAGACCGGCCTCGGCAGGACGGGCATGATGTTCGCCGTCGAGCACTGGGACGTGACCCCGGACATCGTGACCATCGCGAAATCGCTGGCCTCGGGACTTCCCCTGGCCGCCATGATCACGCATGAGGAGTTCTGCGACCTGGAGAAAGGGAGCCATGGCAGCACCTTCGGCGGGAGCCCCATATGCTGCGCCGCGGCACTGGCCACATTGGACGTCATCGTGGACGAGAACCTTCCCGAGAGGGCGGAACTGCTCGGCGAGCATGCAACGGACCGGCTCGAGGCCTTCGCCGGCAGCGACAAGGGCTCGGTCATACGCGAGATCCGCGGGCTCGGGCTCATGATAGGCATCGAACTGAAGAAGAAGGCCGGACCTTACCTCGATTCCATCCTCGGTCACGGGGCCATAGCGCTTCCCGCGGGAACGACAGTTATAAGGCTCCTGCCACCCCTCGTGATATCCGAGCCCCAGCTAGATAAAGGGCTGGGCATCATCGAGGAGGTCCTCGCGAATGGATGAGGTCGACCTGCTGCAAGGCCTTGTGGCCATCTACAGCCCGACGGGTCAGACCCAGAAGGTCACGGAGTACCTCCAAGAGAGCGCGAAGAGGCTCGGCCTCACGGCCACCGTCGATGTCGCAAACAACATCAGGATGGTCGGGGGCACCGGCCCCAGGCACATCATGTTCCTTTGCCATGTGGACACGGTGCCTGGCGAGCTCAAGGTCCACCAGGAGGGCCCGTTCCTTCATGGGAGGGGCTCCGTGGACGCCAAGGGGTGCCTCGCTGCGGCCATGATGGTCGCCTCGCGATTCAGGGAGAGCGCGAATGGCATGGTCGAGGTCGTCGCCGTGGTCGACGAGGAGGGCCCGTCCAATGGTGTGCGCGAGATCATCAAGGGCCAGAGGCCCGACTTCATAATTGTCGGCGAGCCCAGCGGCTGGGATGGCATCACCATCGGTTACAAGGGCTCGATGAAGCTCAAGTGCCGCTGCAGTACGCCCAAGTTCCATTCCGGCCACATGGCCCAGAATTCGGCCGAGGCCTGCGTCGAGCTCTGGGGCGCGCTCGAGGCATTCTGCGTCGGGGAATCCGGGGCGGCCGAGGGCGGCAGCATGTTCGATGCTGTGTCGCCGACGCTGCTGAACATGAACACAAGTGACGACGGGATGCATCTCACAACCGAGATGGTCATAGACATAAGGTTCCCGCCGGGCTCCGACCCTGCGAAGATAAGGGCGTTCATCGACATGAACAGGGCCGGCATCGATGTGGAGGTCTCCGGTGAGGAACCCGCGGCCCTGGTCGAGAAGAACAACGAGCTCGTCAAGGCCCTCATATGGGCCATCCGGCGCCAGGAGGGCGAGCCGTCCTTCAAGAAGAAGACAGGGACGAGCGACATGAACATTACGGCCGCCACTTGGCAAGAGACACCAATTGTGGCCTACGGCCCCGGAGATTCCAGCTTGGACCACAGCCCCGAGGAGAGGATCGATGTCCGGGAGTACCGGAAGGTGATAATGATCCTCAAAGAGGCCGTCGAGAGGATCTTGCAGCAACAATGAGGCAGCCCCGGTACGGCCTAATAAATCAATAAACCTAGTAGACCACAAAATATTATTATGGAGCATGATAATTAGAACCTAGAATGAAAGCGCTCCCGATATTCCTTATCGTCTTGCTGTCCGTATTATCACCGGTCACTGCGGTCCTTGCCCAACAGGCCAACGAGACCGCGACCAAGGACAGCTATCCCTTCGACCAGGACTACCACAAGTACTTCAATTACGAGGACATCAAGGCCCGCCTCGAGCAGGTCCACCAGGACCACCCTGACATAACCAGGGTCATCGACCTGACGGCCATGACCAAGTTCGGGACCACCTACCAGGGCCGCCACATCTGGGGCGTCGAGATCTCCAACGACCCGACAAGGATCGACCCGGACAAGGCCAAGGTGCTCATCATCGGGAACGTCCATGGCGACGAGAACATGGGCATGGAGATCTGCATGTACACCATCGACTACCTCACGGACCTCTACGGCCTGCCGCCAACGGACAACGACGGTGACGGGCTCATCGACGAGGACCCCGTGGACCACAAGGACAACGACGGGGACGGCCTCATCGACGAGGACCCGCCCGAGGCCCAGGCCACCTTCCTCGTGGACACGCGCGAGCTCTTCATAATCCCGTTCCCGAACCCCGACGGGAGCACCTACGACGCCGTGGTCAACGCGGCGAACGGCGGTGGCTGGCGCAAGAACATGCGCGATAATAACAACAACGGCCAGTTCGACTCCAATTACGATGGCGTGGACCTGAACAGGAACTATCCCTACATGTGGAACGCGAACCGCTACCTCAAGGTCGTGGACCAGAACGGTGTCACCATAACCCAGGACTTCGGTTATCCGGGGAACTCCGAATACCGTGGTCCGCCCGACAATTTCGACGATGATGGGGATGCCAAGCTGCCGGCCCCGGACTACTGGAGCCAGCACTACGGCAAGGACTGGAACGGTATCGACGAGGACCCCTACAACAGCATTGACGATGATGGTGACGGGAAGGTCGACGAGGATAAGGATGGCGGGTTCTCGGAGCCCGAGACCAAGTCCATCGAGGTCATGATAAACATGCTGGACTTGGATGGCGACCACACGAACGGCAAATGCGACATCGCGATCAGCATGACCTACCACACCTACGCGGCCCTGGTCCTCTATCCCTGGGGTTACACACAGAACCCGGCGCCCGACGATGCGCTATTGTCCGAGGTGGCCCACCAGATGGCGGACATCAACGGCTACACGGCTGAGAGGGGCCCGACGCTCTACCCGACATCGGGCGACTCCGACGACTTCCTCTACGGCGCCATGGGGACCCTGGCCTATACCATCGAAGTGGCGGACATCGACAACGGTGGCTTCCACCCTAAGCCCAAGTACATCATAAACCAGTCCAGGGAGAACCTGGGAGTCAACCTATACATGCTCGAGGTGGCCGAGCTGGCTAGGGCCGCCAAGGTCCTCAAGTCGAACACCATTAACATCGGGGTGCCCGATATTATCCACCAGCAGCCCAGGACGACCATAGGGAGCGGCAAGGACTACCAGGTCACCGTCGATATCAACGATACCAGCAACCTCAAGGCCGAATCCCTCATGCTCGTCTACAGGACGAGGTCCCAGGGAGGCAGCTGGAGCGACTGGCAGCGCGTGGAGCTCATGCCCAAGGATGTGGAAGGCCATTTCGCGGGCTCCATCCCGGGCCAGGAAGGCGGGACCGAGGTCCAGTACTATTTCGTGGACAAGGACACCCGGGGTCCGTCATGCTACGACCCGCACTACGGCTTCGCAGCGCCGTACAGCTACACCGTCACCAGCTACATGGGCCTGGGCAACTTCGACCCCGTGCCCCTTATAATACTCATCACCGTAATCATCGTCGTTATCATCTTCGCCATCAGGCTCAGGCGGAGACGGCTCAAGGCCGTCCTCAAGTAAGGCAAGTCCCATCAATAACTATTAAATAAGTTAGAACCTTTTTGTCTTCCTGATATTGCTCCATCAATGGACCTGTGGTGAGACCCATGAAGGAACTAAAAGCCATCCTCGTGACGACCCTGATGATCGCTGTTTCGTTCATGGCCCTGCCGTGGGGCGCGCCCCATGTCAAGGCGGATACCGTGACCACCTTCGCCGCGGGAGGCCAGACGACGACGCTCGCGTTCGCCTCCGGGGCCGGATCGGTGCAGACCGTCGAGGTCGCGGTGCCAGCGGGAGGGAAGGTCCTTTCGGCGACAATGAACGTGTCCGGCCTGCCGCACACGGCGGGCGGGAAGGACTATCCCAAGGACATAGCCATAGATGTGGGCGCCGACGGTGACACGCAGTGGGCGTGGAACGGGACCCGCAACGGGGCCCTGGGATACCAGTCAACGTTATCGGACGGCTCGTCCCAGGCCAATTACCAGTTCACGCAGGCCGGGGTCGACACGACCAAGGGCATCACGCTTCCCAGCGGGGCCAAGGTCACCAAGGCGGCCATGGAGGCCTACAATGGGGAGGCCGGCCACTTCGAGCCTACGGCGTACTATGGCGCCGAATATGACGTCATGGGGTACTACGTCCAGGCCGCCGGCGACGTCAACAAGGACGGGCTCCAGGACTTCATAGCCACGGGGCCGCACTCCCACTACGGCGAATGGTCCAACGGCCATGTCATGGTCATCCTCGGGACCGCGACGCCCGATGGCAAGGCCAGCGTGGACCTCTACGGACCCACGGAGGACGAGCGGTTCGGCTACTGGGCGGCCGGCGCCGGAGACGTCAACCACGACGGGTATGCGGACATCATTGTCGGCAGCCCGGACTGGAGCAACAGCACGGATTACGAGCTGGGCTCGGCATACATCTACTACGGGGGCGCCAAAATGGACGGCACGGTGGACGTGGTCATCCATGGCCAACATGCCTACGACCATTTGGGCTCGTGCGTGGATGGCATCGGCGACATCAACCACGACGGTTACGACGATGTGATCGTTGGAGCGCCCGGTGTGGACGCCATCGGCTCTGACCTGGGAGAGGCGTTTATCTACTACGGCGGGAGCCCCATGAACAATGTGTCCGACCTGGTCATAGCCGGCGAGGGGGACGACTGGGAGCTCGGCACGGTGGTGGCTGGCGTCGGGGACGTCAACAAGGACGGGTACAAGGACATCATAATCGGGGCCCCGGGCTATGATAACGGGGCTGTCTTCCTCTACTTCGGAGGGACCACCTTCGATACGACGGCGGACCTGACAATCAAGCCGTCCGACGCCGATTGGTATTTCGGCACCTATGCGGCCGGCGTGGGGGACCTCAACGGGGACGGCTGCAGCGACATAGCCGTAATGAACAACGAGAACGAGGCATGGATATACTTCGGCGGCAAGCCCATGGACACGATGAGGGACGTCAAGCTCGTGGCCGAGCATGATTACGACGAGTTCGGCTACGCCATGGCCTCGGCCGGGGACCTTAACAAGGACGGCTACGGCGACCTGCTCATCGGGGCCTTCGGGTACAACGCGAGCCTGCTCTACGGCAAGACCTACCTCTACTGGGGCGGAAAGGACTTCAGAGACGTGCCTGCCATGAACTGGACGGGAGCCAACGAAGGGGACCGCCTCGGAATAGCCGTGGCGGGCATTGGCGACTTCAACGGCGATGGGTTCGGCGACATCGTGCTCGGCGAGAACGGGGTCGCGCACGGCGACAAGCAATTCTCCGGGGCGGCCCTGCTGGAACTTTGGGTCATGGGCATCAAGGACCCGGAGGTCAGGCTCAAGGAGACCTCGGCCAGGCTATGGAACTACACAGGTTATTTCAAGGGGAACGGCCCCATGGCGGACATGTCCGCCTCGCTCAACTCGGCCCTACCGAGCGTCGGGACCTCGTTCAAGGATGGATACGGGAACAAGTTCACGAACATCACGTTCAATGTCAGCGCTAAGCGGGCCGGCCCGTTCGCGCTCAGGAATATAGGCGTGTCCTACGACCTGAACGCGAGCATGCCAGACTTCGCCGCGGAGATCACCGAATATCTTGCGGGCCACCAGCCCGACCAGAGCGGCTTGGTCAAGGTGCCCATCAAGGTGACCGTGACGCCCGGCGGGGATGTGAAGCTCTCGGGATTGAAGATAGTCGTTGACATGCCTCCGACCGCGACCGTCCCGACGGGACTGAGGCTGGCCGAGGGGAGCGTCAACAACACTTTCCTGGACCTCTACACGGTCTTCAAGGACGACATAGACCCGCCACAGGACCTGACGCTCTCGATCATCAACGCCACGAACGACAGCTACGTCAAGTCCACCGTATCAGGGGGCCACTGGCTGGCCCTGGACGCCAGCACTGGCAGCGCCGATGTGAACTGGACCGGCTGGGTATATCTGAGGCTCACGGCCAAGGACAAGGGCGGACAGACATCCAAGGTGGCCATCCTGGCCGTAGAGGTCTACAACATGCCGGACGCACCGGTCTTCACGAGCGCACCTCTGCTCGAGGCATCGGCCGGCAAGGCCTTCGTCTACACGGCCAAGGCCGTGGACGGGGACAAGGACCAGACGGTGACCTACTCCATCACGGGCTCGGTCAAGAAGGGCCTGAGCATTGACCCGACGACCGGGGTCGTGACCTGGAAGCCGAAGCCCACGGACCCGAAGACGGTCTCCATCGATATCGTGGCCAGCGACGGCAACCTTACCGCGCACCAGGTATTCGCGGTGAAGGTCAAGGGCGGTGGCCAGTCGGGAGGGCTGTTCGGGTCCAGCATGGGCCTGCTGCTCATCCTGGTCCTCGTCATAGTCATCGTCCTCGTTGTCGTGGCGGTCGTGGCCATGCGAATGAAGAAGGCCAAGACGGTCCCGCCGGTCCCGGCCCCGGTGGCGCCGCCCGAGCCGGTCATCGAGGACGTCTTCCTGATCTACGGCGACGGCAGGCTCATATCGCACCACACGCGAAGGCTCAAGCCCGAGACGGACGAGCATTCGTTGAGCGCCATGCTAACGGCCATCCAGTCGTTCGTCCATGACAGCATGCCCACCGAGGGCGAGCTGCAGAAGCCCATCCAGGAGATCAGCTTCGGCGAGAACAAGATACTGATGTCCCACGGCAAGTACGTCTACATCGCGTCCGTCATCCAGGGCGCGGGAAGCGAGGTGCTTCTGGCAAGGATGGGCAACTCCTTGCAGAGGATCGAGCTCGAGTTCGGAGCGAAGCTCGAGAAGTGGGACGGTGATCTGCGCGACCTGGAAGGGGCCAAGCTGGTCATGAGGGAGCTCTTGCACGGTCCCGGGGCGCCGGGCGAGGGCGGTGTGCAGGCACCGCCCACCGGCCCCTAGTCCTGCTTCCAGGTCGTCCCCAGCACCCCTGCTATGAACACGATCACCGCGAAGACCGCCAGCACGACGGCCTTAGTGGCGGCTCCGACCCAATCGTCCAGTATCATGGCCGCCCGCAGGCTCTCGTTCGCATAGTACAGCGGCAGGACCTTGGCCACGACCTGTAGGAAGCCGGGCATCGAGTCGACGGGGAAGAACGACCCCGACAGGAACATCATCGGGAATGTTATGACGTTCGAGACGGCAGCGGCCGCTTGGGCGTCCTTTACCAGCCGGGTCACGAGCATGCCGAGGCCCACGAAGCCAAAGACCCCTAAGATAATTACGATCGGTAGCCAGATGTTCATGAACAGCTGGGCCTTGAAACCGATGTAGCCCACGGCGAGTATCAGGAATGTGGACATGAAGGCCAGCAGGACCTGGTATATCATGTTCGAGAGGATCCACTCGCTTCTTGTGATGGGGGTCGTGGACAGCTTCCTTATGATGCCCTTCTGCTTGTACTCGTTGTCGTCCATGATGGACCCGAAGACGGCGCTCGTCATGACCGTCATGCCGATGATGCCCGGGATGAAGAACTCGATGTAGCTGAACTTGTGGGTGATGATGCTCGACGGCTGGAGCAGGATGGTGTCCTTTGCGCCTACGAGGCCCTTGTTGACCGCCTGGAGGACGGAGCTCACTATGGACAGCTTGATGCCGGACGAGCTGTCACCGGGGTCGTATTTCACAGTGAGATTTACGGTGGCGTTCGGATCGGTCGTTTTCTTGGCTATGATCGTATCTTGGTATCCTTTAGGAATTATCACTAGGAAGTTCCCGTCTTGGCTCTTCAGTTCCTTCTCGGCGTCCTTCGTCTTGTTGATATGCTTGACCTCTATGTTCTTGATGTGCCCGAGAACGTCAGTCAGGTTGTGGGACAGTGCGGTGTCGTCCTGGTCCTGCACATAGATGGTGTACTTCGTGTCGCCAGCGTTCTGGAATATGAGGCCGAACAGGCACATGAGCAATACGGGGAAGAAGAACGTGAAGAACAACGAGGACTTCTCCCTGTAGAACGTTCGCAGCTGCATCTTCAGGCATGACCATAGGCGGCGGGCGTTCATTCCACATCACCGTCCTTCAGCGTGGTACCAGTCAGCTTCAGGAACACCTCTTCCAGGTTGGCCCTGCGGACGTTGATCTCCTTGAAGTTGGCGCCCGATCTATCGATGTCCGTGATAGCTTTGATGAGCGCATCCTTGCCGTCCACTGTGATGCAGACGTGCTCGTTCTTGCACTCCTGGACGTCGTAGCCGAGCTTCTGGACGGTGCCGTCGAAGTCCTTGCCAACGCCCTGGAAGGTTATCATGAGGCCCGAGCCATATTTCTCTATAAGGTCGTCCACCGTGCCCTCGGCTATTATCTTGCCCTTGTGGATGATGGCAATGTGGTCGGCCAGCACCTCGGCCTCCTCCATGTAATGGGTCGTGAGGAAGATGGTCTTCCCAGCCTTCTTCAGGTCCGAGATCACCGTCCATACCTCGCGCCTGCCCTGGGGGTCAAGGCCTGTCGTGGGCTCGTCGAGGAATATGATGTCCGGGTCGTTCACCAGGGCTACGGCGATGCCCAGGCGCCGCTTGAGGCCCCCGGAGAGGTTCTTGTAGTACTGCTTGGCATGCTCCTTCAGGCCGACATCGGCGAGCAGTTTGTCCAGGTCCGCCTGCTTGTCGTAAAGCCCGGCGTAGAACTCGAGTGTCTCCTTGGTCCTGAGCAGGTCCAGCGAGCTGAATTCCTGCGGGAGGACCCCGATTATCTTCTTGATCTCCTGGATGCGCTTCGAGATGTCCATGCCCATGAGCTTTATGGTGCCGCTGGTGGGCGTCCGGATGGTCTCTATCATCTCGACGGTGGTGGTCTTGCCGGCGCCGTTGGGCCCGAGGAACGCGAAGACCTCGCCCTTCTTTATCTTGAGCGAGATGCCGTCCACGGCCCGGATGTCGCCGTAGACCTTGACGAGGTCAGTCACCTCGATATACAAGCCGTTGTGGCCCTCCTCCTTGGACGGGCCCTCAGCGGCGGCCTTCTTGGATTGCTTCGGTGACTTCTTGGAGGCCTTGCCGGTCATGGATGACCACCTACGGTTCGATGGGTTTTACGATATTGTCCGGGTATTTAAGACTTTATGAATGATTCATTAGAGAATAAAAAGTTCCGTATCAAGATGTCTGAATTGATCCCGTATCTTGACCATAAAGGGCCATCAGACACCTTTTATTGGTACCTTCCGTCCGCACTTCTTGCAGGTCGGTCCCTTGAGGCCGACGACCTTCGTCGAGTAACCGACCCGCTCAATCAGGAGGCTGTTGCACTTGGGGCAGTAAGTGTTCTCGTGGTCGCCGTGGAACACATTGCCGACATAGATGTACTCGCAACCGGCCTTCTTCGTGATGTTGTAGGCCATCTCCAGCGTCTCGATGGGGGTCGCGTCCTGGTCCGTTAGCTTGTAGTCCGGATGGAACCGGGAGTAGTGGACCGGGACCTCAGGGGACAGACTGTTCACGACCCAGTCCGCGAACTGCTTGATCTCCTCCTCGGTGTCGTTGAAGCCCGGGATGACGAGATAGGTGAGCTCGATATGGATGCCCAGCTTGAGGGCCAGCTCGCAGGTCTCGAGGACGTACTTGCGCTCGCCCTTGCAGACCGTCTTGTAGAATTCGTCGGTGCCGGCCTTGACGTCTATGTTCATGGCGTCGAGGTACGGGGCTATCTTCCTGAGAGGCTCCTCGTTGATGTACCCGTTCGTGACGTAGACCGTGTAGAGGCCCTGGTCCTTGACGGCCCTGCAGCCGTCCAGAGTGAACTCGTACCAGATGGTGGGCTCGTTGTATGTCCAGGCGACGCCGCTGCAATTGTAGCGCGTGGTGAGCTTGAGGACATCATTTACGGTGTAGCTCTCCAGAGGCATCTCCTCTGGCTTCCTTTGTGATATGTGATAGTTCTGGCAGTGCATGCACCGGAAGTTGCAGCCTACGGTCCCGAAGGACATGACCGTTGTCCCGGGATAGAAGTTGTAGAGGGGCTTCTTCTCGATGGGGTCGTCATGGGCCGAGGAGCCAAGGCCATAGATCAGGGTGTTGAGCTTCCCGCCGATGTTCTCGCGGACCCCGCAGATACCGCGCTTTCCCTCGGTGAGCTTGCACCGGTGGGGGCAGAGCTCACACTCGACCTTGCCTTCGCCGAGCTCGTGCCAGAACATGGCCACCCGGGTACCAGGCGATGCGTCGGATTTTCCTTCCTTTTCGCCCTCTTTGTCCTTACCCTTCTTGCCAAACAGCCCCATTGTCGGTCCCCCCATGATGGAGAACCGTCGTGGGGTATTAATCCTTCGTTCATGTGGTAATATTTATCAAGCGTGACCATCATTCTCGGTCAGAAGGACTGGATGCGAGGGTAGCCAAGCTAGGTCAAAGGCGAGAGACTCAAGATCTCTTCTCTCAGGAGTTCGGGCGTTCGAATCGCCCCCCTCGCATGTTCCTTTTTAAGATAATCAATGAATTTTTGATGGGGGTGGATTCGGGGAATTGTGTTGTCTAAACAAGACATGTGGATAAAGATAAATAATTGTGATGATGATGCTCGAAAGAACTAGTAGACTTGTTAGA
>Ga0315282_10005290_pt1 | contig 22058 bp, 23 predicted proteins | sample YL17G07_20_MG_FD_203693 | JGI IMG/M metagenome (GOLD analysis project Ga0315282, IMG submission 203693) | Sediment microbial communities from Yellowstone Lake, YNP, Wyoming, USA - YL17G07_20 | ecosystem: Environmental > Aquatic > Freshwater > Lake > Sediment | place: USA: Wyoming | collected... | reverse complement strand
CGCTCATCTCCGCTACCCTGACTGCATGTCCTTCTGTACGATTTCGAAGCAACCTGAAATCGAAGGCTGCATATATAAGGCATCTATCCGGCCAGAGACTGGACCAAAGTCGCGAGAACTCAACCTAGATCGACTTTCTTCGCTAGTCCCTGGATCCACCCAACGCCTCTGCTATGGAAAGTATGCAGTAAGTAAGAATCGCCAGCGTGAACAAAATCGCAATGAAGATTACTAGAAATGCCTGACCTTGAAGCTGCTCAACGATCCCGAGCTCCCTTAGCCACCACGGAACGGATCGGAATATCTGACCCTGCAGAAAATCCAGCAAGCTCAGCAGCACAGCCAAGGTGACTGCCACAATTGCTACTGATGTCACGATCTTCTTCAAGTCTGGTCTTCTCATTGCCCTATCTTGAACAGAGCTGTTCGATACGGTCGGGACATCGATTCCCGGTTGGAGAGATAATAGGGCAGTTCTTGGGAGCCATGCTAAAGTGTCGAGCAACGTGATCGCACAGTCCTTAATCGTCCAGAGAAGCATGTCGACGTTCAGATCAAGACCATCTGTTAGATGTCTCTTTGCGATGAGAAACGTCATTCCACCCATCAGGAGACCCACCAATCCAAGAAGAGGGACTCCGAAAAATCCGCCGACAGACATGGCGAAGGCCGCGAGTCTAATGCTCAACAGGCTCCCGAAGGCTACAGCGGCAATCTTCTGAGTCACACCAGTGGAAATCAGTGATATCGAGACCAACATCGCCCCACCTACCAGCGAACCCGCCACAGCGATCACCGACCAGATCGGGAGCAGGCCGGCCCGATACAGATGGAAGATGAGAGGGTTCAGCTCCCCTGCGACCCCAAACATCTCAAGTGAGATCCAAGTTATGCCGACATCCATCGCCGCTATCAGCGAGATCAAGTGAACCAAGACGCGCGTTCCCCGAGTTCTCTTCCAGGCCCTGAGCATCAGGCCCCATTCCCCGCTATTCTCTTGGTCGGAGTTTGACGTGGCTCGCATTTCGCCGAGATCGCACCCCGATCACGTAAGAATGCTTCGGGCATGATAAAGGTTATCTAGGCGTAGCCCCGTGCGAAATCCTCGAATAACTTCGAGAGTATCTTGGGAGCGGCCTGATAGATTATGAGGCTGAGAGACTACATAGTAAAACGCCTGATCCTTCTCGTGCCAGTACTATTCGGAGTGACGTTGATCGCCTTCACCCTGTCCCACGTCATAGGAGATCCTGTCGCCGCATACGCAAGTGAACGTACTCCCGAGTGGCAGATCAAGCAGATAATCCTCCAAAAGGGCCTGGATAAACCGATCTACGTGCAGTACGGAGTCTACATCAGCGACTTACTGAAAGGCGACTGGGGATACACCCGGTCTGTCAATGATAGACCTGTCACTGAAGTGATTAGAGAGTTCTTCCCTGCGACTTTCGAGTTGACGACAGTATCTCTGGTCATGATCCTTATCATAGCCATTCCTCTTGGAATAATCTCTGCAACTCACAAAGACAAGCCGATTGATCATGTCACGAGGCTTTTCGCGCTGAGCGGAGTCTCAATGCCTGTGTTTTGGCTGGGCCTTCTGATGCTTTTTGTTTTCTACTATCAGTTCCAGATATGGGGTCTGCCCAGTCTCCCTAGCGGCGCGCGCCTCGATCAGCTCATCTACCCTCCATTCACGGCTGTTACTGGTTTCTACCTTCTAGACAGCTTGCTGCAACTGAGGGTCGATGTCTTCCTGGATGCTCTAATTCATCTCATAATGCCGGCGTTTGTCCTTGGATATAATGGCGTCACAGTTGTCACAAGGATGATGCGATCAAGCATGTTGGAGGTCATGCGCCAGGATTACATAATGCTTGCCAGGTCCAAAGGATTACCAGAGAGGATCGTCATCTACAGGCACGCCATGAAAAACGCCATGATTCCAACCGTGACTATGGTGGGACTCTCTTTCGGAGGCCTTCTGACAGGCGCTCCAATTACAGAAACCGTCTTCTCATGGCCTGGCCTCGGCAGATGGGCAGCTGCAGCCATCTTGAGAACTGACTTCAGCGCAATCTCAGGGTTCGCGATCGTATCGGCACTTGTCTACGTGATGGCGAACCTGATTGTTGATATCCTGTACGCGTTTATTGACCCACGGATAAGACTGGGATAGGGAATGCCTTCAGACAGTCAGAAGCCAAGAGTGCGCACCAGAAGAGAAGCGCAGATCGATGAAGTGAAGTTCAGCCTCCATCTTCTTCGGCAAAGCCCACTTGCTATTCTTGGAATCGCGCTCATAGTGTTCACAGTTGGCGCGGGCGTCTTAGCGCCATTCATTGCCCCATATGGACCTGAACAGAGACAGTGGGACAAAAGCCTGCAACCCCCAAGCCAGGAGCATCTCTTTGGAACCGACGAGACAGGAGGAGACGTATTCAGTAGAGTGTTGTGGGCCATAAGGATAGATCTGGGCCTAGCTCTCTTGATCGTCGTAAGCTCTCTTGTTATTGAGGTGATGGTGGGATCTGTGGCTGGATATTTCGGCGGAAAGGTGGACGAGACACTGATGAGAGTCACAGATGTCTTCTTAGCCTTTCCAAGTCTGATTCTGGCGATGGCGGTAGCTGCCGCCCTAGGAAGAAACCTTTACAATCTGTCTCTGTCCCTTGTTGTGACCGGTTGGGCAGGCGGTGCAAGACTCGTCCGAGGCGTCATTCTGTCAGAACGAGAGAAGCTATACGTAGAAGCTGCTCGCGCTGTTGGCGCCACCAGAAGGAGAATAATGTTCCAACACGTTCTTCCCAACGCAATCTACCCTCTTCTAGTAAGTGCCACCCTCAGCCTAGGAGGAACGATCCTCGGCTTTGCCGGCTTAAGCTTCATAGGCTTTGGAGCAGGCTCCGGCATGGCGGAACTCGGATACATGATCGCACTCGGAAGGGACTATCTCTACAGGTTTCCCTGGGTGGCCACATTCCCCGGCCTTACAATCTTCTTCATCGTCCTCGGATTCAACCTTGTTGGAGACGGACTTAGGGATATACTCGACCCAAGATTGAGACGATAGCGCTCAGGCCCCAGACAGCGACGATTGCCCCTCTTCCCGGTAAGCTTATCTAAAGACAGGAGACTAAACGAGAACCAGGGAAATGAAAATGGCTACACAGAAGAAATCCACATTGAACATGAAAACCATCGTGGCAGTCACACTCATCGTCGTGATTGTCCTAGGAGGAACTGGCGGTTACTACCTTTGGTACCTTCCGGCAGAGCAGGCTAGAATCGCAGAAGAAGCAAAAAGAGCTGCAGAAGAAGTATTGAAGAGAAAGAATGCTCTAATCCCACACCCTGACACGTTTGTGCACCAAGTAATAGGAGACCCACAATTCCTCGACCCCGCAACGGACTATGAAACAGCTGGCGGATACATAATCTTGAACGTATACGAGACACTGATCTTCTACAAGGGCGGTAGCGCGGCGAAGCTGGAGCCGCTGCTGGCCGAAGAGATGCCAACCATCACCAACAACGGTATGACATACACATTCAAGCTCAGAAAGAACGTGAAATTCCATGACGGCACTCCTTTCAACGCTTCAGCAGCGAAGTTCTCCATTGATAGAATGATCACGATCAACGAGCCGGACGGACCCTCATGGATGTACGACGCAATCAAGGGCGCTGCAAAGTACATGTCCTCAAACATGACCGACGCTGACGTCAAGGTATACCTTGCAGCAGGCGGAATCGAGGTCGTTGACAACTACACCCTACGCATCAACCTTGACAAGGCATATTCGCCTATGTTGTACATATTTGCATTCTCAGGAGCATGTGTCGTCAGTCCCACAGCAGTCATGAAGCATGGCGGAGTCGTCCCCGGAAAACACAACGACTGGATGGACAAGAACATGGTCGGCACAGGACCATACAAGTTCGTGGAGTGGGTCCCAAGGCAGCGTGTCGTGATCGAGGCCTGGGAAGGATACTGGAGAACACCTGCGAAGATCAAGCGAGCCATCATACAGACTGTTCCTGAGCTGGGAGCGCGAGAACTCGCACTTTTCACAGGAGACGCTGACGCCGTAGGTATCCCCGCCGCCAACATCTGGGACATCATGCAGAAAGATCCGTGGACAAAGGAGAGGAAGATAGCCCTAAGATCAGATCTCTCGTTGAAACCCACAGGAACCAGCATGACTGTCTACGCCGCCTATCCCCAGTTCGCTGTAAACTACATCGGAATGAACGTCAAACACAAACCGATCGACAACAAAGACTTCAGATATGGGCTGTCTTATGCCTTCGACTACAAAACCTTCATCGATGAAATCGCCAACGGTTTCATGGAGCCTGGAAAGGGACCGATCCCGAAGGGACTCTTCGGCTACGATGATAAGGTCTCAACATTCAGTTACGACCCTGCAAAAGCCAAGGAGTATTTCGCGAAGGCTAAGGCCGCAGGTGCATATCAAGACGGACTGAAGCTGGCGTACTACTATAACGCTGGTAACGAGGTCAGAAGGAGAGGCGGCCTTCTGCTCAAGGACAGTCTTGACAAGCTGAACGTAGGGTTCACAATTGACGTCCAAGAACTTGACTGGCCCACATTCCTCGCAAAGACAAGAAGAGGAGAGGCGCCGCTGTTCTTGGTCGGCTGGGTTGTGGACTACGCGGATCCACATGACTTTGCGCAGCCGTTCGGCCACTCTTCAGGAACGCTCGCGAAGAGAGTAAGCTTGAATATCCCTGGCTTGGACGAGAAGATAATGAAGGCAGCGGAGGTCACCGATCCCGCCGAGAGACAGAAGCTGTACACAGAGATCACGAACATCATCAACCAAGAAGCATACTACATATGGGTTGGGCAACCCACAAACTACTTCGTCCTACGTGACTGGATCAGAGTGAAAATCGACCCTGAGCTGAACATGCCAGATCAAGCCAATCCGATGTACTACGGATACTACCTATACACAATGTGGAAAGGCTACGAGAAATAGAGAGGCATTCTCCTCTCATCTCCCTTTTTTTCTTTTTTATGTTGTTTCTCATCTCTTCGACTGGCACGAACAGTCTTTCACAGACCTGATTCATATTTCTGCGCGACGTTAGAAGCAGATTAATCAAACGGAAATCCCTTTTGAATGGCCTTACTGACGCAGGTTCTAGGCGCTGACGACAAGGATCATCACTTGATAGACCGAGAATGAGTTCGATTCGGGGATAGCTGAGACACCGCGATGTTTTGTGGAGAGGCAATCCCCTTGAACAAATCGGCTCATTCGTTGCGCTCCATTCCAAGAGCCGTTTGAAGAGAAGGTAATCCATGAAGTCAGATAGATGTCTAGATCAGTTGGATTTCACGGAATCGCGATCTCGGAGAGAAGAGAGAGGCTCGTCTCGCTTTCTGTTTCATCATCTCTTCAGACTGTTTGCTGTCGATCGATCCGATCTCATAGAGTTTTCTGCAATCCTCTTTGTCATTACACTTGGAAATTGATCTCATGAGCTGGATCCCGAATTCTCTCAGCTGAGATACGCTCTCCGAGCCAAGAAGGTACAGAGACTTTGGCGGAGAGCGACCGACTCAGATATGCGCCAAAGCCATCATCGTAGTAGTCGTTCCCAAGCACGCACGTAGTCTTGCTTCTTTATCTCCGGCTTGAACGACTTCATTATTCTGCGGGCATTGGCGGCGTCGTCCCATAGAAGATCTATCACGGTCATTGCCATTAGTTCCGCCGGGATTATGTAGCACATCTCTTTGTCCGTCATCATGTAGTCGCTGCCGTGCCCTGTTCCTGTGGCACCGTAGATTGTGGGTTCAATCGCGGGCATGATGGCTGAAATGTCGCCGGTATCTGTTGAGCCTGTCTTGTGTTCTCCCTGTTTGACGCCTCCTCTTCCCAAGATCCTCTTTGCGTTCTCTGCGAAGATCTTGCTCATCTCTGGCTCATTCTTCAGTGGCAGGTATCCCGGGATCTCTTGTATCTCAACCTTGGCCCCGACGGTGGTGGCGCTGCCTTTCAGGGCACGGTTCACTTTCTTGCTCGCCTTGAGGATTGCGTCAGTTGTTTTCCCTCGGACATATGTCTCGATTCTGACATCAGCAGGAATTATGTTGACAAGATCCCCTCCCCGAGTGATGATCGGGTGAACTCGGATGTGATCATCATCTCTGAAAGTCTCGCGTAATGTGTGGATGCCCATGATCCCCAGCATGGCTGCGTTCAGGGCGTTGATTCCCTTGTCTGGAGCCCCTCCTGCGTGAGCCTCCTTGCCTACGTACCGGATGGCCTTCCCGACGAATCCGTTGTTTGTTCCAGCGACCTCGACCTTTCTCTGGAGCTTTCCACTTCCGCTGTGATGCTTCACAGTCATGTCCACATTGTTCATCTTGCCCAGTCGAATGAACTCCTGTTTTCCTCCGAAAAACTTGAGTTTTCCTTCGTCTCTCAATTTCAGTCGGTACTCCATCTCAACATACTCCTCCGCGGGCACAGCCATTAACGAGACAGTTCCAGGAAGCTGATTCATGATCTTCGCGTCAACGAATCCCATGGCTGCGCCCAGCATTGCGGCGACCTGCGCATTGTGACCGCAGGCGTGAACTGCTCCTGTGGTTTTGTCTGCGTAAGGATGAGCGTAGCACAGGACAGAGTCCAGCTCACCCATGACGCTGATCGTTGGCCCCTTGGCATTTCCTTTGAGGTCAGCGATCACTCCGGTGATAGCGACCTCCGACTCATACTTCAGGCCTAGATCCTTGAAGGTGCGTTGAACGAGTTTGGCCGTCTCAAACTCTTTGAAGCCAAGCTCTGGATGCTTGAAGATGTGATCTCCGATCTGTGTGATTTCTTTGGCTCGTTTCCTTATGGCTTTGCGAACCTTACTCTTCAACTCCTCAGCCGACAACCTAAATCCCCAGCCCTGCTATGTCGGCGATGAACTAACAAGTCTTTCGAAACCAATGATTTGAGGGATCTCAGAGAAAGGAGGGGCCAGCAATGGCTGGCAGCAGTTGGAATTAGGCTTTGCTGATTTTCATCGCAGTAGGGCTAGCCTACGGATACAAGACCGAGAAGATCCAATGGTACTAAGACCACCCCTTCTTCTTCCTTTTTTTCATCTCACAAAACATCTGTAGAGTATCTCAAATGCCTCCACGTAGGATTGCAGGACTTTCACTATTCCTAGGCGGAGTCCTGATAATCGTGTACGGCTTTCTCTTCAGTCCTGACATAGTCCCCTTACTGCTTCCACTTGGTGTAATCCTCACGATTATCGGAGTCAGACTCTTCCTAGATATTGAAATAGGAAAGGGCAGATTACAGAACCTTCTGACTTGTACCAATGCGACGAAATCTCAGTGACACAGCTGCTACGGGTCTTCTAGAACATTCTCATCTAGCGTGTCTATCATTTTTCCAAGCGTCGGCCGTGTCGCTGTATCCTCGCTCTTCCCAGTATCCCAGTCTCTTAGATTTCATGAAGGTTATCTTCTCCACGTACATCGCACTCTTGTACGCATATTTCTTCGGGACCACCAATCTGAGAGGCGCTCCGACAGTCTCGTCCAAGTATTCCCCGTTCAACTTGTAGGCCAAGACCACGTCATCTTCCATCAAATCTGTAAGCTCCAGCGAAGTAGTGTATCCATCCATGCATGAGAAGAAGACATACCTGGCGTCGGGCTTGGGTTTGACGAGTTCAACCAGATCTTTGAACTTAGCTCCGAACCATTTGCAGTCGGGCACGCTCCAACCTTCGACGCAGTGAAAGTCACTCACCGACTCATGTGCAGGAAGGGCCAATAGTTCCTTCCAGTTCATAACCGTTGGATTCTCAATCTCACCGTCTATGGCGAGTTGCCAAGAGTCTAGGTTGACCTTGGGATTCTCTGGAACAATGCCGCGGTGATCTACATTCCAGCGTAGAATTCGACTGATCCAGCGTTGTTTTGGTGGAAGTCTGTCTTTCTTCGAATCAGGCAACAACACCACAACCGAGTCTTGAAGGTTCCTTCCAGTGTCCTTGTCCGATAAGTATTGGCTAATAACTCCTCTGCAGGGCCGCGCTGTTCATGAAGCCGCAATTGGATCAACGAAAGTAAACACGCGGCTTCACACGACGGCCGGCCGTAGGTACTAGACATCGGTCAGGTGCAGAACCAGTTCTTTTGATGTTGGTTATCACACCATCCGCGAATTCTATGCATCCGGGAAAGATGTCGTCGGTGACCACGTCAACAATACGTCCGCTTATCCTATCGTCGCTCATACCTACCCTACGCAACATCAGGGCGCTCTGCCCAAACTCATCTTCTTGTTCAAGGTACTTGACATCTCAGGAGTCTTCAAACCTTGGATAGACTGTAATAGATGCATCATCGTAATGCAGCTTCGAGGCAAGAATCATGTCATGGATTGGGTTGAGAGAAGGACGATTAGCCACTAAACTGGATCCGGACGCGAGCGACTACATCTACGGGAGAAGAGTGAAGGAACAGCCCGAAATCTTTGACACCCACATCTGGATCCATAAAGCCCACGTAGTCATGCTTGCTGAGCAAGGCACGATTCCCCGAGACCAAGCGAAGCAGATCCTCAAAGCGCTCAGAGAAATTCGGTTTGAGGACATTAAGCTTGACCATCGCTTGGAGGATTTGTACACGAATGAAGAGCGTTACCTCATAGGGAAGATTGGCGATGTGGCAGGCGCGATGCATACCGGCAGAAGCCGCAACGACCTCAGCGCCACAGTCTCAAGAATGATCACTCGCCAGAAGATTGAGAAGGTGATCGATGAGGCGCGTCAGCTTCAGTGGACCTTGATCGAGAAAGCGAAGGAGAATCTTGAAACGATTATGCCGGGATACACTCATCTTCAACAGGCTCAGCCGATCACCTACGCCCATTGGCTCATGGCCTATCACGACTTTCTAAAGTATGACATAGAGAGATTGGAGGACGCTCTGAAGAGGACTAATCTTTCGCCTCTAGGAGGCGCGGCGCTTGCCGGGACTGGTCACAAGATAGATCGCGTGAGAACGGCGGAGCTTCTTGGTTTTGATGGGATTGTGGAGAACTCGTTGCAGTGTGTCAGTACAAGAGACTACCTCATGGAGGCAGTGTTCAATCTAACCGTGATGATGAACACTCTAGAGAGGATGAATGAGGACATTCTTCTGTGGGTGACAGATGAGTTCAAGATGGTGGAGCTTGATGACGCCTTTGCGGGCACGTCCAGCATCATGCCTCAGAAGAAGAACCCTCTCCTTCAAGAAACGATCCGGGCTAGAATGGCCACTCAGATGGGACGGCTGACGGCCGCTATGACTGTGTTCAAGGCTCTGCCGATGGGACACAACTTCGACTCGCATGAAGAGGATCTGATTCTCTATGAGTCGGTGGAGGAACTGGTTCAGACGCTCGAGATTACGAACAAGATCATCTCGACCACGAAGGTAAACAAGGAGATGATGGAGAAGAATCTTGAGAAGGGTTTCAGTGTGGCTACGGAGCTGGCCGATGTCATAGTTAGAGATGCAGGAATTCCGTTCAGAGCAGCTCATCAGGTAACTGGGCGTGTTGTGAGGAAAGCGATTGAGAGAGGAATGAAGGCGGCAGATATCACTTTGGAACTGATCCAAGAAGCAAGCCGAGAAGTCTTGGGAAGAGAACTCAGCCTGACGAAGAGGGCCGTGGCTGAGGCGGTGGATCCGAGACTCAATGTGGAGAGGAGAAAGAGCACTGGAGGCCCGTCTCCGGTAGAAGTCGCAAGAATGATCGAGAAGAGAACTGAGGGGTCCGAACTGATTGAATCGAGACAGACCCAAAGAAAGCAGAGGTACTCCGAAGCGAAAGCCAAGACAGAACAAGAGATCGAGAAGCTACTGGCAAAGGGCTGATGTCTCGAAAGCAGAGCACATGACCCCCAATTTCTTCTCTCAATGCTCCAGACTGAATCCCAACCGTTTCTGGGAGTTGACCCTCGGGTGAAGAATCTTCGACCCACTGACGTTGAGATCAGCCCGGCTCTCAAAAAGGATCATGAAGAAGTCTGCCGAGTCCTTGCTCGATCAATTCGCGAGGCCGTCATCCTTCACTACAACAGTGAAGAAGGCTTGGCGGAATTCTGGTGTTCGCAGGCGATGGAGACTGTTAGCCAAGCAATCAGTGATCCAAGTTTCTACGTAGTAGTTGCGAAACTGGCGCCTGACGAAATTGTTGGTGTGGGAACTCTTCACAATGAAGGCGAGGTAAAGCAATGTTATGTCACGCCGGAGGCACGTCAGAAGGGCATCGGCGAGAAAATCCTTGGCGAACTGGAATATCGTGCACGGCAAATCGGCCTGAAAGAGCTTCGACTGAATAGTAGTCTAGGCGCGCGATCCTTCTATGAACGTAACGGCTTCAAGCTCGCAGGACAACCTTTCATGTGGAACGGAACCATCAAGGTACATCCCATGTCTAAGCGACTTTAGTAATGCTTATACGATGTAATACGATTTATTTCTATTGTGATACAAGTGTCAAAGGCAATATCTCTGAGACTTCCCAAGAAGACCCTGTCAGAGCTAGATGATTTGGCTCGGTCTGAGGACAGGGCTCGCTCAGCGCTGGTAAGAGAGATACTGGAGGATGGAGTCAGAGAGAAGAAAATCGAGCGCTCCATAGAACTATATCGAAACGGGAGGGCCTCCTTGTGGAAGTCTGCCCGACTGGCCGGATTGTCACTCTGGGAGTTAGTTGAAGCAATGTCCTCTAGGGGGATTCAGATTCAGTACTCTGAACACGATCTTGAGGAAGACATGAAGGCATTGGAAGAGCGATGAAATGCTAGTAGTCGTCAACGCGGGGCCGGTAATCTGGCTGGCAAAGATTGGGAGACTGGATCTACTCTCAAAGCTCTATGGACAGGTATTCATTCCACGACAAGTCTATGTCGAATGCGTGTCTAAGGGGCTGGAGCAAGGATTTCGAGACGCTTTCATCATCAAGGAAGCTTGTGAAAGAGGCTGGATCAAAGTAGTCGAGCTTAATGAAACTCAATCAGCTCTGAGAAGAAGAATCACACTTCATCTGGAAGAGCTAGACGCTGGGGAAGCAGAAGCCATAGTCTATGCCAAAGACAGAAACGCGGATCTGATTCTCCTAGACGATTCAACCGCCAGATCCTTCGCTGAATCTTGGGGGCTCGTGTCCAAAGGAACGCTCTACGTTCTGCTAAGAGCCCACAGAAAGGGCCTCCTAAACATTGACGAAACAAGGGGACTCGTCTATGAGCTTGTGGAAAAAGGCTTCAGAATAGACTCGAGACTATTCGCGAAATTGATCAAAGGACTAGAGAAATAGAGGAATTGCCACTGTGAACAAGGACGAGGATATTCTGAGAATCGTGGAGCTTCTGGAGAGGGAGTATCCTGACGCTAAGATCGCACTTCACTACACCAATCCTCTCGAATTGCTTGTTGCCACGATGCTCTCGGCCCAGTGCACAGACAGGAAGGTCAACGAAGTCACGAATACTCTATTCAGGAAGTATCGAACTGCTGAAGACTTCACCCGCACTAACATTAGGACATTTGAACGGGAGATAAGACCCACAGGGTTCTATCACAACAAGGCAAGGAACATCAAGAAGACGGCTCAGGCTCTAGTGAAGCAATTTGGTGGACAGGTTCCGAAGACTATGGAAGAGCTGCTCACGCTACCTGGGGTCGCGAGGAAAACTGCAAACATAGTTCTGTCCAATGGCTTCGGGATCATAGAGGGTATCGCTGTGGACACGCACGTTGGCAGGTTGGCGCAGAGGCTGGCATTGAGTAAGAACCGTGATCCGAACAAGATTGAGCAGGACCTTATGAAGCTGGTTCCGAGAGAGCAGTGGCCGAAGTTCACTGATCTATTGATCTTTCATGGAAGAAGAATCTGTACGGCAAAGAATCCGATGTGCGACAAGTGCGCGATAAACAAGTATTGCCCATCTGCGTTCAAGTTCGGTCGAAAATGACTGCTTTGTCTGAGGTCGAGGAAGAATCTGGCCATCGATGGATCATACGCGAAAGAAGACTGTTGTGGTGATGCTTGCCGCGAGTTAGTGTTGATTTCCTTTCAGACATGCTGTGATGGGCTTGTGCTAGAAGACGTGGATGTTGCTCTTCGCAACGAGAGCGACGTTTTGGTCGTTCCACCTTCCGAATAGCTCTGCCGCTAACTTCAGATGCCCTACCTGGTAGGGGTTCTTCTTTACCAGTGCAGTGGTGAAGGCATCTAGCTCCACCGTATCTTCGCAGCCAAGGAATAGCTCGAGGTTCTTGTGGATGACTGGGTCTAGCGGTTTATCTCCCATGTCTGATGCGGTGAATATGCCCTCCACAATTCCCTTGACATTGAAAAGAGCTCGGTAGATCTTGTTGATGTCTAGGATGCTTTGATCCAAGAGAGCGTTCTTCTTGCCGTGATATTTCATTCTGCTTGGATTTGGTATCATTCCGAAGAGGTTCTTCACGGAGAAGGAGACGTCTATGGGAGGCGCCCCAATTCTGATTTTTGCTAGGCTTAGGAGTGTTCCGCCGCGAAGCTCATAGAGTCGTAGAGGAACTGCGGCATACAGTTCCTTGCTCTTTGCTGGTGGATATTTCGCTTCAACTAGTTCTTTTATGAGTTTGGGGTTGGCTGTGCGGCCGGCCCATACTTCTTCAGTCATGTTGAGAAATTCTACGCCGTGTTTCTTGAGGACCTTTCCTATTCCGGAGTGGTCGAGGAACCATTTGTCGCTCTTTCTGAGAGCACTTCTGGTCTTCGAGCCGACACCTTTCCTTAGAAGTGCGTCCTCGGTTCTTGCCCAGCCATAGCTTTCGACGACGAGAGCTTTGCTCTTCAAAGCGGATAGAACCCAGTCGAGTATCTTGGCTTCGGTATAGCATATGGAGAATCCCCAGTTAGGCTTGATCACGATTGGTGGCTTAAGATCCAGCTTGGAGACCATGTCCGCAAACAGTTCTGGCTTTCCAGATGACTCCACCATTACATTTCCGAATCTCAAAGGTCGCTACCCCACATGGCGAAGATCGGCGATATGGGGCCTAAGGCTAATAAGAACTAAGGAACGAGTCTCCGCGACTCTCCGCCCATCACTACCCCTGACTGAGCATTTACCTCTAGGAAGATTGGGTAGTTGGACGTAATGCCCCCCACGGCCAAGCATTGTTTAGGCTCTAGATTCTTGAGGGCGCCGAGCGACTTGATGTCAATCAACCCGGTTTTCGCTAGATGTTTCAGTTCCTCTTCGTTTCTGAACATGAACACGAGCACATTGTCAAGCAGAGTGAAAACCTCGTCTGGGAGGGTTCGAGGATCGTTCGTGATGAAGGTGGGGAAGACGCCGACGTGTCTCATTCGCGTGAGTAGGTTGACTATGTTCTTTGCTTCAACGTAGAGCTGCGCCTCTTCCAAGAATAGAGATACGGCTCTGATGGCCTTAGAATCTCCTAGGCCGCTGAGTTTGCGAAGCACAAATTCCACGATTATGCCTCTTTCCCATCGATCCACTCGCGAGAGATTGATGATGATCGCGCCGCCCGCGTTGTGCAGATCCTTGATGAGTTCAGTTAGGGAGCTGGGGCCGAATAGTCCTGATGCTTTTGCGGATTCTACTCTACCTTGAAGCGCCATTTGCACCGCCTCATTCTGGACATTGCCGGGATCACTGACGTAGGCTTGGAGATCGTTCAGATCGAATTGCTTTCCGGCTCGTTGTTTCCAGAACTGCATGAGGGCTTGATAAGACGGCGTGCCTTGAGTAACGTTCAAGTGACTGGCGAATTCGTCGTAGGAGATCTCGTTCAGAGGTATGAATAGCGGGACCTCGCATCCTCTTGGTGCTCGCAGGTAGGGTGAGAGAACCCTTATGCATTGGGCGTACTCGTTAGGTGTGTTTTCGTCTCGTTTCCACAGATTCAGGTATTCGCCATTGATGTCGAATACTAGCGTAAGTACTCCTCTCTCGATCAGTTTGAGGAGAAGTCTCTTTGCTGAGTAGGATTTTCCGGATCCTTTCATTCCGGTGACGAGGTTTATTCCCAGCTTCTCAACAGGAACATCGTACTCCTTTGGGGTTGTTGAGAGTGTTTTCGCGAAATCTGCTCGTGCTGGAGACTTGAGGCTGAGCGCTTCAAAGAGCTCGTCCTGATTCAGGACTCTGATTTCGGATTTGGCTCTGCTTATGTCAAATTCGCTGAGTCCGATTTTGAATGTCTTCCTCTTGTTTCCGAGGCCATCGTCGCTCTCGATTATTCTTCCTCGGATCTTGGCTACAGCAACTCTTTGATCGATCAAAGAATCGAGAATGTTTCTGATTTCTGGTTGAACGCGTTCCGTGGTTTCTGATTTTGGGATCAGAGACTTCCGGAGTATATGTTCGAGAACGCCGGGCAGGTCGGCGAAGTGCATGTCAACGACCTGCGCAACGATGTCCCCTATCTTGAGGCTGTCGCCAAGCCTGAGCTTCTCCTCTGGAGAGTACACTATCCAGAGTTCATCTTCGTCCTTCGTTAGCAGGTACATTTCTGATCACTATAATGGGAAGAGGCGGGGCCTCAGTTCCTCCTTGATGACGAGCTTGTGCAGAGCCATTGCAGCGGACTGGAGTTCAAGCACTTCGATGGCACTCAAGACGCAGGTCATATGGGCGAGTCTCAGCTCCTCAGGATAGCCGTGGTCTCCAGCTAACCCAGAAACAAGATTCAGGACCTCCACATGTGGCCAGTGGGTATTCTCAGGTAAGTCTACTCGGAAGGGTTCTCCGAGGGGAGTGAATCTCACCACGTAGATGTCTCCCAGGTACCTGTCCCGATTCCGTTTAATGTGGCCCTTCACTCCTCCGATGTAGCAGGGGCCTCGAACGGCTTCCAGAAGTGAGAGGATGTTGCGTCGGGACCGTTCCAACGTTAGCCTAGTTGTTTTTGAGATCGCGGCGATTGCGTTGTTATTCTCTTTGGCTTGGTCGACGACCCTTCTGACGAAGGAGCTGGGTTTGACGATTGCCGCCGCCACCAGACTACCATCCAAGAGAATCAGGCTGTCCTTGTAGCCCCTCACCACTTCCTGCTGTATGTATCGTTCGAAAAGGTTTCTCGTCTGTTCAAGTGTTCCCAAGAGATCCAGCGCCCTGGGACTCGCCTCCACGCCATGAACCGTTGTATACAGCTCTTGGTACAGCGCCTCTTTCTCTTGTTCCGTTATTGAGACTAGGTAGGGTCCGTAGCGTTCCAGTTTCCATCTTGATTCGTTGGCAGGCTTCACGACAACCGAAGCCCTGATCGCCCCAACCACACCGTCCAAGATGTGTCCGAGAGTCAAGCTTGTGGTATCGATCGCGATCACTTGATTCTCCTTGGGATATCTGGGAGTTAAGAACTGTGCGTCTGCCTTCAAACGCAGCTCCTCGTCAACCATGTCTTCCTCTGCATCAGAGCCCTTCTCTGGTGAGACGAATCCCTCTGTCAACCAGACTTCCGACGGTTCGAACGAAGAACCTTCAGGAACCTTTCGGTGCAGGATCGACTCTATTGGGTCGAGTTTGATCATTGACTACCAGCTCTTTGATCGGATCTCAGTGTAGCCACGTTGGCTTCTACCAAGGACTATGTGGTGGTCGACGAAGGTTGAGATGTCTTCATGGGCTATAATGAATATCTGAGAGAACGTCTTCTTCACCGCATCCAGAACCTCGAAGATTCCCTGCTTTCTCTGGTCGTCGCTGCTTGAAATGCACTCATCCATAAGCAGCGAGTATCTGTCCGCCATCACACGAGAGTCCAATATGCTCTGAGTGAACGCCAGCCTCAACGCGATGAGGAACTGATCCTGGGTTCCCCCGCTGAAGACTTCCCTCTCCTTGAAGCCCCCTGCCTCAGTGGAGTAGGCTTTGAACCTCAAGTCTTCCGTGATCTCGAACTGCGAGTATCTGCCATCAGTCAGTGTGGGCAGAATCTGATTGATTATGAAGCTGGCGTGGGGAATAACCTTCCCCCTCAACTCTCTACTGGTTTCACCGAGTTCACCGACAACGATGTCGAGCACCTTCCTCCTATGTTCAAGCGCCTTATGCTCTTCCTCTAGGCTCGGGTAGCGGTTGAAGTCGGCCACGAGTCGCTCAAGATCAGCCTCAACCTGACTCAACGTTCCTATCTTCCGCTGCAATTCACTGTCAAGCTGGCTGTGCTCTTTCCGCAATGTGTCGACGCTGAGTTTGGCGCCCTGATGTATGCCACCGTCATAGTGAAGGCCTGTGGCGGATGCGGGCTTCTTCTCCTCCAGCGACTCAAGCTCCTTCGTCCTCTCCTGAAGCTGCCGTTCCAACTCTGCCAGCTTTGCGTTCGGAGCGGATTGCTCAAGCCTCCTCAAAGCGAGAAGGCTGCTTTCTTTGAGAGCCGCAACTGCCTGTATCGATTCTTGGCTCGTCTCCAGTCGAATCTGGTTGTTGATGCCAGAGAGAGCATGATTGATGCCCTCAAGATTCTCTATGCTTGATTGTGCTGCAAGGGAATCCATCTGTCCCTGCGCTTCTCTCAATCTTGAGGCCGCGTCAGCAATCTGTCCCTGAAGCGTTTGGATCTCAGCGCCGGAACTCAGAACTTTGTCGATCTTCTGGTATGTCAACCAGAACTTGATCGGTAAGGCAACAAGAATCAATCCAACTAGGCTGATCAGATACTGCAGCACGACCAAACCCGCGGCTATCAAGGCGAAACTGACGACCAGTGACAAAACAAACAGGACCATTTGATGCGACTTTCTCGCTGGAAGATCTTGGCTGAGCATCTCTTGATATTCAGCGGTCAAGCCCACTCTAGCTGCCGCTTCATTCTTCCTCTCCTGAAGAGACTGAAGCGCGTTCCTAGCGTGTTCGAGGTTACTCTCAGCGGTAAGGAAGGAGGCCTTCAGTCCTTCAAGTCTACTGACCTCAGGCTTATGTTTGTCAAGAAGGATCTGATATTTCTGTACCCGATCCTTCAGCTCTCCCGTCGTGGCTATGTCTTGCTGTATCCGTGATCGCTGTTCTGTGACTGAACTGATCAACCTCTTTGTGGAGTTGAATGTTGAGAGCCAATCGTATCCCTCAGAAATGGCCTCTGCTTGTTTGAGGTCCGATTCTTTCTTCTGTAGTTGATCTTTCTGCGTGGTGATCTCGGTTTGAAGCATGGTTTTCTGGGCCGATTTCTGTTGGTAGGTCTGAGCGTTCTTTTGTACGGATTCGAGTTCGATCTCTTTCTTCTCAAGATCCTTTTCTAATGTTGATAGGTCGGTTTTGGCCTTGGTGACGGCATCGTCGAACACTTCTATGCCCATGACCTTGTTGACGAGCTGTTCTCTCTTGGCCTTGGCGAGTTCCTTGAGCGCATCAAGATCTTTCTGCCGGATGTAGACGAGCTTGGTGAAGGAATCTCGGTCCATACCTGTAATCTGCTCTATTTTGGCTTCTATCTCCGTCAAACTGCTCAACGACTTCCCAAACTCTTCCTTACCATCAACTAGTGGCACTAGCCTCGCCTTGTGCCCACCACGAACATCGAATGTTCGACGCAGCAAGAACCGGTCTTGCCCAGACGTGAACTCGATCTCAAGTCTGGCCTCTTCCTTTCCCCAAGTGACCATGTTCTCTCGGCTTTCGTCTGCTGCCCGTCCTTTCTTCAGGCCGTAGAGGGCGTACTCGATGGCTTCGAGCAGGGTTGTTTTTCCGCTCTCGTTCTGTCCCAGTATTCCGATTCTTCCCTCTTCAGGGAACTCGAGGCTCACGGGGTCTCCGATGATTTGGAACGCTGACGCCTTGAGGCGATGTATGATCACGTTCGGGCTTCCTCCAAGTATCTTCTACCCAGCTCCTTGACCTGTTCGAGTTCACGTCGCTTCTCTTCGGAGGTGCTCGATCGCTGAATCAGTTCTTCGATTCTTCTCGTGAAGGCCTCTATGGGGTTCTCTACTCTTCCAAGGAATACTCTGCCGAATCCTTCGACCTCCAGTTCTGTGCGGTCCAGTCCTAGGTGGAAGAATGTGTCTCTTGTGGCCTGGATTATCTCGTTGACCTTCAGCTCCTTGTACTGTTCCTGTGTTATCTGTCCTTGGAGATAGAGGCGTGCGAGTTTCTCGGAATCACCGTGTGTCCTGACATGATTGACCAAATAGTCTCGGAGGTTCGGAGAGTAGTCTTGTTCCTTGGAGAGATGAAGCGTATACTTCTCCATTGGTCTTGTTGCCAGCTTGACGAATTCAGTTGACACTTCTGATCCGTGAAGTTCTACCCAGACGAATCCTTTCTCGTCGTCTATTTCGGCCCAGGTGAGCTTCTCCATAGATCCTGCGTTGACAATTTGGCAGCCTTCATGCTCCCTCTGGAAATGGTTGTGGAAGTGTCCTAAGGCCAAGTAGTTCAGTCCTGCCTTTATGTCCCCGGGCCGGAATGGGTTCTGTGAAGCCATCTCTGGGACTGAGGAAGCCACGTTCAGTCCCTGCAGCGAGCCATGGATCAGTAGCACATTGTAGTCTCCTTCGAGCTGGACCTTGAGTCCACGAAGAGGGTTCTCGCTCTCGGTCTGCGCGAAGTATGACTTGCCGGCCACGCAAACCTTCTTTCCATCCACATCTAGAATGCGTGTCCCGAAGATGTCTGATCTCGAGAAGACTGTGGCGAGGCCTGCGGAACCTAGGACATCTATTGCCAAGTGTTGGCCACCGAGTTTCGGAACTTCGTGGTTGCCGCCGATGATGAAGACGGCTATGCCTGCCTCTTTCAGCTGCCTAACCTTATCGGTGAGAAAGATTCTGGCCGAGTTTCCGGGAGAGACTCGATCGAAAACATCTCCTGTAACTAGGAAGAGGTCAGGCTTGTTCTTTAGCGCGTAGTCAACGGCGGCCGAGAAGTTTCTGTTCAGGTCTTCTTTTCTCTCTTGGGCCCTCGCCAAGTTGGCTATGTTGAAGTTCTTGTCGAGGTGCATGTCGCTGCAGTGAAGGATTTGAACAGACATTGTGCCACGCCAAGGTCTTTGCGTCATGATAAGGATGATTAGGACTAATAGAGGTTGACGGATTTGCGTTCTTCCAATTGTGGGGATCAGAATTCCGAAAGCTCAAGCATTACCCAAGTGAGGGATCTATATCGAAGCTGATCATGGTACTTCCTTCGGGTATGAGTAACATTCTATGAAGGTTGAAGCGCCCTGCTTCTCAAGGTCGTCACCGGTATTGCTGTTGTCGATGTGGAGACGGAAAGAAGTCAAATTGACTGTGTTGAGACATTGGTCAAGATGAAGAAGTTGACTGACGGGGAGATTGAGGCTTATGTTTCGACGGGTGAGCCTTTTGGAAAAGCTGGCGCCTATGCGGTGCAAGGTAAAGGAGCCATCTTCGTGGATGGAATCGAAGGCTGTTACTACAATGTTGTAGGCTTGCCTTTGCCAAAGCTTGCGGATATGTTGAAGAAGTTCGGTGTCACCCTGATGCAGTGATGCTCATTCGTGGTTCTTGTTTTGCTAGGTTCGCCTGAGTTGTCATGTATCAGAGGAGTTTCATGAACTCTTCTCTTGTGATACCTACTCTGTCCAAGATGGCTTCGAGTGTGCCGCGTTTTATCGGATTTCTGGTTATGATCGTGACTGTCCGGCCTTCTTTGTTTGTGAGAAGCATATGGGTGCTGCTCTGTCTGGTTGGCGTGTAGCCCAGCTTCTTCAGAATGTTCGCGAGGTCCTGCCAGCGGAGGTTTGCTGGAAGCTTAGACAACTACTGTCTCTTTCCTGCAGTTCGCTGGAAGGCAGACCGTGCTCTCTTCCAGTTCTTGAAGAACGAGTGTGATCGCATCTTTAATGTTCTTTAGGGCTTCCTCTACAGTCTCGCCTTGACTTATGGCTCCAGGGAGTTCAATACAACGCACGGAGTAGCCGCCTTCCTCCTCTTTCTTCAGTATGACATTGAATACCCTTTCCAAGACAAGTCCCCTTAAGTCCCTGCTCATCTTGCCGCTTAAAAGTATGGCTCCTCTAGTTGGACACTTTCCCTACGATGATCCATGTGGCTTCTCAGATTGGGCCGCCTGCTGTTCTCGACTTGCGTTATGGGCGGAGATCATTGAGGAGCACAGTCTTAGGCCTCTACCGGAATCTGCGGATGTCCAGGCAAGTCTCAGGTTAGGCTTGGCTAGTGTCCGTTCAGGATTTTTGGTTTGCTAGATCCAGCTGATTATCTCGGGGGTACGTTTCTCTCCTTTCGGCCACTCGCCTTTGGGGTAGCCGAAGGCCATGGCGGCGAATATCCTGTGTCCCTTCGGTACTCCTGCTGCCTCCAAGTCTTCTTGTTTGTCGTTGAGGCGGTGTGCCATGCCGATGAAGCATGAGCCTACGCCTTGTGCGCGGGCGGCGAGGAAGGCGTTCTCCGCTGCGAGCGCGGAGTCTTCCCTGAACCATTCTCCCTTCTCCTCGCAGACGATGAGGATGGCGAGGGGTGCGTTGTGGAAGACTGTTTTTCCTTTCAGGAACGCTAGGCTAACGACCTTTCCCATCAGGCCCCAAGCCTTCTTGATGCGGGCATCCAAGTCCTTCAGCTTCTCCTGGTTCTCGATCACTATGAACTTCCAAGGAAGCACGTGCATTGCTGAGGGTGCGCACACGGCTGCGTTCAAGATCTTCTCTACTACGTCGCGAGACACAGGACGAGCATCGTAATCACGTATGCTTCTCCTCGACTCGATGCATTCGAAGACATCCATAACGCTCTCAACACCAAGTATTCGCAGGTGTCAGAACACTGTCTCTAATATTCCTCGCGGTTTTCCCAAATCGAGGAAATGCACCATACCAGATTAGTATTCGTTTGAAGAAAACCATTTAGCTGCACTTGGCAAATGTTTCGTGACAGTACTTGAGCTTGGAGCAGTACAAGAAGAAAAGGGACTTCAAGGCTACGCCTGAGCCTCCGGGAGAGAAGAGGGCAGAGAATGGTGCAAGGTTTGTTGTTCAGAAGCATCAGGCTACGCACCTTCACTACGATTTTCGACTGGAGCTGGATGGAATATTGAAGAGCTGGGCTGTGCCTAAAGAGCCGCCTACTGAGCCGGGGATTCGGAGACTCGCGGTGGCCGTTGAAGATCATCCCGTGGACTACATTGATTTCGAGGGAACGATACCGAAAGGGGAGTACGGAGCCGGAACAGTGGAGATCTGGGACAAAGGCACCTTCGACCTGAAAGAACGAAAGGACAAGGCCATCGCGCTCGTCCTTCATGGCACCAAGCTACAGGGAGACTACAGATTGGTGAACTTCAAAGAGAACAACTGGCTCCTATTCAAGACCAAGAGCAAGCATGCTTGAGTTTAAAAACCCCCGACCTATCGTCTGTCGAATCCACATACGAACGGGTCAAATTCAACTGGCGCCGGGTTGAGAACACGCATACCCGTCTACAGTTCTAGGGTAGATTGATTGAAATCTCAAAGGGGCATACACCCCCCGTCCCCTCCCTTCAATTCTACCATAGATCGACTATAGCTTTGAACAGGGGGTATGTGGCCACGCCTGTGGCCACACTGTCAATTCCACTATAGAACGATTGGAACCAACATGTGGATCCGCATGAGTGGCTTTCAGGGCAGTTGTCACAGTTAGAGCGGGAGTTACCGTGACAGGTGTGGTTACAGTTACGAACATCGGAGCAGCATTCACAGTCGTTTTGGCAGGAATCCACAAGCGCAAGAGCCAGAGAAGTCTTGTGTCCATAGCGCGAAGGTCTTCGCGTTTCCTTCAATCAACGACTGCTGTAGGACAAGAAAGCTAGTCATGGATTTTCTGCGCCAGCAGAGTGAAGAATCCTTCGATATCTATGTTGCCGCCGCTGACAATCACTCCTATTCTCTTGCCCTCCACAGGGATGCGCCCGTTGAGTATCCCTGCCAAGGATACGGCACCTGAGGGCTCCACTACAAGCTTCATTCGTTCCCAGAGAAACCGCATCGCGTCAAGTATCTCTCGCTCGGAGACAAGAACAATGTCGTTCAC
>Ga0315282_10005289_pt1 | contig 22061 bp, 17 predicted proteins | sample YL17G07_20_MG_FD_203693 | JGI IMG/M metagenome (GOLD analysis project Ga0315282, IMG submission 203693) | Sediment microbial communities from Yellowstone Lake, YNP, Wyoming, USA - YL17G07_20 | ecosystem: Environmental > Aquatic > Freshwater > Lake > Sediment | place: USA: Wyoming | collected... | reverse complement strand
CACGTTGGTAACCCGAGCACGTTACCCCCGTAACGCGCTCGTTGAAAGGAGCCGGCCGCTTTATCCCATCAATGACATTTGAGACGCTCGCCCCGCCCATTCAGGGCGGAAATGATCAATGATTCCCGCGAGCCTGGGGTTGAAACCCCACGCTTCATTCCCCCACCGCGATGCGGTGAGGATCTCGATTCCCCAGCCCGAGGGGCTTGCGGCGCCCGGGCCGCATCGTGACCGCGGGATTGATCCCGCGGTGCAAGGCATGAGATCACGGAGGAGGCGGGCTGGCGGCATCTTCCCCGATACAGTGCCGCTCGCATCTTATCGGGGGGAATTTTCGGTGTTCAACCGCAGGCCGAAAGGGTAGAATCGCCAGGAAAAGAGGCCAGAGATGGAGGAGCGCATGAGAAAATATTTCGCATTGCTGTTTGGGGCTGTTCTGGTTCTGGCGGTCTCTTGCGCTCCGGGGCCGAATCCGCTCGCCAGGACCGCCGACAGAGCAGGCGACGTGGCCGGGTTCGGGCTGGGAGTTTGGCACGGCCTGATCTCGCCCATCACCTTCATCGTTTCCATCTTCAGCAGCAACGTCTCGTTCTACGAGGTGCACAACAGCGGCGGCTGGTACAATTTCGGCTTCGTCCTGGGCGCAGGGCTCTTCCTGAGCGGCGGCATTTTCGGCCGCAGGAAAAAGAAGTAACCACGGAAAGGAGAAAGCCATGTCCCAACGCATGATCGACCAGTTCATGGAGATGGTCTGCATCGACTCCGAGTCGGGCGACGAGAAGCGGATGATGGAGTATCTCCTCTCCGCGATCGCGAAAGACGGCGGCACGGCCGAGCTCGACGCGTACGGCAACCTCATCGGCCGCTTCCCGGCCATCGGCTGCACGGCTAAGGCGCCCATCCTGCTCTCGTGCCACGGTGACACGGTCAAGCCGGGCAAGGGGATCCGGCCGAAGCTCGAGGCCGGCGTCATCCGCTCGCAGGGGGACACGATCCTCGGCGCGGATGACAAGGCGGGCATCGCCGAGGTTCTCGAGACCATGCGTCTCGCCACAATGCGGCCGCCCATCGAGATCGCCGTGAGCCGCCAGGAGGAGGTCGGGCTGCACGGCGTCAAGAACCTCGACTTCTCGAAGCTCAAGGCCAAGCGCGGGTTCCTCATGGACAACGACACGCTCGACACCATCGTCATCGGCGGACCGTCGTACTTCGCCATCGACGTGGAGGTCCAAGGCAAGTCGGCCCACGCAGGCATGGAGCCTGAGAAGGGGATCAACGCGATCCAGGCCGCCTCGCGCGCCATCGCCGCGCTGAAGCTCGGCCGCCTCGACCCCGGGACCACCGCCAATGTCGGCATCATCGAGGGCGGCCTGATCCGCAACGGCGTGCCAGCGAAGTGCACGTTCAAGGCCGAGTGCCGCAGCGCGGACCATGCCAGGGGCGCATCGCTCGCCGAGGAGATGAGCGGCATCATCCGGCGCGAGGTCGAGGCCGCGGGCGCCAAGGTCACGGTCTCGGTCGACAACCTGTGCCGAGCGGTGCGCATCCCAGAGGCCTCGTGGACCGTGGAGGTCGCGAAGCGCGGTCTCAAGACCGTGGGCGTGGACGCGAAGTGCGTATTCATCACCGGGTTCACGGACGCCTCGATCTACAACAACAAGGGGATCGAGATGGCCGTGATCGGCATCGGCGCGCAGCACGAGCACTCCACCGAGGAGTGCGTCGCCATCGCGGACATGGAGAAGGCGGTCAAGGCGCTCACCGAGATGCTCCGCATCGCCGCCACGGACTAGGCCGGCTCCCGGCCGGTCGTTTCCCCCCATTGACAACCTTGTAAATCATCAGATATATATACGATATGCAAGGATGGATCCAGCGGGACGCGCTGAAGAAACGGATTGTCACCTCGATTTCCGAGTCTCCTGTGACAGTCCTGCTCGGCGCGCGACAGGTCGGCAAGACCACCCTGGCACGGGAGGTCGCGGCCGGCTTCCCGGAAGTGACGATCTTCGATCTGGAAACGCCCACGGGCTACCAGGCGCTCGCGGTCACGCCCGAGCTCGCGCTCTCGCAATGCCGCGGGCTCGTCGTGATCGACGAAATCCAGAAGATGCCCAAGCTGTTCGAGGTGCTCCGTCCGATCTGCGATGAGAAGGATCGCCGATCGGACTTCCTGCTGTTGGGCTCGGCCTCGCCCTCGTTGGTCCGAGGCGTGAGCGAATCGCTCGCCGGTCGCGCACTTTTCGTCAGCGTTCCAGGCTTCTCTCTCGCCGAGGTGGGAAAAAGAGAGCAATCGCGATTGTGGTTGCAGGGATCGTTCCCCCGGGCCTTTCTGTCGCAGCCGGCAGCGGCGCGCCGCTGGCTCGACAGCTTTTCGCAAAGCTTCCTCGAACGGGACCTTCCGCAGCTCGGCGTGCGCATCCCGGCGCCGACGCTCAGGCGCTTCTGGACCATGCTTGCGCACTACCACGGACAGACCTGGAACGCGGCAGAGCTCGGTCGCGCCATGTCCGTATCCGCCAATACGGCGAACCACCACCGCGACGTCCTCTCGGGCGCATTCATGATCCGCGTGCTCCTTCCCTGGTTCGAGAATCTGGCCAAACGGCAGATCAAGGCTCCCAAGGTGTACTTCCGGGACAGCGGTCTGTTGCACTACTTCCTCGGCGTGCGATCCATGGAAGATCTCTGGTCCAACCCCCGGTACGGAGCGAGCTTCGAGGGGTTCGCGCTGGAGCAGACCCTGATGGCGCTCGGCGACGAGGACGCCTATTACTGGAAGAGCCAGGGCGGAGCGGAGCTCGACCTGCTGTTGCTGCGAGGCGGCAAGCGGTACGGTTTCGAGTTCAAGTGCGTCGATGCCCCGACGTTCACGAAATCGATGAAGAGCGCCTTGGGCGACCTGTCGCTCGAACACCTGTACGTCGCCTATCCGGGCGCCACGGCGTTTCCGCTGCACGACCGAGTGACCGCCATGCCGCTCGCGCATCTGCCTGGACGCGACGACCTGGCCGGAGGTCAGAATGGCATCTGAGATACGGCAAAGGTCAGCGCCGGCTTTCTCCAGAATTTGGATTCTGGTTTTCATGGGTTTCCTTTGCATCCCTTGACTCGATTCGCATGGCTCGGCTTTGCGGTCGCCACTTTTTCAAGCGCTTTCCTCCTGTTTCAAATGCAACCGATGATGGGCCGCTCGATTCTGCCTGTTTACGGCGGAGCGCCGGCGGTCTGGAGCACTTGCCTGCTTTTCTTTCAGACGCTTTTATTCGTCGGATACACCTACGCGCATTTGCTCACTTCGCATTTGAGCGCCCGCAAGCAGGTCATTGCGCACCTCGCCCTGCTGATCGCCGCCACCCTCACATTGCCGATTCAGGCGCGAATCGATTCCGCCATGGTTTCCAACCGGCTTCCTTTCATGGAGATCCTGCTTTTTTTGTCACGGCGTGCCGGACTGTTGTTCTTCGCGCTCTCGGCCACGACTCCGCTGTTGCAGAGTTGGTATGCCCGATGCAGCGGCGGTGAGCCCTACAAATTCTACGCCCTGTCCAACTTCGGCTCGCTCTTGGCGCTGTTGAGCTATCCATTGTTGTTCGAGCCGTATCTGCCGCTCACCGCACAGAGTCGATTCTGGTCATTGGGATTCGGTACATTCGTTTTTGCGATGATCGCAAGCGCTTATCATTTCATCCGGCGCTCGAGCACGCGCTCTTTCGCAGTCGAGGAATCGTCGACTGGGCGTATCCATTGGAGCTCCGGTCTGCGTTGGATCGCGCTTTCCGCACTGCCCGGCGCTCTGCTCATCGCGGTCACGAGTCACATGACCCTTGACGTGGCGGCAGTGCCGTTTTTGTGGGTCATACCGCTCGCTCTCTATCTGGTGACTTTCATCTTGGCTTTTTCGAGCGACAAGTTCTGCCGCACGGGCGTCATTTTGCCCTTTTGGATCCTGGCAACGGCGGGCTTGGCTTTTTCATTGCTCGCAGGGGGAACGACGTCCTTCGGATTGCGAATGGCCGTTTCGCTCGCATGTCTTGGATTCGGTGCGTTGATCTGCCATGGGGCGCTCGCCCTTGAGCGGCCGGATGCGAAGCGTCTTACCGCCTATTACATGTGCATCACCGGGGGAGGCGCGATTGGAGGACTGTTCTCGGCGGTCATCGCTCCTTTCGTCTTCAGGGACTACTACGAGCTTCCAGTCGTCATTCTGGCCGTTTATGCCTTGTTGCCGTGGATGGTTCAGAGCGGGCCCGACCCGAAAAAGCGCGGGAGCCAAAGGCGCTGGCTTTGGCTGGGTTCGGGTTTCGCGGCCGTGGCCATGACGGCCGTGTTGTGGGTCCAGGCCAACGGTTCAAGCGGAAAAGAGCGCATGGTGGACAGGGCCCGCGGATTCTTCGGCGTCTGCCGTGTGGTGCAAACGCAAAACGCGGTTCTTCTGACTCTGGGTGACATTCAACACGGCATGCAGCTTTCAAATCCTGCGATGCGCGATTTGCCGACTTCCTATTTCGGCCCCGAGTCGGGCGCCGGGCTGGCATTGAGCCGCCATCGGGCCGGCAAGCCGCGGCGCATTGCCGTCATCGGATTGGGAGTCGGGACGCTGGCGGCCTACGGGCGTGTCGGCGACGAGATTCGTTTCTTCGAGCTCGATCCGAACGTTGTGCGGTTCGCCCGCCGCTACTTCACTTACCTCGATCGCTCCCGAGCCGGCGTGGCGATTGAAATCGGCGACGGCCGTTTGCTGCTCGGCCAGGAACAAAAACGATTCGACATCGTGGCGCTCGACGCGTTCTCGAGCAACGCGATTCCGGTGCACCTTTTGACGAAAGAGGCGTTCGGCGTCTATCTTTCCAAGCTCACCGACGACGGGATATTATTGGCGAACGTCACCAATCGGCATTTGGCGGTGGCGCGGGTGGTGCAGGGCAGCGCAAACGCCCATGGGTTGGCGCTCGAGCTGGTGGAGACGCCTTCCAATCCCGGAAAGGGATTGAATCGGGCGCGTTGGGCATTGATGGCGCGAAAAGCTTCGACACTCGACTCCGTGCTCGAGGGAGTTGAAATCCGGCAGCCGGAAGGCGAACCGGTGTTGTGGACCGATCAGCACAGTGCTCTTTGGACTTTGGTGAAATGAAGACATGAAATTGAGATTGCGCGAAATAGCGCCTCGGATGGTGCCACACACTATTTTTTAATGAATACGGCAATCGAACTTGACAAATTAATATGAAATTGTAAAGTGTTCCCATGGGCGAGTGGATCGAACGGTACCATCAGCCTGCCTTCGGATCGTACATCAAGAAAGGGCGCGTGCTGGTCATCTACGGCCCGCGCCGCGCAGGAAAGACCTCGCTCTTGAACGCCTGTCTGTCCGGCTATTCCGGCAAGACCTTCCTCGGGACCGGCGACGACCTGCCGCTCCGCGAGGTGTTCCGCGCTCAGAGCGCCCAGACGATGCGTTCCATGTTCGGCGACTACGACCTGGCGGTCATCGACGAGGCCCAGCGGCTCCCCGATGTCGGCAACGGACTGAAACTGATCGTCGATCAGCTTCCCGGCCTCGCGGTCGTCGCGAGCGGTTCCTCCTCGTTCGAACTGTCAACCCGGGTCGGCGAACCGCTCACCGGACGCCACACGCCGCTGATGCTCTTCCCCCTGTCGGTGCTTGAACTGAAGAAGAAGTACGGCGGCATGGGGGTGGCGGAACGGCTGAACGACCTGCTGGTCTTCGGCACCTACCCCGAGGTGCTTACCGCCCCCAACGAGGAGGGACGGCGCAACTACCTCGCCACCCTGCGCGATTCCTATCTCTTCAAGGACATCCTGGCGCTCGACAGCATCCGCAATTCGGACAAGCTCGCCGATCTGCTCCGGCTCATCGCGTTCCAGATAGGACGCGAGGTCTCTCTTTCGGAACTGTCGGGGAAACTGGGAATCGCCAAGGCGACGGTGGAGCGCTATCTCGACCTGCTGGAAAAATGTTTCGTGATCAAGCGGGTGCGCGGCTTTTCGCGGAACCTGCGCAAGGAGATCACGAGAACGGCCCGCTACTACTTCCTCGACAACGGGGTGCGCAACGCGCTCATCAACAACTTCAACCCGCTCTCCCTGCGCGACGACGCGGGACAGCTGTGGGAGAACTTCCTGTTCATCGAGCGGCTCAAGAAGATGCGCTACCTCGGCCGGGAGGCCGATTGCTATTTCTGGCGCACCTACGACCAGAAGGAGGTCGATCTGGTGGAGGAGCGCGACGGTCGCCTCGACGGCTTTGAATTCAAATGGGGCGGCAAGCCGCCCAAGCCGCCGGAACTGTGGAGAGAGACCTATCCGAACGCGTCCTACACCGTCATCGACAAGGGTAACTACCTCGATTTCGTGTCGGGCGATTAGGGCTTGACCGCGGCTTTCCTATTTTCGGAATTCTCCGGGGGTCCGTGGTCGGGGCGACAGGATTCGAACCTGCGACCTCAAGCTCCCAAAGCTCGCGCTCTACCAGCCTGAGCTACGCCCCGAACTCGCAAGACCCGGACACTCTACCGGCATCGGGTCGTTTTGATCAAGCTGCCGATCGAACGTTCCCATCAAACCTCCGTGAGGTGACGATGAAAGCTGGCACCCGGGAATTGGCAGTTGTCCCTTCACATAGGGCCTGTTAGCATGACGGCCTTTGGTTTCCAGGTGCCATCACATTGGTTGGAGGAGGGTCAAGAAAATGAAGAAAGCGGCTTGCTGTCATTCGCACGGAGCGGCCCCGTCATCCGCGGATCATCCATCGTCCAGATGGGAACTGTACGATCATCTGATCTCGCTGATTCCCGAGTCCCTTGTTGCGGAAGAGGTGTTGATCGGCATTCAGTGGACGCTGGTGCGGTCCGCAGGAGTCGGTATCGCCATGACCCCTCCGGAAGGTTTACGCTCCATGGCCGGAGCCGGGGGGTTCAAAGGCACGAAGCTGAAGGATCTGGCCGGCCTGGTCAAATCGTGGCATCCGTATGAGGCTGCCCTGGGACTTGCCGCAATCAACGCGCATGTCAATGCACCCGCCACCATCGAGAAACATTGGAGGACCAGCCCGGAGACCCAGGCCAATGAAAGCGTTTTCACGCACATGAAATCCGCGCTTGCGGGGAAGAAAGTGACCGTGATCGGCCATTTCCCCGATCTCGACGAGCTGGAACGCGTCTGCCGGCTTTCGATTCTGGAGCGCAAGCCCTTGGACGGCGATTTTCCGGATCCGGCTTGTGAATACATTCTGGATGATCAGGATTATCTGTTCGTCACCGGCGTTTCAATCATCAACAAGACATTGCCCCGGTTGATGGAGCTGGGTCGTCATAGCCGCATGGTTCTGGTCGGCCCTAGTGTTCCATTGACCTCTTTCTGGTTCGGCAAGGGCATTTCGTCCCTGGCCGGCTCCACGGTCGTCGACGCCGAAAAGGTCTGGCACCATGTGGCGGAAGGAGGCGACCGCTCCATTTTCAAATCCGGTGCGCGCATGGTGAATCTGACCCCGGCGGACGTCAGGTGAACCTGGGGGTCATTTCTCGATGAGCTCGTCCGGGTCTATGAAGCCGGCATAAAGCTCGCCGGCCATGTAGGCCTGGCGCGGCTTGTCTGTCCGTGACGGGGCGCGGAGGAAGCTGTTCACCACCTGGCCGTCCAGGCGGCGGCGGTGCGGATCGTCGGGCTTGAGGTACACCATCCTGAGCTCCCGGCCCGTGCTCGCCACGGCCGCGAAGCGGGCGGCCCGGCATTCCACCACAACGCCGGCGCCGGTGTACCAGTCGTCGTTCTCGCCGTTCCGGTTCGCGTCGAAGACATTGTGGAAGAGCACGATGTCGCCGGCCTTGAGGCTCCCCTGGCTATGATACGCCCTCTTCTTCTCCGCGATCTTCACGAGCCCCGGGATCCCTTTCGAGGCGGACCAGTCGATCCGGGCGAGCAGATCGCTTTTCTTCATGATCTCCTCGAGAGCGGAATCACTCGGGTCCGAGGTCTGCGTCTGGTGTTTCAGCGCCTCTTTTGCTGCGGTCACGATCCTGGCCCGCGTGGCCGGCGTCCCCCCCTTGGGCGTGGTGCCGGCCTTTCCAGCAGCCATGGAGCCCCCGCAACCCAGGGACAAAGCAAGCAGCGCTATGATACATCTAACCATCTTACCTTACATTATACCACCTATCTCTCGGAATTGCAAATCTCGCCATTCATCTTCTCAAGGGACCGTGTTATGGTGCGCTCCGAGGCGACATGCAGAGCAGAACCGTACCGATGACACCGGAGGGGCTCATCAAGCTCAAGGACGAGCTCAAGAACATCCGGGAGGTGGAGCGGCCCAAGAACGTGCGCGATATCGAGGAGGCGCGGGGCCACGGAGACCTCTCCGAGAACGCCGAGTACCACGCGGCCAAGGAGAAGCAGGGGCTGATCGAGGCGCGCATGGTCGAGCTCGAGGACAAGATCCGGAGAGCCGAGGTCATCGACCCCAAGAAGATCAAGTCCGAGCGGATATCGTTCGGCGCCTTCGTCACCCTCTCGAACCAGGACTCGGGCGAGGAGGTCTCGTACCGCATCGTGGGCCCGGACGAGGCCGACCTGAAGCAGAAGACCATCTCCGTGGACTCGCCCATTGCCCGGGCCCTCATCGGCCGCGAGCCCGGCGACGAGGTCCAGGTCCGCACCCCAGGCGGCGTGCGGCGCTATGAGATCGTTGACTTCAGTTACTGAGATCAAGGACGCGACCCAGAGGCTCGGCCGCTATGCCTCGGCCGCTATCCTGAAGAATCCGGATCCGGACCTGGCGCGTGAGGCGTTTCTCGAGATTCTCGATCGCTTGCTCGCCTCCTATGACGGAACCCATCGACCCGACATCGAGTCGCTTAAGTCAGATTGGGACGGATTTCCGGGCCTTTCGCCCGGAGATCGGAAAAAGCTCGCTGCCCGGACCCAGAGATTGGCGCATACCCTCTCGTCCGAGGTCTCGCGGACCGCTCGAGCGCCCCGGAAACCGGCTTCCGCAAGCATTGCTCCGGACCGGAGACGGATTCCCGGTCCGCTCGAGGTGCTGCCCGGCGTGGGGCCTCATCTGGCCGACCGGCTCGAGCAATTCGGCTTCCGCTCGGTCATGGACCTCATCTGGTTCCTGCCCCGCCGGTACGAGGATCGGCGCAACAAGGTCCCGCTCCAGGACCTGAGGCCGGGCACGGCCGCCCTGGTGGAAGGGGTGGTCGTTTCCCTGCGCCGTTTCGGCAAGGGCAGGCGCCAGCGCACCGAGATGGTGGTGGAGGAAGGATTCTCGAAGCTCAGGGCGGTCTGGTTCCGCGGCATGGGCCCGTCGGCGGCCAAGTACGGCCGCGGAACGCGGGTCCTGGTCGCAGGCAACGTGACCGAGTACAAGGGCATGCTGCAGATGGCCCACCCGGACATCGCAACGAGCGAAGATCCGGGCGTCACGGGCCGGATCACCACCGTGTACCGCGACATCCCGGGCATTCCGCCCAGGACCCTGGCCAAGATCGCGAGGGCCGCCATGGACCTCGTCAAGGACGAGGTGACGGACGGCCTTCCCGAGGAGATGCTCGCCCGCCGCAACCTGCCCTCGCTCCGAACCGCGCTCCTCTCCCTTCACCATCCTCCCGAGGACCTCACCTCCGAGGAGGTGTGGAACTGGACCGTCGGTCTCTCGCCGGGCCGGGCCAGGCTCGCGTACGACGAGTTCCTGCATCACCAGATCGCGGCGGCGAAACGAAGGGAAGGGGCCCGATCCCTCACGGCGCACGCGCTTCCGGCCTCGACCGCAATCACGAGCGAGGTCGAAGCGCTTTTCGGGTTCTCCTTCACGGCTGCGCAGGCGCGGGCCGCGAACGAGATCCTCGGAGACCTCGGGCTGGACCGGCCCATGATGCGGCTCCTCCAGGGGGACGTGGGAAGCGGCAAGACCGCCGTGGCCGCGGCCGCCGTGGTGAACGTGCTCCGCACCGGGTACCAGGCCGCGTTCATGGCGCCGACCGAGATCCTGGCGAGGCAGCATCACCAGACCCTGGCTCCGCTCATGGAGCGCCTCGGGTTCAGGACAGCGCTCGTGCTCGGCGGCATGCGGGCCAAGGTCCAGAGAGAGGTCCGGGAGGGGCTCGAGCGCGGGGAGATCCGGCTCGCGATCGGCACGCACGCAGTCATCGAGGGATGGGTCTCGTTCCGGAACCTCGCCCTGTGCGTGATCGACGAGCAGCACCGGTTCGGCGTGTACCAGCGCATGGCGCTTTCGGCCAAGGGAGATGCCAAGACCCCGCACCTCCTCGTCATGACCGCCACGCCCATCCCGCGCACCCTGGCCCATGCGGTCTGGGGCGAGCTCGACCTCACGGTCCTCGACGAGCTCCCGCCCGGCCGGGTCCCGGCCATGACCCGAGTGTTCTCGCCGTCCGGCCGCGAGGAGGCGTACCGGATCGTGGACGAGGAGGTGGCCCAGGGGGCCCAGGCCTTTGTCATCTGCCCGATCATCGAGGAGAGCGAGGAGAGCGACCTCTCCGCGGTCGAGGCGGTGTACGAAGAGCTCCAGGCGCGGTACGGGAAGGACCGGGTCGAGCTCATGCACGGCCGGCTCTCGTCCGAGGACAAGGAGGAGACCATGCTCCGCTTCGCGCAAGGGGACGCGGCCGTGCTCGTCTCCACCACCGTGGTCGAGGTGGGGGTGGACGTGCCCAGGGCCAGGGTCATGGTGGTCGAAGGGGCCGACCGGTTCGGCCTGTGCCAGCTCCACCAGCTCCGGGGCCGGGTGGGACGCCGCGGCGGTCGCTCCCACTGCCTGCTCATCCCTTCGTCGGACCGCGGCCGGTCCTCGGAGCGACTCCAGATCCTGACCGAGACCGGCGACGGATTCCGGATCGCCGAGGAGGACCTCCGGATCCGGGGCCCGGGACAGCTCTTCGGCGCGAGGCAGGCCGGTCTCCCGGGCTTCAAGTACGGCAACCTGATGCGCGACGCGAAGCTCCTCTCCTGGGCCCGCGAGGACGCGCACGATCTGCTCGGGAAGGACCCGCGCCTGGCCTCGGCCGAGATGAGGAGAATGATCGAGGCGCTCGAGCAGAGGCACGGCCCCATGGACCGGTCCGTGGCCGAGGAGGCGGGCTAGATGCCGGTTCGGATCCTGCTTCTGGCGCTGGTGGGGGCCATGGCCGGCGTGCTGCTCGGCATGGTCGAGGCGCTCCGGATGCTCACCGTGGCCAAAGGCTACTTCGTGGGCAGCGCCGAGGCCGTGACAGGCGCCTCGGCCGCCTTCTGGATGGCTGCCGGCGCCGGAGCCCTTCTGGGCTGGGCCGCGGGGCTGATTGCCGGCAGGCCGATAGAGAATGCAACAAAAGGCCGCGGCATGGCGATCCTGGCCGTGGTTTTCCTTCCGCTCTTCTGGATCTCGTTTGCGCTCATCACCTCGGGTCCGCAGGCGAGCCGGATTCCGGGCCGGTGGGCCTGGGTCACGCTTGCGGCCGCGGCAGGCTCAACAGGACTCTGGCTTTTCGGCCGGATCTTCCTGAGGACGCTGGAGTCGTCGGCCGTGGTGAGGCTCGTCGCGGCCTGCGTGCTCGTCTCTGCAGCCTCGGCCCTCTATCTCGCGGATCTCTATGTCCTGCCCCGGCTCTACCCCGTGTTCCACCTCTGGCTCTTTGCCGGGAGCCTGGTGGTTGCAGCGCTCTCGGTGGGCCTGGTGGCCCGCGAGCTTTTCGAGTGGCTCCGATACCGGTTCGAGGCCGAGCAAGGCCCGATCCTTCTCAGGCTCCGGCACCAGGCGCCCCTCCTGCTTCCGGCCGTGCTCATCCCGGTGATCGCGGCAGGCCACCTCCTCTGGACCCTGCACACGTTCAACATGAGGAGCGTGCTCGCCGAGCACACGGTGGTCGCTGCCAAGATCCTCGCGGCCTCGGCAGCGCTTGCGACCTCCGAGTACCAGGAGCCCGACGAGACCTCTCCGGCCGGTGAAAAAGAACCCCCGGCCCCAGGAGCCAGGAGCACTGAGGCGCTCCCCCTGTACCCGGGGGCCGACCTCTTCCTCGTCACCGTGGACGCGCTCAGGCCGGATCACATGGGGCTTTATGGATATCAGAGGCCCACCACGCCGAACATCGACCGGATGGGCAGGACCGCCGTGGTGTTCGAGCACGCCTACTGCCCGATCCCGCACAGCTCGTACTCGATCACGTCGTTCCACACCGGCAAGTACATCCACAGCCTCATGGACCTGCCCGGCGTTCCGGCGCGCCAGGAGACTTGGCCCGAGATGCTGAAGAAGGTGCGGTACCAGACCGCGGCGTTCTTCAGCCCGGCCGTCTTCTACATCGACCGGCCCCGGTTCGTGCCGTACCTGGAGAGCGGGTTCGGCTACGATTACCGCAAGGTCGACCCGTCGCCCACGGCCGCGGATAGGGTGAGCCAGCTCATCGAGTTCCTGAAGGGGGCGGACCCGACCCGGCCGGTCTTCGGGTGGATCCACTTCTTCGAGACGCATGAGCCCTATGCCACGCGGCAGGCGCCCCGGTTCGGAGCCGACGACCCGGACCGCTACGACTCGGCCGCGGCCGACGTTGACGACGCGCTCAAGACCCTCTTCGATTTCATCGAGACGTCGCGGCCCGGCGCGATCCTGATCGTGGCCTCGGACCACGGCGAGGCGTTCGGCGAGCACCGGAGCCGTTTCCACGGCACCACGCTCTACGACGAGCAGGCCAGGGTCCCGCTCTTCATCCGGGCGCCCGGCCTTGCGTCGCGTCGCGTCCAGGAGCCCGTGAGCCTCATCGATCTCCTGCCCACAGCGCTCGGGCTCCTGGGAGTGCCTCGGCCGGCCGGGGTCCAGGGTCGCGACGTGAGGCCGCTCCTCATCGGCGAGGCATCGGAAAAGAGCTCGCCGGTCTTCTCGGAGACCAAGGACCTCGAGATGGTGGTCGACGGAAGCCTGAAGCTCATCCGGGACAGGCAGGGAGGGCTCCAGAGGCTCTTCGACCTTCGAAGCGACCCGGCCGAGATGCAGAACCTTGCCGATGCAAGGCCCGACGATGCGAGGCGGCTCGCGTCGAGGCTCGGGGCATGGCGCCGCAACATGGCCAGGTACGAGATCGAGCCGGTCCGGACCGAGTCCGGCGCCAGCGAGGCCTGGCCCCCCGAGATCCTGGCCGCGATCCGGGGGGACGAGAATGCGGCGTCGGGACTGGCCGGGCTTCTCGCAAGACCCGGGCCCAGGGAGCCGCGAATCAAGGCGGCCGAGCTGCTGCTCAAGCTCGGAGGTCCGGACCATGCACGGCTCATCGTCCAGGCTATTGCCGACCCGGACGTCGAGGTCCGGGACTGGGCCTCGGTTGCAGCCTCGGTCGCTGGCTCGCCGTTGTCCGGGGACCGGCTATTCGAGATCATCGGCCGCGGGCAAGGGGTCTTGAGGGCCAAGGCGATCCTGGCCCTGGCCGGGATCGGGGACCCGAGGAGCGTGCCTTATCTGTGCGAGGTGCTGGAGGACACCGAGGCGGATCTCAGCGATCGGGTCCAGGCCGCGAAATTACTCGGCGGCTTCAAGGACAAGACATCGGTCGAGCCGCTCATCCGGAGCATGGCGTTCCTGCTCCTCCGGGGAGAGGCGGCCAAGGCTCTCGCGAGTATCGGTGACCTGAGCGCGGTGAAGCCTCTCATGACCTATCTGGCCGAGGATAAGTTTCCGGACCAGAAGGCCGCGCTCACCCAGGCGCTCGGCGATCTCAAGGACCGGCGGGCCGTGCCGCTCCTTGCAAGCCTGGCTGCGGGCGACGATCCGCCCCAGGGCATCCTTGCCAGCCTGTCCGAGCTCGGCGCGATCGGTCGGGTCCTTCCGGGCTGGGTGTCCACTGGGAGATGCGACCGAACACTGACGACAACTCTTCATCCAAGAGAAAATGCGATTGGGGCCGCGCCAAGACTTCTCGTCTCCATTGACAGCCAGTCCGACGCTGGCCGGCTCGTGGTCTCGTGCGGAGGCCAAGAGAAGGAGGTCACCCTTTCGGCCGGGTCGCGGGATTACCCGGTCGATCTGCCGGAGGCCTGCAGCGCCCGACGCGGCCGATCGATCGACCTCAGGCTCAGCCTCGACCCGCAAGACCTGGACGCCTGCCTCAGGGCCGCGGCGCTCGTGAAATGAACTGAATCGTCAGGAGCCGGCAGGAACCACGCTCTCGCCGCGGACGAGATCCTCGCAGGTGCCGCGCTCGCGGATGAGCCAGGCCTCGGTTCCGCGGACCATCACCTCGGCCGCGAGCGGCCTGGAGTTGTAGGTCGAGGCCATGGAGAACCCGTACGCGCCCGCGCTCATGATCGCAACCCGGTCGCCGGGCTCGAGCTCCGGAAGCTCGCGGTTCCGGGCGAAGAAGTCGCCGCTCTCGCAGATCGGCCCCACCACGTCGAAGATCCCGATCTTGCGGCCCGTTTCGAGCACAGGCTGGATCGCGTGGTACGAGCCGTACAGGCTCGGCCGGATGAGGTCGTTCATGCCCGCGTCCACGATCACGAAGCGCTTCTCGTCCGTGTCCTTGGTGTAGAGGACCCGGCAGAGGAGAATGCCGGCGTTGCCCACAAGGTTCCGGCCCGGCTCGAGGATCAACGTGAGGCTCTCCCCTTGGAGCGCGTCCCGGATCGCCTCGCCGTACTGGGCCGGCGACGGCGGCTCCTCCTCGTTGTAGGTGATGCCGAGCCCGCCGCCCAGATCGAGGTAGCGGATGTCGTGGCCAGCCCTGCGGAGGTCGGTCACGAGCCCTTTGAGCCTCGACACCGCCTCCACGAACGGCCCGAGCTCCGTGAGCTGGGACCCGATGTGGCAATCCACACCTGCGACCTCGATGTGGGCAAGCCTCGCCGCGCGCGAGTAGCCCTCGAGCGCGCTTGAGACGTCGATCCCGAACTTGCTCGTCTTGAGACCGGTCGACACGTAGGGGTGCGTCTTGGGGTCCACGTCCGGGTTGATCCGGAGCGAGACGCGCGCCTTCTGGTCCAGCCGGCCGGCCGCGGCGTCGAGCGCCTCGAGCTCCTGGAACGATTCGATGTTGAACATGAGGATCCGGGCGCGGAGCGCCTGCTCGATCTCGGCCGTGGTCTTTCCGGCGCCCGAGTAGACGATACGGTCCGCCGGGATCCCGGCCCTGAGGGCCCGGAAGAGCTCGCCGCCCGACACCACGTCGGCGCCGCTGCCCTGGCCGGCGAGGACCTTCAGGATGGCGAGGCTCGGGTTGGCCTTGACCGCGAAGCAGACGAGGTGCGGAAAGCCCTGGAAGGCCGCGTCGAACACGGTGTAGTGCCGGGTCAGGGTCGCGTGGCTGTAGACATAGAGCGGCGTGCCGAAGCGGTCCGCGAGCTCCCGGAGAGGCACCTCCTCGCACAAGAGTTCCGGACCGCGCCGCTCGAAACGGTTCACGCGCTCCCCTCCCTGCCCGCGGCCCGGACGCACAGCTCCTGGTGAAGGGAACGGACCGCCTCGGGAACCTCCTCGTCCCGGACCACGAGGCTCAGGTTCACGCCCGATCCGCCGTAGGTGACGAGCTTGATGTTGATGTCCTTCAGAGCCCCGAAGATTCGGGCCCCCACGCCCGGCGTGGTGGTGAGCCGCTCCCCCACAAGGCTCACGATGCCGACGCCGGGCTCCACATCGACCTTGGCCACCTCGCCGAGCTCCCGCTTCAGCTCCTCGAGCCTCTCGGTCGGGCTCATGGTGACGGTCACGTTCACCTCGCTCGTGGCGATGTGATCCACGGACAGGCCGAGCCGGTCGAACACCTCGAACACCTTGCGCAGGAATCCGCTCGCGCCGATCATCCGGGTCGAGTAGACGTTCACGAGAACCTGGTTCCGCTTGCACGCGACCGACGAGATGGCCTGCTCCGGCGAAAGCGGGGTCCCGGCCGTCGCAGGCGCGGCCGTGATGACCGTGCCCGGGCTTTCGGGCCGGAACGAGTTCCGCACCCGGACCGGCACCCCGGCGTCCACGGCCGGCTGGATCGAGGCCGGGTGCAGCACCTTGGCGCCCAGGAACGCGAGCTCTGCGGCCTCGCGGAAGGTGAGGCTCGGAACCGGCCGGGCATCGGGCACGATCCTCGGGTCCGCGGTCAGGATCCCGTCCACGTCCTTCCAGTACTCGAGCGCCGCGGCCTCGAGGGACCGGGCCACGAGCGAGGCGGTGAGGTCTGAGCCGCCCCGGCCGAGCGTGGTCGTGACCCCCTGCCTCGTGGCGCCCACGAACCCGCCCACCACCGGGATCCGGCCGGCTCGGAGCAAAGGCTCGATCGCCTCGCGACAGCGGCTTCCGGTCTCGGCCATGTCCGGAGCCGCGCTCTCGTGGCTCTGGTCCGTGACGATGATCCGCATCGGGTCCAGCGGCTCGGCCGGAAGGCCGCGCGACGCGAGGAAGATCGCGAGGAGCGGCGCGGCCGCGAGCTCGCCGGTCGCGAGCACGGCGTCCCGGCTCCGGGGGCTCACCTCGCCCAGGCACTCCATGCCGTCGATGAGCCGTCCGAGCCGGGTCAGGGCCTGGGAGAGGATCTCCATGGCACGATCGCGGTCAGGCCCGGCCGGAAGCACCTTTCCGATGACCTCCTTGTGATGGTGCGTGATGTCCGAGGCGAGCATGCGCGCCTCGCCGGGCCGGCCGAGCGCTATGGCGTCGAGAAGGGCGACCAGGGTGTCCGTGGTCTTGCCCAGGGCCGAGACCACCACGACCGGCTTCTCGTCCTGTCTCGACGCGATGATGGAGACGACGCGGTCGAGCGCCTCGGCGTCCTTGACCGACGTGCCGCCGAATTTCATGACGATCATGGGTGCCTACTTCACCTTGAAGAGAGTGCGGCGGACCACCTGGTTCGGGAAGATGGTTCGGAAGAACCGGGCGCCGTTCTGGTCCCCCAGGAGCTGGGCGATATCCTGCCGGAACTGCCAGTTCGTCTCCCGGAACGACTTCACGATGTTCTTGGGTGCATCCTCCTTCATGAGGAGGCTCGCGCTCAGCTCCCGCCACTCGTCCATGAGCTGGTTGAAGCGGTCCGTGGCCTGGGACGCCTTTTCGCTGTCCACGTTGTTCTGCTTGTAGAACTCCTCGAGGTACTTGTCGGTCGCGTCCCTGCGCTTGTCGATGATGGTCGAGACGAAGTTCGCGCGCTGCTTGGCCAGGACATTGAGCACCGCCTGCTCCCCCTGCTCCGAGTCGAGGCTCGACTCCTTGAGCGCATCGAGCTCCTTGCGGAGCGCCTCGAGCTGGCTCTGGCCCACGGCCTGGCCGTTCTCGCGGTTCGAGATATCCCTCTCGGACAGGGCCACCTCGGCTGCGGTGTCGCGCTCGGACACACGGGCGTCCAGGCTCTTCATGTCGTCGCGGAGCCGCGAGATGTTGCGGGAGAGCCTTTGGGACTCGCCCTTCACGTCGCTCAAGATCGTGTCCATGTGCATCCACATGGCCAGGGCCGCACCGAGCGCCAGCAGGCCCGAGATCGCGCCGATCCATCCCAGAACATTGATTTCCTTTTTCATCGCTTCTCCCTCAACTATTCCCGAAAAAAGACTTGCCGCCAAACCTCATGCGTCTGTCCATCCAAGCCGGATTATAATGCACCTCCATTAAAATTGCTTCAATTATTTTCATGATTTCATTTAGTTACAACTCTTCACTCCCACGATAAGCCGCCGGCACGTACCTTTCTCTTCCATTGGACGTCAAAAGACGGATCGAGCACCGAGAGCGACTCGAACCTTGACACTCTTGACCTCCCCCTTATAGGTTTTCGCTGGGAGAGTTGAGGACAAGGAGGAAACGGAAGCGGATATGGACATCGGCACGCTCAGACAGAAGATCGCCCGGATCATCATCGACGAGCTCAAGCTCAAGGATGTGACCCCCGAGACGTTCGACCCGAAACTGAACCTTATCGAGGACCTGGGCATCGACAGCATGGAGCTCACCACCATCGTGGTCGTGGTGCAGGACGAGTTTCGGATCAAGATTGACGAAGAGGACTTCGGCCAGCTAACAACCCTCGAGAAGATCAGTGAATACGTTCTCGCCCGGACCCGGACGTAGCGTTCAAGGCGGTTCCATGACATTCAAGGAGATGATCGCGGTCCCGGGCGTTGGGGAGCGGTGGGAAAAGGTGAAAACGTACTTTTTCCTCCGCGAGTCCACGTACGACATGACGAACCGATGCAACCTCGCGTGCGAGGGGTGCTACTACTTCGAGGGGGAGAAGTTCAAGGCCAAGGACGAGACCGACCCGGAGCGCTGGCGCGCCCTCTTCAGGTCCGAGAAGGAGCGCGGCATCACCTTCGTGGTGCTCGCCGGAGCCGAGCCGTCGCTGGTGCCGGATCTCTGCCGGATCGGCCATCAGGAGATCCCCCTGGGCGCGATCGCCACGAACGGCCTCGAGCCCTTCCCGGGCGACATCGGGTACCGGATTCACGTCTCGGTGTGGGGCGACGACGAGTGGAGCAAGCAGCACCGCGGCCGGCCCTGCCTCGACCGCCAGATCGAGGTCTTTGCCCGGGATCCGCGCGCGGTCTTCATCTACACCTTCTGCGGCGGCAACGTGGATCAGGCGCCCGGGGTGGTGGACCGGATCGTGAAGGCCGGCGGCCGGGTGAGCTTCAACCAGTTCAGCGCGCCCGTGGGATACGCGGGGCCGCTTCGGCTCGACCCGGTCTCCAGGAAGCGGATGGCCCGTGCGATCGCGAGCCTCGGCCGCGAGCACGGCGATCGGATCCTCTACGCTCCGTACAACGCGGAGGTCCATGCCGGAGACCGAAGCCTGCACCAGCGGTTCGGCTGCCCCTACCCGAGGCGGAACCCCTCCACGGCCGTGGGCCTGGGCCGCTCCTTCCGCCAGTACCGGAGCGACCTCACCTGGGACCGGGCCGCGGCCTGCTGCGTGCCCGACACGGACTGCGACGACTGCCGCCACTACGCGGCCGGATCGGCCGTGGTCACTACCCGCCTGAGCCAGCACGTGGGCTCCATCGAGGCGTTCACGAACTGGCTTGACTACGTGGACACCTATCTCTCAGTCTGGGTGGCGGGGTACGAGCGCGGCCGACCCCTGGTGCCGTGGGAGGGCACGCGCCCATGAAGCTCATCGCCGATCTCGTCCAGGGCGAGGTGAGGGAGCGATACGAGACGATCCGCAGCTTCGGCATGCGGAGCTCCATCTACGACGTCACGAACCGCTGCAACCTTCGTTGCAAGGGGTGCTTCTACTTCTCGAGCGACAAGGACGAGGTCTTCGACGAGCCGGACCTCAAGCGGCTCGAGGCATTCATCGAGTCCGAGAAGGCGCGCGGGGTCAACTACGCGATCCTGATCGGCGGCGAGCCGGCGCTTGCGCTCGACCGGCTCGATGTGTGGTACCGGACCATCAAGTGCTCGGCCGCGACCAACGGCATCAAGCGAATTCCGCGCGACCGTTATCCGGCCATGCGGTTCGGCATCTCGCTCTGGGGCTCGGGCGAGGAGGAGGCCGAGCTCAGGGGCCGGAACACCTTCGAGATATCGCTCAAGAACTACGCGGGCGACCCGAACACCTACTACCTCTACACCATCACGCCGCGAAGCCTCGATCACGTCGACGCCATCACCCGGCGCATCGGCGACGCCGGGCTCCGGGTGCACTACCAGCTCTTCTCCAACGATCAGGACGTGTCGGGCTACGACTGGGACGAGGCGTCGCTCACGAAGGTCCGGGATCTCATGGACGACATGCTAGAGAAGCACCCGGACATCGTGATCTCGTCGCGCTACTACCATCAGGTGCTCACCACGCACACGCTCCTGGGCCAGAAATGGGGATGGGACGCGTGTCCCTCGGTCTCGGCCGACAACGACCCGCGCCGGCCGCTGCCCAAGCGGCTCATCGGCTTCAACGCCTGGGCCGCGGATCTCAGGACCGTGCACCGGTGCTGCACCTCCCAGACCCGCGACTGCGCCAGGTGCTACGACGGCGCAGCCACCATGTCGTGGGTCATGGTGAACAAGCGCGAGCACATGGACTCCCCCAAGGACTTCGCCAACTGGGTCGACGTGACCCATATGTTCGCCAGGCTCTACGAATACGTGCCGTGGTAGGACGGGACAATCAGGACTAGATCAACCCAGGCGCGGCTCTAAAGGCGCTCGGCGTCCTGCCGCGAGGCGATCACGGCCCGTGCCTTGGCGGGATAGGCCTTGAAGAGCGTCTCCTGCGCGGGCGTGAGTATGGAGCCGAACTTGGCCTCCAGGAGCGTCCCATCCTCGGTGAAGAAATCCAGCTCGGTCGAGTCCTGATAGATGTACTCGGGATTCCGGTGCTTGATCTTCAGGAATACGTAGTTCTCGAAGAGGCTCCCCTTGTCGCGGACTCCGGTGAAGAGGGTTCGAATCCCCAGGTCCGAGGCATACACCTTCTTGGGTGACAGCAGGCGCTCGTTGGTCTTGCCGCGCCTTCGTATGGTGTGCACCAGGTAGGTCTCCTCGAACATGTCGAGGTATCGCCTGGCGCTGTCCGGGGAGATGCCCAGGATGCGCGCCGCCTTGTTGATGCTCAGCGCCTTTCCGGCGCGCTCCATCAACAGCAGGAAGTAGTCCATCAGGAGGTGGACGTCGCGCACCTTGTAATGGGAGGCGATGTCCTTTCGGATGATGTCGTCGACGAGATCCTTGAGGTAGTCCATCTCCTTGTGCAGCACGAATTCGGGTATTCCTCCGGTGAGAAGGAAGTCCTCGAAATGCCTGTCCAGGAGATGTGGATCCCCCTTGGACGTCGTGATCTCCCTGAACCTCAAGTACCCGGAGAAATCCAGCGGCAGGACTTCGTGCGTCATGCGTCTGCCCGTGAGCAGGTGCAGGTCGGCGCAGAGCAGGGATGCGCTCGACGACGAGGCGACGATTCTCACGGCACCGGCGTCGAAGAGATTTTTGATCTGCAGGGCGAAGCTCTCCTGGTACGTGACCTCGTCCAGGAACAGGCGGACCGGGTCCTTGTGGGACAAGCCGTGGATCTTCCTGAAGTCCTCGACCATGTCGAGCAGGGATTTCTTGGAAAGCCGGTAGTCGTCCAGGCTGACATAGAAAACCCTCGACGGCTTGACCGTGCCGGCGCCTATCAGCTCGGAAATGTACATCTTCATCAGGGTGGACTTGCCGACTCTCCGGAGACCGGTGATGAATACGACCCGGTTGCTCCTCTCGCTCCTTCGTATCGCTTCGAGGTCCTTGGGGCGCGCTTTCGCCTCTTCGGGCCGGTAGTCCTTCTTCTCCCACCAGGGATTGTAGCGGTAATAGAGATCTTCCATCCGGGTCCTCCTTCATTTCCTATACGATTCTATCGTATAAAAAGCAACTAAAATATACGATGCCATCGTATAGATATCGCGTCCGTTCGGATGGCACCGGAAACATGGGGGCCTGGACGCCTTGTGCCTCTTCCCTACTTATCGGTCCGAGGAGGCGAATCGTTGCAGAGAAAGAAATCCGAAGAACCTTCCCAAACGTGGCACTGTGGGGGCGCAGAAAAAGCCTCTATCGATTGGCGATCTTCATCGGAACCAGTTCGCGAATGCCTGAATCGTTAAAAAGAGGGCCATTTTCATGGTCGGTTTCATGAAACCATTCGAGACCTTCGAATAATATCCCTTTTCCAAGAGCTGTTGATAGACGAGGCGATGCAACGCGTCAGATTCCCGCGAGGGGTCTTCGACCACGACGGTGCTCCCCGGAGCCGTTTCGACCTGCTTCCGATGAGAAGTGAACAGCTCTTTGTAGCTAGTCCTTTTCGATACACTTTTTATCGAACCAGAAGTCTGAACCTCAACGGGCAATCTGAAGGGATGATCTTGTGTTTTAACCAGATATCCATCGGTCCTCATGGTTCGAATCGTTCGCATTATGAGCCTTGGCGCAGACAACACACCCAGCTCAATCCACGTCTGTCGGGCATGATCCTGCAGGAACCGGGTGAATATCATCCTTTCCTTGTTTCTCATGAATATGGAAACTTTCAGATCACCAAGATACATGAATGCCAAGGCCTCCAGTTCCTTGGTAGCCTCTCGGATTACTT
>Ga0315282_10005287_pt1 | contig 22067 bp, 19 predicted proteins | sample YL17G07_20_MG_FD_203693 | JGI IMG/M metagenome (GOLD analysis project Ga0315282, IMG submission 203693) | Sediment microbial communities from Yellowstone Lake, YNP, Wyoming, USA - YL17G07_20 | ecosystem: Environmental > Aquatic > Freshwater > Lake > Sediment | place: USA: Wyoming | collected... | reverse complement strand
CCATAGGCAGCTGGGACTGGCACTTGGTGCACGATGGCGGGGAGAACGACTCCAGGGCATCCTCCGCAATCGTCTTCTGCAGCGTGAACGAGCAGGACTGGCATTTCATCGTAATCCGATACCACCGGAGATCCTCGGAGACCAATAAGGTATCGACGATCCCCATCTCCAGGGCACGGCGGACCTGTGGCTCCCCGTAGACTGCTAGGCTCTTCTCCGATTTCATGACCTCGGAGAGGAACCGCTTCATGATCTTCTTCTCCTGGGAGATCTTCAGGTCGGCCATGCGGCCACCCGCAGCTTCCACCAGCTCCCGCAGGCCGTACTCGTCCGTGTACCCGGTGTCGAAGATGTCGACTATCTTCTTCTGCAGCTCATAGTGCAGGTAGCCCTCCTCGACGAAGTACTGCTTCGTTGGACCGGAGCCGCCGACGAGGATGCCCTTAAGGTTGGGCTCGTTGCGGAAGATCTCGCTTGCGCGCTCCCCGCATTTCACGAACCATTCATGGGCCGCAATCTCGGTGAGCCGCTCGAACCGACGCTGAGACTGGCCTCCGCGCCCGTGTTTGCCGGGGACCTGGGAGGTCGAGTACTTGAGCAGCTCAATGTGGCTGCCTCGCAGCATCCCGATGGTGCACTCCCGACGGTCCAATAAAAACAGGCCGTAGATCTCCTTTTCTGAGAGCATCGCCTCGACGGGCTCAAGGTAGAACTCGGAGTCGCAGCGGTACAGGAAGGTCGTCAGCGGCAGCGGCGGCTCGATGACAAAGGCGACCATCTGCGTCTGGTCGCTGCCGATGCTCTTATGGCCGACGAACATCGCGAGGCCGTTGGGCGGCGGCTGCTTGAAAGGCCTCAGGCGGTTCATCAAGGACTCGATCGCGGACGTCACGTTCTTGCGGGTGGTCTTGGACTTGATGTTCTGCGACTGGGAGAACTCGTTGCGCAGGTAGGAGACCACGTCGAAGATCTGCTTCGACGCCGGGACGTAGAGGGAGATGAGCTCCGTGTGTTTCCCCCGGCATTTCTTCAGCTCCTCAAGAAGCCGCCGGAGGTCGTAGATCTGCCGTTGGGTTAGATCAGCCATGGCTCGCGGCTCACCTGCCCGTGTACTCTCTCACTTTCCTGTCTGGAAAAACTCATGATTGCCACCCGCTACAACTGGAATGCCTCGCCGTTCATCGGCGTCAGCACCTCCGCCGTGTCCTTCAGGGACTCGACGAGCGGCTGGCGGTTGTCGCTGTGGAACAGCACGATCTTCTCCGGCTTGCAGCCCTTCGCGAAGTTCACCAGGCCCGTATGCCCGGCGTGCGCCGAGAAATCGAAGTATTCGACCTCGCAGTCCACGGACTCAACGACACCATAGAACTGCATCTTGCCTTTTTCGATGAGCAGGCGGCTGTTCGTGCCCTCCACCTGGTAGCCGGTGAGGAGGACCGCGCTCTTCCTGTCGTTCTTCAGCTTCATCATGTACGACATGATCGGCCCGCCGTCCATCATCCCGCTGGAGGTGACGATGACGTCGGCGTTCAGCGCGAGCTTCCGTCCGTGGTCCGAATGCACCAGGTTGACCTCCTTCATGGCCCTCTTCAGGTCCTTGGCGGACCGCAGGTACCTGGGGTACTTCAGGAATATTTTGGAGATCTTCCGGCCCATGCCGTCGAACCAGACATCCAGGCCTTTGTCCTTCAGCAAGATGAGGATCTCCTGCGAACGTGCCAACGCGAACGCGGGGACGACGGCGACGCCGCCGCGGTTGACGACCTCGTTGATCTTGTCGATGAACGCCCTCTCCATCTGCTGGCGGTTGACGTGATCCCGGCCGGCATAGGTGCCCTCCATGAACAGGACGTCGCACTTGACGGGCGAGGTGCCCTTCACCAGATGGGTGTCGATGACGTTGAAATCCCCGGTGAACAGCATGGTCTTCGAGCCCCGCAGCTCGAACATCAGCGAGCCAGGGATGTGCCCGGAGGGATGGAACCGTATCTCCGTGTCTTCGCCGATCCGCCGGGTCGTCCCCGGCTCCACCGGCATCAGACTGTGCTCCGCCTCCCGGACATCGTTACTCTCGAAGGGGATCGAGTAGCCGTCCATCAGCGCGATCTTGATTGAATCCTTCTGCAGCAGGTTGCTGAGCTCCCCAGTCACCATCGTGGCGTTGATCGTCTGGTTGGACTGGGCGCACAGCCAGGGGATCATCCCGGAGTGATCCAGATGCCCATGGCTCAACAGTGTCAGGTCCACGGGCGGCGGCGGCAGGGGAAACGACGGGGGCTTACCCGGCGCCATCCCATAGTCGAAGAGAAAGCGGTGCCTATTGTAATCCAGCAGCATAGCCACATTGCCGACTTCATTACCACCGCCAAGAAATTGACAGTTCAGCTGAGAAGACATACTTGTTCAAATCCGTTTCAATCTGGCACCGAAAAGAAGAGGGAGTTATTAATTCTTTGGTGAATGAAGCGGCTGGACCTGCAGAAGCTGCTCTTCCTTGCGTAAAATAAGCACCTTCGTATTCGGCTCGATCTCCACCGTTGAGCTCGCCAGCCAATACTCCCCCTTGTACCGCACATACCCCGGCGTCCCCGGGACGAGCCGGTCCAACGTCACCGCCATCTCACCAGCAAACAGACCAATGGACGGCCGCTTCCGCCGGATCTGCAGGACCTTGTACAGAACGAAGCCGAAGAACACCGCGAAAATCGCGATGACCAGAAGGAGGATGAGGAATGCCGTCGTCATATAGTCACCTGAGATCAGCCACTCCCGGGTCGGATAGCTGGGGATGAGGAACACGCCGCCGATGATCAGACAGATGATCCCGCCGATCCCCACCACCGTGAACCCCGGAGTGACATAGATTTCTACCAGGAGGAGAACCACGCCGAGAATTATAAAGATTATGCTCAGGACCGAGATGCTGAACCCGATGCCCACCAACCCCAGCAGGATCATGATGCCGCCGAAGACCTCCGCACCGTACCCCGGCGTCGACAATCCGATGAGCAGGGAAAACACGCCCAGCATCAACAGCAACGCCGATAGAATCGGATTCGTCAACAGACTATAGAACCGCAGGGAAAGCGGCTGCTCATACGTCAGCTGCTCCGCCCCCACCGTATGCAGCGTCACGGTCCCGGTCGCCACCGTTACATTCCGGCCGTCGAGCGCCACAAGCAACCCGGGGACATCGGCGGCGAGCACCTCGACCTCTCCCAGTCGATACGCGGTGGTTGCATTGACGTTGCGGTTGCTGGTGATGAACTCCGCGGCCAGCGTCTCGTTGCGACCATGCATATGGGCCCGTTCCTGCAGCCATTCCACCAGGGCGTTGATGGTCTTCGAATCATTGATGAGCCGGGTGCCCGTGATCCCGATCTCGACCGGCTGGCACGAGCCGATGATCGTATGGTCAGCCATGGCCGCCACATGGGAACTGAGCAGCAGGAAGGTGCCGGCTGACCAGGCCGCCGACCCGGTCGGGGAGACGTAGCCGACGACGGGGATGGAGCTGTTTTGGATCATCGCTGCCATGGCGAAGGTCTGCTGCAGCCCGCCCCCCGGGGTATTCAGCAACATGACCACGGCCTGTGCCTGGTGCGCACGGGCATAGGACAGGGCATTGGCAAAAGTGTCTGCCGTGGTCTGATCGATCTCGTCGGTGATGCTGACGAGGACCACGGGGCCGTGCTGCTGGCCGATGGCCAGAGGAGCCATGAGGAGGATGGCTCCCAGAATACAAAGTAAGAGAACAGGGCCGCGGCTCATTCTTTCTTGTGGGTCACAGCCCGTGCAATCCCCGCGATGTTCCCGATTTCTCCGCCGGGGACGATAATGAGGTTCTTTTCCCGTGCAATCTCGGTGAGTGTCTGGAGTTCACGCAAGCGTAATGCGACAGGCGTCTGTTCGTAGAGCTTCGCGGCATCCGCCATTTTTTGCGATGCGAGGAACTCTCCTTCCGCCATGATGATGCGCGAGCGTTTCTCTCGCTCCGCCTCGGCTTGTTTGGCGATGGCCCGCATCATCTCCTCGGGCAACGAGACGTCCTTAATCGTGACCGCGGAAATCTTAATCCCCCAGGGGTCGGTCCCGATATCAAGGATAGCCTGCAGGCTTTTATTCAGTTCTTCGCGCTGAGCGAGGAGCTCATCAAGGCTCTTCTGCCCAAGGATATCACGCAGGGTCGTCTGGGCAAGCAAGCTCGTGGCGACGTCGTATCTCTGTACCTCGACGATCGCCTTCTGGGCATCAGTGATTCGGAAATACACGACCGCATCCACATCCACCGTCACGTTATCCCGGGTGATCACGCGTTGCTTCGGGACATCGATGACGCGGGTACGGAGATCCAGCTTTATGATGCGGTCGACGATCGGGATGATGAAGACGAGGCCTGGGCCTTTGATGCCCGCCAGCCTCCCGAGTCGGAAGACGACGATCCGCTGGTACTCCGCCATGATGCGGATCGCGGCCGCAAGCAGGACGATGATGAAGAAAAGAATAACGATTCCAACAATCAGAAGATCGACCATTTGCTCGCCTCAAGGGGCAATCAACCTCTATTGCTTCTTAAGAGTTTCGCTCCCTGGCCATCTCATGATGCATCCATGACGGTGGTTCATGGAGAAAAAAGCAGTGGGATCCGGCCTAACGATATTCTTTTAAAGCGCAGAGGTGTTTTCAGTCGCTACTTGGGGAGCTACCTGCTATGTCCGAGATCCTCACCATCAAGGCGCGCGAAGTCCTCGACTCCCGGGGCAATCCCACCGTCGAGGTGGAACTGAGCACCGAGCAAGGCGTCTTTCGCGCCCTCACGCCAAGCGGGGCGAGCGCCGGCCAGCACGAGGCCCTGGAACTGCGCGACAATGATCCGAAGCGGTATCTGGGAAAAGGCGTGTTGAAAGCCGTTGACAACGTCAATAAAAAGATCGCTCCCAAGATCGTCGGCCTTGACTGCTGCTCCCAAGGGTCCATTGACACGCTCATGATCAAGATGGACAGCACCGAGAACAAGGGCAAGCTTGGTGCGAACGCGATCCTGCCGGTGTCCATGGCTGTGGCCCGGGCGGGCGCGGTCTCCAAAGGCCTGCCTCTCTACGTCTACATCGGCGAGCTCTACGGGGTGACTCCTCATTTGCTCCCGGTCCCGATGTGCAACGTCATCAACGGCGGGAAGCATGCGGGTCAGGAGAACTCCATCCAGGAGCATATGCTCATGCCGACCGGCGCCAAGTCCTTCCATGAGGGGATCCGGATGGTCGCCGAGTCGTACCATCAGTTGGCGAAAATCCTGAAGAAACGGTTCGGTGCGACCGGAGTCTTGATCGGTGATGAAGGCGGGTTCGCGCCCGCGCAGGTCACGGATGTCTCAGAGCGGCTGGACCTGATGCTTGAGGCGGTCGCCGCCGCTGGATACACGGATAAGATGAAGATCGCCTTGGACCCGGCCTCCAGCGAGTTCTTCTCTGACGGGACGTATCGGATCGGTGACAAGTCCTATTCCGGCGGGGAGATGGTGGACTTCTATGTCGACCTCTGCGGCCGCTACCCGATCGTGAGCATCGAGGACGGGTTGGCTGAGGACGACTGGGACTCCTGGGTCGAGATGACAAGGAAGCTTGGGGGCAATGTGCAGATCGTCGGCGATGACCTGTTCGTGACCAACACCAAGCGCATCAAGAAAGGCATCAGCCTTGGGGCGGCGAACTCTGTTCTCATTAAGCTGAACCAGATCGGCACGGTGACGGAGACGCTTAACGCCATCCAGATGGCCCAGGATAACAGCTGGACCGCGGTCGTCAGTCATCGCAGTGGAGAGACGGAGGACGCGTTCATCGCGGATCTGGTGGTCGGCACGAACGCCGGGCAGATAAAGACCGGGGCTCCCGCGCGCAGCGACCGTGCCGCGAAGTACAACCAGCTGCTGCGCATCGAAGAGGAACTGGCGGGTAATGCAGAGTACCCGGGGATTGATTTCCGGGAGTTCGCCTAAGGCGGTTTTTACGTCCTTTTTGTTGGAAACTGCCATAAATTATTTGACGGTGGACCGGTTACCCTTGGGCGAGGCGAAAGCTTATGAAGATTCTTGTTACCGATAAGACTGAGCAGGAAGTGCTCCAGCAGCTGAAGGCATCAGGCCATGAGGTGACGTTCAATGAGATGGATCCGGCGACCCTCCTTGCGGAGATCGCGAAGTATGATGCGCTCATGGTGCGCAGCCGGACGAAGGTCACCGCGGAGGTTATCGAGAAAGGGAAGGGCAGTCTGAAGGTTATTGGCCGTGCGGGCATCGGCGTGGATAACATCGATCTGCCGACGGCGACGAAGTACAACATCAAGGTCGTGAACGCACCGACCGGCTCGACGGTGAGTGTTGCGGAGCTCGCGCTGGGTCTGATGCTGGCCGCGTCGCGGTCGATTCCTCAGGCGGATCGGTCCATGAAGCAGGGGCTCTGGGAGAAGAAGGCGTTCAAGGGCGTGGAGCTCTCGGAGAAGACGCTGGGGATTATCGGGATCGGGCGGATTGGGGCGGAGCTGGCGAAGCGTGCCATGGCCTGCAACATGAAGGTCGTCGCGTACGATAAATATGTGACGAAATCTCCAATGAAGGGCATCACGTTGGTCTCGCTGGATGCGCTGCTTGCGTCTGCGGATTATATCTCCTTGCATATCCCGTTTAACAAGCAGGAGGGCGCGGTGCTCAAGGAGGCCGAGTTTGGGAAGATGAAGGCCGGCGTTATCCTGGTGAACTGTGCCCGGGGCGGGACGGTCGATGAGAAGGCGCTGCTCAAGGCGCTGCAGGCGGGGAAGGTCCGGGCTGCGGCCTTGGACGTGTATGAGGCGGAGCCGCCGACGTTTAAGGATATCGTGAATCATCCGAATGTGATCTGCACGCCGCATATCGGGGCGTCGACGAAGGAGGGTCAGCTGCGCGCCGGCTCTATTTGCGCGGAGCAGATGCTGACGGCCCTGGCGGGGAAGACCCCGGAGTTCTGGGTGAACCGACCAAAGTGAGAAAAAGGGGCGTTGCCTTCGTTGGTCCTATGAAGAACCTCGACCGTATCATGGAGTCGATAGACCAGGAGATCTCCGCGAAGGAGAAGGTCCGCGAGGAGGCGTTGCGGTTCTCCCGGGAGATCATCATCAATTGTCGTCGGGCGATCCAGCATCTGCATCGTGGTCTCGTTCCGGCGGCGGAGGGGTTCATCGGGCAGTCCAGGACGCTGCTGACTCAGGTTATCGCAATCACGAAGAATCATCCGGATGTTTTCTACGCAGGCTATGTGGAGAACGCGGAGCAGGAGTACGTCGAGGCATCCGTGCTGCTCAGCATCATGCAGGAGAAGGAGCTACCGGGTCCGCAGGAGCTTCAGACGACGTCCAGTTCATATCTGCTGGGGCTGTGCGATGTCGTCGGTGAGCTGCGTCGGGCTGCCTTGGATCTCATGCTTGGGGGGAAGACACCGAAGGCGACGGAGTACCTCAAGCTGATGGACCAGATCTATGATGCGGTCATGGGCTTTGATTATCCCTCTGGGCTGGTCCCGATCAAGAAGAAGCAGGATGTGATCCGCAGCCTTATCGAGAAGACGCGCGGTGAGCTTGTGGTGGCCTCCTCGGAGCAGCGGATTGAGGAGCGGTCGCGTGAGTTCCGCGGCCTCTTGGAGAAGTCCGGGCGTCGGCGGCCGGCGGCTGACGATGAGCCTGACCTTGATGTGGACAAGGTTTGGTAAAATTCACGCTTGATTCTTGGTATAAAAGAAATCTTTATAAATGCCCTTTATATACTATAAGGAGGGAAAATATCAATAATGCCCGAAGTACAGTTGGAGAACATTGTTATTTCCTGCCCTATCGCGGAGACGCTCGACCTCGCGGCCCTGGCCGCGGCGCTTGCCCATGCCAGCTATAAGCCGGAGGAGACTCCGGTGCTCATGGTTCCGGTTTCTCGACCTCGTGCCGCGGTCTTTCTGACGGCCTCGGGGGAGATGACGGTGACCGGGGTGACGTCGATTGCCGAGGCGGAGGAGGTCGTCGGGATGATGAGCCAGCGGCTCGGCCTCCTTGGGATTCCGACGGTTCCGCATCCGGCGTTGACGGTGCTCAACGTGGTCGCATCGATGAATCATGGGGCGCCGCTTGATTTGAAGTCGGTGCGGAAGACCCTGGATGTGATTCCCTCTGATCAGAGGGAGTTTCCGGGTGTGATGGTGCGGTCGGATGACCCAAATACAGTTATACTCCTGTTTGATTCGGGGAAGATGGTCGCGGACGGTCCTTCGGTGGACGCGGTCTCGGCTGCGCTGACCCGGTTTGCATCGCAACTCGCATCAGGAATGAGTAGGTAAGAGAAGGAGGAATGAAGGATCATGCCGGAAGTAATCGTGGAAAACATCGTGGCATCGACGTCTTTTTCGGACAAGTTGGATTTAGACGTGATCGCCCAATCGCTGGAGGAAGCCGAGTACGAGCCGGAGCAGTTCCCTGGGCTCGTCTACCGGTTGAGCAGCCCGAAGACCGCGACCCTGCTGTTTCGCAGCGGGAAGGCGAATTGCACCGGGGCGAAGAACATTGAGGATGTCCGGACGACGATCAACATCATTGCGGAGAAGCTGAAGAAGCTAGGTGTGGATGTGTATAAGGACCCGGAGATCGTCATTCAGAACATCGTGGCAATCTCGGATCTCGGCGGTGAGCTGAATCTCAACGAGGTCGCGATGGCGCTGGGGCTGGAGAACGTGGAGTATGAGCCGGAGCAGTTCCCCGGTCTGGTATATCGCATCAAGGAGCCCAAGGTGGCCATGCTGCTGTTCGGTTCTGGGAAGATCGTCTGCACGGGCGCGCGGCGTATCGAGGACGTGTCGCTGGCGGTGGAGAAGCTGTCCCAGGAGCTGACGTCGCTGGGCTTGATCCATCATTAAGGGGACTACGGTTGGTTCGTGGGTTTCTTCGGTCGTCGTTTTTTTTTACTGGTAGCTGTAGGGTGTAGGCCGGGTGGTTTTTGGGGTGTTGGATTTTTTTATTTTTTTCGGATGGTTAGCTTTATGTACTATGACGGGATATCCAGTTGCAGAGGGGTCTAATGAAAGAATATTAAGATCTGTTTCTTTTTCATTCTTTTCCTCCCAGACAAATTAGACCCCTTTTCCTTTCCCCTTCTCACCTTCTCTTTGTTCTTAAGGAGTGTACTAACAAGAAAGAGGGTTGGGGAAAAGAGGAAAAAAAGAGAAAGGGTCGGCCGTGTTTAGGCCGAGGCGTAGAATTCTTTGAGGTCGTCGAGCTTGGGGTTGAGCATCCCGCAGATCTTGATGGAGAAGATGTCTTCCAGCAGCACGGTCTCGCGGACGAGGGTGGAGTACCGCTTGTTGATGAACTCGATGAACTTCTTGGCGACGGAGATGTCTTTGGCGGTGAAGCAGATGATGCCGTCGTACTGTCCGTGCAGGACGCAGGCGGTCCGGACGTAGACGCCGATGGTCTTGGAGGCGCTTTTTTTGAAGGCGTTGATGAGCTCGTCTACGGCATTTCCCAATGGTTCGTTTGACCGTTTGATGAGGAGGATGTAGTGGCGGACGCCTTGCTTTTCCTTGTCGGGTACCGCAGTGTATCCCCAGATTGTTTTGTTGCTTTCGAGTCGTTTTATGATTCGCCAGACCTTTTGTCGGGAGAATCCGCACTGTTTCGCTATTTTATCGATGCTTTCGTTGGAGTTGCGCTGGAGCTGCTCGATGACTTTCTTTTCGTCTTGGTCTATTTGTTTTTTGCTACTTTTTGCCATAGGACTAATGCCCCCTTGTGATTTTTTTCATCTCTCCGCATGGTATTCAGTATGCTCGGTGTCTATCCTTGCAGAGGAAACCACCTGGTTCTTACTTCATTTAATGTTATTATTGTTTTGTAACAGGCAAATAGCTAAGTCTTTATAATGTTTTTGCATAACATTTATATTATGATACGTTCCTCCCAAGTTTTCTTCGCAAGAATGACAACCTTCGTTCCCTATTTATAACTTACGCTTTTTATTCATAGCATTAAAAGATAAAAAAAAGGGAAATCGGGTTTACCCCACTCTTTAATAACATATTATTCGATTCCCAGGTGACCATGAATCCCTGCCGGGCCATCCGCTGCACCGCCTGCTGCCAGTATACGAACATGCTGCTCACCAAAGAGGACATCGCCCGCATCGAAGCACTTGGACACCCAGCGGCATCCTTCCAACAACAGGGAACGCTGGGGATCCAACTGAAGAATGTCAATGGTCACTGCGTCTTCCTCAGCGCCGGCCAGTGCACGATCTACAACTGCCGACCCCAAGGCTGCACCCTCTATCCCATCGTCCTCGACCGAACCACGGGGGAAGCCATCCGCGACGACACCTGCCCACGATATCAGGAATTCCCCCTGACAAAAGAAACGAGACGACGACTACGCAGACTCATTCAGACCCTATTCCCAAACGGCCTCTAAGCAAAATTTCGAGGGCGTTTTCTTCCTCGAATCGTATCTCGGCTTCATCCTAGCACACGACTCTGAGGAAAACCCACACTCATTTCCTCAAGTACCCTACCCTTGATCCGAGGGGAACCAAAACCCGAAGAGATCCAGGAAATTCCGTGCAAGAATGTTGTTATCATAAGTGCTTTCATTAATCGTCCTTTCGGGGTTCACCTCGCATGTCATTCTGAAGACACCAATTTTCGGTAAATATCGAGAGTACGTCAGACAAAGAAACACCGAACCTCCAGGAGGCAAACCATCTGAGACATGAATGGTATCTGTTGAAACAGTTCTCATAAAAGGCAGGCGATTCACCGAGTACAAGACATCAATTCCATAGGCAGATTCATTTCCGTTATTAACCACATTTGCATATGCATAAACCTCGAGCCCGTGGTCTCCGTAGATGGTATAAAAACCAATTTTCTGAAACGCGAGATCCGGTCTTCCTACATTGGCGGAACATGGTTTTTCCCCCAGTACGTTCTGTTTCCTGTTTGACGACGCCTGGAGCATGGGAATACACATAAGGACAATGAGAACAACAGCCACAATCCGCACAATCTTTTTCGTATGCCCAAACATCGTATCCTCCATGTAAAAAAAAGCCACGTTTCCTTAAGAAACTTTCCATTTACCAAACAAATACGGTGAGTTAATAAAGGGGGAAGCCGCCGAAGGGATTCCGATGCATGGGCCATAGTCCCTCTTGGGGTGTCGTTGCCTGTGAAACAAGGATGCAATTCTCCAGTCCCGAAATAGAGTACGAATCCATGGTTTGTGCTATTCAACATTCACATAGGTAGGTTCCGATCGTGGGCCTTCGAGATTGTTAACATCTTTTGCTCTCACCCGGATATAATAGCTACCGGTCTCATTCCAGACATATGTGGTATTGATGACATCCCCGGAATGGTACGGCCCAAACCAACCGCTCTCCGTTATCACATCAAGGCCGTAGGTCGAATATTCAAACATGTAATATACATCATCGCCATCGGGATCGGTCGTATGACTTTGCACGGTGTATTCTTCCCCTGGTGCGAGGTGGAGTAAATCCGAGGGACTGTACGGCTCAACCGGTTTCAAAGGATAATGCACCTCTTCATTATTTTTAATAGTAATAGAAATTACGAGTTTACACAACCCTTTCGGCGTCACTGATAGACTCAGATTCAACTGATGAACGTCCCTTTTTCCACAGCTCTGTATCCTCGAAATATAGTTGTTCACGTCACTGTCGCCACCAACAAGCATTTCATAGCCACCATCAAAATAGGCTTCAGGTACTACAAACGAGTTGTACCCTTCCGAAGGGTTAGCATTAAACCATGACGCATACCTATTTCTATTCGTAATCATGTTAACAAAATAAAAAGGATAGTCCCCTGTTTTAGAGAGATTGTACAATGCGTCTTCCATTATGGGACAATACGGACACCTGGTGCTTGTTGCGACATCAACAATAACAGTATGGGTGAAATTATCATTCACCGTATTAAATGCTGTTTCTCCAGGCCGTGCCCCGGCAGCAGCATCCAAATTATGCGCAAAAAACGGGCCCGTATCATTATAAGAATATTTTATTTCACTCCGAGCATCATACACACCTACGATCACCATCACATTTTTCCTAGTCGCCAAGCCGCTCCAATTAATCGTCTGTGAATAGGTGTCAAGATAACCGATCGAAATATCTTCATCCCATTTTTGGGTGAAGAACGGAGGGACAGTGACCAGGGGGAAATCCAATAGCGAAAAATGGTACGGGTCTCTCCGATGGTCTTTCCATGGGGACAGGGGTTGAACGACATATACTCGTAATCGCCCCTCATACGGGCCACTAGTAGTATTTGTTACACCTGTAATTTTGCTCACCGGCGGAGGGTTTTGACCGCTTCCCATGGTCGGCATTGAAAAAGAGGGGGTTGTCATCATTAGAATACTAATTATTACAATAAACATAATCTTATTCTTGCCCATTTTAACTTCTCCCATTATAAGAAACCGATAATAAATATATAAAATTACCTTCAATATTCGGCACCGAAGGTAATGACATTGTTATTTAAATATCCAAAGAAGGGAAGCCGCCGAAGGGATTTGGACCCCTGACCTGCTGATTACGAATCAGCCGCTCAACCGGGCTAAGCTACGGCGGCAAGCTAGGGCCCCTAATACGGAGGTACCATAAAAAAATTAGCATTCCTCCCTCCCAAACATCTTTCTACCACCACCAGCCATACCACCACCCAGACCCTATGATCGCAGGCATCGACGAAAGCGGACGCGGCCCCCTCCTCGGCCCCCTCATCGTCGCAGGACTCACCATCGCCACCGACAACCCACTCAAAGCCATCGGCGTCCGCGACTCCAAACAACTCACCCCCAAACGCCGGGAGCAGCTCGCCGAGCAGATCCTCCACCTCGTCACCCGCACCGAGATCATCGTCATCCCCGCCGCCGACATCGACCGCCTCCGCACGACCCAGACCCTCAACGAAATCGAGGTCGACGCCTTCGCAAAAATCATCGAATCCCTCCGCCCCGACACCTGCTACGTGGACGCCGCGGACGTCATCGAAGACCGCTTCGGCACCGACATCGCCAAGACCCTCACCTGCACCCCCACCATCGTCTCCAAACACAAAGGCGACTGCCTCTTCCCCGTCGTCAGCGCCGCCTCCATCATCGCCAAAGTCACCAGAGACCGCCACGTCCGACTCATCGAACAGGAACTCCAAGAACACCTCGCCATGCCCCTGGGAAGCGGCTACCAGACCGACCCCGTCACCATGGTCTTCCTGCGCGCCTGGCTCAAAAAGTACGGAGACTTCCCCGCCTGCGTCCGCCGATCCTGGGAAAGCGCACGGCTCCTCATGCAAGAGTACAAGACCAAAAAACTCGACGAATTCTAAGACAGAAAAATGTGGCAGAAATGCCAGCGCAGGTGGCTGGCATGTCCCCCGCAACTCAAGTCATCTTACACCATACATCCCGCCACGTCCTTTTAAACCCCCAGGGGGGATCACCGAAACTATTCACAAAGGCTGTCTCAAAACCCCTTCTCCCCTCCCGTCACACGACCGATCAGCCAAAACCGCGGGCAGAGAAAGTATTACATGACCGGACACCATAGCACACCCAACCCATGCCCCAGCCCCACCAGAAACGACGACCACCAATCCCCCCTGCCGTCATCCGAACCACGACCCAGACCCTCGCCGACATCTTCCTCCGCGACACCCTCGCCTCCAAGGCCATCGCCACCGCCCTCAAAGCCCAGCCGCGCTGGACCCCAGACGAACGCGCCGCCTTCTCCACCACCATCTACGACCTCGTCAGACACTGGCGACTCCTCTGGTTCCTCCAAGACCACCAGCCTACCTGCCGGCAGCACGACATCCCCCGCCTCCTCGACATCTACCGCCTCTACAAAAAAACCCTTGCCGACCCCAACGCCCCCACACCCCTCCATAACCGGCTCCGCCAGACCAACGCCAACCGCGCCATCAGAGAATCCATCCCCGACTGGCTCGACACCGCCTGCGCCGCAGAACTCGGCCACCGCTGGGACAGCATCCTCCACGCCCTCAACACACCGCCACCCCTGACCCTGCGGACCAACACCCTGAAGATCACCCGCGCACGACTCACCCTCGCCCTCAAAGAAGAAGGCATCCACCCCACGCCCCTCCCCTGGGCACCCGACACCCTCTGCCTCCCCGCCAGAGCCAACGTCTTCCGCCTCCGAAGCTTCCAGCAGGGATACTTCGAAGTCCAGGACCCTGCCTCCCAGATGGTCTCACGCCTCCTCGACCCCAAGCCCGGCATGCGCGTCACCGACGCCTGCGCCGGCGAAGGCGGCAAGACCCTGCACCTCGCCGCGCTCATGAACAACACCGGCCGCATCATCGCGCTCGACCCTTCAACCCAGCATCTCCAGCAGCTGCGCCGCCGCGCCACCCGCGCCGGCGCGGACACCATCGAGACGCGGATCCTCACCGCCGCCAAGAGTATCAAACGGCTCACCGGCACCATGGACCGAGTCCTCATCGATGCCCCCTGCTCCGGACTCGGCACCCTGAAGAAAAACCCGGACATCAAATGGAAACTCACCCCAGACGCCCTCGACCGACTCCGCCGCCTCCAACGCGACCTTCTCGACACCTACCCTGCCCTCCTCAAGCCCGACGGCAGATTCGTCTACGCGGTCTGCAGCATCCTCTACTCCGAAGGAGAACAGCAGACCGCCGCCTTCCTCACCCGCCACAAGACCTACCGCCTCCTCCGAGAACACCGGTACTCTCCGGACACGGACGGCACCGACGGGTTCTACATGGCGCTCCTCCAACGAACGGAATAAATAGGGGCCTCGTCCTTACCTCATCTCCAACGAAGAGGAGGAAAGAAAATGCACATCCTGAGCTGGAACATCAACGGCGTCCGCGCCGCGGAAAAGAAAGGATTCCACACCTGGCTGCTCAAAGCCTCCCCCGACATCCTCTGCCTCCAGGAAACCAAAACCGACCCCGACCAGCTCCCCACCTCGCTCCGAGACCTCCCCGGCTACCATTGCACCTGGAACCCGGCCGAACGCAAAGGCTACAGCGGCACCGCAACCCTCAGCAAACAGAAACCGCTCGCGGTCCACACCGGCCTGGGCATCAAAGCATTCGACAAGGAAGGCCGCATCCTCATCACCGAACACCCCGGCTTCACCCTCTTCAACATCTACTTCCCCAACGGCAAAAAAAACAAGGAGCGACTCGACTACAAGATGCGCTTCTACGACGCCTTCCTCGACTACATCGACCACTGGCGCGACACCCACGGCCACGTCATCATCGGCGGGGACTTCAACACCGCCCACCAGGAAATCGACATCGCTAGACCCGGGCCCAACTCCAAGATCTCCGGATTCCTCCCTCAAGAACGCGCCTGGATCACCACCTTCATCGACCACGGCTACATCGACACCTTCAGAGCCTTCAACACCAAACCAGACAACTACACCTTCTGGGACCAACGCACCAAAGCCCGCGAACGCAACATCGGCTGGCGCATCGACTACTTCTTCACCGACCACGGACTCCTCCCACACATTAAAAACGCGTACATCATGCCCGAAATCACGGGCTCAGACCACTGCCCCATCGGCATCGAACTCACCCTTGAAACCAGGAGAAAAACCCGCCCATGAACGAATCCCTCGCCTATATCGCCAAAGAACAAAAGGAACTCTCACTCCTCGGCGGCATCAGCGCCCTCCTCGGCTGGGACCAAATGACCTACATGCCACCCCGAGGAATCCAAGAGCGATCCGACCAGATGGCGTACCTCGCCCGCCACATGCACGAACGCATCATCTCCGACACCCTCTACCACCACCTCACCGCCCTCACCAACGACCAGACCCTCGCCACGCTCCCAGACCACGACCAACACGTCGTCCGCCGCCTCAAAAAAGACGTCGACAAGGCCAGGAAAGTCCCACCAGCCTTCACCGAAAAACTCTCCAAGACCACAGCCCTCGCCTACAACGCCTGGCAGGACGCCAGAGCACACAACACCTACAAAGAATTCGCCCCCCACCTCCAACACATCATCGAACTCGAACGCCAATACTGCGACTACATCCGCCTCCCCGGACCACCCTACAACAGCCTCCTCGACGACTACGAAGAAGGCATGACCGTCGACACCCTCACCCACGAGTTCCACATCCTCCACCCAAAACTCACCACAATGCTTGAGGCCATCACCGCCACAGACCGATACGCCACCCAACGACCCCTCCAAGACACCATCCCCACCGCCCAACAACAGAGCCTCAGCACCCAACTCCTCCACCTCATGAACCTCCCACCAGAAGAAACCCGACTCGACGTCTCCACACACCCATTCACCACCACCATGGGCGACGAGGACGTGCGCATCACCACCAACTACGAACGGGACGGACCCCTCTTCGCCTTCTTCTCCACCATGCACGAAGCCGGACACGCCCTCTACGAACTCGGGCTCCCCAAAGGCGTGTACCAAGACACCGTCATCTCCGATGCCCCCTCCCTCGGCATCCACGAATCCCAATCCCGCTTCTGGGAAAACATGATCGGCAGGAACCGCCAGTTCTGGGCCTACTTCTACCCCCGCTTCCAGACCACAGCCCCCGCATACTTCCAGAAGACGACCCTGAACGAGTGGTACCGCGCCGTCAACCTCGTCCGCCCCTCACTGATCAGAATCGAGGCGGACGAGCTCACCTACTGCCTGCACGTCATCCTGCGCTTCGAACTGGAACTCGAACTCATTGACGAGAAAATCACCGTCAACGAACTCCCCCGTGCCTGGAACGAAAAAATGCAGGAGTTCCTCGGAATCACCCCGACCACGGACACAGACGGCGTCCTGCAGGATATGCACTGGAGCGGTGGAGACTTCGGCTACTTCCCTACCTACGCCATCGGCAGCATCTACGCCGCCCAACTGTTCGACGCGATCACCCGAGACCTCCCCTCCCTAGATCAGGACCTGACCAACGGACACTTACCACCCATCCTCCAGTGGCTCCGGGACCATGTCCACCAGTACGGCCGGCTATACACCGCGGACGAGATCATCACACGCGCGTGCGGCCGCGGATTAGACTCACACATTTACGTGAATTATTTAAAAAACAAATACTATGCCTTGTACGATGTCTGAGGAGTAATCTACTATGTCGCAGCTTGTCCTGATCCGCCACGGCCAGTCCCAATGGAACCTCGAGAACCGGTTCACCGGATGGGTGGACGTACCGCTCTCAAAGAAGGGGATAGACGAGGCGGTCTCAGCGGGGAAGAAACTACGCGGCATGCGTTTCGACGCCGGCTACGTCTCCCATATGCTGCGCGCCATCCAAACCCTCCACTATGTCCTCCTTGAACTGCACGACCCCCGAACCCCGGTCATCTCCCATGAAGAACCGCGTATCCATGACTGGGAGCACCATACTAGTAACATTGACACTGAGTTCCCGATCTACCAGTCCGTGGATCTTGCCGAACGGTACTACGGAGACCTGCAGGGGCTGAACAAGGACGAGACGCGAAAGAAGTACGGTGAGGAACAGGTCCATATCTGGCGTCGAAGCTACGACGTCCGGCCTCCAGGCGGGGAATCCCTCAAGGACACCTGCGAACGTACTATCCCCTATTACCAGGCCCACATCGAGCCTGAGCTGCACAAGGGCAAGACCCTGCTTATCGTCGCCCATGGCAACAGCCTTCGCTCCATCATCAAATACCTTGAGAACATCCCGGATGAGACAATCCCCTCCGTCGAGATACCCACCGGGGTCCCGCTCCTGTATAGTTTTGAGCAAAACGGGGAATGTATAGGAAAAAGAATCCTTTAGGGAAAACATATATATCGCTTTTTTATCTGGGTATCCCATTAATTTATCGGAGCCGGGAGTGTTTTCATGGTCACTATGCGTTTCAAGTGTCCCTCGTGCGGGGAGATCGCCTCCTTTTCAGGAGGCCCCGGAGAGGAGCTTGTCGTCACCTGCCCGTCCTGTATGCTCAGCGGTAAGATCAGGTTCCCTGAGGACCAAGAAGCGTCCTACGCCATTGAAGTCTCCCATCTCAAGAAGGTCTATGGGGATCTCATCGCGGTCAATGATATCTCGTTTAAAGTCCGGAAGGGGGAGGTCTTCGCTTTCCTCGGGCCAAACGGTGCTGGGAAGACGACGACCGTGGAGATCATCGAGTCGATTCGGGAGCCGACCGCGGGAACAGTCACGCTTCTCGGGGAGGACACCAGAACCGGGTTTAACAAGGTCAAGGAACGCATCAGTATCCTGCCGCAGGAGTTCCATTCCTTTGAGCGGTTCACGGTCCGTGAGACCTTGGAGTATTTCTCCTATCTGTATCAGAAGCGGGCGGATATCGAGGGAATCATAGCGGCGATGGACTTGGAGTCCCATGAGAAGATGTTGTATCGCACGCTGTCTGGTGGCCTCAAACAGCGGGTTGGCGTAGCCCTCTCGTTGGTCAACGACCCGGACATCGTCTTCCTTGACGAGCCGACCACCGGGCTGGATCCGAAGGCGCGCCGCGAGGTCTGGCAGGTCATAGCGAACCTACGTGCCCAGGGTAAGACCGTGTTCTTGACGACCCATTACATGGAGGAGGCGGAGTTCCTCGCGGACCATATCGCGATTATCCACAAGGGCCGCATCATCGCTGAAGGATCTCTGGACCATTTGATTACTAAGTATGGTCAGGGCAGCGTGCTTCGCATCCAAGGTTGTACTTCTCCGGATGCCATTGCGATTCTCAAGGAGCAAGGGTATGATGCTCACTCGGAGGGCAACGGCTCTCTTGCGGTGACGATCACGTACAAGGACCGGGTGCTTGATGTGCTCTCGACGTTGCGGCATGCTGCGGTTGATTACGAGAGCATCGAGATCCGCCGGTCGAACCTCGAGGAGGTCTTCTTGACGTTGACGGGCGCGAAGCTTTTGGAGGCGGAGGCATGAACCTGCGCATCGTCGGCATGGATGTTTTTTTCAGCATCAAGAGTTGGTGGAGGAGCCGCGGCACCGTGTTCTGGTCGTTGTTGTTCCCCATTATGCTGATCCTGATCTTCGGTGCGATTTTCTCCGGCACCGGGAGTTCCAGCTATTCCGTGTACGTTCAGGATCATGACCATTCTACGATGTCGTCGCAGCTCCTGGATATCATGAACAAGACCGGGGTGCTGAAGATCACCATGGTCAACGATTCGGAGAATGCCACGGCGTACATCAAGGCGAACAACATCGGGTGTTTCCTTGTCATCCCGGAGGGATACGAACGCAGTATTAACCAATCGTTTATCAACCCGGCATCGAGGGTGAATCTGACATTCTATTATGATCCGACCGAGACAGGGACGACCGAGGTCGTCCGCAGTGTTATCTCGAATATCCTGCAGACGATGAACATGCGCCTGTCGCAAGGCCGTAGTATCGTCGGGCTCTCCGCGCAGAGTACGATTACGGAGAAGTTCAATTACATTGATTTCTTCGTTCCCGGGATGATCGGGTTCACGATCATGCAGCAGGCGATTTATGGGAGCATCGAGCGGAATACGAAGTACCGCAAGGACGGGATTTTGCGCAAGCTGCTGACCACGCCGATTACCCGATCGGAGTGGATCCTTGCGAAGATGTTGTTCATGCTGTTCTTGTCGTTCTTGACGACGACGATCGCGATACTCGTCGGCGTCCTCGTCTGGGGCCTGAAGGTGAACATCACGCCGCTGATGATTCTGACCGTTGTTTCATCGAGCTTCCTGTTCTCTGGCATCGGGATGATCATCGGCCGGTTTGTCAAAGAAGAGGAGACGGCGGATATGGCGGCCGGGGCGATTAGCTTCCCGATGATGTTCCTGGCGGGGACATTCTTCCCGCTGGCGCTGATGCCCGCGTTCCTACAGACCGTTGCGCAGGTGCTTCCGTTGTATTACGTGAACGAGGCGCTGCGCAATTCCATGATCTATATGAATCAGACTCTGGCGATTACGAACGCGGCGATCGTGTTGGTCTTCGCGGTGGTCTTCTTCGTCGCCGGCGTCGTCTTGACGAAATGGCGGGAAGATTAGCCTGGGAGGCTGAAGGCCGTGTCTTTGAAGAAGCTGAGGTTGAGCAGCGCCCAGTCGTTCTGGTCGTTCCTGCCGTGGGATCCATCCGAGTAGTCGGGGATGAGGTAGGTGTAGAAGTAGTTCATGCAGCTGCGGTAGTTGTGGTACTCCCAGAACCCGCGTTCCCGTATTTTAACTGACCCGGAGTTATCGATGCCGCCGAACTCGGCGGCGATGAGATCAAAGGAATGTCCCAGCTCGTGGAAGGCGCCGGTGTACATGAGCCAGTCGCGGGAGAACCCTGGGTGTTTCATCTTGAGTTGTTGGCATCCGATGACGAAGGAGTCGAGGTTGTCCCAGCCGATGAAGGCGAAGCCGCCATATTCGGTTTGGTCGCAGAAGAGCCCGTAATGGAAGACTCCTTTCCGTGGATTGTCGAGGTCTCCATTGAGGAAGTCGTCCCAGTACCGGTCCAGGACGTCTTCGTAGGTGAGGCGGGCGTTGCCGGGGAGCTCTTCGCCGCCGCCCAGCTGCCCGGTGTCGATGTGCAGGGTGATGTTGTGTTCCGCGAAGGCGGCGATGAACTTGTTGAGGTAGCGTGTCGGTATCTTGTTGCTGACGTTGGCGTCCAGCGGGGTCAGCCAGTCGAACTCGAGGTAGACGTCTTTGTGGAATGGGTTTGAGTTCATGGAGTCTGTGAAGCACTCCTGGAGGTTGGTGAGGCCGTCGCCGTCGGGGTCGAGGTGGGCGTGGTCGTCGGGGACGAGCGGGTCGTATCCCCATTTCGTCTCCCACCAGTCAGGGGCGCCGTCGCCGTCCGTGTCGCCGCCGGGCGGGACTAGCGTTGGTTTGTAGGCGTCGGGGTGCTCCGGGGTGGTGAAGACTGAGTCGACCTCCCAGGTGGCGCCGGTTTGCGTGGGTGTTTTAAGGAGCCAGGGGGTGTATTGGATGTGTCTGGCTTGGGTGCAGCGGTCTGCTCTCCTGGAGTAGCTGGTGTGGGTTGGTCCGAGGGGTGATCCCCACCAGTTGGTTCTGGCGTCTGCCGTGGTATCCGTGGCGTAGAGGCCGTAGAGGGTGTCGTTGTCGAGGAGGTTTTTGGTGAGGTTCAGGCTGCTGGCTTGTGCGTTGATCGCGTAGCGGAGGTTGTTGGTGAAGCTGCAGTTGGTGATGGTGAGGGCGGTGGTGTTGAAGAGGTTGAGGGCGTTGTGGGTGTTTTTGTCGAAGGTGGTGTGGGTGAAGGCGAGGGTGGTGCTGCTTTTGATCCAGACTCCGAGTCCGTTGTTGGTGAAGATGGAGTTGTCGACAGTGATGTCTGTGGTGTTGAAGAGGAAGAGGCCGCCTTGGTTGTCGTTGTTGTCGCAGAAGGCGCTGGTGGTGACGTGGAGGTGGGAGTCGTGGGTTGCCATGCAGCCGATGCTGTTGGTGTGGAGGTGGGTGGTGTTGAGTGTGATGGTGGTGCTGTTTCGTAGGACGATGCCGATGCCGTTGCGGTAGCAGGAGGTGTGGTCGATGGTGATGTGGTCGCTTTCCATTGTGTGGATGCCTTGTTGGTTGGTGTGGATCATGCAGTTGGTGACGGTGAGGTCGGTGCGGCCGGTGATGGTGATGCCGATGCGGTTTCGGTAGATGTTGCAGGCGGTGATGGTGGTGTGGTCTGCGCGGATATCGATGGCGGCGGTGGCGGTTCGGGCCGCGGAGTTTTGGAATGTGAGGTTGGTGAGGGCGACGTGGTCTGCGGTGATGGTGGCGATGGTGCCGGTGCCGTCCGCGGTGACGATGGTGGTGTTTTTTTCTTGGCCTTGGAGGTGGAGTGGTTTTGGGATTTGGAGGCGTTCGTGGTAGGTGCCGGTGAGGATGTAGATGGTGTCGTTGTCGGTGGCGTTGGTGATGGCGTCGGTGATGTGTTGGTAGGGGTGTTGTGGGCTGCCGTCCCAGGGTCCTTGGGTGTTGTCGTC
>Ga0315282_10005286_pt1 | contig 22068 bp, 7 predicted proteins | sample YL17G07_20_MG_FD_203693 | JGI IMG/M metagenome (GOLD analysis project Ga0315282, IMG submission 203693) | Sediment microbial communities from Yellowstone Lake, YNP, Wyoming, USA - YL17G07_20 | ecosystem: Environmental > Aquatic > Freshwater > Lake > Sediment | place: USA: Wyoming | collected... | reverse complement strand
CGGCCTGATTGAGAGTGTTTACGATGGCATCCAAAGACCGTTGGACTTGCTCGTAAAAGCCGAAGGCGAATTTATGAGCAGAGGCAGTGTCCTGCCGGCTTTGAACAGAGAAAAAAAATGGCACTTCAAACCAACTATAAAAAATGGTGAAGTCGTCGGCCCGGGCGACATCATTGGCGAGGTTCAGGAAACCACACAATTCGTGCATAGGATTATGGTGCCTTCCGCAGTAGTGGGGACTATCCGAAAAATAGCTGAAGGCGATTACACAGTCGAGCAAACAATCGCCGTTTGTCTCGCCGAAGATGGCACCGAAACTGAGCTGAAGTTGATGCAGAAATGTCCCGTCAGAAATGCCAGGGGGGTAATAAAACGTCTTGCTCCGGACAGAATCCTTGTTACCGGCCAAAGAATCATTGATACCTTCTTTCCCGTTGCTAAGGGCGGGACCGCTTGTGTGCCGGGGCCGTTTGGCTCAGGCAAAACGGTCGTCCAGCATCAGCTGTCAAAATGGGTCGATGCAGATATAGTTGTTTATGTTGGCTGCGGAGAGCGCGGCAACGAAATGACCGACGTTCTGATGGAATTTCCCGAATTGAAAGACCCACGCAGCGGAGAACCCTTAATGAAACGCTCTGTCCTTATCGCAAACACATCTAATATGCCCGTAGCAGCCAGAGAATCCTCGGTTTATACAGGCATTACCATAGCTGAGTATTTCCGCGATATGGGTTATGTTGTGGCCTTGATGGCCGACAGCACCAGCCGATGGGCCGAAGCAATGCGCGAAATATCGACGCGCCTCGAAGAGATGCCCGCCGAAGAAGGTTATCCTGCTTATCTGGCAGCTCGGATTGCTGCGTTCTATGAAAGGGCCGGCCGAGTCCAGTGCCGAGGCCGCCCCCGGCGTGAGGGAGCTTTGTCGGTTATCGGCGCGGTAAGCCCGCCCGGCGGTGACCTCTCGGATTCGGTCGTCCGGGCAACGCTGCACGTAGTCAAGGTCTTTTGGTCGCTCGTCGGAAGCCTCGCCTACCAGAGACACTTCCCCGCCATCGATTGGCTGACAAGCTATTCATTCTATAAACAATACTTGAAAGAGTGTTTCGAAGACAAGGACCAGGGTCAGGAAATGGAACGGATGACGGTCAAGGCGATGAGCCTGCTGGAGCAGGAAGCCGAGCTGCTTGAGATAGTTCGTCTCGTCGGCGCAGAGTCCCTGTCGCCGGCGGACAGATTGGCACTTGAAACAGCACGCTCAATCCGTGAAGACTTCCTGCATCAAAACGCCTATCACGAAGTCGACACCTTTACGCCTATGGCCAAACAGTACGAGATGTTAAAAACCATCCTGTACTTCCACGAGCAGGCGCTGGCCGCTATTGAGGCAGGAGTTGAAACCGCTCCAATTTTCAAATTGGCCGTCCGAGAACAAATCGCAAGAGCAAAATATATCCCCGAAAGCCAGATATCCAGAATCGCCAAAATTCGCGACACGATTGACGAACAGTTCAAACAATTAAAAGTTGCGGATAGCGTATAGCGAAATTCGGGGCACGGGTCACGAGCGACCAGACACGAAATAGGAGTTTGAAATGTTGTCCATAAAAGAATATCAAACGGTTGCGAGTATTTCCGGCCCATTGATGATAGTCGAGATGGTTGACCAGGCCAAATACGGCCACATCGTCGATATCGAGCTCGCAGATGGTTCGATTCGCCACGGCCAGATTCTGCAGGTCGAAAGAGACAAAGTCCTCGTCCAGGTCTTCGAGGGAACACGCGGCGTCGACGTCAGCAAAAGTACGGTCCGTTTTTTGGCCAGGCCGCTCGAATTGGCCGTCTCCCCCGACATTTTAGGCAGGGTCTTTAGCGGCCTCGGAGAGCCAAAAGACGATGGCCCTGCAATCATCCCGGAAAAACGCCTCGATATCAACGGCCGACCCATCAATCCCGATGCACGGGACTACCCCAACGAATTTATCCAGACGGGCATATCGGCAATTGATGGCCTAAATCCGCTCGTCCGAGGCCAGAAACTCCCCGTTTTTTCAGGCGCAGGACTGCCGCACGACCAGATAACCGCCCAGTTAGCCCGCCAGGCGACCGTCCTCGGCAGGGGCGAAGAGTTCGCCGTCGTCTTCGCCGCTATGGGAATCACCTTCGAGGCCGCCCAGTTCTTCATCGACGACCTGCAGGAAACCGGCGCCATCGAGCGGGCGGTTATGTTCGTCAATCTTGCAAACGACCCTGCAATCGAGAGGATAGCCACCCCTCGGTTTGCACTTACCGCCGCCGAGTACCTCGCCTTTGAGCTGGATATGCACGTCCTCGTAATCTTAAATGATATGACCAATTATTGTGAGGCCCTGCGGGAAATCAGTGCTGCCAGAAAGGAGGTCCCAGGCCGAAGAGGATACCCCGGATACCTCTACACGGACCTCGCAACCGTTTATGAAAGGGCCGGACGAATCAAAGGCAAAAAAGGCTCTATTACAATGGTGCCCGTCCTGACTATGCCTGAGGACGACAAAACCCATCCGGTCCCCGACCTGACCGGCTATATTACCGAAGGCCAGATTATTCTGTCGCGGCCGTTGCACAGAAAGGCCGTCTCGCCGCCGGTTGATGTTTTGCCTTCCCTTTCGCGGCTTAAAGATAAAGGCATCGGCGAAGGAAAAACACGCGAAGACCACGCCGACCTTTACAACCAGCTTTACGCCGCCTATGCCCGTGGCAAAGAAGCCCAGGAGCTGGCAACCATTATGGGCAGAGACGCCCTGTCCGAAGAGGACAAAAAATATATGGACTTCGCAAACAAATTCGAGGCCCGCTATGTCTCTCAGGGCTATTATGAAAACCGCTCGGTCGAAACAACTCTTGACCTCGGCTGGGAGCTGCTGAGTATGTTTGAGAACACTGAGCTAAAACGCATCGACATCAAGCTCATTGAAAAGTATATGCCGAGATTCAGAAAAGTTAAAAGTGAATGAGTAGATGAGTTAATGAGAGGAACAGTTAACGCATTATGTTAGCAAACGTCAACGCAACGCGAATGGAACTCTTACACCTGCGAAAGCGGGTGGCTTTGGCCACTCGCGGACATCGTCTGCTCAGCGAAAAACGCGATGAGCTTTCCCGCCGGCTGATTCAAATCGCCAGGCAAATTAAACCGCTGCGCGAAAAAGTCGAAAAAGAATTGTTGGAAACCTGTCGGCGTTTTATGTTGGCCCGTGCATCGATGGAGCCGGAGGATATAAAAGCCGCACTTGAAGTCCCTACAAAAAAATTCACCCTGGCCATCGAATTTGCTCACATTATGAACGTAAAAGTCCCCCATCTGACTAAGGAAATGGCCGGCGAAATCATCTGTTACGGCTTCGCCGCCACATCCGGCGAGCTGGATGTTGCATTGTTGGCTTTAGAGCGTGCCTTCGATGGCTTGATTGAGCTTGCTGAGAAAGAAAAGCAGGCCCGTCTGCTTGCTGTCGAGTTGCGAATGACCCGCCGAAGGGTCAATGTCTTGGAGCACGTGGTTATTCCCGAGCTGTACGAAACCATCAGATTTATCTATGACAAACTCGCCGAAGCCGAACGCGACAGCACCTCCCGACTTATGAAAATCACCGACATCATCCGCGCTTAATTGTCCTCCCCGCGAATTTGTCATTTCTGCTTATGAGCCATAGTTGGGGGGTAGGTTAGGGAGCAAGGGGGACGATGGACCTACTTGGCTTTAGCTTCACTGACCTTAACCGTGTAACCGCCGCACTCTTTTCCATTCAGTGCGGCTATTGCTGCCTGGGCCTCAGCATCATTGCTCATCACGACAAAACCGAAACCCTTGCTCTGGCCTGTTTCGCGGTCAGTGATTATATAAGCTTTTTCAACCGTTCCGAATACTGAAAACAATGCTTCTAAGCTCCCCTGGTCTGCTTCAGGACTTATATTGCCAACATAAACTTTTTTACCCATTACTATTCTCCATTTAGGTTTCTCTGTGCTCTAAAAAAGCTATTGTACCTTAAATCTATGAAAAATCCAAGGGGATATTTGGGGTAGGTTAGCTGGAATATGATTTTCCCCAGCCGCGAAAATATCAAGGTTAGCCCTGTTGCTCGCGACAGGGGCATTTTTTTACCGTCGCCTGCGACGTGGGGTTTATTTTCGGTTGCACACGCCTGCCCTGTGGGATGCGCCGTATGCTATCCCACCGGAGTGAGGTCCTCTTACATCATTCCCCAACGCGGCAATTTTCTCCAGCCAATCTCTCATTAATTGAAAAATTATCCCAGCAACAATATTGACCTATTTCCTGTTTTCTTTATAATGCTCCTATGCCTGATTGATTTTTCAACAAGCAATGATATAATTGTGCCCAAATTGGAATTTGGCCTTTTCCTTGAGGTTATACATAATGGCGAAAACAGAAAAACCTTCCATTAGAGGACCGTGGATTATCCTCAAAGGAAATTTGCCTCGTCACCACATAGTTAAGAAAGTGGTCAATACTTTTATCAAATCGGAGTATCAGAGGAAGGGAAAGGGCGTTAAGTTCCAATACCCCGTAGAAAAGCTTCCAAAAAAACAGATACTTTGTATCACCAGGCCAGGGCATAAGAAAAACTTTGATTTCAAGGTAGACGTAGTCCCAAATCATGGATTTGGGGAGGGCAGTCATAAAGAAATTGCGATGGATTTAAGACGCAAAAGAAAAGAGAAACCGCGAAACTTCGCAGAGTTGTTGGCGACAATTACTCAGATATACAACTGTGCTGAAAATGATGTTGACGCTTTGTTGAAGAAACATCGCCGCCTCAAGAACTCATTCAGAACTGGTGGTCCCGTTGAAGCCCTTTTGAAAATTATAAAGTGGCTATTTATTATGGAGGATATTGTTTACTGGGACAACGAAGGCCGTGCTTTTCTCTTTAATTTCCTGAGGTACGTTGCACAGGAAAAACGTGAAAGAACCCTCAGAGAAGCATTAGGCAGTGTGAAGAATCCTGACAAGCTGAAGAGCTTTATGAAGAAATCAGGCATCGAATGGGTGCAGTGTGGTAAGTAAATCATGACTATTGAGAATTACTTAAACAAGGTTTTCCAACGAGATATTATGGCAATATTGAAAGAGTTGCCCGATAAGTGTGTTGATATGGTTTACGGCGACCCTGATTACAACGTCGGCATAAAATATGGGGACAAATCCTATACCAAAAATTCTGACGAATATATTGAGTGGTATATAGAACTGGCGAGAGAATCGCTTCGCGTTCTTAAGGATACCGGCAACATGTTTTTTATCAATTACCCGAAACAGAATGCATATCTCCGAGTCAGATATTTAGACCAAGCTTGCTATGAGGTTTTGGATTACGTTTGGGTTTACAATACCAATGTGGGACACTCTCCTAAAAAGTTCACGACCGCTCACAGAAGTGTATTGCACTGCCGGAAGACAAAAGACAACAACTTTTATAAGGATAATATAGCTGAGCCTTACAAAAACCCCACAGACAGAAGGATTCGGAGCAATTTGGCCAACGGTTCAAAAGGAAGAATGCCTTACGACTGGATATACTTTGACTTAGTGAAAAATGTCAGTTGCGAGAAGACTTTTCATGCTTGCCAGATACCACAAGCTCTTTCGGAATTACTGGTCAAGTCTTGTACTAAACCTAAAGATATTGTGCTGGTTCTGTTCGGTGGAAGCGGTGCCGAGGTTGAAGTCTGTAAAAACCTTGGTCGGCAGTTCGTATCTGCGGAGATAGACCCCAAGTATCACAAGGTTATAATGGATCGTTTGAAAAATGGAAGCGTGCCCAAGAAACATCGCCTTTTAACTTATATGAAGGAAAAACAAGCGGCAAATATCCCTCAAGTGACATTATTCTCCCGCTGAAATAAAAAAGGGATGATTCAGCACAACTGTACCTTTACCGATCGCTGGCGAACCAAAGCCAAGCAAGATAGATTTTATCTAATAATGCACGAACACCTCTTTGTCTTTCGAAAACCCAAAAATGCCGAAGACATAACAAAGATTAAATACAGTACTAACTTGTCCCTCTAAATCCTCCGATGAAAAAATTCCCTGTTACCTGTCCTGAGCTTGTCGAAGGAATTTAGGCAACCTTCACCCAATTTTTCTCGTAGCGTAGCGAAGATCCTCGACGGTTGCCTACTTGCTTTTCTGTCGGGGATCCACCGGCCGATTTTTCTATGAACTACGAACTAAAAATTCTCTGCGATCTCTGCGTCCTCTGTGGCTAATTTTCTTTGTGCTTTTTGTGCTTTTTTGTGGCTAAAAAATTCTCTGTTAACTTAGGTAATCTACAGCTAATTCTTCTTTGTGTCTTGGTGTCTTCGTGGCCAACAAAAAATTTCAATCAAATGCGCAAGGGGGGTCTAAAATTGTCGAATATTTTCCAATATTTTCAAACGTTTCTATATAGTTTTCAAACGTTTCTATACAGTTTTCAAATATTTTCAAACGTTTTCAAACGTTTCTTCTACGAACATGCGCGTTTGGTGCTACCCCATTTTACCCATCTTCCCTATCTTAACTCAATCTGCTAACGACTAACCCCTATATCAGGTCTGCGCAGATAAGTCGGCTGTAGTGTTAGAGGGTCAGCGAATTGCCCTGCCAGGGCTTTTTCCCACCCGAGTTTATAAACCTTTTCCGCTCGTGGATTCCAATACTTCTCATCTAAAAATCGAATGCCATCGGCCTTGAATTTATCTTTATGATATACCAGGCCTTCGCCTAACAACCACACCGGCCGAGACTTACCGCCGCAATTCTCGATGAACTGCTCAGCCGTCATTAGGCAATCAGGCATCGATTTTTTCCACTGGCCTTGTTTGTTTTGGTATGCTGCGATGAAAAACTGGCTGCGTTTAGCATCGAGAATTGTGGCGATTTTGGTCAGGCCTTTGGCTTTTTCTTCCTTTATATAGTCAGTTGCATTGGCGGCGATTACGTCCAGCGTATCGACTGCGATGATTTTTGCAGCATTTGCCAGGTGCATTGTTTTTGCTAAAGCTACCGCTATACGCAGGCCCGTGAAGCTGCCGGGACCGACTGATATATAGATGTGCTCGATTTCTTTGGGCTTTCTGCTGAAACGAACCAGCAGCTTGTGAACAGCAGGGAAAATCTCTGCACTATGTCTCATTGGGCCGGAAAAGTTAGCTTCGCTGAGCATTTGTTCTCCGAGTGCTATTGCAATCGAGCCTGTCCTGCCGGACGTTTCAATGGCTAATATCAAGGGTTTTGGTCTCATACTGCTTTTGCTTTATGCTTGTTTTGGATAGCTATATTTTTTTACAGTTTTAAGAGTTTTGTTGCAATAAAAAAGGCCGTTTTTAAAGGGATTATTTTACCTATTTTAACATGGTGTTTTTCACGTTTTTACGATTTTAAGATTGATATTATCGGGCAAAAGCATATAGTTAAACTTTTTTCTTGCAAGGAAACGCATTTTTATGTAAAATACCTGTATAAGTCAAACCATAAAAAGGTGGTTGTAGTTACAAACATTTTGTGTTAAGTTAATCCGCCGCAGGCGGATAAATTTGTGAAAAAGTTTCTGCCAAGGAGGGTGTTTCTGGTTAGGAGGAGATTAACTTTGGACAAGATAAGATTTCTAATTGAATCTTCTGGTCGAAAGCCTCTGTTAGTTATTTTGGTGTCCCTTTTGCTTCTGACAACATCTGCCCTGTCAGATGTGGCTCCATCCCAGCCAAGTGAGGCTGATAAGGAGAAGATAGTTCGCCAGGTAGCTCAAAAGTGGATTCAGGTTGGCGCAGAACAATACAAAAGAGGTTACTTCAAAGCTGCGAAGCAATCGTTCCTTCTGGCACAGGACTACCAGAAATATTTAACTGCTGATGAGCGCGAGAAACTAACCGCGCTATTGGAGAAGACACACAAAGGTATACTTGAAAGAGAGTACATTCTTGAGGCAATTCGGACGGCTGATGGATTGATTAAGCAAGGTGAACTAATCAAGGCCAAAGCGAAACTTGAGGAGATTAAAGACAGTGAATTTTTGACCAAAGCGGAGCAGGAACTAATCACGAAGGGGCTTAATAAATTAGGCAATCAGTCAGATGAGCAGAAAAAAGAAATCACCGAGCTTTATAACCGCAGCGTGGAGTTTTACAAGGCCGGTCAACTCGAAAAAGCCCGGGAAGGTTTTGTTAAAGTTGCGGCAAATGACTTAGTGGCAGCACCACCGGGAGAAACAGCGGAAGATTACCTATTGAAGATAGATAATGTTTTGGCACAAAAAGCCGAGCCCTCAAAACCGACTGAAGCGAAACCTGAAGATGAGCTGGGGGCCACCATAACATCTATTACAAAGGAATTAGTTGATGGCAGGGCCGAACCTAATGAGGTTACCGAGCAGCAGGTAGTTCAGGAACCAAACGAGCGGCAGGTAGGAAAGGAACCAAACGGGCTTGTGGTTGCTGCTGTTCCTGAAGAAGAAGTACCTGAGCCGGTAGCATCGAAAGACACCTACATCGAAGTGATTAATCGCAAAAGAAATATCCGGCAAAGTCACACAAGAGCAGTTGTTAACGATGCTGTGGCTAAAGTGCAAAATTACATAAGCCAGGACGAATTCGATAAGGCAAAGGAAGAGGTAGAGAGAGCTGAACGGATTGTGAATGAATACCAGCCGGACCTCGGAGACGAGCTTTTTAGACAACACAGCGGTGAATTGAAACAACTGGCCGAGAAAATAGTCCAGGAACAGGACAAGAGGGTCCAGCAGCTGCAGGAACAGAAGCGCTTAGAGGCGATAGAAGCACAACGCCGGGATAGAGAGCAAATGGAGGCTGACAGAAGCAAGAGAATAGCCGAACTGATGGACAACGCGGTTACTTTTCAGAGCCAGCAGCGTTACGAGGATGCTCTTGGCCAATTAGAAAGCCTGCTTGTACTCGACCCGTTAAACAACCAGGCGTTGATACTAAAGCAGACGCTGGAAGATATGGTTGGCTTCCGCAGACAATTGGAGGCGCAGAGAGAATCGGAGAAGGAACGTGTCAATACTTTGATCGGGACTGATGAGGCCATGATACCATACGCTGAAGAACTTAAGCATCCCAAGGAATGGCGGGACATTATCGCCAGTCCGTTTCGGAAACCAGAACCTCCAATCGGGCGGAGCGCGGCTGATGCAGCTGTCGATAAACAGCTGAATGAAATCGTGGACCTTTCACAACTGACGCCGGAGACGCCTTTTAGCGAAGCGATAGAGATGTTAAAGAATTCTGTTGACCCGCCGTTGAAGATGTTCGTCATTTGGCGGGATTTATCCGACAACGCCGACATCGACCAGACTACGCCGATACATATGGATCCGATATCGGCAATTCCGCTCAAAAATGCATTGGAGCTTTTGTTAGAGGCGGTTTCGGGCGGATTTGCAAATATCCGTTACGTTGTCGAGGGTGGAGTAATTAAGATAGCAACAGCGGAATCGCTTCCGCCCGTAATGGAGACACTGGTTTATGACATTACCGACTTGATTGGCCGACCAGCCGATTTCTATGCACAACTTGGTGGGACTATCACCGCCCCCACAGAGGGCGAAGCAGGTACGGAGCAACTGGGTGAGCAACAGCAAATAACCAGGGACGAGCTCGTCGCGGAGGCGACCACCAGGGCCAATAATCTGGTCCAGCTTATCCAGCAGACCGTTAAGCCGACGAGCTGGGTTGAGGCCGGTGGAGAGGGCTCCATAACAGTTTATGAAAGCAAAAAGCTTATTATCTATCAGACCCGCGAAGTTCATAATCGAATCGAGGAAATGTTTGCGGAGTTACGTAAGGCGCTTGGAAATCAGGTTGCTATCGAGGCCAGATTCTTGCTGGTGGGCGAGAATTTCCTTGAAGATGTTGGGCTGGATATCGATAGAATTAGATGGCCCGTTGGCGGCAGAGTGGGTTTGCTTACTTTCGAACAGGATACTTCAGATTTTACTTTGCCCTCCGATACGGGGGTTAGCGGCAGTTGGGGGCCGATGGTGAACCCTGGTGGTGGTGTAGCTGGAACTAATGCGATGACCGCTAATGCAATTATTGGCAATTTGGCAATGCTTAATCAATTGCAAGTGGACATAATTCTCAGGGCGACTCAGGCTCACAAAGATACCAAGTCTTTGACTGCTCCGAAAGTTACTGTTTTAAGCGGAGAGATGGCTACATTCCAGGTAGGAAGATTTAGGCGGTATCCGGCTAACGTTACTTTTGATATTACAACGATTGGCCAGCCTCCTAATCAGACTTTTTATTGGACAGTAAATTACGAGGAACGTAGTGTAGTCTCTGGTCCGCTTCTCAATATCACGCCGATTATTACCCCGGACAAGAAGAATGTGCTGCTGAATATTGTTACTGAAATGCGGGAGTTCCTTGGTATGCCGTCCTATGCTATTCAGATGCCTGCAATTGGTAACGTTCCCGCCGGGGCTTACGAAATACCCTTGCCTGAGACGGAAGTATCGAGAGTCCAGACGCGTGTGAGCGTGCCTGATAGAGCGACATTATTGTTAGGCGGTCAAAGAGTGACCGCTGATGTCGAACGAGAAGCCGGAGTGCCGGTATTGAGCAAGGTGCCTTTTCTCGGGCGATTGTTTAGTAACCGCAGCAAGGTCAAGGACAGCATGATTTTGTTGATATTAGTTAAACCGACCATTATTCTGCGGGAAGAAGCCGAAAGTAAGGCAATTGCTCCAATGGAAGGCAATCTCTAAACTTGTGGCGGCTATATGGTTTTTTTGCAAATTGTTCCTGCATTCCGCCATAGGCGGGCTTGATTTGCAGCGTTTTTAGGCCGTTGAGGTGTTACAATTTTGCATATTTAGTAAAGTTCTTGAAAAAAATGTAACATAACAGGAAGATTAGGTGCACTTATAGTATATAATAGTGGTATTGCGTGATGGATAGTGGCGACTCACGGTTAAGTTGACATTCCGCTGTGACGATAGTTCTGCGGGATGTCTCTATGTGGGTTGTCCCGCTTGTAACCGCCTCAATTCCGCAAGCAAGGAAGAGTATGGGAACAGAAAGATGAAGCGGCAGATTCTGATTAGCTCGTTAATTCTGTTATTCGCAGCGGCTTTCGCAATAGCAGACGATTTGCCCTATAAGCCCGGGGAATTGCTTGTGCGTTTTGCAGACCCGGCTGCCAGTACACAAACGAAAAATAACATTTTGAACTCAATTTTCGGCTGTTCTTACTCCCCTGTAGTTAAGAAATATGAATATAGTATTGTCCCAGGGCTAACGCTTGTAAAGCTTCCTGCCGGTGTGACAGTTGAGCAAGGACGTGTTTCTTTAATCCAGTCTTCGGACATTCTTTATTCCGGGCCGAACTACAAAGTAAAGGCGGCTGTTATTCCCAACGATACCAGGTTCTCCGAGTTATGGGGGATGAATAATACAGGGCAGGCAGGGGGCACTATCGATGCAGATATCGATGCGCCTGAGGCCTGGAATATGCGTACAGGAAGGAGCAGTGTTGTTGTAGCAGTTACCGATACAGGTGTTGATTATGCACATCCTGACCTTGTGGCTAATAGGTGGGTAAATACAGCTGAGCAAAATGGTACTCCTGGTGTTGACGATGATGGCAATGGCTATATCGACGATATTTATGGCTATGACTTTTTCAATGTAGATGCAAACCCCATGGATGACAATGGGCACGGCACCCATGTGGCTGGAATAATCGGCGCCGTGGGCAATAATAATATTGGCGTTGTCGGCGTCTGCTGGACAGTCAAGATTATGGCGGTGAAGTTTCTTGATGCCTCCGGCGGCGGTTATTTAAGTGATTCGATTTACGCCATTCAGTATGCCACAGCAATGGGTGCCCGCGTCATCAATGCCTCCTGGGGCGGTTACTTCTCCCAGGGGGACTCGCAGGGCCTTTATGATGCGATTGCGGCTGCAAAGAGTGCGGGTGTTCTTTTTGTCGCTGGCGCAGGCAATGATAATCTCGACAACGATACAACCCTACCCCCATTTAATCCTTCCAGTTATAACTTGGATAACATCATCGCAGTAATGGCAACCGCAAACACTGACGCAAAGGCATCTTATTCCAATTATGGTCTTACATCAGTCGACCTCGGTGCGCCGGGCGGAGATCAACAGTATGAGGGTGACCCACGGGGTATTTTGAGCACGCTGCCGGGTAACCAGTACGGGTTTAAACAAGGCACATCTATGGCCTGTCCTTATGTCGCAGGCGCTTGTGCGTTATTTTTGTCCGCCGACTCCAATCTGACCTACACCGAGGTCAAGCAATACCTATTGGATTATAGCGACCCGCTTTCGTCTCTGACGGGCCTTTGTGTTTCCGGCGGGCGATTGAATTTATTTAATGCGTTGTCTGAGGTTTTGTATGATTCTACTCCACCCTCGCCCGACCCCGCTGAGTGGGAGATAGAGCCCCAGGCGACTGGTTTGCATACAATCGCTATGGAGGCCAAGGAGGCAACCGACCGCTCCGGTGTCGAATACTTTTTTAAATGTGTTACCGATGCTAATAAAAACAGTGGCTGGCAGAATAGTACGCTGTATGAACGAGGCGACTTTAATGAAAACACTGCATATACCTTCAGAGTAAAGTATCGTGATAAATCTGAGGGTCAGAATGAAACCGGATGGTCAGCCGAAAAATCTGCCACAACTGCCAATGTTTCAGATAATCTTCCGCCGTTTCCAAGTCCGAGCCGATGGAAAATAAAGCCCAGGGTGCTCATGCACCACACGCCCCCCTGGATTAGTATGGAAGCCATGACCTCTACCGATGAACACGGCCCGGTGAAGTATTATTTCACATGCACATATATTGACCCTCCCGGTCCACCTCCGAGCAGTTTTGACAGTGGTTGGATTTCTTCCAGTACATATACAATATCATCAGGGCTTACTGTGGGCAGCAGCTATACCTTCACAGTCAAAGCCAGAGACTCATCCCTTAATGAGACCGCCGACCCGAATTCGAACCAGGCCACTGTGACGGTGGGCCAGGGTGGAAATATACTTACTGTACCGGCGCCTTACGCCACGATTCAAAGCGCCATCGACCACGCAAGTAATGGGGATATTGTTGAAGTCAGACCTTATCCAAAACCACCGTATGCATATACCGGTTTAGGCAATTATGATATTGATTTTCATGGAAAGGCTATTATCGTAAGAAGCCTCGACCCTAACGACCCGAATACTGTTGCAGCTACGGTTATTGACTGTCAGGGTTGGGGCAGGGCCTTTGTTTTCCAAAGTGGAGAGGACCATAACTCAGTTGTCAGTGGTTTTACCATCATAAATGGCTCAGCTGCTCGCGGTGGAGCAATACGCTGTTATATTGGTAGTGCACCTAAAATTACAAAGTGCGTTATCAGGAATTGCGTTGCCCGGGGCGCGGATGGTAGCAATGGCAGTGATGGCGGTAATGGTGGGCCGGGTTCTGATGGTCTTCCTGGCGGCCCTGGCGGCGGCAGCGGCGGCGCTGGCAGTCCTGGCAATCCTGGCGGCGCCGGCGGCAACGGCGTCGACGGCGACAATGCCTATGGTGGAGCGATGTATTTCGACAGCGGCAGTCCGGAAATTCTGCAGTGTCGGATTATCGGCTGCAGAGCTATAGGCGGCGATGGCGGTTATGGAGGCAATGGAGGCAACGGAGGTGATGGCGGCGACGGAGGCGATGGCGGTGCCGGTGATGACACAAATCCATATGGCGGTGACGGAGGCAGGGGCGGCAATGGTGGCCGTGGCGGCAATGGTGGCAATGGTGGCGATGGTGGTGAAGCTTTTGGTGGTGCGATATACTTCCACTTCAGCGGGGTTGCTTGCCAGCCGAAAATTGTGGGTTGTGAAATTACGGATTGCAACACTATAAATGGGATAGGTAATGATGCCGGCGATGGCGGTGCCGGCGGCGATGGCGGTAATGGCGGCAATGGAGGTGCTGCTGGTCCCGGCGGTGCACAGGGCAATGGCGGTAATGGCGGCAATGGCGGTAACGGAGGCGATGGCGGAATTGCCGGTTATGACGGTCTACGTTCATGGGCAGGTGCTATATACTATGAGCACTATTGCCATGTTACTATTGTAAACACTACAATCCAAGATAATATGCTCTTGATTAATAATGGTGGTTTTCACCATGATGGCAATGGTGGTAGTCCAGGCGGTAATGGTGGCAATGGCGGTGGTGGTAGTATCCCAGGTGCCCCGGGGACAAACGGCGGTCCGGGAGCTGGATCTGATATCTATGGCCAGTACAATATGACTATACTTTGTGGAGGCGGTAATTACTATGAACCCTATAGCGTAGCTGATATTACCGCTTGCACAATAAGTGGTAATAATGCCAGCGGACAGAATTACTACGGCTCGGTTGGTCTGGGTGGCGGTGAATATTATGAAGTCAACTGCGTTTCTGTATTTAATTATTGCAGATTAGAGGATAATACGGCAGGCATTGATGGAGGCGGGATTTATTTCAATTCTGGAGGTACGTCTGCGTTCAATTTCTGTAATGTATCTGGAAACGCCGCTACTTGGGCGGGCGGCGGCATCTACGGCGGCGATGTCGAGGGGGCATCATTGGGTTTTACGGTAGATGTCTGTGACAGTAATTTCAGTGGCAACGATGCGTTGTTTGGCGGTGGGATATATCTGGAAGAAACACTCCTGAAGATTGAGGATTCCAACTTCAGTGGTAACACGGCTTTTGAAGGCGCCGGAGTGTGGGATTATAACTGTACAGCAACTGTTAAAGATTGCACGGTAAAGAGCAATTCAGCATCATACGGCGGAGGGTTTTCTTTCATCAACGGCCTGGCAACAATCGAAAACTCTTGTTTAACCGGCAATAGCGCCAATGCTTCATTATATGGTACCGGGGGAGCGTTATTTTTTGAAGGGTGGTCGGACTACCCGCATCAGGTTATCAACTGCCGTATAACTGACAATACTGCATATGCGTACGGCGGGGGCCTGTCGAACAATCGCGGCGCATGGGTTCAAATTACCAACTGTACTTTTGCGGGCAACCAGGTCATCGGCAGCGATAGTGTTGGCGGCGGCGTAAGCTGTGCAGAACATTGGGCCTGGGTTGATATATTCAACAGTATTTTGTGGGGTAATGAGGCAGTAACAGGCGGTTCTCAAATCGCAGTGGGGAACCCCTATGGTTCATATCCAGATGGAAGCGGTCCTTATGCAGATGTCACTGTCAGTTATAGCGATGTCCAGGGCGGCGAAGAAGGTGTCTGGCTGGAAGATGAAACTCAAACGTATACTGCTTTGTGGTGGCTGGAGGGTAATATTGACGAAGACCCGTTGTTCGCCACAACCAAAGCTGCCGAGCAGACTTACTTTTTAAGCCAGAAAGTTGCGGGACAGCTGAAGGACAGTAATTGTGTCAATGCTGGAGACAGTGACGCCAGTGTGCTTGAGTCAATTATAGGTGTGCCGCTGACTACTCGAACCGACCTCGTTGCTGATTCTTGCACTGTTGATATGGGTTATCACTACCAGGCGGGGCTTGATGTGCCACAATACCGGCTTACTATTGAGGTGATAGACCAGGGCTACGGCCCTTTCGGGAAAGTTTTACCGCCTTGGGAGCCGAATACATACGATGTCAACCAGGGCAGGGTAATAGAGCTTCAAGCAGAGCCGAATGATGGTTGGGAAGTTTATAGGTGGACCGGGGCTGATTATGTCCCTGTGTATCCAGCAGACCCGAACTACAATACGGTAACAATGAATTCTAATAAGACGGTAACCGTCGAGTTCGCGCCGAAGGACGCGTATAAGTTAGTTACTCATGTCATAGGTAACGGCACGATAGAGCCGCCAGGTCTTACTACCTATCTGCCGGGCACCGTGGTATCTTTGACCGCAACGCCGGCTAATCCTTCTGAAGTTGTTATATGGACCGGTACGGATGACGACTTCTCAGATTCACTTCATAATACGATAACTATGAATGCACACAAGGAGGTCTTTGCTGAGTTTTATGCACCTCAAACGCTCTATGTCCCTGGTGACTACCCGACGATTCAGGCTGCCATCGATGATGCGCACGATAGAGATATAATTGAAATTAGTGCGGCGGCCGAGCCTTATTACACTCAAGCAGGTTTTTACATCGACGGTAAGGCTATTACCATAACCAGTACCAATCCAGATGACCCCTGCTGCGTTGCTAATACGATTATCCAGACGGATTATAGCCAACCTGCTACTGGGATCGGCCCTATTTTCTTTTTTAATAATGTGGGCCATAATACAGTTCTGAACGGTCTTACAATTAGAGGATATAGTGCTTACGGCGGTTATGGTGGTAATGGCACACTGTGCGGTGAGTCCGGGGGCAACGGTGGATGGATTTCCGGTGGCGGGATATCCTGCGGATACATCTATTCTTATTATGGCGGCGGAAATGCCTCGCCGACTATTAAGAACTGCATAATCGCTGATTGCAGCATCCTCGGCGGCGATGGTGGCAATGGTTTTGGCGGCTGCCTGTTGCATCCGGATGGGGGTGAGGGGGGCTGGCCGGGAAGGGCCTATGGTGCCGCGCTGGCCTGCTTCAACGGCAGCAGCCCTGTCGTTGTAAATTGCACTTTTCGAAACAACGTTGTAACCGGAGGCAATGGCGGTGATGGCGGTACTGGTAATCCTACAACCCCCGGACCCTGGGGAGCTGGTGGACCCGGTGGCGGCTGGTATTACGGGGAAGGCAGTCGCTGGTACGGTCACGACTGGCCTTATGGTCCGTATGACCTGTACACTGAATATACCGGCCGCGGTGGGGCGGTATATGTTGGCTCAGGCTGCTCTCCAGAATTTATAGATTGCACTTTTACCAATAATCGCAGCTTCGGGGGCACCAATGGAATTTGCGGCCTGGACGGTGCTCCGGTGAGCTCTAGGGAAGAGCCGAGCATACGCTATAAGATAGATAACTTCGGCGGTGCGGTGTACGTTGCTGGAACCAGCACATCGCAATTTGTAGGCTGTGCGTTCAATGGCAACTTAGCCGATACCAATAACCTGCCAGAGAGCAGCGACCCGTTTGTCAGTTATGGTGGTGCAATAGCTTTTGAAGATGGGGCAGACCTTACCATCGAGGACTGCACTTTCAACGGCAATTTGGCAACCATTGGCGGCGGTATATATTCGAGCCATTCTGACCCACTGATTGACGACTCCAACTTCGTGGACAATTCAGCACTCCACGGTGGCGGTGCGCTTTTCGTCGGCGGGACGGTCAATATTGCCAGAAGCGATTTCGGCGAAAATGAAGCTACAGCTACGGCCGGCCAAGGCGGCGGGATATGTTGCCTTGGCACCAATGCTGGGATTGTTGACTGCAATATCGCCAATAATAACACAAATGGCTCCGGCGGCGGAATCTATATCTCTAACAAGGACGTTTATGGCGAGGATGTATCAGAACTTGTCAAGAACTGCCTGATAACCGGTAACTTTGCCAGCAGAGACGGCGGGGGTATTTCAGCAAACTGGTACTCGGAGCCGAATATAATCAATTGTACGATTGCAGACAACGTTGTTACAGGAACCGGCTTTGAAGCCGGATATGGCGGGGGAGTGTACTGCTCCTATAACAGTTACGTTAATATCATTAACAGCATCATCTGGTACAACTCGGGTAATATTGGTGTTCAAGGTTCACAACTTGCCATCGCCACCGGCTTTAAGCACGACCCAAGGCCATCAACAGTAAATGTCACATACAGTAACATTCAGGATGCCACGGACCCGAATGCGTTTGGAGCGAAAATAGAGGCGCTCGACCTTGTCTTCTGCATAGATACAACCGGCAGTATGTCTGATGATATCAACGCTGTTAAAACTGCGGCAAATCAAATAACCGGTGCTATAATAACTAAAATTCCGGATTCCAGGATTGCCGTGGTGGATTATAAAGATTTTAATCAGCCTCCATATGGCGGCGATACTGATTATCCATATAGAACTGTTTTGGGCTTCACAACTAATACCAGTGAGGTGGTAACTGCGCTTAATTCGTTAACCGCCTCTGGTGGTGATGATAGGCCTGAATCGGTCTATACGGCTCTGATGCATTGTATCGACCATAACTCACTGGCGGCGAGACTTGGCGGCCAGTTGTATGGAGCTGACCCTGCCTCAAGGGGACCGGGGGCGTGGCGGTCCGGTAACGTGATGAGAGTAATTATCCTTATGGGGGATGCTCCACCTCACGACCCTGAGCCTTTCACAAGTTATACGCTTGGAGATATTATCGTAGCAGCAGATGGGGTTGAGCCGAAACGCATCGTGCCGCTGCTGATTGGCGGAGATGCTGAGGCGGCCGGCTATTTCGGGAGTTTGGCCGGCGAAACCGGAGGGACTGTCCTGCAGGCGGCTGGTGCCGAACAAGTGGTTGAAGCACTTATGGATGCGATTGACTTGATTTCGATAATCCCGGACCCCATTTTTGTTGACGTTAATTGCATACTTAACTGGGACCCCAACAGTCACCACTGGGACCCCAACAGCCATAATATCGATGAAGACCCGTGCTTTGTTGCGGGCTATTATCTAAGTCAAGTCGCTGCTGGACAAGAAGTGAACAGCCCGTGCGTTGATAATGGAAGTGCTGATGCGAATGATCCTAATATCGGTCTTGATACCTACACTACCAGAACCGACAGCTTCCCTGACACCTACGACCCCAACAACCCCGATCCGAACAGCGTTATAGTAGATATGGGTTATCACTACAGGTTGTTCATAGCGCCTCAGTACCAGTTAACCTCTACAGCTATTGCAGTTTCTGGGCTGGACCCGAATGACCAGCCTGTGGTTGATCCTAACGGCGGTCTCTACTACCCGTACACGGTAGTGCATCTGACTGTCAGTACACTACCGTCAGGCTACCAGGTTTTGTGGACCGGTACGGACGACGATACGCTCACCAGCACCGAGAACACGGTACTGATGGATAGAGACAAGACGGTCACCGTGACGTTCGTGAGGAACGTCTGCGTATTGACGACCGCCGTAATTGGTCCCGGCGGCACTGTTATGCCCGCAGGCGGCACTTACCCGCGTGGCACAGTCGTAAACCTTACTGCCTCTCCCGGCGAAGGTTACCGGGTCGAGAGGTGGACCGGCACAGATAATGATACCTCCTATTCAGCGACCAATACCGTCACTATGAACGGCGACAAGTATGTAACGGTTGAGTTTGATACTCCGCAGGTTCTCACTGTCCCCGGCAACTATACCGACATTCAGTCGGCTATCGGGGCGGCCCGACAATACGACATCGTCAAGGTCGCAAGTGGCGTCTATCAAGGCGGCTTGATTTACGTTGATAAGGAAATTACCGTCACAAGTACCAACCCAGACGACCCCTGTGTTGTCGCGGCGACGATTATTGATTCATCCGGCTATGCCAGTCCTGCACTTGCATTTTTGCCTGGCGCGACCCAAAACACGGTCTTCGATGGCTTTACCGTTAGAGGCGGCACATATAATCCGATTGATGCCCAAGACACCAACGCGGCAGGCCAAAACGGCTTTGATGGCTACTCCATCGGTGGCGGCGCCGTGTATATCTACGATGGCGCAAGCCCGACTATAAAGAATTGCGTCATCAGAGATACCAACATCACCGGCGGCAATGCCAGCGACGGCGGCAATGCTGATACAACCGTCCCTGCCGGTCGTGGCGGCTGGGCGGGCGGCAGCTATGGCGGCGGTATATTTATCGCCTCCAATGCGAACCCGACGCTTGTCAACTGTACAATTACCAACTGCGTAGTTAGAGGTGGTAATGCCGGCAACGGCGGCAACTCTGCAGGCACATATCCCAACGCGGATTATCGTGACGCTAATCACGGCGGCTCGTGGAGCAACGACGAAACCTTCCCGTGGCAGTCGCTTGTCGGCTCCAATGGTCAACCATATTTCGGCGACTACTGGTACTACAGCGGCCTCGGCGGAGGCGTGTTCTGCGACAGCAACAGCTCCGCGACTTTTATTGCCTGCAACATCACCAATAACACCGCTCTGGGCGGTATGAGCGGTATCGGCGGCACCAGGCCGTTTGTAATACCAGACCCCGTCGTCGCATACAGGATTCCAAGCTTTGGCGGCGGCGTGTTCTGCGCTAATGACTGCAATGTGATATTCATCGACTGCAACATCGCGGGCAACACCGCGCCAAGGCCGGATGACACGTATCACCTTGACCCCTATCTCGGTCACGGCGGCGGTATCGCCTTTGAGCAGACCGCTAATATAGAGTTCATCAACTGCAATATTACCAACAATAACGCCGCGGTTGGCGGCGGAATGTACTGGATAAGCGGCGACCCGCAGGTCATCGACTGCAACATAGCGGGCAATACTGCATACGTTGGCGGCGGTATCTACGGCACCGAAAGCACAGGTCTGATACAGGGCTGCATTGTCCACGACAACTTTGCCGGCGTCTCGCCGAATGACGTCGATACCAATGCTGTCGGTCAGGGCGGCGGTATCTACAGCGCCTCTATGGAATCGGAAATCATAGACTGCATTATTATTGATAACGAAGCCGCCGCATCCGGCGGTGGAATATTCTTTAGTGGCATCGAGGCCAACACGCCAACGGTTACAAACTGTCTGGTGGTTGATAACCGGGCCGGACGAGACGGCGGCGGACTGTCCGTCAACTGGTATGCCGCGCCACTGATTACAAATTGCACTATCGTCGGCAATGAAGCCACAGGTGACTTCGGCGAGCCTGGCAAAACCGGCTTAGGCGGTGGTATATACAGCAGCTATCACAGTTACTCAGTCGTACTTAACAGCATCCTGTGGAATAACTATGCCCTGAAGGGCAACGAGTTAGCTGTGGGAACCGGCTTCGAATACGACCCAAGACCTTCCACGGTGAATGTCTCCTACAGCGATGTTAAGGGTGGACAGTCCTATGTCTTTATTGACAATGGTTGCACACTCAACTGGGGTGTCGGAAACATCCAAGTCGACCCGTGTTTCGTAACTGGGCCGCTGGGCAGCTACTATCTCAGTCAAACCGACACCAACGACCCCAATCAGACTGCTGACAGCCCCTGCGTCGATACTGGAAATGACCAGGCAGGCAATGTCGGCTTGTCCTACCCGTACACCACACGTACCGACGGAGTATTTGATACAAATGTAGTGGATATGGGCTATCATTATCCACTTGCTCATTCAATAGATCTATGCAGTTTCTGTGACCTGTCCCATGATGGGGAGGTCAATCTTATTGACTTTGCGATATTCGACCTGTACTGGCTTAACGAGGATTGCTCAAATGACAACAACTGGTGTGGCGGCGCCGACCTTACGTTTGATTCGCGCGTTGACTTCAAAGACCTGGCCTTATTATACGAATGCTGGCTTGCCGAAGATACTGATGCTCCGCTTCCCAATCCGAGCGAGTGGGAGATAGCGCCTTATTCGACTACAACAACGCCTCCTTATACAGTCAGCATGACAGCCGAAACTGCCTTTGACTCCTGGGGCGGGGTTGTTGAGTATTACTTCGAATGCGTCACCGGCAACGACAGCAACAGCGGTTGGGCCCCCAATACAACATACATCTCCACTGACCTCGACGTAAACACCACATATGGCTACAGAGTAAAGGCCCGTGATGAAAGAGGCCACGAAACCCAGTGGTCGGTAATCGGCTATGCAGTAACCGGCCAATTGCCCCCGCCGCCGCCAGACACCACTCCGCCGACACCTGACCCAATGACCTGGGCTTCGGTGCCGACGGCAATAGACTCAACTTCGATTACAATGACGGCAACGACTGCCACTGACAGTACCCCGCCTGTAGAGTATTACTTCGAATGTACTAACCACGGCGAGGCCAACAGTGTTTGGCAGACAAACCCGACCTATGTAGTCTCAGGCCTCACCCCGAGTACCCTGTATACATTTACGGTTAAGGCTCGCGATGGCGCTATTCCCCATAACGAAACCGGCTGGTCA
>Ga0315282_10005285_pt1 | contig 22068 bp, 21 predicted proteins | sample YL17G07_20_MG_FD_203693 | JGI IMG/M metagenome (GOLD analysis project Ga0315282, IMG submission 203693) | Sediment microbial communities from Yellowstone Lake, YNP, Wyoming, USA - YL17G07_20 | ecosystem: Environmental > Aquatic > Freshwater > Lake > Sediment | place: USA: Wyoming | collected... | reverse complement strand
CTTGTCATGGCTCGAATATGTTTTAGCCGACATCGATATGATTCTTATAATGACCGTTAACCCGGGCTTTTATGGTCAAACGTTCATCAGGTCCATGTTACCTAAGATCCGTAGAGCAAGGCAATTGATTGAGGAAAACAATCCGAACATTGACATTCAAGTCGATGGAAACATCAACAAGAAGACGGCTAAATGGGCGGTTGAAGCCGGAGCCAACGTACTGGTTCTAGGCAACGGTCTAGCCGGCCAGAAAGACATCAAAAAAGCTGTCGAAGAATTTAAAAAATTGGGGTAAGACTTTAAGCAAAGCGATTTAAGGGCTATCGATTTCGGCCCTGCATGAATTTTGAGAATTCGCATTCGATCGATCGCTTCTTCGAATCCCTTATCGATTACCTCCTCTTAAAAGAAAAACAGATATTCGCAGAAGATAACTTGATTCCGTAAAGGCAGATAGAGATGAATGGTAAATCTATAGTTTTCTTCGGCTCGACGGAAACGCCGGTCCTGAAGCGAGAGTATGCTTTTGCCGCAAAGTTCGACACAATCATAGATCGATTGGGCATAAAAGAGGCGGTGAAGAAGAAGGACGTGGCTATAAAGGCGCACCTGGGGTACAAGTCCAACTTCTCAGCAGTCCATCCATTTCTTTTAGGCCGTCTGGCAAGAACGATCAAAGAGGCTGAAGGGCGACCTTACGTCTTAGATATACCTAGACAGATCCAAGACGCATATCTCAGGGGATACGCTGAAAACGTGATCGGCTGTCCGATTCTGCCAGCCGCAGGAATCGAAGACAAATACTATGTGGAGAAGGAAGTGAATTACAAGGGTGTAAAAACCCTGAAGATGGGTGGAAACGTCAAAGACGCTGATATCCTCATCGACTTGACGCATGTTAAGGGACATAACAACTCTGGTTTTGGTGGAGCCATGAAGAACCTAGCCCTCGGATGCTTCACGGAGGATTCCAGATACGCTATGCACGACACGGTGAACTACGATCCCTACTGGAGTGCTGAAAGGAGCACCGACGCTAAAGAGCTGGCCAAAGCCTGCCCGTACGGGTTGATAGAGTTCAAGAAAGGAAGACTGACAGTCGATTTCGGTTTATGCAACCAATGTATGAGGTGCGTCCAAGCAGACAGGGACGGTTGCCTCCAAATAAACCGAGAAAACTTTGAGTCGTTCTTCGAAGCCATGGCTATAGCAACCAATTTGGTTCTGTCCGAGATCGGGAAGGAAAACTGCTTCTACATCAACGTCGCACTTGACATGACCGAGTACTGTGACTGCTGGGGCTTCACCACAGGAAATATCCTGCCAGATTTAGGCCTCCTAGGCTCAAGAGACATATTGGCCGTTGACAAAGCCACTCTCGACCTTTTAGCGGACAAACCGATAATAAGAGAGAACGTTGCGAAGAACTCAGACATCAATGATGACCCTGATTTACATCCCTTTGCGAGGATTCACGGTCCGTACAAGGATCCATATTTGCAGGTCATGTACGGAGAAAAATACAGTCTAGGAAACCCGAAGTACGAGATAGAGGACGCGCTGCCCTTGCCCAAGATTGAGAGGAAGACGACTCCGAAGTTCCCAAAAGCTCTTAAAATATACTGAGACTCAGGATATGTGCGACTCCTAGGGAACAAGGAAAGTCTTTACTTCAGACTCGGCTTCTCCTCTTTCCTTCCTCAACTTACTCAGAATGTAGTCGTGCATCTCAAACCAGACCGTATGATAAGAATCCACATCAGTTCCGACGAAGAACCTGTAATCCAGATCATCCAACCTTTTCTTGGCTCTTTCCAACCTCTCGAGATAGCCACAACACTCAGGCAGGATAGAAACCAGTTCGTCCTTCAAAGCCTTCACCTGCTCATGAAGTCTGTCAAGCCTGTCTAGAACTGAAAAATCGTATTCAAAGTATCTGTGATCATTGATTTCAAGTCGGTCCCCGATTTTCCTCATCTGCCAGTCAGTCGTGATCTGCTTGAAATCAGTGTTGAGTGGTCTAAACTTCTCATCGTAGAACGATGCAAATCTTGCTTTATCACCCAATTATTCGGCACACTTATTGAACCACAAATGTGACATTCAAGATATGAGAGGAAAAGAACCGCTATTTGTGTCTCAGTTCTGCATGTGCCGCTGCCAGGTTCGCTACAGGAACCCTGAACGGTGAGCAGCTTACGTAGTCAAGTCCGATCTGACGACAAAACTCGACTGAACGTGGCTCGCCTCCGACCTCTCCGCATATACCGATCTTCAAACCTTTCTTAGCGCCTCTACCCGATTCGATGGCTATTCTCATCAGTTTTCCAACGCCCGACACATCTATCGTCTCAAAGGGGTTGTCAGCTACAATCTTGTTGTTCAGATAGTTGTGGAGGAATTTTCCTTCCGCGTCGTCACGGCTGTAGCCCCAAACGGTCTGGGTCAAATCGTTGGTTCCAAAGGAGAAGAAGTCGGCGTATTTAGCGATCTCGTCGGCCGTGAGCGCTGCCCTTGGAATCTCGATCATCGTTCCAATCGAATACTTCAGCTTCACCTTAAATTTCTCCATCACGTCGTTGGCGACCTTCTCAATCTTTTCCCTCAAAAACCTCAACTCGTTAGCTTCAGACACAAGTGGCACCATTATCTCTAGCTCGACCGACACGCCCCCTTTTGATAGTTCGGTTGCAGCTTCAAAGATCGCGCGGGTCTGCATCTCGTAGATCTCAGGATGAGTTATGCCTAAGCGACATCCTCGGTGACCGAGCATGGGGTTGTGTTCGCTAAGAGCTATGACCTTCTTCAAGACTCGCTCCTTCTCCTTAAACACGTCTTCCTCCACGCCGGTCGACCTCAAGGTCGCCGTCTCAACCAGCAAGTCTTCCAACTTAGGCAGGAATTCATGTAACGGGAGGTCCAGCAATCTAATCGTGACAGGAAGTCCTTTCATGATTCTGAAGATCTCTTTGAAATCGTTCTTCTGCATAGGTAGCAGCTTATTCAAAGCGCGTCTCCTGTCTTCTTCTGTCTCCGCTAAGATCATCTCTTGTACGGTTGGTAATCTATCCTTTGCATTGAACATCCGCTCCGTTCTGCAGAGTCCTATACCTTCGGCTCCAAAATTCCTTGCATTCTTGGCGGCCTCAGGCGTGTCTGCGTTTGCACGTACGCCCAACCTTCTAGCATGACTCGCCCATCCCAACAGAACCCTAAACTCTGTCGTCAACTCTGGTTCAATAGTCGGCACTTCGCCGAGTATGACCTGACCCGAACCACCATCTATCGTGATAATCGCACCCTTCTTGACTTCCAACCCATCGATGTTGAAGGTTTCTTTTTCAAGATCAATCTTTATCTCCTCGGCACCCACAACGGCCGGTTTACCCATTCCCCTAGCCACCACCGCGGCGTGGCACGTCATACCTCCCCTGCTCGTCAAGACTCCCTGCGCGGCAACCATTCCGTGGATGTCTTCCGGCGTAGTTTCTGGCCTAACCAATAGCACTTTATCGCCAGCGTTTCCAAGTTTCGCCGCCTCGTCCGTGTTGAAGACGACTTTTCCCGAAGCTGCGCCCGGCGACGCTGGCAGTCCCTTGGCGATTACCTTGATGTCCGCTTTTGGATCTATCCTCCTATGTAGTAGCTGATCCAACTGTTCTGGTTCAACTCTCATCAAGGCTTCCTTCTCCGTTAGTAACCCTTCCTTGACCATGTCTATTGCGATCTTCACGGCCGCCTGAGCCGTCCGTTTACCCGTCCTCGTCTGCAGTATGTAGAGCTTGCCCCTCTCAATGGTGAATTCAGTGTCCTGCATGTCCTTGTAATGGCGCTCCAACATCCTAGAAACCCGTAAGAGGTCTTCGTAAACCTGAGGAAGCTGTTTGTGCAAACTGTCGATAGGTTGCGGCGTACGTGCGCCTGACACTACGTCCTCTCCCTGCGCGTTCAGCAGATACTCGCCGTACAGACGATTCTCGCCCGTCGAGGGGTTTCGCGTGAATCCTACGCCCGAGCCCGAGTCTTCACCCATGTTGCCGAAGACCATAACCTGCACGTTAACGGCAGTGCCCAAGTCGTCCGGGATCTTGAAGATCCGTCTGTAGTTTCTAGCCTTCTTGATATCCCATGACTCAAAAACTGCTTTGATAGCCGTCTTAAGCTGCAGTCTCGGATCTTCAGGGAAAGCCTTTCCAGTCTCGGCTCTGACCAAACGCTTGAACGCAACAACCAGCTCTTTGAGCGTGTCTTTGTCTAACTCGGTATCTTGTTTGACGCCAAGCTTTTCCTTGAATGCCTCAATCAGATCTTCAAACTTCTTACCGTCGACGCCTAAAACGACTTTGCTGTACATTTGGACGAATCGTCTGTAGGCGTCATACGCAAACCTCTCATTCGCGGTTTGCGCTATTAGGCCCTTCACCGTCTGATCGTTCAGACCAAGGTTTAGAACTGTCTCCATCATCCCGGGCATGGAAACGGGGGCGCCCGAGCGAACCGACACCAATAGAGGGTTAGACGCATCACCAAATAGGTGTCCCGTTTCCTTCTCCAAGATCTTTAACTTCTCATCAACCTCGTGGCTTATCTTGTCTAGAACAGCTTCTCCGTCCTTGATGTACTCCCTACAGACATCAGTGGTAATAGTGAAGCCAGGTGGAACCAGCAACCCAATCCTCGTCATCTCGGCAAGTCCGGCGCCTTTTCCTCCTAGCAGGTTGACAAGCTTCGAAGATCCCTCTTTGAACAGAAAAACATGCTTACTCTTCATCTCAAGGTCACTCTTCATCATTGACTGAATTCACGGAAACGGAAACTATGTGATGACGTGAATATTTAATAAATATTTACCTCATAAAACAAGCGCTACGACACCGGAGAAAGATACTTTCTCACTCTGAAGTTGACGCCCATCCTTATTGCCATTTCTTCCAGCTTTTGAATGTTAACTTCGGGCACATCAACCGCCGTTGTCTCTGTATAGAACCTTGTCTTAGCCCGATCAACAAAATCTAGAACGCTTTCAAACGCGTCTGGAAACTTTGGCCTACACACTTTGTTATATGTCTCCTTATCGTGAGCATTGAGACTGACGCTGACCGCATCTACGCCCGCGGTCTTTAACTCCTCAACAACGTCCCGTCCCTTGTTTAAGAGATATCCGTGGCCATTCGTGTCAACTCTTATTCTCAGTCCAAAATATCTCTTGACCCATTTAGAGACCTCGACGACGCAGTCTAACCCCTCTAAAGGCTCGCCGAAACCGCAAAAGACGACTTCACGCCAACTCCTTCGATTCACGACGCCCCGCAACGCGTCGGCTATCTCAATGAATGAAGGGTCGTGTTGGAGGGTCAAATTAAAGCCTGAGATTCCATCTTTGAATCTTCTCAAGCAGAAATAGCAATCGTTAGAGCATCTGTTCGTGATATTCAGATACAGGCGGTCTTCAAGCCAATAGACTATGCTCGGGACTCGACCCATATCAGACGCACCGACATTTTTGATTTATGAATCGTTTGTAGAACAATTTGGCGCCATATTCTTGTTCTCTTACTCAAAGTGGATCTAAAAACTCAACTAATGGCTTGAGTCATCAGACACGATCCGATTTCCGTAATGAATATAAGTAAGTAGCACAGATGTGGGGAAAGTTTCCGGAATTGGAAGTGATATTGATATGGGTAAGGAACACAAGAACAGCATGGAAAGCAAGAAGAAAAAGAAGGCTAAGCTAGCCAAACCAAGCAGACACTTTTGAAGACTTGAAAAGTAATAGTGATGATGCGGCTTTTTCCGTCGCTGGCTCTTTCTGATTTTGTCGTCTACGACCGCGTTTTTCCATTGAAGACCTCCAGAAAGTCCTGGAAACACTTAAACGATAAGAATCAAAAAAGGGTATGATTGGAGATAGAAGTTCTTGAAGATTGAGGATATAATGACGAGAAACGTGATCACCATCGGTCCGCCGGCGACCATCAGAACCGCTTCCAAGGTGATGAGGGATAAAGGCGTAGGTTCTCTGATAGTGTGCGAAAACGATAAGGCGGTTGGGATCATCACGGAGAGAGATATCTTGACACGTGTGACGGCGAAGAAGATTGAGCCTGCAACGATCAACGTCGGCAAGGTCATGTCAACCCCGTTGATCTCAATACCTCCTGAGACCAGCGTAGAGGACGCGGCGAGATTGATGATGAAGAACAACATCAGGAGGCTGCCCGTGAGCGACAGCGAAGAAAAATTTGTGGGGATAGTGACCGAGAGAGATATCATGCAAGGTCTATTGAAACTGTTGTCAAAGGACAGCTAAGTTAGTTCTAATTCCTTTTTCAGACTAAATCTAGAAACCGTTTTCGTGGTTAGAGATAACGCTGACACTGCGCACAATAATATCTCTGGTGTTGCGGCAAATAGTTGGCAGGACCAACGCATGAGGGGCAAGTAACTGAGCCACCAGCGGGCCCGCCTGCGGTTGAGGAGCTGCAGCCGATGTCCATGATACCAATTCGAGCGGTCTGAAGCGAGCAATAGCCGTCCTTATAGCCTCCTCCCACATTGAAGTATCGTCAACATGAAGCTTGTATTGTCCCCCCGTTGCGAAGAGCATGAGCCTCTTAGAGACCAGGCCCTCAACGCTTATGTCCGTTATCATGTCTAAGCGCAGGTCGAAGGCAACGCGAAGCCTCTTGGAGACGATCCCCGTGGTGCCCTCCAAGATGAGGCGAAAGTTTGTCAGATAGAGGGTGCCATGCCCAAATTTCTCGATAATATTTCGCTTGCTCTCTTGGAGAATTATGTTTTCTCCCGGTCGCAGAATTGGCATAATAGACCAATCCAGTTCCTACTAGTTTAACGAGATTCTACTTTTCGCGTCTTTGAATCAGAGTCTAGAGGCTCTGGCCGCAGTTTGGACAGAACTTCGCGATCTCTGAAACCGTATGTCCGCATTTTGGACAAGATTTTGTTGACAAAGGAATACCTGCAGTGGGCTGGGCACTTAAAGCTGTGCCGCAATTGGGACAGAATTTGGAGCTCTGAGGAACCTGAGCCTTGCAACTTGGACAGACAACCAAAGCCACAGGCGGTTGGCTTGGAGCCGGCGTGCCCGGCGGATAGAAGATCGGTGGGATCATAACCATTCCCGTTCCGAAACCTGCGCCCGGAGATTTGCCAAGTTCTTTAGCGGCCTCCTTCACGGTCTCCATCCTCAAGACCTCTGTCGCAGGGGTCTGCCCCTGTTTCAGCCAGAAGAGACGTTCCCTATACTCGGGCGTCGTATCGATGCCCTCGAACTTCAGGTCTATGAGGTCCATTCCAAGCCTCCTGAAGTCGTCAACTATGGTCGTTTTCACGATTATCGAGGTGTCGTCCAGCTTTGTGAACACGGTCACAAGGTCGTATCGAGATAGCTCGTCGATCATCTTCTCATTTATGAAGCCTCGCAGGAATTCGTTCACCTGTTCGGTGGTGTATATGCCTTGTCCGCCTACGACCTCGTTGACAAAGAGTTCTGGGCTCTCAACCTTGAACCAGAAGGAACCGTGGACCATGAGCGGGGCAAGTTCCGTCGTCTGAGCTCTTGCACCGTATTTTCCGTCGAACTCCTTCGTGGAAACGTAGATGACCATGGCTTTGAAGGGGGTCTTTCCGAAGCCCGCGATCGTACTGAGCACACGGGTTAGCAGGGGCAGATTCATCGTAGTCAACGTGTGTCTGCCAGGACCCATAACGTCGTAGGCTTTTCCGTCTCTGAAGAAGACGGCGACCTCCATCTCTTTAACGATGAGTTGCGCGCCCCACGTAATATTCTCATCTGGATACTTCCATATGATGTCCTCTGGCCCTGGATTGATCCATTCGATTACTTGTGGCATACTTATTCCTCCGTTATTCCTCGAATTATGTTTTGCCTTTCAGCAAATACGCTTTCGAGTTCGCTCAAAGCTGAACGTATATCCTCTATGTGTACGGTTGAACTACCGAAGTTTTCGTTCATCACATCCGTCTCGAAGGTCTTGACCTTATCATCGATGCCTTTACCGTTCTCCAACAGTTTAGTGTCAAAGTCGATCATTCTGTCCAGATCATCCTCTTCAATCTTGACAGCGTCGTAGAAGCCGCTGTAACCATAGGAGGCATGATGTATCTCTTCGGAAACCTCATCAAACTTGGTGATAAGTCGGTCGACATCCTCCAATACATCGGTCAGCTTGCGATCTACGAGTTCGCGGAGAACGTCCTTCAACCGGTTCTCCGACTGCTTCAGCTCCCGATATAGCTTATCCCGAACCAGCTTATCAGCTTCCCTTCTGACCTCCTTTTGCTTATAACCTCTAAAGCCCGGGACAAATGTCTCAATTCTTTCAAGTAGCCTTTTTTCTTCCTCTACCTTTCTAAGCGGAGTTTCACCCAAGAGTTATCTCCTCCTAATAGATCGATGAATGGGTGCTTATTAATTGTTTTTAATCTTTAATTTCTATTGATCACTTAAAAGTATAGCCTAGAAGATCACCGATTGGTATTCTGGAAACTACGGTGCGCCTTACCTTAAAGACTGAACAATTATATGCCCCAGAGAAGATGGAAAAATTGTCTATTGGATAAGAAATAAAAAGGGAGGATTAGGGAGTTACTTTTTCTTCTTGGCTGTCTTCTTTGGTGCTGCTTTTGGTCTACTTACCCTTTTCATGGGTCTTTCGCAGCAGATAAGATCACATTCTGAGCAACCGCAAAGCTCATCGATAACGCACTCAACACCACAAACTTCGCATCTGTACCGGTCGCCTTTAGCCACCAAGTTTTCATCCTCAAGTGATTGTTCTCATTCTCTTTTCTAAGATCTTCGTCAAAAGTGAATTCCTTCGTTTCTGCTCGCAAAACTACTGATCAGTATAACAAGCAACTATTCAAAGAGAACGGGCTCATGGTTTGAAATGCAAGACTAAGGGGCGTAATACAGAAGAATGAAGGTGTTTGTGACCTCGTCTTAAGACGGAACAGTTTCTTACAGGAGAAATATGATTATCAATGGAGTAATATAGAAAAATATAAGGACATAACCAATTAGGTAAAGGTAGCTTCTCCTATGGGATGCAATATAGGCACCTATTCTTTTCGCGAGTGTGATTGGTATCGTTTTCAGTGGCAGAAGCAACCAAACTATTACGCAAAAAACGTTTAGGAGAACATGGGCCAGTCCCAATATCATGCCCACCATTCCTCCAGCCAGATACCCATATATTTGCGATGGATCGATCGTTGTACCGAGGGCGGTGCCGAGCACGTATGGGTATGCGTCTTCCAGATCTATTATACCTGTGCCCAAAAGGGGGATAGCAAAAGATGTGGTAACAGAGCTACTTCCCACAAGAAAGGTAAGTCCTACTCCTGCCGCGAAGCTTTTGATTGGGCTTTTGAAGGTCGCTAGTACCCTTTTCTCAATGTGAGGAAGCGCTATCAAGGTATTGATGCTCTTCTCCAATAGGTATAATGCTAGAAGTATTCCGAGAAGCCACAAAAAAAATAGTGTTACGCCACCTACTCCATATCCAAGAAAGCCGCTAACTGTCTTTGAAATTGGTTCCGTTATCGGACCTGTTATGAGGATGTCGACAATACCCTTCTCGAAGATAGCGAAGAAGGCTTTGAGCTTAAAGACATCCGTTAAGAAGCTCGCCAACTGTATGACGGCGTTAGACAGAAAGCCTGTAGTGACTTCTAGTAGGAAGAAGAGACCGACGTTCAAGCTTTTGACTATGTCATCAACTACCACCCCAGGGATAGTCGCGTTAAATTCGTCGTTCGTCATACCCCTCTTGGCAGCGATGGCGACCATGATCTTCGTTACTGTCGTCCCGATATTCGCCCCTAATACCATCGGGATTCCAAAACTCAAGGCCGAAGGCAAAGGTAATCCGCTCGCAACCAGACCTGCCATAGACACCATCACAGTCGCTACAACGGCGCTACTGCTTTGAATTATGGCGGTGATGAGCACCCCTAAAGCCAACCCGGTCAGAGGCGCTTTTCTACTCTCAATTATTGAGAATAGTGAGCCAATCCATTCATGGGATATGAGTCTAAAGGAGTCTTTGACTCCTTCGAGCGAACAAATGAATACAAAGACGCCGAGGAATAGCAAAATGAAGGCAGTGTATCGCTTATCCATAGGGTTCAGCTACTCGTCAAAATAATATCTAGCGCGATAATATTTATAGAAAGTTATTAGCTTATTAGGTGGCATGTGTTAATCGTTTTCATTAAAGGATAGTCAGGGTGGGGAAATGTCAACAAGTAGCATACTTGCGTGGTTTGAGAAGCGAAGGAAGACGAAGACGCTTGAGACTGCCAAGAATCAGATCACGAAGTCTATCGAAACGATAAAGGACTTGAACACGGCCATGGTGGCTTTTTCCGAAGGAAGGAAGGAAGACGTTACGAAGTCTTTGAATGGGCTCTTCTCGAAAGAGGTTGAGATCGATGAGCTTCGGAGAAGCGTTAATGAGGAATTATCGAAGGGCAGTTTGCCAGTGAAGTATCGTGAAGACCTCATGCTACTCGTTAGACGCCTCGACATGATGGCTGACCGCGTCAAAGACTCGGCTAGAAGCCTAAAAGTCTTGATAGACCAGAGGATCCCAAAAGAGATAACAGTAGCTCTAGTCAATTCAACAGGACACTTGTTAGAATGCTCCGCCGCCTTGGGCGAGTGCTTGGAGGCACTGGGAAAAGATCCTTCAAAAGTGAATGATTGCTCGAGGAAGGTCGAGGAAGCCGAAACTAGGCTTGACGAGGAGTATCTTGAGATCAAATCCCTTTTCCTCAAGTATGATAAGGAAGTGGGTTGCGCCATCATCCTAGAACTCAAAGACCTTGCGGAGTCTCTGGAAGAGGCAGCTGATCTCTGCGAAGACACGTCTGATTACATAAGAACTCTAGCAGCAGGAGAAGAGTAAGCTTTTCAAAAGAATTCTTACAAGAAGCAGGAAGCTGGGGATCTAGCGACTCGACAGGAAAGTAGAATCTAAACGCCATTTGTTTACGCGCAATTTAGACGGCTTTTTTTCAAGATCGGCAAAGCCAAAAGCAATTCTAGGTGGCAAATTTGCTAATGAGACATCGCCTGCATCAAAAAATGACTAAAAAGAATTATTCCAGAGGAAAGTTTTACACAAAAAGTTTTATATATTGCATAAACTTTTAAGAACTAAGTTCATCGGAGGTTTGCGGGTGTCTAATAGGGGGGCTCCTGTTTTCAGGGGGGCTAAAGTTTACTTTATGCCCGGCTAATGTAGACCTCGCCATATTTTCAGATCACATCCTCCTCCGACCCATACTTTGCATTCATGAAAAGGACAGTGACAACGCTATTGAGTAAAAACAACATAGTAGTGAAGTTTGGCGGATCTTGCCTCTCGTCTCCGAACGACGTAGTTAAAGCAGCCAAAAAGATCGCGGCTGAAACCAACAAAGGTAGACGTGTGTTGGTCGTCGTCTCGGCACTCACAGGAGTAACCGACGAACTCCTCAACGCGACTAAGACATCCGGCATAAAGAAGGATGCCCTCGACGAAATCTTATCGATGGGAGAGAGGGCGTCAGCCCGACTGATGACCGGTGCACTCAAATCCTTGGGGTTGAAGGCCATCGAAGTCGATCCTACGTCTAACAAGTGGCCGATAGTCACAGACTCAAACTTCGGCGAGGCCGAGATCCTACTAGAAGAGACGATGAAAAATACTGAAAAGAAAATTATTCCCCTACTAGACAAAGGAGTGGTGCCCGTCATACCTGGCTTCATAGGCGTTTCCGAAAAGGGCAAAATAACCACCCTTGGTAGAGGGGGAAGCGACATCACCGCCGTCGTCATGGGAAGCTGCATCAATGCGGGAGAGGTCGTCTTCGTAAAAGATGTGGGAGGTATACTGACAGCTGATCCGAAAAGAGTATCCGACGCCCAAAAGATCGCTACCCTCGACGCCGAAGAAGTCTATGCATTGACCTTGGCAGGAGCAAAGGTACTCCACCCGAAGGCTTTAAGGTATAAGAAGAATTCGACAATTCTACGAGTCGTCGGATTCGACGACGAAAACCTTTCCGGGGGGACCATGATAAAAGGTGAGCTTGAATCTGAACTGAATGCCACACTCTACCAGCATGATCTCTCAATGATTACTATGATCAGCGAAGAGGCGTCCACACCGGATCTTGTGCTGAAAGTCCTATCAGCCGCCTCTTCCACAAACGCGAAGATACTTGGGATCGTCATCGAATCCTCCTCCCTCATCCTGTACGTCCAGAATCCAGCCGATCTAGTTCAGCAGCTACACGAAACAATAAGAACCAAAGGCACCGCCAAAGCCATCCACTGTATCGACTCCATAGCGATGATAGCGGTCTCCGGACCCCAGCTTGAGAAGATTCCCGGCATAGTGGATATTGTAGTATCGCCCATCGCCAATAAGGGCGTCAACATATACGGCGTCCTAACCATAAGCTCCTCGGTCAGAGTGTTTGTCCCATGGAAGAACCGAGAAGACACCCTTTCCTTAGTGAACGATAGCATAAAGAAAGTTCACCAGCTCAAGAGGGGAGACTAATGGCAAAACTACGAGTCACCATTCTAGGCGCCACCGGAATGATTGGTCAGCATTTCATCCACCATCTTGAGAACCATCCTTGGTTCGACGTTGAAGCTGTCGCGGCGTCAGATAGATCGGTGGGAACAAGATATGGCGATGCGATGAGAACCGTCCACATCGAGCATGTGCCCAAGGAGATAGCGGAGTTGAAGGTATGTCCTATCGATCCGAAGGCTGTCGGCGACGTTGACGTTGCCTTTTCGGCCTTGCCCGCCGAAGTGGCTGGCAAGATAGAAGAGGATTTTGCGAAAGCAGGTATAACTGTGATAAGTACAGCCCGCTCACATAGAATGGACAGCGATGTCCCAATATTGATACCGGAGATAAATGCAGATCACATCAGTCTCATAGACGAGCAACATAAGCGAAGAGGGTGGGAAGGCGCCATCGTAACGGAACCGAACTGCACAGCCGCCGTTCTGGTCATGCCTCTTAAGCCTATTCACGAAGGCTTTGGCATAGAGTCCGTCATCGTGTCGTCGATGCAAGCGGTCTCCGGAGCAGGGTATCCGGGAGTCGCCTCCCTAGATATCATAGACAACGTCTTACCGTTCATCAAGGATGAAGAGGAGAAGGTGGAAGCCGAAACGCTGAAGATACTTGGAGCCCCGAAGAGACCTGCCGAATTCAAGGTTTCCGCCAGCTGCCATCGTGTTCCTGTATTAGATGGCCACACCGAAGCTGTTTTTGTCGGAACGAAAAAGGCGGTGGAAGTCGACGAGGTCGTCTCGATGATGAACGAATTTAGGGGAGAGCCGCAAGAGCTTAAACTTCCGTCTGCCCCAGAACAGCCCATTGTTGTTCGAAGTGAGAGTGACCGGCCGCAGCCACGCCTTGACAGAATGACGGGAAAAGGAATGTCCGTCGTGGTAGGAAGAGTTAGAAAGGATCCAGTTCTTAACGGCATAAAGTTCATAGTTGTTGGGCATAATACAATCCGAGGGGGAGCAGGCAACTCAGTACTGAGCGCTGAGTTACTGAAAGTCAAGGGGTACCTTTAGGGAGGCTGGACGTGAGTGAATGCGGGTAAGAGTAAGAGGATTCAGCGGATTCTCCGAGACGATGGAAAGACCGTAATAGTCCCGATGGATCACGGGGTTACGAACGGACCTATGGCGGGTTTAACAGATATGCAGGACATACTTAGGAAGGTCATCTTAGGTGGGGCTGACGCAACAGTCATCCATAAAGGGATAGCCAAACGGTTTGACACAGGCAGAATGGGACTCATAATTCACCTAACAGGAAGTACGAGTATGAGCCGCGACCCAAACTGGAAGGTTCAAGTCTGCTCCGTGGAAGAAGCCCTGAGACTGGGCGCTGACGGCGTCTCTGTCCAGGTAAACGTAGGCTCAGCTCGAGAGCACCTCATGCTGAAGGAGATGGGGAAGATAGCCGAGGACTGTGAGAAGTTGGGTATACCTTTTCTGGCGATGATGTATCCTCGAGGTAAGGATGTTAAAGACGAGCAAGCTGCGGAGCTTGTGGCGCATGCAGCTAGACTGGGGGCGGAGATTGGAGCTGATATCATAAAAACCAATTATACGGGAAGCCCGGAAACCTTCAGAGACGTCCTTGAGGGATGTCCAGTTCCCGTTATCATAGCCGGAGGCCCTAAAGCAAAGACTGTTGAAGATATTTTGCAGATGGCCTACGACTCAGTTCAGTGCGGTGGAGCAGGGGTCTCAATCGGGAGAAACGTATTCCAACATAAAGATCCAACGGCTATGGTAAAGGCCCTTTCGGCCATAGTGCACGAAAACGCCTCCGTAAGAGACGGTCTGAAAGTTCTCGGCGAGAAGACTTGAGAGAACTGTGGGTCGAGATCGAAGATGCGTTGCCTCTGGAACGTAAAAGGGCTATACTTGAGGCATCCTCAAAGCATAACGGCACCGTCATATTGAAGGGAGACGGAGTTCGGCTAGCGAAATCGTATGGAGTTAGAACCGCGTCTTTCGATGACGGTGACATAAAGCTAGTCGATGAAGCAGAATTAGCTCGACGGATGAAGCAAAGAAAGACGAAGCCGCTCGGCGTCAAAATATCGATAAAAGATGCGCGAGACGAAGACAAAGTTGCAAATGCCATCGAGAAGAGCATAGACTATGTCATACTTCGTTTCACCGACTGGAAGATAATTCCGACGGAGAACATAATAGCAAAAGCCCACGGAAAAACGAAGTTACTTGCAGAAGTAGCTGGTTCACAAGAGGCTAAGTTGGCCTTCGAAACCCTCGAACTGGGTGTGGATGGCGTGGTCCTCAAGACTTCGGATCTCGACGAGATAGAGTCCGTTGCTGCGGTTACGGCGACTGCAAGAACCCGTCTGGACGAGAAGGAAAAAGCTTCCAAGATTACACTAACCGTAGCAAAGATAACCTCTTGCAAACAGCTGGGAATAGGCTCCCGGGTTTGTGTAGATACCTGTGACATGATGGTCGAAGGAGAAGGGATACTTGTGGGATCTCAGTCCTCAGGACTTTTCCTGATTCAAGCGGAGGTAGGTGAAGACCTGAAGTCGGAGCCTAGGCCCTTTAGAGTGAACGCCGGCGCTGTATCCCTCTACGTCCTCACACCGTGCGATAAGACGCGGTACCTTTCGGAGTTGCAGGCTGGGGATGAGGTCTTGATAGTGGACAGACAAGGTAACAGTCGAAGCGTGAACATCGGTCGAGTGAAGATCGAGAAGAGGCCGATGGTGCTCATCGAGGCGGAGGTTGATGGCAGAAAGATAAGAACGATAGCGCAGAACGCGGAGACTATACGCCTCGTCTCGAGTGACGGTGTGATGCCGGTCACAGAACTGAAGCCGAACGATCAAGTCTTAGTGCGAGTGCAAGAGGGCGGAAGACACTTCGGCGTCAAAGTGGAGAAGGAGTCGGTGATCGAGCGGTGAAATACAGGATCTGCGCCGTAGTTCCCGCTGAAACAGCGCATGATCTAACAGCTATGCTGGAGAAGGCTGAGAAAGCTGAGCCAGACCTTATCGAGATAAGAATGGACTACCTAGCGGAAGATTTCAAATCTAAGGATGTTAGAAAGTTGACAGACATACCGCTCATAGCCACAAACAGGCCCAGGAAAGAAGGGGGACTTTTCGAAGGACCGGAGTCCAAGAGAATCGACCTTTTGCTGAGGGCCGCTAAAGACGGTTTTGACTTCGTAGATATCGAACTCATGCCGAGCCGAAACATGAGCCTCGTAGAGAAGATAAACAGCATGGGCGTTAAGACGATAGTCTCGTTCCATAACTTCACATCGACGCCGAGTCTCTCAGAGACGCATCGGATATTTCAGAAAATGCTTGAGACAAAAGCGGATGTCTGTAAGATCGTCACCAAGGCAAGGTCTGTTGACGACAATTTGTCAATTCTACGGTTTGTGAGAGATGCCTCGAAAGAGAGTAAGGTTGTCTCATTTTGCATGGGAAAACTCGGCATCTCATCAAGGATTCTCTCGCCCATTTTCGGCGCGTTCTTTACCTACGCCTCCTTGGAAAGGGGTAGAGAGTCGGCGGAAGGCCAGTTAACGATAGATGAGATACGCGCAGTACACAGCTTCCTCGGTGTTAAGTGATGGAGATAGGCACCGATACACGCGTCTACGCCTTGATCGGCGACCCTATAGAGCATTCTTTAAGTCCGCTGATGCAGAATCTAGCTTTCAGATTACTTGGACTTGACTGCATCTATCTGGCGTTTCGCGTCAAGCCCGAAGAATTAGGATGGGCGATCAAAGGAAACAGAGCATTGGGCGTTTCAGGCTTCAATGTTACGGTCCCACACAAGGTTGCCGTTATCCCCCTTCTGGATGAGGTTGACCATTCAGCTTCAGACGTAGGTGCGGTCAACACTGTCACGAACCGTGGTGGCCGACTCGTCGGCCACAACACTGACGGGTCCGGCGCCCTAGCCGCGTTGTCCGATGAAGGGGTTGACCTGAAGGGTAAGAAAGTCGTAATATTGGGGGCTGGCGGCGCCGCCAGAGCGATAGCCTTCGCCACCGCCCATGCCGCAGGCAGTTTGGTCATAATGAACAGGACGACATCCAAGGCGGAGGAGCTTTCCAGCGATCTGAAAAAGCGGTACAGGAAACTGATCGAAGCGAGGAAGCTCTCACATGAGACACTGTCAGAAGAGCTTGTAGACGCCGAGGTACTGATAAACGCCACATCCGTAGGTATGAGTCCGAGAACAGAGGAAAGCCTTGTAAACCGCCACATGATTCGACCTAAAACAACAGTCTTCGACATCATCTACAACCCTTTAGAAACAAAGCTGATAAACGAGGCCAAAGCCGCAGGAGCAAAGACCATAGGTGGCGCAAAGATGCTCGTCTACCAAGGCGCCCTATCCTTCGAAATTTGGACGGGAATTAAGGCTCCTGTCGATGAGATGCTTAAAGCCGTAATCAGAAGACTGAAGGAGGCTCAGAGTTGAGTGGATTCGGAGAGGCCATCGCCTTTGGAGCTGCGTCAATTATAAATGCCATAGCCACTGGAAAAGGTGCGGCGTTGGGGGTAGACCTTTGGACCAAGGCGAGGGTTCGACTGACCGATGAGGCTGGCGTGATAAAGGCAAGAATTGTCTCTGAACCGGAGGAGAAGACTACCTTAATCGAGAAGTCTGTGTTGATCGTGTTAGAGTACTTTAAACTTGAACAAAGGTATGGAGCCGAAGCTGAGACCGAGTCCAATATCCCCATTGCTCGAGGACTGAAAAGCAGCAGTGTAGCCGCGAACGCACTAGTCCTTGCCGCTGCGGATGCCTTAGGAAGACGCCTTAATGACCTCACGGCGATAAAGCTCGGAGTCGACGCCGCGGTGAGAGCGAAAACGACCGTCACCGGTGCATTCGATGACGCTTGTGCGTCATACCTAGGCAACATCGTTGTAACCGACAATTATGAACGGAGGATACTGAGACAGTTCAGAGTTGACGAAGACTTCACTGTGCTGTTTCATGTCCCTCCAAAGAAGTCGTACACCGTCAACTCAGATACTAAGATGATGAAACTGATCGCGCCAGCGGTCGAGGTCGCCTTCCATGAAGCCTTCTCTGGCAACTTCTGGACGGCATTGACGCTGAACGGTTTCTTGTACGCGGCGGTCCTAGGATACGATCAGAGGATTGCCATCGACGCTTTGGAGGCCGGTGCCATTGCCTCTGGCCTCACGGGTAAAGGACCAGCCACGGCCGCCGTCGTAGCCAACGAAAACATGGAAAAGGTCGTCGAATCTTGGAGCTGCTACGAAGGGGATATACTTCGCGCAAAAATAAATCTAGAAAAAGCCCACGCCGTGAGGAAAGAGTGATGAAACAAGCGTTAATCAGGGAAACAAGCGAGCTGGCGGGACGCGTTGAAGCGCCATCTTCGAAGAGTTACACTCATCGAGCGATAATAGCAGCCTCACTTGCCGAAGGGAGGTCAAGACTAAATAAGGTCCTTTTCTGCGATGACAGCATCGCAACCATTAACGCCTGCTCGATGCTCGGAGCGTCTATAGAAAAAGAGAACGACAAACTACTCATAGACGGAACCTCAGAACTAACCGCACCTAAAGAAGCCATTGATTGTAAAGAGTCCGGGTCCACTATCAGGTTCATGACCCCCATCGCGGCTTTGGCGAAGGGGATCACTGTATTAACGGGGTCGCCATCGCTGAAAAAGAGGCCCATTGGACCGCTGGCGGGATCCTTAGAGCAATTGGGTGTACGTTGCACGTCACAGGCAGGTTTTCCGCCTGTAACGGTGTTCGGAGGGGGGATAAAGGGCGGAAAGACATCTATTGCCGGAAACATTAGTTCGCAATTTGTTTCAGGATTGCTGCTTGCGTGCCCACTGGCCGAGAACGATACCGAAGTAATCCTAACCACCGACTTGGAGTCGAGACATTACGTTGAACTAACTTTACATGTACAGCGAGAACACAGCGTTATTGTTAAAGCCTTAGAAGACTTTAGACGATACTCGATTCCAAGCGGTCAGAAGTACAAGCCTTTTGACCATATTGTGCCTGGCGATTTCTCGTCGGCGTCTCTCATCCTGTCAGCAGCCGCTGTAACGAACTCCAATATAACTGTTGAAAACCTGTCTCTAAGGGTAAATCAGCCTGACTCCGAAATAATAAACATCTTGAAGGGAATGAATGCGAATGTCGCAATAGGAGAAGACTGGGTTAAGGTCTCGGGCGGGAGACTGAAAGGCATGGATATCGACGCGAGAAACATACCTGATCTAGTTCCCATATGCGCAGTCCTGGCCTGTTTTGCAAAGGGGGAGACAAATATCTATAATGCGGAAAGGGTTAGAATAAAGGAGTCCGACCGTTTGGCGTCGATATCGTCGGAGTTGAAAAAAATGGGAGCAAGAATCACAATGCATTACGATGCGTTGACCGTCTCCGGGCCATCGGAGCTGCGCGGAACCACGGTTGACTCGCACGGTGACCATAGGATCGCGATGGCTTGTACAGTAGCAGCCCTCGCGGCTAGAGGCGAGACCAAGATCCTTCGAGCCGAGTGCGTAGGTAAGTCTTATCCAGATTTTTTTGAAGATCTAAAATCATTGGGAGCGAACCTAGTTGTCAGATAACTCGATCGGAAAGAGCTTCAGAATAACCTTTTTTGGAGAAAGCCATAGTAAATGCGTTGGCGTCGTCGTCAACGGCTGCCCACCAGGCTTACCCATATCTAGAGAAGATGTCCAGAGGGAGCTGGATAGGAGAAAACCAGGGATTGATCGGGTTTCTACTCAACGCGCGGAAGAGGATGAGGTGGAGTTCCTTTCTGGTGTCTTCAACGGACGCACTACAGGCGCCCCGCTATGTATGCTGATCTGGAACAAGAAGGCTGAGTCAAAAACATACGAGGAATACAGGCTGAAACCCAGACCCGGCCACGCTGACTATCCCGCTTCTGTCAAATATAAGAATTTTAACGACTATCGTGGAGGAGGCCGCTTCTCAGGTAGGATGACCGCGGCTTTCGTCATGGCCGGGGCAGTCGCGAAGAAGCTTCTGAAAACCATCGGAGTCGAGGTTTTCGCCCACACCGTCGAGATAGGAGGTGTCAAGTCAAGGAAGAAGCCTACTATTGATGAGATAAAGGAGAGAACATACACAAATGTCGCGAGGTGTGCGGAGCCGGAGGCCGCGCGCCTGATGGAGAAGGAAATATTGAAGGCGAAGGAGGAGGGCGACAGCGTCGGAGGAATGGCCGAATGTATAGCCTTGAATGTCCCCGTAGGCTTAGGTGAACCTATTCTTGATAGTCTAGACGCGGACATTGCGAAGATGTTGTTCGACATACCAGCCGTGAAGGGTGTTGAGTTTGGAGCCGGGTTCAATTCCGCACATATGCGCGGATCTGAAAACAACGATCAGTACGCGATTGAACATGGGCGAGTGGTTACTTTAACGAATAATTCGGGCGGAATTCTCGGTGGGTTATCTAATGGGATGCCAATCGTCGTCCGAATTGCTTTTAAGCCCACGCCATCAATCTCCAAAAAACAACAGACCGTCGACTTGAAAAAAATGACAGAGACAACACTCGAGGTGAAAGGTATGCATGATGCATGTGTCGTGCCAAGAGCGGTACCCGTCGCGGAGGCCGCTGTTGCCATGGTTTTAGCCGATCATGCTCTACGGTCATCACTGATTAGGCTAGGAGACATAGCAGAATGAGTAGCAGTTTGGAAGAGGACAGGAGATCGATTCGAGAAGTAGACGATAAGATCCTGAGACTGATCAAGTACAGGTTAGAGCTAGCAAAGAAAATCGGCAAAAGGAAGAAAGAGCGAGACCTCTCTACAGTCGATTTGAGAGTGGAGAAGAACGTTATCGAGGAAGCTCTCCGGCTGGGAAAAGAGATTGGCCTCAACGAAGAGTTTACTGAAAAAGTAATGAATCTGCTGATATCCGAATCTCTTCGAGCCCAAGGAAGATTAGCTCAAGGCAGATCAGGCTACTTATACGGGATGTTTGAGAGGGTTCAGGAACTTGAATCTCAAGGCGAAAAGGTCGTCAAACTTAACGTGGGGGAGCCAGACTTCCAGTGCCTTCCAACCGTTAAGACGGCAGCGAGGGAAGCGTTAGGTGAAGATAAGGATATTAAGTATGTTTCGGCAGCGGGCATAAAGGAACTCAGAGAAAGCATCGCAAACATGATTCGTCAAAAGCATGGATTAAAAATAAACCCAAACCAAGTGCTTGTCACTTTAGGCGGAAAATTCGCGGTCTTCTCCGGAATTTTGGCTTCAGTTTCAGAATTGAGCCGAGTGCTCCTTATCGAACCCTACTGGCCAGTTTACGAGGAATGCGCACTCCTCGCCAAGACGAGGATAGACTACGTTCACACGGTCCTAGAGAATGATTGGAGGATCGATTTCCAGAAGATCGAGGAGGCTTTCGACGCTGGAACAAAGCTCATGATCCTTTGCAACCCGTCCAACCCTACCGGAAAGATCATTCCCAAAGAAGAGTTAGAGGAGATAGTCCAACTAGCCAATAAGAGGAACGTAACGATTCTTTCAGACGAGGTCTACGATGCCTACGCCTTCTCCCCATTTACGAGTGTCCTTGACACAGCTTGCGACAACTTCATCTACGTTAACAGCTTCTCCAAGAAGTATGGGATGACCGGATGGAGGGTTGGATACGCCATATCCAGCCCTCAGACAATTCTGAGGATGCAGAAGATTATGCAGATCTCTGCCACCTGTGTACCAGAATTTGTGCAGATGGCAGCCATCAAGGCCTTGACAATAGATGAGAAGACGGTGGCAACATTCTCAGAAACGATGAGGAGGAGAGTCGGTATCGCTTGCGATGCGCTGCGCGGTTTGCCTCTCGCTTTCAAGAAGCCCGACGGTGGGATGTACGTTTTCCCGGAAGCCAATTACGAAGATTTCAACTCAAATGACTTTGCACTGAAACTTTTGTCCACACAGAAGGTTGCGGTAGCTCCGGGAGAAGCGTTTGGAGACTATCCGAGATGTTTCAGGATATCGCTCGGAACGAGCGAAGAGAACATTAAGATAGGCATTGAAAGAATCGGGAAGATGTTGGAAAAATGGAAAGGGTAGCTGTCGTCGGCGGAACAGGAAAGATGGGCAGGTGGTTTGCCAAGTTCTTTCGCGACAAAGGTTTTCAAGTCGTTATATCCGGTCGTTTTCCAGAAAAGACGGCGAAAGTTGCGGAAGACATTGGAGTAGGGTATGCCAACTCCAATAGCGGAGCGGTACAGAACGCCGATATCGTGGTAGTAGCCACCCCCATCGAGGTTACTGCAGAGATGATCCTTGAAGTTGCTAACTACATGAAGAAGGGCAGCATCCTATTTGACATAGCCTCGGTCAAGAAGGGAATCGTCGAAGCTTTAAGCAAGGCGCAACAACGCGGCATACGGACGATTAGCGTGCA
>Ga0315282_10005283_pt1 | contig 22074 bp, 3 predicted proteins | sample YL17G07_20_MG_FD_203693 | JGI IMG/M metagenome (GOLD analysis project Ga0315282, IMG submission 203693) | Sediment microbial communities from Yellowstone Lake, YNP, Wyoming, USA - YL17G07_20 | ecosystem: Environmental > Aquatic > Freshwater > Lake > Sediment | place: USA: Wyoming | collected... | reverse complement strand
CCCGCCATAATGGGCGGTGGGAAAATAGACATTGTCGGCGGCGTCGATGGCCAGGGCCTCGCGCGCAGGAGCAAAGTTTGCGCCAGTGCCCGCCACCACCACCGGCACCACAAAGTTCACAGTCGCCGTCGCCGTCAACGCTGTGCTATTCACCGTGGCGCTGAGCAGGGCGCTGCCCGTTGTGGCCGGCGCCGTCAGCGTGGCCGTGTAGCTGCCGTCCCCCTTGTCGGTGACCGAGGAGAGCGTTCCGCTTCCGGTCCGGCCCAGGGTCACCGTCTGGCCAGACCCCAAATTGCGCCCGCTCGCGTCGCGCGGGATCACCGTGACGACGGCACGCCTGCTGCCGTCGGCGGCGACCGTCCCCGGACTGGCCGTCACCACGCTGGCCGCCGCACTCAAGCTGCCCACCGTGGCCGTGGCCGTCGCGGTGAACACCACCTCCTGCATCCAGCCCGCCGCCAGCACCCGCACGCCATACGTCCCCGGCTGGTCACCCAGCGTCAGAAGCGTCTGCGCCTGCCCTTGGCTCTCGGTGATGGCCGTGGTCGCGCTCAGCGAGGCGCCCGTGGCTCCCGCCGGCTGTCCCGCCAACTCAAACTTCACTTGCACCCCGGCGGCCGGCGTGCCCGTCCCGGTCGCGGCCCGCACCAGCAGGGGCTGGCTTAGGGCGCTGTTGATGGCCGCGGTCTGATTGTCCCCGCTCACCTTCACCAGGCCCGATGCAAATGGCCATACAGCCAGTGTCACCGGCGCTGTCTGCGGGGTGTTCGATGCCCCCGTGGCCGCCACCGTGATTGTTCCGCTGTAGCTGCCCGCCGCCAGACCCGCCGTGTTCACGCCTACCACCAGGGTCGCAGGCACAGTGCCGCTGGTGGGCGCGAGCACGATCCACGGCTGGCTGGCGCTCGCCGTCCAATTCAACGTCCCGCCCCCGGTATTGGTGATGGAAACCGACTGCGTGGGAGCGTTGCCGTTGAGTGCCGTCTCGTAGGCCAGGCTCGGCGGCGTGATGCCGAGCGTGATCACGGGCGCAATCCCGGTGGGCAAGCCAGCCGTGCCCGTAAAGGTGACCGGCGAGCCGACAGCACCCGCCGAAGCAGCGACTACGGCGTAAGTTCCTGGTTGACTGCCGAGCGTGAGAATAGTAGCGGCCTGCCCGTTGCTCCCCGTAGTCGTCGAAGTGACCGAAAGCACCTGGCCAGTTGCCCCATTTGGCGCGCCCGCGATGGCAAATGCAACCGGGATGCCAGCCAGCGGGCTGCCCGCTCCATCGGCCAGGGTGACGACAAACGGGAAGGCCAGCGGCACCCCGACCGTGCCCGCCTGGCCGTTGCCGCTGGTCAGCGTCATGTGCGGCGCCGCCGTGACCACCGAGAGTTGAACGGGCAAATCCTTGGGAAGCGCCGGCGGGGCTTTTATGTTGATGACGCCCGAGTACGTGCCCTGGGCAAGCGCCGAAGAATTGATGGCGATGGTAAAGGAATCACCCTGCCGGCCCTGCGTCGGCGCCACCGACAGCCAGCCGCCCCCGGCCGTCACCGTGGCGGTCCAGTTCAGTCGCCCGCTGCCGAGATTGGTCACCGTAACCGGCTGAGTGGGAGGATTGGTCCCGGCCAGCACCGTCAGGTTGAAAGACGCCGGGTACAAGGCGATCTCGGGCGGCGCGGTCAGCGGGCGCACCTCGAGTTTGAGTTGAACCTCGGCGGTCTTGTTCGTCCCGCTGGCCGCCGTCACCGTCAGCAGGCCGGTATAGCTCCCCGCCGGCAACTTCCCGTCCGCGTTTCCGACCACGCAAATGGTCGTCAGCCGATCGCTAAGTGTCAGACCAGCGGAGATGGTCAGGTAATCGCAGGTTCCATCCGGCTTGACCCTGGTGAGCAGAAAGGTCGAGGAGGGAGCAGCCGCGGCTGCGACGGAAACGCCCAAGTCACCCACGTTGGCCACTGTGAGTGTCTGCGAGACGGCATGGTTCACTTGAGTCGCGAGGCTGATCTGGCCGGTCGAAACCTGTATGTCCGCTCCTGACACCGAACTGAGCACGGTTTCCGAGAAAACAGCAGAAAGCCCGCCGACCACGGCTGTGATCTGAATTGTGCCTGGCGTCGCTCCGGCCGCAACCGTGGTTGACGCATAGCCATTGCCGTCGGTTTGGGCGCTCGGCGCCACGACGCCCGCGCCGCCGAAATTGACCGGCACGTTGGCGACGCCGTTCCCAACGGCATCCACTACCTGCACTTTCAGGGGAAACGGGAAGCTGGTATTGATTGGCGTCCGCTGGTTGTCACCGCTCACCTTGATGACCTGCGCGGGCGTGCCCGACGGCGGATTCACCACAAACGCCAGCGGGCTGTTCAGGAACCCCGAAGCAATGGCCAGCACTTCGAAGCTGCAACTCGATGCCCCGCCGCATGCCTCGGCGGGAATGGTGTAAGCGAAGGAAGCCTTGCCGGCCGAATCCGTGTCTGCCGAATAGTAGTTGCCCAGGGGGTCGTACAAGAGCACCGTGAAACCGGCCACCGGCGACCCGTCCGCCCTCTTCAACTCGATGACGAACGGCGCCAGCGCCTGACCGGCCGCGCCCGCCTGGTTGTTGCCGGAAACCAGCGTGGCGGTGCCGGGGCGCTGCTGCGGCAGGTTCTGCAATGCCGCGGCCAGGGCCTGCACGTCGGGCACGCCCCAGCCCGTCACCAGGTCGTAGCCCGTGCCGGCCGCATAGCCCGCCACAAGCACGTTGCCCGTGCCGTCGGTCCAGTCGTTGGTGCGGTTATCGGCAATGTCCCGGAACGCGCTGGTGGGGCCCAGGTCGGGCAACTTGGCATTCAGAAACCCGATCGGCTGGTGGTAGCTGCCCGTTTGCACGCGCTGCTGGTTGATCAGCGCGATGATGCCGGCCCACAGCGGGCTCGAGGCGCTCGTTCCCCCGCCCGGCACGTCCAGGCCGTTCACATACAGGTCCACGGTCGAGGCCGTCAGGCTGACGTCCGGCACCAGCCGCGCGTTGTCGGAAACCAGCGAAAGCGCCTGCTGCCAGGGCGGGCGCACGTACACCCGGCTTTTGCCGCCGCCCGAGGACTGCATGGTGAACGGCGCCGTCTTCGACCAGGCGGTTTCAGAGGTCCGGTTACCGGCGCTGTCGGTGGTCAGCGCCGTGCCGCCCACCGCCGTCACCAGCGGGCTGGTGGCCGGAAAGCCGGCGGCCTGGATCTGGAGCACCGAACCGGGCGCAGCGCAGCCGGCCGCTCCGGTGTCGCCGCTGGCCGCGAAGATCGTCACCCCGCTGAGCGTCAGCGCGCTGAATAGCGTGTCCCAGGCGCGGATGTCCGCCTGCGTCAAGAAGGCATCGCAGGCTGAGAAGCTCATGCTCAGCGCGCTCAGGAAGGGCTTCCCCGCCGTGCCGTCGGCCACCGCGCTCAGCGCCTGCGCGTCATCAACGGCCTGCCCCAGCGCCGCCAGAATGCTGACCGCGTCCAACCCGCTGAAGTAGACGTAAATCGGCGCGCCCGGCGCCAGCGAACTGGCCAGCTCGATATCCAGCGTGGCCTCCGGATCAGCCACGGACGACGTGGGCCGCGTGTTCCGCAGCAGCAGGCTGGAGAGCGAGCGCGTCACCCCGTTCTGCGTCCAGTACTGCTGGATGTCGCTGTCCTTGAAGTTGCCCGGAGCAATGATGCCGATCCCCTGGCCGGTTCCGTTGATGCCGGCGGCCAGCAGTGGCGCGGCGTTATAAGCTTTCTGAACCTGCGCGATGGAGGTGCCGGCCAGCGCGCCCGGGCTTTGTCCCTTGCGGAAGTACAGTTCGTCGCTCAGCCCCACAATGGCGGCCACGTAAGGAGCAATGCTGCGCGGCAGGCGCGGCGCTGACGAGGCCATCACCCGCCGCTCACCCCCCAATCGGTACTCGTGGAACTCGACGCCGAACAGGGGCTCCAGTTGCGCCACCGGCGCCTGGGCCACGATCATCAGCCGATGGCCGTAAGTTTGCTCGATGCGCACCCCTTCGGCGCGCAGCGCTTCGAGCACCCGCTGGTGCGCCTCCCACTGCCCGGCGAGGCGCACTCGCGAACCGCCGGCGGCGTTTGCCTGCTCGCCCGCAGCGCTCGACTGGCCCTCGATGCTGGAAGGAAGAACGATAGCGAAGCGAACCAAATGATCGGCAGCCGCGCGCGTGCCGCGCACCCACTGGGAATGGGCCGGCGGCGACGCATCATCCGGCCGGGCCGCTCGCCGGACGCCACCCGGCTCTTGCGCCAACACCCAGGGACACCAGCCACCCAACAACAGGGCCAGTACCACCCCGGTCCCCTTCCCTGGCTGGAATCCCATGATCTCTCCTCTCCCTTAAGGGACCCTATTGTCTTGATTGGAGCCCGATGACCTGGGCCGGGCCCTGCGCTGCGGCAAGACTACAACAGACGGGCCGAATGCTATAAAGCTGACGCAAGACTGTCAAGCGCCGCAGGTAGGAGTACGAAAGTACCGCAGGCGTGATACGTCTTATTGGAGGGTGCGCGCACAGGAACGCCCCTTACCGGCCATCGCTCCCCGGAAGCGACAGCGCCAGGGGACGCAGATCGGAGCCGACAGCATCGACGGAACGAAAACTGAGCGGAATAGGCAGCAGGGACACGGCACCGGCCCGAGGGGTGAACTCCACCCAGCCGAGCAACAGCCGGTTGCCGCGCGGGATGGTGATTCCCTCCAGCCAGGCCACCGCCAGCACGCCGGGCACGTCGGCATCGACCAGAGTGGGCGGCGGTGCGGTTCCAGGTTTCAGGTTCCAGGTTCCAGGTTGTAGTCCCGTTGTCTCGATCGAGAAGCTCAACCCGGCCAGTTGCAGGTCGCGCGCGGTCTGCAGGTACACCGGCACGCGCACGGCGCCAGCCTCTACCTCCATAGCGCCGAGCGCAAGTGACGCTGCCGCCTCCGAGCGGAGCACAGGCTGGAAAGCCTGTGCAACCAACTCCTGGCCAGCGCCCGCCGGGCACACCAAGTTGCGGCTATAGCGCCGCGGCTGGCTGGTATCCACGTTGGTTACCCGCCGCAGCGTGTAAATCAGGTCCACGGTGTTCAGCGTTCCATTTCCTCCGCGGACGGTTGGCGTATCGGCTGGGTGCGAGTCAATGGCGTCGAAGCGGTCCGAGCAGGCCGGCGGCCGGTAACCCGGCACGCTCGTCACCGCCCGCAGCGCATAAATCAGGTCCAGAATCTGCAACTGATCATCGCCAAACTCGCCGGCATCGTCCTTGTCGCCGTCCGCGTTCTGATCGGTTCCGAACGGGAATGCATCCCCGACCAGGTAGCTGCGCTCGACCACCGATAGCGTCACGCTGGCCCCCGCCAGCAGCGCCATGTTCGTCATCCCCAGGCTGCCGCTGGCCCCGGTGATCCACACGGTGTAGGTTTGCCCGTCCGTGGCCGACGCGGGAATCGGCACTACCACTTCTCCCAGCCGCACCGTACCGCTCAGCGCCGTGGCCAGGCTCAGCCAGCCCACACTGATAGTGCCCGGCCCGGCACTCGTGTCGCTGAATGTCAGCTCGGCCATCGCCGCGTCTTTGGCGAAGGAAAGCGCGTCGGTCAGCGCGGGCGCCGCCCCCACGGCCTCAACCCGCAGCCCAAACGCCACGGAGTCAACCGTGGCCGGGCCGTTCATGCTCAGCGTCACCGGGATACGCGCGCTGCCCCCCGGGCTCCCGCTCACCGAAGTCATGCCCACTGTTCCGACCGCCACCGTTGCTGACACCCCCGTGGCCGTGAAGACCACCGGTATCAATGCGCCGGCCGATGCCTGGACGGTGTTGGCGCCTGCCGTGCTTCCCAGCACCCAGCTCACCTGCGCCTGCCCGTTGCTGGCCGTAATGGCCGAGGCGGCGCTGACGGTTCCCCCGCCGCTGGTCACCGCAAAGCTCACCGTGACGCCCGAAACGCCATTGCCATACTGGTCCGACACCTTCACCACCAGCGGATTGGTGAGCGTGCTGCCCACCACGCCGTTCTGGTTGTTGCCGGATACCATCGCCAGCGATACAGCCGAGGCGGCCGTCGCCGTGACGGTAAACACCACCGGCGCGGATACGCCGGAAACCGAAGCCCGCACCGTGACCGTCCCGGCCGTTGTCCCCAACTGCAGATTCGCCTGCGCCTGCCCATTGGCTGCCGTGGTGCTCGTAGTCGGGCTGAGCGTTCCGCTGCCCGCCGTCACCGCAAAGCTCACCGTCACGCCCGGAACCGGGTTGCTGTATTCATCGGTCAGCTTCACCACCAGCGGATTGGCAAGCATCGTGCCGGCTGTTGCCGCCTGTTCATTGCCGGAAACAACGCTCAACAGCGCCGGGGAACCGGTGATCGCCGTGGCGGTAAACGTCACCGCCGGCAGCGTTCCCGCCGAGGCGTGTACGGCATGCTCGGCGCCCACGCTCCCCAGCCGCCAGGTCACCTGCGCCCGCCCATTGCTGTCCGTTATGACCGAAGACGAGCTCAGGCTGCCTGCGCCGGAAGCAACGCTAAACAGTACGGTGATGCCCGGCACAGCATTGCCGTACTGGTCCGCCACCTTCGTTACCAGCGGATTTGGCAGAAGGCTACCGCCGATCGCGGTCTGGCTGTTGCCGGACACAATCGCCAGCGAAGCCGGCGAGCCGGGCGTGGCCGTGGCCGTGAATGTAGCAGCCGTGGCCACGCCGGAGATCGTCGCGGTCACCGTGACCGTGCCCGCTGTAGTTCCGAGCGTTAGTGTGACCTGCGCCTGCACGCTGCTGTTGGTAACCATGCTCACCGGGCTGAGTGTGCCGCCGCCGCCCGTGATCGCGAACGTCACCGCCACGCCCACGAGCGGGTTGCCGTATTGATCGGCTATCTTGACCACCAGCGGGTCGGCCAGTGCCGTGCCCACCGCCGCCGTTTGGTTATTGCCCGAGACAATCGCGGGGGCAACCGCTGGCCCCACCGTAGCCGTGGCCGTGAACGTCTGCGCGGGTGACACGCCGCTCACCGAGGCGCTGATGGTCACTGTGCCGGGCGTCGTCCCCAGCGTCACGTTCACTTGCGCCTTGCCGTCGCTGGCGGCCGTCGCCGTGGCGCTGCTCAGGCTGGCGGCCCCGGCAGTCACGCTGAAGTTCACCGTGATGCCGGAAACCGGATTGCCGTACTGGTCCGTTACCTTTACCACCAGCGCGTCGGCCAGGGCGCTGCCGACCGCCGCCGTCTGGTTCGCGCCGGAGACAATGGTTAGCGCCGCCGGTTCGCGTACTGTGGAAGTCGCGCCGAATACCACCGCCGGCGAGACACCCGTTACCGAAGCGGTGACGCCGACCGCCCCCGGCGTGGTTCCCAGCGTCACGCTGACCTGCACCTGCCCGCTGCTGTTGGTAACTGCCGTCTGCGTGCTCAGCGTGGCGCTGCCCGCGGTCACCGCGAAGTTCACCTCCACGCCGGCGATCCCGCTGCCCGCCGCGCTATTCACTTGCACCACGAGCGCGCTGGCCAGCACCGTGCCTGCCGCCCCGCTCTGTCCATCTCCGGAAATCTTGACAATGGCGGCCGGCGTGGCCGAAAGGCTCACGGGGAAGTTGATTGCGTTCGACGCGCCGCCGCCCGGAGCGGGATTGAATACGGTGACCTGCGCCGTGCCCGCGGCCATGATGTCGCCGGCGGAAATCGGGGCAATCAATTGCGTGGCGCTCACGTACGCCGTCAGCCGATCCGATCCGTTCCACCGCACAACGGAGTTGGCGATAAAGCCGGCGCCGTTGACCGTGAGGTTGAAGGCGGCACCACCCGCCGCGGCGCTCGTCGGCGACAGTGAGCTGATCGTCGGCGCCGGATTCGGCACGCTGATGGCGAACGGCAGCCCGCTCGATTCGCCGCCGCCCGGCGCCGGGTTGAACACCGTCACGGTAGCCACTCCCGTAGCCGTCAAATCAGACGCCGCAATCGCCGCCGTCAACTGCGTGCTGCTAAGGAATGTCGTTGTGCGATCCGCGCCGTTCCATCTCACCACCGAGCCACTGATGAAATTGCTGCCGTTCACAGCGAGCGTGAACGCCGCGCCGCCCTGCGCGCCGCTGGAAGGGGAAAGCGACGTAAGCGTGGGCGCCGGGTTTACGGTTGTGACAGTCAGCAGCGCATTGGGGCCTTTCAGTGTCGGAACGCTTGTCCCGGCCAGACTGGCCGACGCCGCGGTGATTTGCACCGTGTAGCTGTGCCCGCCCGTGGCCGTGGCCGGAATCGCTGCCAGCACTTCGCCCAGCTTTACCGTGCCACTGAGAGCGGGCGACAAGCCTTGCCAGGTTACGGTGATGCTGCCCGCTCCGCCGGATGTGTCCAGGGTGGGGGCAGGCACGACGGGGTCCCGCTGAAACGCGAGGTTGGTGGCCAGCGCGGGCGCGGAGCCATTTGGGAGCACGGACAAGCCGAAGCTGAGGCGGTCTACGCTCAAGCCGTCTTCCAGCGTCACCGTGATCGGAATCCTGGCGGTGGTTCCCGGCATCGCTTCCGCCGCCCCGGCGCCCAGGATGCCGCGTCCCGACTGGGTCACAGTGAACGTCTGCCCGGCGATAGTCAGTGTCCCTGAGTGCGAGGTCGTGCTCGTATTGGCCCCTACGGAGTAGCCCACGCTCCCATTGCCAGTGCCGCCGCCGCCCCAGGTAATGGTCAGCCAAGCCACGTTGCTAGTTGACCCCCAGACGCATCCGCTCTGCGCGGTAACCGTTACACTGCCGTTGCCACCACTCGAAAAGAAGGACTCGCTCGTGGGCGAGATGGAGTAAGTGCAGGCGGCGGTCTCGGTGATTTTGGCGAGAAACGCGCCGCCGCTGGCCTGCAGAGGGTTAACCGTCGGGAAGTTGGTCGACCAGGTAACGCCTGTAACGTAGGTGCTGCCGGAGGAGTCCACGGCAATGCCGTAGCCGACCTCGTAACCACTGCCGCCGAGGTACGTCGAATAGACCAGGGCCGAGCCCGCCGCGTCCAACTTCGCCACAAAGGCGTCAATGCCGCCGCCGTTGGTGGCCTGCAAGGGGCCGGCCGTCGGGAAGTTGGTCGAGGAGGTTTCGCCGGTGACGTAGGCATTGCCGGAGGAGTCCACGCCAATGCCACGGCCATAGTCGAAGTCGCTGCCGCCCAGGTAGGTCGAGTACACCAAGGCCGAGCCCGCCGCGTTCAGCTTGGCGACAAAGGCGTCAGTGCCGCCGCCGTAGGTCTCCTGCAACGGGCTGACCGTCGGGAAGTTGGTCGAATAGGTATAGCCCGTCACGTAGGCGCTACCGGAGGAGTCTACCGCGATGCCGTAACCATAGTCGTTGGCGCTGCCGCCCAGGTAGGTCGAATAGACCAGGGCCGAGCCCGCCGCGTTCAGCTTCGCGACAAAGGCGTCGTCGCCGCCGCCGTAGGTGCCCTGCAAAGGGCTGGCCGTCGGGAAGTTGGTCGAGGCGGTATAGCCGGTGATGTAGGCGTTGCCGGAGGAGTCCACGGCAATGCGCCGACCGACGTCGCTGCCACTTCCGCCCACGTAGGTCGAATAGACCAGGGCCGAGCCCGCCGCGTTCAATTTCGCGACAAACGCGTCCTGGGTGCCTTCGAGAGTGGCCTGCAGCGGGCTGGCCGTCGGGAAGTTCGTCGAAGAGGTATCGCCCGTGACGTAGGCGTTGCCGGAGGAGTCCACGGCAATGCCTGAGCCGCTATCATTCCCACTGCCGCCCAGGTAGGTCGAATAGACCAACGCCGAGCCCAGGGGATTCAGCTTCGCGACAAAGGCGTCTCCGCCGCCACCGTAGGTGGCCTGCAAGGGGCTGGCCGTCGGGAAGTTGGTCGAATACGTGCGACCCGTGACGTATGCGTTCCCGGAAGCGTCCACGGCAATGCCGCTGCCATATTCGTCGAGGCCGCCGCCGAGGTAGGTCGAATAGACCAGCGCCGAGCCGGCCGGATTCAGCTTCGCGACGAAGGCGTCATCGCCCCCGCCGGTAGCAGCTTGCAGAGGACTGGCCGTCGGGAAGTTGGTGGAATGCGTCTCGCCCGTGACGTAAGCGTTGCCGGAAGCGTCCACGGCAATGGCATAGCCCGCATCGCCAGCGCTGCCACCCAGGTAGGTCGAATAGACCAGCACCGGATCGACGACCAGCGTCCGCGTGGGGTCGTAAGCGGCGAGGGCGAAAGCCACCTCCTGCGAATGCGGAGTGCGGAGTGAGGAGTGAGGAGTGAGGATGTAGGCGCCCGAGATTTCCTGTCGGACGCCATCCACTTCCTGATACACGACAGGCTTGCTGAGGCGCGCTTCGCTGCCACCGGCGTGCAACACCAAGTCGCCCTGGGCATCCAACTCCATCTTGTCGGCGCCTTCGATTGCGAAGCGGATCGCGCTCGGATCGGCGCCCGGCGAAACAACGAAGTCGTACTCCAACTGCCCACCATTGCCGTAGTGCACCAGGTTGATGCCCGGATACACGTCACGGTACTCGACCTTGGCGTAGTTCGGCACGTTCGTGCGCCACTTCGAGGGATCGTTGCCAATGAAGTAGTTGCTCTTGCCGGGCAATTCCTCCACGCCGCGCACTTCGGGCTGCGGGTTCGCGTTGATGAGCTTCATTCGAAGAACCGCACCTGGGAGCGCGGCCCTCTCGGCCGCATCCGGGCGGGCGGGACGCCCGCGCTCCCAGGCCGCGTCCCTCAGCGGCCGATTCAGACTCAAGACTGCTTCAGCGGCTGTCAGCAACAGCGTGTAGCCGCTGCCGCGGGAGACGAATTTAACCTGCTCGTCCGCCTGGCCGTGGTTGGCTTCGAAGCTGAGCGGCAGGCGGGCGTAAGTCACGGCGAGTGCGGAATGCGGAGTGCGGAGTGCGGAGTTGGCGGACGGCGCGAGGCGCGGCGGACGGCCAGCGACCATCGCCAGCAGCGCCAGCAGGCACAGCAGTGCTGTGAACCACCAAGACACCGGGACACCAAGCCTTCGTGTCTTGGTACCTTGGTGGTTGAGGTTGAAGCAAGGGTCAGCTCGATTGCGCGACATATGGTTCCCTCCACCCCGTGCATAAGCCGGGAACCCGTGGGGAAACGCCCTGCCGGCGAGATGCCGGCGGTACAACTACAGCGGCTCGCGTGGCTGCGCGATGCTCACCCGCACGTCGCTGCCGTCCGGCGCGTTGGCGCTGATGCCGATGAATTGCAGGCCATCGGTGCCGGGCGCGAGGCCCGGCGCTACAACGTAACCGAGCGGCAGCCGCTGGCCCGCCGCCACCTGCAAGCCCTCCAGCCAGGCCACCGCCAGCACGCCCGGCACATCGGCATCAACCAGCGTCGGCGGCGGTGCGGTTCCAGGTTTCAGGTTCCAGGTTCCAGGTTGTAGTCCCGTCATCCCGATCGAGAAGCTCAACCCGGCCAGTTCGAGATCGCGCGCCGCTTCCAAGTATACCGGAATGCGCACGCCGCCGCCTTCGACCGGCTCTGGGGAACCAAGCTGCAGGCGCCCGGCCGGCTCACCGGAAGGCATTGCCTGGGCTACCAGTTCCGGCCCGGCGCTGGCGGTGCACGGCAGGTTGCGGCTATCGCGCCGCGGCCGCGTCGTGTCCACATTCGTCACCCGCCGCAGCGTGTAAATCAAATCCACGGTGTTCAGCGTTGCATTTCCGCCGCGGACGGTTGGCGTATCGGCCGGATGCGAGTCAATGGCGTCGAAGCGGTCCGAGCAGGCCGGCGGCCGGTAGCCCGGCACGCTGGTCACCGCCCGCAGCGCGTAAATCAGGTCCAGAATCTGCAACTGGTCATCGCCAAACTCGCCGGCATCGTCCTTGTCGCCGTCCGCGTTCTGATCGCTGCCCAGGGGAAACGCATCCCCGACCAGGTAGCTGCGCCCGACCACCGATAGCGTCACGCTGGCCCCCGCCAGCAGCGCCATGTTCGTTGTCCCCAGGCTGCCGTTGGCCCCGGTGATCCGCACCGTGTAGCTTTGGCCGTCCGTGGCCAGCGCCGGAATCGGCACTATGACTTCTCCCAGCCGCACCGTGCCGCTCAGCGCCGTCGCCAGGTCCAGCCAGCTCACGCTGATCGTGCCGGCCCCCGAGCCGGTATCGGTCAGGGTCGGCGCCGCCATCCCCGAGTCCTGTACGAACGAGAGCGCATCGGTCAGCGCCGGCACCGCGCCGTTGGGCAGGATCTGAACTCCAAAGCCCAGGGCGTCCACACCGGCCCCGCTGTTCAGCGTCAGGGTAACGGCGATCCGCGCGGTGGTCCCCGGCGCCCCGCTGCCATTCACCACGGTGACCGAGCCGACCGCCACCGTTGCCGACATGCCGGTGGCCAGGAACGTGACCGGCGTAAGCGTGCCCAGCGAGGCTTGCACGGCGTTGGCGCCTGCGACGGCCCCCAGCGTCCAGCTCACCTGTGCCTGCCCGCTGGCATCCGTGGTAGCGGTGGCCGCACTGAGGCTTCCGCCACCACCCGTGACCTGAAAGCCCACCACGGCGCCCGGCACCACGTTCCCGTACTGGTCCGCCACCTTCACCACCAGCGGCAAAGGTAGCGTGCTGCCCGCCACCGCCATCTGGTTCTTGCCGGAAACAATCGCCAGCGATGACGGCGGGCCCACCGTCGCCGCGGCCCGGAAGGTCACCGCCGGCAGGCCCGTCACCGAGGCCTGCACCGCGTGCTCGACACCTACATGGCCCAGCGTCCACGTCACCTGCGCCTTGCCGTCGCTGCCCGTCGCCACTGAAGCGGCACTCAGACTACCCGCCCCGGAAGCTACCGTGAACAGCACCACCACGCCCGGGATCCCATTGCCGTGCTGGTCGGCCACCTTTACCACCAGCAGGTTCGGCAGGGGCGCGTTGGCAATACCGATTTGCTGGTCGCCCGAGACAATTGCCAGCGAGGCCGGCAGTCCCGGCGTTGCCGTCACCGTGAAGACCGCCGGTGTCGCCACGCCTGAGATTGAAGCGGAAACCGTCACCGCTCCCGCCGTGGTCCCCAGCCTCAGGGTGGCCTGAACCTGCCCGCTACTGCCCGTCACCGCCTTGGTTGGGGTGAGCGTGCCGCTGCCCCCGGTGATCGCGAACGTCACCGTCACGCCCGACAGCGGATTCCCGCACTGGTCGGCGATCTTCACCACCAGTGGGTCGGCCAGCGGGTTGCCGACGGCCGCCGTCTGGTTGTCGCCGGAAACAATGATTGGCGTCACCGCCGGCCCCACGGTTGCCGTGGCAGTAAACGTCTGCGCGGGTGAAACGCCGGAAACTGAGGCGCTGATCGCAACCGCCCCGGGCGTCGTCCCCAGCGTCACATTGACTTGCGCCTTGCCGTCGCTGGCGGTCGTCGCCGTGGCGCTGCTGAGGCTGGCGGCCCCGGCAGTCACGCTGAAGTTCACCGTGACGCCGGGGAGTGGATTGCCGTACTGGTCCGTCACCTTTACCACCAACGGCTGGGTCAGAGCGCTTCCGACCACCGCCGTCTGGTTATTGCCCCACACAATGGCTAGCGCCGCCGGTTCCCCCACCGTCGAGGTCATGTTGAAAACGGCGGCCGGAGAAACACCCGTGACGCTCGCGGTGATCGTTATTGCGCCCGGCATGGTTCCCAACGTCACGCTGATCTGCGCCTGGCCGGTGGTGCTGCTGGTAACGGCCGTCTGCGTGCTCAGCGTGGCGCTCCCGGCGGTCACCGCGAAGTTCACCACCACGCCCGCGATCCCGCTGCCCGCCGCGCTGTTCACCTGCACCACGAGCGCGCTGGCCAGCGCCGTGCCCGCCGCTCCGCTCTGTCCATCTCCGGAAATTTTGACAATGGCCGCCGGCATGGCCGAGAGGTTCACGGGGAAGTTAATGGCGTTCGAGGTGCCCCCGCCCGGCCCGGGATTGAACACCGTCACCTGCGCCGTGCCCCCGGCCATGATGTCGCCGGCCGAAATCGGCGCAATCAACTGCGTGGCGCTCACGTACGCCGTCAGCCGATCCGATCCGTTCCACCGCACGACGGAGTTGGCGATGAAGCCGGCGCCGTTTACCGTGAGGTTGAAAGCGGCGCCACCCGTCGCGGCGCTGGCCGGCGACAGCGAACTAAGTATCGGCGCCGGATTCGGCACGCTGATGGCGAACGGCAGCCCGCTCGATTCCCCACCGCCCGGCGCCGGGTTAAAGACGGTCACGGTAGCCAGTCCCGTAGCCGTCAAATCCGACGCCGGAATGGCCGCCGTCAACTGCGTGCTGCTGACGAATGTGGTCGTGCGATCCGCCCCATTCCAGCGGGCCACCGAGCCAGTGATGAAGTTCGTGCCGCTGAGGGTCAGGGCGAACGCCGCCCCACCCTGCGCGCCGTTGGGGGGCGAGAGCGACACCAGCGCTGGCGTCGGATTGGCCGCTGTGACGGTTAGCAACACATCGGGGCCTTTCAGTATCGGGACGCTTGTCCCGACCAGGCTGGCCGATGCCGCGGTGTTTTGCACCGTGTAGCTCTGCCCGCCGGTGGCCGTCGCCGAAACCGGTGCCAGCACCTCGCCCAACTTCACTGTCCCAGCGAGCGCGGGAGACTGGTTCTGCCACGTTACGGTGATGGCGCCTGCCCCGCCCGAAGTGTTCACCGTGGGGGCAGATAGCCCAGGGTCCTGCTGAAAGGAGAGCGGGCCGGTGAGCGCCGGCGCGGAACCGTTCGCGAACACGGACAAGGCGAGGCTGAGACGGTCCACGCTCAGGCTGCTTTCTACCGTCACCGTGATCGGAATCCTGGCGGTGGCCCCCGGCATCGCTTCTGCTGCTCCGACTACCAGGATGCTACGTCCCGACTGGGTCACGGTGAACGTCTGGCCGGCGATGGTCAGCGTCCCGGTGCGGGAATTCGTGCTTGCGTTGACCGCCACCGAGTAGGTCACCGCTCCGCTGCCGTTGCCACTGCTGCCCGGCGTAATGGCCAGCCAGGTGGCGTTGCTCGCTGCCCCCCAGACGCAGTTGCTCTGCGTCGTAACCGCCACGCTACCGCTTCCGCCACTCGAAGCGGACGACTGGCTTGTAGGAGAGATCGAATAGGTGCAAGCGGCACCCGGCTCCACGATTTTGGCAACAAACCAAGAGCCGCTGGCCTGCAGGGGGCTGGCTGTCGGGAAGTTGGTCGACCAGGTAAGGCCTGTGAGGTAAGCGCTGCCGAGGGAGTTCACAGCAACGCCATTGCTCTGGTCGAGGTCACTGCCGCCCAGGTAGGTGGAATACACCAGGGCCGAGCCCGCCGCGTTCAGTTTCGCGATAAAGGCGTCAGAGTTGCCGCTGTTGGTGGCCTGAAAAGGGCTGGCCGTCGGGAAGTCGGTCGATTCGGTTCGGCCGGCGATGTAGGCGTTGCCGGAGGAGTCCACGGCAATGCCGGTGCCCCAGTCGTAGCCGCTGCCGCCCAGGTAGGTGGAATACACCAGGGCCGAGCCCACCGCGTTCAGCTTCGCGACAAAGGCGTCATACGCGCCACTGTTGGCGGCCTGCAGAGGATCGACCGTCGGGAAGTTGGTCGAATCGGTATAGCCGGTGACGTAGGCGCTGCCGGAGGAGTCCACGGCGATGCCATAGCCGTACTCGCCGCCGCTGCCACCCAGGTAGGTCGAATAAACCAGCGCCGAGCCCGCCGCGTTCAGCTTGGCCACAAAACCGTCTTCGATGCCACCGCCGAAGCTTGCCTGCAGTGGACTGGCAGTAGGGAAGTCAGTGGACCAAGTCTGGCCGGCGACATGGGCGTTACCGGAGGAGTCCACGGCAATGCCATAGCCGTAGTCGTAACCGCTGCCGCCAAGGTAGGTCGAATAGACCAGCGCCGAGCCCGCCGCGTTCAGCTTCGCGACAAAGGCGTCATAGTTGCCGCTGTTGGTGGCCTGCAGAGGACCGACCGTGGGGAAGTTGGTCGAAGAGGTCTGGCCCGTGATGTAGGCGTTGCCGGAGGAATCCACGGCAATGCCATAGCCGCGGTCGGCGTCGCTGCCGCCCAGGTAGGTCGAATAGACCAGGGCTGAGCCCGCCGCGTTCAGCTTCGCGACAAAGGCGTCGTAGCCTCCGCCGTGGGTGCTCTGCAGGGGACTGGCCGTTGGGAAGTTGGTCGAATTGGTGGAACCCGTGACGTAGGCGTTGCCGGACGCGTCCACGGCAACACCTGTGCATCCGGCGCCAGCAATTACACTGGAGTAGACAAGCGCGGACCCGTCGGCTTTGATTTTTTTTACGGTACCGCCTCCGCACACGTAGGCATTCCCCGAAAGGTCTACAGCGATGGCTTGCCCGACTGTGAAGTAGGTCGAGTAAACCAGCACGGGGTCGATCACGAGCGGCCGGCTGGGATCGTAGGAACCAATCTGGAAAGCAATTTCGGATTGCGGATTGCGGAATGCGGATTGCCCACGCAGGACAAAGCCACCTGCAACTTCTTGCCGGAGGCCGCCGGCCTCCTGGTAGACAACGGGCGTGCGGAAACGCGCCTCGGTGCCGCTGGCGTGCAGCACTAGGTCGCCCCGGGCGTCCAGCTCCATCTTCTCGGCGCCTTCGACTGCGAAGCGGATCGCGCGCGGGTCGGCGCCGGGCGCAACGACGAAGTCATGCTCCAACTGCCCGCCATTGCCGTAATAGACCAGGTCCACGCCCGGATACACATCGCGGTACTCGACCTTGGCGTAGTTGGGCACGTTCGTGCGCCACTTCGACGGATCGTTGCCGATGAAGTAGTTGCTTTTGCCGGGAAGTTCCTCCACGCCTCGAGCTTCAGCGTTCGGGTTGGCACCGACGAGCCGCATTCGGAGCGTCACCGGCCGTGCCAATTTCGGATTTCGGATTTCGGATTTCGGATTTCGAATTTCGAGCTTCGCCCTGCGGATTTGCGGAGTTTGCATTCCGCATTCCGAAATCCGCATTCCGCAATTGCAGGACTGCTTCCGTACCCGTGAGAAGCAAGGTGTAGCCGCTGCCGCGGGAGACGAACTTCACCTCACCGTCGGCCTGGCCTTCGTTGGGCTCGAAGCTGAGCGGCAGGCGGGCGTAGCTCACTTCAATTGCGGATTTCGGACTGCGGATTGCGGATTTCGTGCGCCCAGCGAGGCGCGGCGGGCCGCCGGCAGACATGGCCAGCAGCGCCAGCAGGCACAGCAGTGCTGTGAACCACCAAGACACCAGGACACCAAGCCTTTGTGTCTTCGTGCCTTGGTGGTTCAAGCCAAACCGAGAAACGGTTCGGTCACCTGACATAGGCTTTCTCCACTGTCTGCATGACCCAGGGCCCTTGCCGGCGAGATGCCGGCGGCACAACTACATCGGCTCGCGCAGCTGCGCGATGCTCACGCGCACCTCGCTGCCGTCGGGCGCATTGGCGCTGATGCCGATGAACTGCAACCCAGAAGTGCCTGGCGCGAGCCCCGGCGCTACGACATAGCCGAGCAGCAGGCGCTGCCCCGCCGCCACCTGCAAGCCCTCCAGCCAGGCGATCGAGAGCACGCCGGGCAGGTCGGTATCGATCAGCGTGGGCGGCGGTGCGGTTCCAGGTTCCAGGTTCCAGGTTCCAGGTTGCAGTCCCGTCATCCCGATCGAGAAGCTCAACCCGGCCAGTCCCAGTGCCCGAGCCGCTTCCAGGTACACGGGAACCCGCGCCCCGCCGCCTTCGGCAGCCTGCGGCAGACCAAGCTCGAGGCGCACGGCCGGCTCGCTCGACTGCACACGCTGGAAGGCCTGTGCCGCCACCTGCCCGGGCGCTTGCGCCGGGCAAAGGCCACGCGAGGTGCGCACCGGCCGCGATGTGTCCACGCTGGTCACACGGCGAAGCGTGTAGATAAGGTCCACGGTGTTCAGAGTCCCGTCGCCGCCGCGCACCGCCTCTGTGTCCTTCGGGAACGAATCCATGGCGTCGAAACGATCCGAGCAGGCCCGCGGCCGGTAGCCGGGTACGCTGGTGACAGCCCGGAGCGCGTAGATCAGATCCAGGATCGTTAACTGGTTGTCGCCGAATTCGCCCGCTTCTTCTCGCAGCAAGTTGGCATGCGGGTCAGCGCCAAACGGGAAGGTGTCGCCCACCAGATACGCGTTCGTGGCCAGGGCCGTGGCCGTGAACTGGAGCGGCGAACCAGACAGCGGATTGCCGCTGGCGTCGGCCGCCGTCGCGGCCACCGTGTGGACGCCCGCCACGCTGCCAAGCGTCAGCGATGCCTGGCACTGTCCGTTCACGTCAGTCGTGCACGACGCGGGGTTCACGCTTGCACCGGTTGCCCCGACCGGCGCGTTAGTCAGCGCGAACACCACCGCCACGCCGGCCACCGCGTTGCCGCTCGTATCCTTGACCCTCACCAGGAGCGGGTTAGTCAACGTTGTGTTGATCTGTGCCGATTGGTTGTCGCCGCCCGCCTTCTCCAGCACTGCCGGCTGGCTGACGCTAACAGTGAAGGTCAAGGGCAGCAGCGACGTGCCCGGGAAACCCGTCTCTTCCAAATACGACCCCAACTGGTGGCCCCCGGTCATCCGGGTACACGCCGCGCCGTTGGTGGCTGTGCTGGCCGCCGCCACGCTCAGCGTCGCGTTCCCGCCCGAGGGCTGCGAGCGGATCGAGAACGACACCGCCAGGTCCGGCACCGCGTTGTTGAATTCATCGGTCACCGTGACGCAGATGGGCACCGGCAGCACGCTGCCCGGGGCCCCCGTCTGGTTGTCCCCGCTACGCTTGATGGTCTTGGCCGGCACGTCGGGCTTGGCCGTGGCCAGCAGCGCCACCCGGTCGCCCGCCGGGCCGGTGGCAGTCACCTCGTAGATGCCCTGCAGGTCGCCCAGGGTCAGGCCAACCGACGCGCGACCGTTGGCGTCCGTGGTAGCGGTGGGCGGACTCAGGATGGCGCCGGACGCGCCCTGCGGCTGCCCGCTGACGGCGAAGGTGACCGTTTGGCTGGCCTGCGGGTTGCCGCTGGCGTCAGTCACCTGAATAACCAACGACGACGCCAGCTTCGCGTTCACGGCACCGACCTGATTGTTTCCGCCCGCGATGCGAACCCGGCTGGCCGCTTGCGGCGCCGTCGCCGTCCATGTTCCCGACGCGCTGCCGCCACAGCTTGTATCCGTAACCGAGAACGTTCCCGAGGCCTGCGTGGGAGAGGCCAGGTTGCCCGATAGGATGAGCGTGATGGTCTTGCGGACGAACTGCTCGGTCAGCGCGAACTGGTTGTTAACCAGCGGAACGAATGCCGCGTTGTTCGACAACGCCAGCCAGACACCGCACTGCGGCAGCCTGAATTCGATCGAGTAGGCCGTTATGGTGCTGTTGCGGATGGTGAAGCCCATCGGCCGAGGCTGAGCATCGGCCTGCGCGGTTCTGCCCGTCCAGGCGCCATCGTACGCTCCGGCGATAAAATCCCGAATTTGCGCTGTTGCGGTGAACTGCACCCCGGCGGGCGGCGCCAGGCCCGCGGCCGTCGCTACGGCCGCGTAAGCCCCGGGCTCGCTGCCGGCAAACAGCGTCACACGGCAGTCGCCGTCGGCGTCGGTGGCGCAAGCGGCCGGCAGAAGGGCAAAACCGGTGGCGCCGGCCGGCGCCTGCGTAACCGCCCAGCTCACATCCACACCCGCCACCCGGTTGCCTGCCGCGTCCGTGGCCCGCACCACCAGCGGCGCGCCCAGCGGCTGCAGCGTGGCGCCCGTTTGCGCGTCGCCGCTGACCATCGCCAGTTGCACCGCCTGCACTGCCCTGGCCTCGAAGGTCACCGTCGCCCCACCTAGACTGCTCGCCGAGGCCGTCACCGTGTAGCTGCCGAGCGCGCTACCCAGGGTGAGAGTCGCTGCCGCCAGGCCATTGGCGTCAGTGACCACGGATGGCGGAGTTACACTTGCCCCCGTCGCGCCGGCCGGGCTGGCCGACACCGCGAAGTTGACCGCCACCCCGCCGACCGGATTGCCGTCGCTGTCTTTCACGCTGGCCACCATCGGCCGTCCAAGGGGCTTGCCGGCCGTGCCGTACTGACCATTGCCTGAAGACTTGCTCAACGTCGCCGGCGGTCTCGTCAGCGCCTGGAACTGCAGGGGGCTGCCCACCAGCGGCTTGCCATTGGCATCGCCGGCCAGTGCCGTCACCGTATACACCCCCGGCGCGCTGCCCAGCGTCAGCCGCGCCCCGCATTGCCCATTGGTGTTCGTCCGGCAGGTCGTCGTCTCCAGCGCCGTCCCTGTCGCGCCTTGCGGCGTGGCCGAAATGTTGAACGAGACATCCACGCCGGCAATCGCCTGGCCCGTTCCGTCACTGGCCTGCACCACCAGCGGCTGCCCCAGCGTGGCCCCCGGCGCTCCGCTCTGCATGTCCCCGCCGGCACGGCTGATCATCGAGGGCACGCTCACCGATACCATGAATGTCACCGGGCTTAACCCGCTCCCCGGGAACCCCGTTTCTTCCAGGTACGACCCCAACTGGTGGCCCCCCGTCATCTTCGTGCAGGCCGTGCCGTCGCTGCCCGTCTTGGCCGCCGTCAGGCTCAGCGAGGCCCCCGTGGCCCCAGACGGTTGCGCGGTAATGGCAAACGACACTGCCAGATCCGGCACCGCGTTGTCGAGCGAGTCGGTAACCGTTACGCAGATGGGCACCGGCAGCACGCTGCCCGGCGTCGCGTTCTGCAGGTCCCCGCTCATCTTGATCACCTTGGCCGGGATGTCCGGCTTGGCAGCCGCCGTGAAGATCACCTGCGCGCCGCCGCTAAGGGCCGCGGTGACCAGGTACGTGCCCTGCTGCGTGCCGACAGTCAGTATCGTTTGTGCCTGACCGCTTGCGTCGGTCGTCGTGTTGGTCACGCTCAGCGCCGCGCTCTGCGCGTTGGTGGGCGCCGAGGCCAGCGCGAACTTCACCGATGCGCCCGCAACCGGGTTCCCGCCGGCGTTCACCACTTTGACCGCCAGCGGCTCGGTGAGCGGCTTGTTGACCTTCCCTTCTTGATTGTTCCCGCCCACGATCTGGATCTGGCTGCCCGCCGCCGGCGCCGCTGCCGTCCAGGTCCCGCCGGCGTCGCCGTTGCAGGTCGCGTCGCTGACCGTGAACGTCCCCGAGGCGGTGGTTGCTGAGGTGAAACTGCCTGCAACTTCCAGACGCTGCAGGTTCCCCGGCGAAAAGAAATCGACGAAGCTGAAGGTGGCGCCCGAAAGCGCGAAGCTGGCCACGTTGGTGGTCAGCGTGATTGTCTGCCCGCACTTGGGGATGACGAACTGGATCGAGTACGCCCGAACCGCGTTGTTGCGGACGATAAGCGCCAGCGGCTGCGGCGTCTGGCCCGTCTGCAGCGTGCTGCCCGTCCAGTAGGCGTCATAGGGGTTGGTCCCCGCCGCGCCGGTCGCCGTGGCGGTGAATGCCATGCCGCCCGACGGCGACAACCCGGCCGCCGTCGCCGTGACCGTATATGTGCCTGCCTTATCGCCAAGCTTGAGCGTGGTGGAAGCGATCCCGGCGGCATCGGTCGCCACCGACCCGCTGCTCAACAGCATTCCCGCCGCACCCGCCGGGGCTCCCGTAGTGCTGAAGTTCACAACCGTACCGGGAACGGCGTTGCCGTACGCGTCGGTGACTTTGACGGCCAGCGGCGCAGCCAACGTTGTTTGCACCGGCGCCGTCTGGTTGTTCCCGCTTACGAGTGAGAGCGCCGTCGCCGGCCCTGGCGTCGCGGTTGCGGTAAACGTGACCGACAGCCCCGCCGGCCCCGTCGCCGTTACCTGGTACGTCCCCACCTTGTCGCCCAGCGTCAGCGCGGTGGAGGCCAGCCCATTGGCGCCGGTGGTCGCTTGCGTCACGGTCAGGCTGCCGCCCGTCGCGCCGGCTGGTTGGCCGGTGATCGCAAACGTCACCTGCTGCCCCGCCAGCGGGTTGCCGTTGGGATCGCTTATCATCACGGTCAGCGGTCCCGTCAGCGCGGCACGCACGCCCGCGGTCTGGTTGTTGCCGGAAACGGCATTTAGCAGGAAGCGCAAGCCCGCGCTGGCGTTGCCGCCGAGTCCGATCACCTTGTACACCGTCTTCGACGAGGCGGCGATGATGTACAACGAACCCACCGAATCCACCGCCACGTCATACGGAGAACCGATGTTGGCGGCCGTGGCCGGCCCGCCCAGCCCGCCCGTCCCGCCC
>Ga0315282_10005282_pt1 | contig 22075 bp, 17 predicted proteins | sample YL17G07_20_MG_FD_203693 | JGI IMG/M metagenome (GOLD analysis project Ga0315282, IMG submission 203693) | Sediment microbial communities from Yellowstone Lake, YNP, Wyoming, USA - YL17G07_20 | ecosystem: Environmental > Aquatic > Freshwater > Lake > Sediment | place: USA: Wyoming | collected... | reverse complement strand
TACTTCACGATCAATTTCCACGGGTATTCCATGACGGCCATGGAGCGGTTCTTCGGATTGTTGTTCTCGAAAAACAGGGGCCTCGACCAATCCTCGATCCCCTTCCCGTACAGGGATGCCACGAGGCTCGATCCATGAAGCTCGGTCGTATAGGGGATCCGGGCCATGTCGAGCACGGTGGGAGAAAGATCGAGGAGGGAGACCGGGCCTTTCTCCACTCGAGGCCGGATGCCGGGCGCCCAGGCCAGGAGAGGCACGTGCATCACGGAATCGTAGAGGGAGCTGCCGTGAGTGAAGTACCCATGCTCTCCGAATTCCTCTCCGTGATCGGCAAAGGCGAAAACCGCGGTCCTGGACGCCAGATCGGAGTCGAGCACGTACTTCACGATTTTGGAGGTCTGGTAGTCGGTCTCGGCGACCGCGCTCAGATACGTCTCGAATTTTCCCTGTCCGAACGGGAATCGCGGGCTCGCCAGGTAGTCGGAGTGGGCTCCACGGAGGTGCACCACCAGGAAGAACGGCAACGGGGACTGCCCGAAGCGCTTCAGGGCCTTCAGCCCCTCCTGGACCCCCATTTCCGTGGCCTTTTTCTCATACTTTTGGAACGCCTTGAGCGGCCACGGGGTCATGAACTTGTCGAACCCCTCCTTGAGGCCGGTGCTGTGCTGCTTCACGAAGGACAGCGTGATCATTTCGGTGGCGTATTTTTTCCTCTTCAGGATCTTGGCGAGCGTCTCCACCTGGGCCGGAAGACGCTGGTTCGTCCCTTTCCGGGTCACCCCCATGACGGAAGGATACATGCCGCCGATCAGGGATTCGATGACCAGCGCCGTGGTGGGAGCCATGGTTCGGGCCTGGGTGAAGAGCACGCCGCTCCGGGACAGCGGCCTCAGGCCCTCGGACGTCTTCAGGGACGGGTTGTCGAAACCCGTGTATCGCCAGCCCATGGCGTCCATGATGATGAACAGGAAGGACAGGTTCTCCGGAACGGCCGGCGGCGGAGGGACATAGCGGGCCCTCGAGAACTCGTACGGCACGGCGTCTATGCCCGTGCAGTTCTCGTCGATTCCGTTGCCGGCAATATCGATCCGGCCGGGGTTTACCTTCGGGTTGCGATCGTCACAGTCTCCGCCGAGGAGATAGGGAGAATAACCGTCGTGGTCTTCATCGAAAGAGCCCCGGATCATCTCCACCACGATCCGGGTGTAGGGACCCGTGGACATGAGATGGCCCGAGGCATAGGGGGTCCTCACGAACATCCACCATCCCCCATAGAAGATCAGCAGCACGGCCGATGGAAGAAGCGCGATCCGGAACGATGAGAGCCTTTTCCTGAGCCGGGCGCCGACCGGGCTGGCCGCTCCGATCCCGCCGATGACCGCGCACCCGGCGGGCCAGGCCCAGAAATGGGTCACGTAGGTTCCACCGACCAGGGTGGCCAGGAGCACGAGCCCTATCCATCCCCACCACACGGGATGGAATCGTCGTATCCCGGGCCAGCGAGCGTCCATGCGGGACAGAAGTTTCTCGACAGGGATGGCCGCGCTTCCTGTCACGAGCAACGCGGCCCCCGCCGCCGCCACCGCGATCAGGAAGAGGGCCAGGGCCACGAACGGAGGGGTCATCCTGTCGACCAGGAGGGTTCCCATGATCACGGTGGCCACGAGCCCGAGGCCTAGCGCCGAGACGATCGCGAGAGACCAGGCGGCGCCCCAGGTCCATCGCTCCCGAAGGCGTTCGAGACCCCGCTCCGCCCATCGCCAGCCCGGAAGGAACCCGATCGGGACAGCGGCCAGAGCAGCGGCCAGAGCCGCAATCCCTACGAAGCCTGCGGCCGAGACGATGACCGACAGGCGATCCACGATGGAGAACTCGGGAGGGATGCTCCAGAAGGCGGTCTGGAGCCCCTGGCCCAGGCCGCAGCCGAGCCCTGTCCACAGGAGGACCCAGGCCGGCCAGGGGACGAGGACCTGCGTCTTGACGCGTGTGTCGGAACGAGACATGCCCTTGCTTTCCTATCCTTGTTCGGTCCGGGCACTATCCCGAATAATCACGACGAGGTCAACTACGCTGGTACAGGGAGAGGGTTCCCACGTAGAGGTACCCGAACAGGAAGAGGACCAGGAAGGGCAGGGAGATGTAGTGCCCGCCGACGATCGCCACATAGATGGTGACGACGAAATAGAGCGCGAACAGGAGCTCGATGAACGGGGTGAGGTTCCGCGAGGCCTTGTAGGTCTTCCTCCACCACGACTCCCCCTTGGTCTCGATGCCGTGCTTGGCCGTCCGGACGAACTCGGTCTCGTGTCCGAGAAGCCCCTCGATGACCGCCTTGGCGTTGTTGATGGAAAGGCCGATGCCCATGGACATGAGGATCGGCACGCGGAGCACCGCCTCACCCGTATGTTTGTAGAGGGACCTGTGCGCCGTGATGTAGAAGGCGGCGATGGACAGGGTGGTCCCTACGAACAGGGGGAGATCGATGAGCACCACCTCCCGCCATCCGTGCTGGGTGCGGAGCGCCAGGTTCGGCAGGAGGAGCAGCGCGAGGAGGATCATGAGCAGGTAGGCGAAGTTGTTCGTCAGATGGAAGAACGCCTCCAGCTTCACCTTGAAGGGCACATGGCTCCGGAGGATGATCGGCAGCATCTTGCAGGCCACCTGGATCGACCCTTTGGCCCAGCGGTGCTGCTGCGACTTGAAGCTGTTCATCTCCACCGGGATCTCGGCCGGGGCCACCACGTCGTGCAGGTAGATGAACGACCAGCCCTTCAGCTGGGCCCGGTAGGAGAGGTCCATGTCCTCGGTGAGGGTATCGTGCTCCCACCCGCCCGCATCCACGATGGCGGAGCGGCGCCAGATTCCGGCCGTGCCGTTGAAGTTGAAGAACCGATTGGATCGGCAGCGGGCGGCGTGCTCGATCACGAAATGGCCGTCGAGCATGAGGGACTGGATCCGGGTGAGCAGCGAATAGTCCCGGTTGATGTGGCCCCATCGGGTCTGGACCATGCCCACCCGCTCGTTCGTGAAGTACTGGATGGTCTCGATGAGGATGTCGGGCGGCGGCACGAAGTCGGCGTCGAACACCGCGACGAACTCCCCTTTGGCGGTCTTGAGGCCGTTCTCGAGAGCGCCGGCCTTGTACCCGGTCCGGTCATTCCGGTGGATGTGCTGGACGTCGATCCCCTGGCTCCGGAGCTCCGTCACCTTGGAAGCCACGAGCTTCTCCCGCGGGTAATTGATATGCGCCATGCTCTCTACGATCCGGGCGGCCACATAGCGCTCGTTGTACATGGGAAGCTGGATGGTGACCTTGGGAAGCTCATCGAACTGCCCCTGGGGATGGGGGTGATTCTTGCGGGTCTTGTAGAACAGGTACACGAGCTGACTGCGATGAAACCCGTAGATGGCCAGCACCCCGAGCACGGTGAGGTAGGCGATGATGAAAAGGTTCTCCATTGGCTTTGAGCCCTTTCTTGTTCCTGTCCGACCGGAGGGATCTGTCCTGCAACCCTCCCCCTGAACAGGGGTTCCCCTTTTCAGAACCGGACAAAATAAACCACAAGATTTCGGGGAATGTGTCACTAAATTGTAATTTTGTGTAATCGGGCCTTGAAACCGTCCCGGGATTGGCCGGGATTGATTATTGCCCGATCCTTGATAATATGGATGAGCGTTCAAAGGATGAGCACGAACAACCATCATGGATGACGAACCGTTAGGGAAGGAACCATGCCAGCATTGAATACACAAAGAGCGATATGGACCGCCCTGGCTCTTCTGGTCTGGGGCCTCGGGATTCCGGGATGCGCGGTCAGCAAGGCCGAGGCGACGACCGATGCCTCGACGAAGGACGGAACCGCCGGCGCGGACGGTGATCTGGATCTCGACACGGATGCAGACGCCGACATGGATGCGGACATCGATACGGATATCGACGTCGACAGCGACACGGACACGGATGTCGATACCGACGCCGACGCGGACGGTGACGTGGATATGGCCTCCCGGGGCGTTGGAGCCAGTTGCACCCCCGAGACGGCCCAGATCGATTGCCCGCTTCTGGACTCGACCAAGGTTTCCTGCATGACTTCGCTCGTGAGACCCCTGTGGACCCTGACTCTCGATTTCCCGGGAGGCTACTGCACTTCCACCTGTACGCTGCTGGACAGCTCCGAATGCGGCAAGGATTCGTATTGCATCATCTGGTCCTATCTTTACAAGTGCTTCAAGAGCTGCAAGCAGAACAGCGACTGCCGCGAAAGCGAAGGGTATGTGTGCGATTCCCTCTACAATGCGAGCGGCACGTCATTCCTCGATACCCGGAAGGTCTGCATCAAGTACAGCCCCTTGATAGACGGCGGGGTGGACGGCGACGTGGATGGTGATGCGGACACGGACACCGACACGGACACCGACACGGACACCGATACGGACACGGATGCCGATGTCGATGCGACCGCAGACGCAGCTGCCGATGCAGCCGCGGACAGCGCCATGTAACGGGCGGGAATTCGTATCTACATGACCGTTCAGTCATCCACAAGATTGTCGGGACGTGGCCCCGGAACCCGGACCGGCATGGTTCTCCTTGTTTCCGCCGCCCTCTTCCTCCTTTCAGGGACGGCATGGGCCGAGAAGGGCAAGTCCTTCAAGTTCCAGGGACCGGCCGACCTGGACGTGGCCTATGAGCTAGGCATCCGGCCGGGCCTCACCGAGCACGCCTCGCCGTCCATGCCGCTTCCGGACACGGTGCTCTCGCACGGGTTCCGGGTGAAGTACACATACCGGATCCTGCCCTGGCTCCTTCTCGGAGGGGCCATCGGCTATGCCGAGTACTCGGTGGATGAGAACCTCTACCTGACCGAGGACGGCAAGGCCAGCGGGGTGGAGCATCGCATGCTCTTCTTCCCCATCGAGGCCACGCTGGGCTTCGACCTCCTTCCGAGCAACGAGAGGCTGGCCTTGCTCGCCACGGTCGATATCGGATACCTCGCCATCGACTACCAGGCCTACTGGAAAGACGCGGTCATGCAGGACTCGGCCTCGACCATGGTGCTCGGCGGCGGGATCGAGTTCAAGGCATGGCTCTGGAAGAGCCTGTCCTCGTCCCTGGGCATCCGATACGATTTCGTCGCCATCGACACGACGTTCTCGGGCGCCTCGGGCTGGCGGTACAAGGACCCGGGCGACCCGAGCGCCCTGGTCCTCTTCTTCGGATTGGGGTGGTCGCTGTGAAACGAAACCTCGTCATCGGGATCCTCACGGCCTTCCTGCTCCTGCTCGCCGACTCGTGCACGAGCCAAGGAGGCTCGCTCCTCTACCTCAACCCCCGGCTAGAATCCTGCCTCGAGCTGGAGAACGGGACCCGGGTGAGCTATCACGGCTGGCCCTTGAGCGAGCAGTTCACCTTCGAGGCCATATCCGAGTTCAAGGTGGACGGAGCCATGCGATCCGGCGTTCTCAAGCTGGAGATACCCTCGCGGGAGGAGGACCTGGCGAAAAAGGTCTTTCCGGTCTGCGCCGCCAAGGACGACCCCGCGTGCAAGGACCAGAAGACCGCATTCGTCCTTGCGACCTACCGCGAGTTCCTCGTGGACACCGGCGGGAAGCCGGTTCCGGTCTTTGCGAGCAGCTCCGCGGAAGGCACCCTGGAAATCTCAGGGGTCAACAATGAGATGAGCCTCACGCAGGTCGCGGCCGGGTTCGACATCGTGTTCAAGGCCGGAAGCGCGACCAGGCGCTTCATCAACGGCGGCTTGGGGATCCAGACCTCCCCTCCATCCGATTCGGGCGACTGCCCCGAAAAATAAGGTCCTACATCACATAACCCAGGGCCTTGAGCTGGTCTTGTATCTCGGGGCTGATGTGATCCGTCTTCACCGTGGTGGGATCGAAGGGGGAGAAGGGGAGCCATGGCCCGAGCTTCGTGCGTAGGAACTCGATGTCCGCAGGCCTCTCGGGCGAGAGGTCCCGAGTCTCGCCGGGGTCCTCTGACCGGTCGTAGAGCGATGCCGCGCCCCGGGAGTCGGCGATGAGCTTGAGCGGCCCCTTCATCACGGCCTCGAGCCGCCGGTCCATGGTGGAAAGGATCTTGGGATCGATGCGGTGCGAGAGCCGGTAGATGAGGAGCGGCCGGTGGTACTCGGCGATCCGGATCCGGTCCGGGTCCCGGGTCTCGGGAATGAGCTCCTTCATCGGGATGTGCTTCTTGCATTTCGACGAAGCCTTGGCCACCCGGAGCATCATGGCGTTCAGGTCCGTGAGCGAGACCGGGGTCCGGACATGGGTTCCATTCGCGAAGCATCCGTCGAACTGCATGGCCAGGGGCACGCGGACGAGCTCGTCGTAGAGTGCGAACTGGTGGTTCACGAGCCCGTGCTCGTCGAACGACTCGCCGTGATCCGACGTGATGATGATGAGGGCCTTGGGTGCGATTCGCTCCAGGGTCTTGAGGAGCTTCGCCAGGATGTAGTCCTGGTAGGCCACCTCGCCCTGGTACACGAGCCTCTGGAGCTTGATCTCGTCCGCCGGGATCTTCTTCACGCCGAAGTCGTGATCCATCTGCCGGTTGAGCGAGGAGTCCTCGCCCTTGATCTTGACCCCCCGCTCGCCGGCCACGGCCCGGCGGTAATCCTCCGGCGGGAAGAACGGCGGGTGGGTCTCCATCAGGTTGATGAACAGGAAGAGGGGCTTCGAGGTGTCGCGGCGCCGGACGTTCCACCCGACGAGCCGCTTGAGCAGAGCCTCTCCTCCCTTCTTCATGGTCGTGTCCTTACCGACCGGCCAGACCACCCAGATATAGTCCCGGAACCCCTGGTCCATGCCGGTGTAGGGGTTGAGCCAGGGGTTCGTGTAGAGCGCGACTGTCTGGTATCCCAGGGCCGACAGCTGCTCGGCGATCGTGACCTGTTTCGAGTCGAGCTTGAAGTTCTCGTCGTGGCAGCCGTTCTTCGAGGGCAGGAGGCCGGTGAACATGGAGGCGTGGGAGGGCAGGGTCCACGGCGCGGTGGAGATCGCGTCCTCGAACAGGAGCCCTTTCTTGGCGAATTCGTCGAACGTGGGAGACACCTTGGCCGGGTAGCCGTAGGCCGACAGGGCGTCGCGCCGCAGGGTATCGAGCACGATGAGCACGATGTGGGGCTTGTCGAGCACCTTCCCGTCCGGCCCTTTGCAGCCGATCGCGAAAGCCATCACCCCCACGAAAATCGCCGCAGTCCCCCATGCCGCAAGACGTCTCATCATTCGTCACTCTAATGCATGTCGAGCCGCCTCGTCCAGCCGCCGAATAGCATGGCCCAGTTGTACGGAAAAGAAAGAATGAGCTAAGCTTCAAGGCCGAATCATGCCGAATGCCGACCACGATAAGCGATTGTCCATCCTGAACCGCTCGAGACTTGCACTGCTTCTCGCGCCTTTCATCCTGCTCGGATTCGGGGCATCCATGGGAGAGGCCGGGGAGGGGGACGACGCCGGGGTCCGGGTGCACCTCATCCTGGAAGGGGACGAGAGCGGCGTGCGGGTCAGGGAGATCGTGAGCTTCACGGCCCCGGGCGAGGCGGCGCCGGACGCGGCCGCAGGCGACATCGAGCGGCTCGTGCCCCTGCCGCACGGGTCGCGCGAGGCCAGCGTGGAGAGCGGCGGCGTTCTCGAGGGCGGCAAGGTGCGCGTGAGATCCTCGGACCTCCAGGGGGACGGCGCGCTGGAGCTCTCGTTCCTCCTCCCGTGGACCGGCAAGGGCATCGCCGCGTTCTCCCAGACCCTCCCCTGGCCCGTGGACTCGGCCACGCTCGTGTGGGACGAAGGAGCGGCGCTCGAGGTATCGGGCCCGGGATGGGGCGAACCGAAGATCATGCAGTCGCCCCAGGCTGCGAGGCTCCTTTTCTCCACGCAAAAACCGGTGCCCGAAAGCGCCATCGTCTTTTCCGTGACGCGGTCCGCAAGCGAATCGACCGACGAATCGACACCGCGATGGAAATGGATGATACTCGCCGCCGCGGCCGTCCTGGCGCTGTTCGCGGCCTGGTACCCAAGAGGGCCGGCGGTGAAGCCATCATGATCGAGAAGCTGAACGTCTCGAACCTGGACTACGGCTATGACGACCGGCTGGTCCTGTCCGGCGTGAGCTTCACGCTCGATCGCGCCGAGGCGCTCCTCGTCACAGGCCCGAACGGCGCCGGCAAGACCACCCTGCTCCGATGCCTCGCCAGGCTTCTCCGTCCGAAGTCGGGCATGATCGCATTCGAGCCGGCTCTCCCGGAGCAGGACCTGAAGCGCTTTGTGGGTCTTCTCGATCACGAGCCGCTCGTGTCCGAGGACCTCACGATCGAGGAGAATCTGCTGGTTTTCGCAAGGCTCTACCATCTCCCGGAGCCGGCGGGCAAGGTCCGGGAGGTCATGGGTCGGGCAGGCCTTGCCGCGATCGGGCCGCGGATCACGCGGGAGTGCTCGTCCGGCCAGATCCGGCGCCTTGCCGTGGCGAGGACCGTGATCCACGCTCCGGACGTGCTCCTCCTCGACGAGCCGGCCGTCGGGCTCGACGAAGAGGGCCGATCATGGCTCGAGCGGATCCTTCGCGAGCACCGGGAAGGAGGCGGGCTCGCCGTCATCGCCTCGCACGAGCCGGCAGCCTTCGAGAAGATCGTCACACACTGCGGCGTTCTGGACCAGGGGAGGTTCACGGCCCGTCGTAGCGACGGACCCTGAAGACCGGCTCGCCGTTCATGCGCACGATGAACCCGAAGTTGAACGCGATGATGCCGTCCTTCGGGTCCACGAGCGCAGCCGGAGGGTTCGGGAAGGGCTCGGCCTTGGCGATGGCCTCGGTCGCCTCGTCATCGAGGAACGGCACGCCCGAAGGGGAGATCACATACTGCTTGAGGAGCTTTCCGTTGGGGTCCAGGACCACACGCACCACGGTCTCGCGATCCTTGTACCCGTAGATGTTGCCGTAGGGATCATGGCCACGGAACGCGAGATCGGGCCGCCAGTACTGCTCCACCTGCCACTTCACCCGATTGAAGAACGTGGCATGGCGCCACTCGACCGTGTTGAGGAACGTCCGTCCCCCCTCGGGCACGTCCTCGACATGGTCGAGTCCGGCGCCGGCCACGGCCGCGTTCAGGGCCGCGAGGCTCGGCTTCAGGTTGATCTCGAGCTTCGCGTTCGGAGCCCCCTCCTTGACACGGAAGCTCCCCTCCGTCGAGGACTCGACCTTGGCGTTCTGCGTCTCCCCCAACTCGGCTTTGGACGGCATGCCCCCCAGGTTGAGCGCGAACCCGGTCCCGCCCGGCCCGGACAGCGAGGGAGCGGTCAGGGTGAGATCGTGAAGCCGGATCCGGCTCTGCGACTCGGCCAGGACACGGTTGTTCCGCTCCGAGAGGAGCTTCTTCTTCTCGGGCCGGCGGTGGTCGCCCGAATCCGGCGCCCGGACCACCTGTCCTTCCGGTACCTCCTCCTTGGGCCGGTACCGGGTATCGTCGATCTTCTTCTCGGGCGGGGGGCTCAAGGTCCAGGGCTCGAAATCGACGACCCGCCCATAATCCGAGGGGGACGGCAGGAGCTCGTACGAGAGGAGGAGAAGAAGGGCGTGGATCGCGGCTGCTACGAGCATCCAGAAAGGATAGGACGGCGTTCTTCGCGTTCTCATGTCTCCAATCAGGAGATCATACTACAACCCCGTCGGGTGAAACAGAGGCTTGTATCCTCAGCCGGCGCTCGGAAGGGTAGTGCTGTGCTCCGGGGATGCGGCGCCCGAGGCTTCCTTGTCCCGCACCATCTTCGCCACCGCGATCTGCATGGGCGTGGCCACGCCCAGCTTGGCGCCCCGCCGGATGATCGCCTCGTTGAAGATGTGGATCTCGGTCTTGCGGCCCATGGCGAGATCGATGCTCATGCTCGACCGGTGCGACTCGGACTTCCGGAGGATCAGGATCGCGTTCTTCTCGAAGTCGTTGCCGATCTCGATGCCGGCCGCCCGCGCCACGGCCGCGCCCTCGGCCACCAGGGCCTCCACGAGCCCCCTCGACTCCGGGTCGTCCAGGGCCTGGCCGATCGTGACCCCGAAGATCCCGGTCACGGGCGAGATCGCGGAGGTGAGGATGGTCTTGCGCCACAGGTAGGGCGCGAGGTCCTCGACCGCGAGCGTGTCGAGCCCGGCCTGCGTGAGGACCTCTGCAAGGGCCGAGGCTTGCTCCTCATGCAGCCGGTTGTGGCCCGAGATGTAGTTCGGCCGGTTGAAGAAGGTCATCCGGTACCGGCCCGGTCCCTCCCGCTCCCCCCCCCAGTTCACCACGAGCTCGAGGAGCGGGTTCTGGGGCAGGGTGCGCGTGATCGGGAGCTCCGCGTCCAGCCCGTTCTGGAGGTTCACGATCGGCACAGAAGGCTCGATCCGTCCGGCAAGGCTCCGGGTTACGGCCGCGGTGGAGGTGGCCTTCACCGCGATGAACACCGCCTTGCACTCGACCCGCTCGATTTTCTGGAGATCGGTCCAGAGCTCGGTGGGGGACACGTGGAGCTTCGCGACTCCATCAATCACGAGACCTCGCGTCTTGATGCCGGCCAGGACGAGCTCGTCCAGGTCGTACAGGGCGACGCGATGGCCCATGTTCTTGAGATGGGCTGCGAGGATGGCCCCTACCGGACCCCCTCCCACGATGAGGTAGCAACTGAGCTTTGGATCATGATGCTCCATCCGAATCTCCTATAGTCCTATACCGTAACATATGTTCAGATATTCATCGCGCAAGAGCGACCTCTGGAAAACCTAACAAATCCAAGGTATTGGCCGCTGTTAGGCCAAGGATTCCAAATCAGCGGTTCGCCTCGTCGAGCCGCCTCATGCCCTCGAGCAGGAGCATCTCCGGGTTCTCGGTGATGACCTTCTCGGTTACCTCGAAATTGGGGTTGAGCACGAAGCTGCCGTCCTTGAACTTCAGCATGGCGAAGAAGGCGTCCTCGCCCTTGAGCTTGTCGAAGAGCGCGTTGGCCACATGGCCGCTCGAGAAATGGAGCTCTCCCTTCTGGCTCCCGAAGTTGAGCTTGAGCTGTCCGCTCTTGCGGCCGTGGAACAGGATCTGGACCAGGTCCGGCAGGGACATCTCCTTGAGCGATCCGGAAACGCCCACATTGGGGGCCTGGACCGTCTTCTGATCCAGGGTCTTCTGGATCTTGGCCACCAGAACGTCGGTGGTCGAGGGTTTCATCACATAGTCGGCCGCGCCCAGCTCGAAACCGCGCTGCACGTCTTCCGAGGCGGCCCGCGACGTGAAGAAGATGACCGGGATCTCGGCGAACCGCGGCTCGTCGTGCATCCTCTGGATGAGCTCGAACCCGTCCATGGGCTCGAGGTCCACCTCGCTCAGCATCACCTGGATCGGACGCTTCTCGTCGTAGAGCATCTGGATCGCCTGGTCCGAGTTGCGCGCCACGTACACCCGGAGGCCGTGCGAGACCAGCTGCAGCTCCATGACCGTGGTGAGCTCCGGGTCGTTGTCCACGATGAGGATCCCCTGGGCCTCGCTTGTCAGCTTCTCCTTGATGTTCTCGCCGGCCATCATCATGGCGAAGATGTCGAGGATATTGCCGTCGAACACCTTGTCCTTGTGCCGTCGGAGGACCTCGATCGCCTCCTTGTTGCTCAAGGTCCGGCGGTAGGGGTTGCGGGGGTCGACCGTGAGGTCGGCGTAGGTGTCGGCGATCCCCAGGATCCGGGCTCCGAGCGGGATGTCCTTGGCTTTCAGGCCGTCGGGCAGCCCCTTGCCGTCGAACCGCTCGTACATGTGGCGGATCGTCTTGAGCGTGTCCTCCGGGAACTTGACCGACTCGAAGAGCCGGATCGGGATCTCGAAGCGCTTGAGGGCCGTGTTCTTGTGCCCCTCCCACTCCGCCACGTTGAGGGGGGTCAGGTGGTAGGGGCTCCCTTTGCCGAGGTCGTGGATCAGAGAGGCGATCACGTAGTTCGCGGTCTCCGCGTCGCTCAGGCCCAGGCGCTTGCACATCCGTCGGACGAACCGGCTCGTGAGGGCCGAATGACCCGCCAGATCGGGCCGCGAGTTCTCGAGAAGGCTCACCAGGATCGAGATGATCTCGACCATCCCATCGTTGACCGAGGACTTGCCGTCCGATCGCTTGACGGGCGGCGGGCTCGGCTTGGCGCTCGCCTGCCTCGCCATCTCCTCCTCGGTCAGGACTCGGTCCCGCCGGGGCCGGTCGCTGACGAGCGACGCGGCCATGGAGGCCTCGTCGAGGAGGTTCCGCTCGTAGGTGTCCATCATGCTGTGGTAAAGCTGGTAGTCCTCCTGATCGAGCATGCCGAAGGCGTGGATATCCCCTTTATAGTGCCGTGCGATCGCGGCCTTGATGGACGCGGGGCGCGCCACGTAGGCCTTGACGTTCTTGGCGCCGGAGACCACCTGGATCTCGCGCGTAGCCATCATATCCGACGGATTCGCCATGATCACGGAGATGGTGTCCGATCCCTCTTCGTACAGGATGGGAACCACCTCGTACTTCTCCGCCAGCCGGAGGGGCACCTTTTCGATGAGGTCCGAGCTCAGCTGCGCCACCTTGAGCTTGTCCGTGGAAACGTACTTGGTCTGGTAGATCGAGGCCAGGAACTTGAGGAGCTTGTCCTCGTCCAGCGCGCCCTGCTCGATCAGGATCTCCTCGATCCGTCCGCCGTACTGCTGGAAGGCGGCCAGGGCACGCTGGTATTGATCCCGGGATATCGCCCCGGTCTGGATCATCTTCTCCGCAAGCTGGAAACTTTGATCGGCCATGTCCCTTCCGAGCTCGAGTCATCCCCTCCTTGCGGGGGGATGCAAAGTGTAGCATCATCCCCTGAAAAGCGGAATGGGGGAGATGATATTCTCAGAATCCCATTTCCAAGGCAAAGGAAATTGGAGGACAAGATGCCCACAGCCCGTGAGTTGAAGATTCTGGCCGAACAGGGTCTCGAGGCCGGGCAGGCCCGAGAGGCCCTGCTTTTCCTGCGGCGGGTTCTCGCCGCTCGACCCGAGGACGTCGATTCCTGGTTCCTGGTGGCCCGGGCCGTCGAGAGCCTGGCCGCAGCCGAGCAAGCGGCTCTCCTTTTCTCGGCCGTGGCCTTGGCCTGGTCCAGACTCGGCAACCCGGTCGGCGCCCTCGCCGCTGCCAAGTGTGCCGTGCGCTGCGGCGCGGACGGCGCCCCTCTCTTCGACGAGATCACCGCCTTGTATTCCTCGGAGTCGAATATCCTCGGCAAGGGGGCAAGGCCCTCTCCGCCGGATCTCTCGGTGAACGCGCCCGAGGAGCGGACCGCCCTTCCCATCGCCGACCTCGTGGCGATCACGGTCCGAGCCGGGGTCGAGATACTCGCCAAGGCCCCGATGGCGGGTCGGGTTCCGGCCGCGCCTTTCCTGAGCGGACTCAACTTCCGATGGTTCCGGATCCTGGCGGAGACAGCCGTGGCGAGGTCCTATCGTTCGGGCGAGATGATCGTGCAGGAGGGGGGAACCGATCGCTCCATCCATCTGCTCGCCCGCGGCGAGGTGGGGGTGGCCAAAGGGGTGGGCGGAGACGATCCTATCGTGCTCGCCATTCTCGGACCCGGTGCGATCTTCGGCGAAATGGCCCTGGTGACCGATCAGCCCAGGACCGCGTCGGTGGTGGCGCGCACGGCTACGGATCTTCTCGAGATCCGGAAAGAGGAGATCGAGAGACTGATTCTGCAGTCCCCTGAGGCCGCAGGGACCCTGCTCCGGTTCACCCAGGACAGGCTCATCCAGAACATCCTCAATACCAACCCGCTCTTCACCCCGTTCCCGGCCGAGGAGCGGCGCAAGCTCCTCGGCCATTTCGAGGGGCACGACCTGCCGCCCGCCACGATCATCATCCAGGAGGGGGAGGAAGGACGGGGGCTCTACATCATCCTTTCCGGAGAGGTGGCGATCTCCATCCACGGCGATTCCGGCCAGCCACGGGAACTTGCGCGTCTCAGGGCCGGCGACACGTTCGGCGAGATCAGCCTGGTGGCCAAGTGCAATACCACAGCCACGGCCGCCACCACGGGCCAGGCCACCATCCTATTCCTGCCGCGGGAATACTTCTGGAGGCTCCTCGACGCAGTGCCTGAGATCAAGGCCCGATTCGAGGATCTCGCGGAAAAACGGCTCCAGGACACCCAGCTCATGAAACTCCAGGATCATGTGGTGGACGAAGATTTCTTCGCGGATGTCGAAGAGGTCACCGAGGAATCCGAGGAGCCCGCCGAACCCATTGTAATCTTTTGATTCCATCCATTCTGGAAACGATTCCTCTATGAAAAGAATGCGCCCTGCTGACCCGTATCATGACAAAAATGTCGCAGTCCGTATCTCAGCCCCCATCTCTCCATTGATATCCGAGGCGCGTAACCCTCTGGATTGGGGGAATATTATAGGGCCCGTGGACCTGTTGGCATGTCTGTTGCTTTATAATTGATCCGGAGGCACCTGGAACCAGGAGAGTTTTTGAATAGGGGGATATTTTTGAAAGCCCTTCGCTGGTTGATCGAAAAGTTGGTGCGCTCCTCCTTGTGAACAGCAGCCACGGTGGCTGCTGATACTATAGAGCCTGGATGGCGTCTTTGCCCGTTCGCCATCCAGGCTTTTTTTTACCTCAATCCCCTCCACGGACGCAGCGGACCTGCCCCGTGCCGCTCTTCACCTCGCCGTACGAGCGGCCGTAATCGAAGCCCACGGCCCAGGCGAAACCGCCCATCCCGTCGCCGGGATACGTGGTCGACGCCCAGAACCAGCTCATGGACGCATTCATGGTGAAGGCGGTCTTGTCGATGCAGGGGTTGTAGCTCGCCGGATCCACGATGCTCTCGAGCTCGATGATATTGGGCAGCCTCCAGTCCGTGTAGGTCCCCCAGTCGAGCCCCTCGCACTCGGCGAGCGCGTCGCCCCAGGTCACAGGGACAGGGTCTCCGAACTCGCAGATGGTTCCGGTCTGGCCGTTTGCGCACCCCTGCCACACCAAGCCGGTCACGAGATCCTGCACCACCGGCTGGTTGGCCGCAGGCGAGCTCACCGTGAACCGCGCGGCCTGGGGCGCGGGGACCCCGCGCACGCAGCGCACGTAGTAGGTGCCGTTCTTGCCGTACTCCCGGAGCGTGCCGTAGCTGAACGACACGGCCCATGCATAGTCGGCCGACGCCGCGGTCGTGGACAGGGTCCAGAAATAATCGGCCGGCGTGGCCGGGAACGCCGTAACGTCGATCGACGGTTCGTAGATCTGCCTATCGACCAGGGACGCCAGCTCGTACGGATCGGGCAGCCTCCAGTCCGTGAAGCCCGCCCAATCGAGCGCCTCGCACCACCCGGGCGCCTCGGTCCACAGGATCGTGTCCGGAGTTCCCGTATCGCAGGCGAGCCCCGTGAGGCCGGCCGCGCACCCCTGCCATACCAGGCCGGTCACGAGGTCTTCCACCACCGGCTCGTGCTTGACCGGCTCGGCACGGCTGTAACGCAAGCTCGAATCATGGGATGTATCCCAGCCGTACTGCGCGTCCTGGCCGTAGAAGGTATCGACCTGGGTCGGGCACGGGTCGAGCAGCGACGTGACGTCGTAGCACGAGCGCTGGTTCGTGTCCGCGAGCGGGAAGTGCGGCCCGGGCACGTTGCAGCCCAGGGCGTCGCATCCCGGGGAGACGCATATCTCGTCGACGCAGATGTCGTAGTCGCGGTCCGGGATGGTGGTCACCTGGCACGGCGTGAAGTCGGGCTGGCCCGTGCAATCCGAGTCCCCATCCGCATCTGTGTCCGAGTCCGCATCCGTGTCCGTATCGGCGTCGCCATCGGTGTCCGTATCCGTATCGCTGTCGCTGTCCGAATCGGTGTCGCCATCCCCATCCGTGTCCGTGTCGCTGTCGCCGTCCGTGTCGCCGTCCGTGTCCCCGTCGCCGCCGTCTCCGGACGAACCGTCCTCGGTCGAGCCGGGCTGGTTCGGGATCACAGGCCCGAAGTCATCGAACAGGCCGCACCCGACCGCAAAGGCCGCGATCGCAAGCCAGGCCGTCACCCATAGTCCCGTTCTCATCGATCCTACCATGTCACCACCAGCGATCCGGGCAGGCCCGCCCGGTCTCCCGGGCCGAAGCGGAGCCCGGCCTTCTCCTTTCCGGAGCCGTCGAGCAGGCTCCAGTCCGTGAAGATCGCGAGCAGACCGGTCGCCACGGCGGCGGCTCCGGTCAAGGCCAGGAAAGCGATGCCCGCCTTCTGGAGCATCTCGCCCTGGTCCTTGAGACCCTGGTTGCTCCGGTCCTTGTCGAACTGGTCCTTCTTGTCCTGGGCCACGAAGTTAAGGGCCAGGGTGGTGCCGCCGAAGGCTGCGGTTGCACCGATCCCGATCCAGACATACAGAGGGTCGAGCCCCTGATCCTTCCGCGGCCTGCTCTCCATTGCAGGTTTCGGCTCTTCGGCCGCAGGCTCGGGCCGATTCGCGTCGACCACGGCGGTCATGTCGCCGTGCACGATGACGGTGGTGCGCAGGATCTCCTTGCCCTGATCCGTCACCACCACCTCCTGCTCCTTGCCCAGGGTCACGAGCAGGGGGGCGCTGAACGGCGCCTTCCCGCGCGCCACGCCGTCGATGATCACCTCGGCGCCGTCCGGAGCGCGCACCTCCACGCGGCCCACCATCATGCGCAGCCGCTCGAGCTCCTTGAGCACGTAGTCCTTGCGATCGGTCGGGATCTCGTCCCTGCCTTCCGCGAGATAACGCTCGAACGCCTCGATGGCGAGGCCGTAACGGCCGGCCGCGGCCTCGCTCTGTCCGATGTTGTAATGGATCTTCCACGAGGGCTTGATCCGGTCCGCCTCGCGGAACGCGTCGGACGCCTCGGTGTACCGGCCCTCCCCGAAGAGCGCTATCCCCTGCTGGTACTTGTCCCGGGCCGCCTTGTCCGTGCCGTCGCTGGCCTGGGCCCCTTGGGACAGGCACAGGAATACACCGAAAGCGGCGATAGAAAACCCGGCTTTCATGAGCCTTCTCACATCTTCAACTATCGGCTTCAAGGGGATCGGCGTCAAGAGACAAGGCTCAGGGTCAGTCGATCAGGATCAGGCCGTAGTAGTTCCCCTGGCAGGACCGGGTCCTCACGACGTCGATCGGATAGCCGTTGGCGCGCGCCGTGGCAAAGACATCGATGCCGCAGGCCTCCATGGAGGGACGAGCCTTGTCCGGCTTCTTGCACGCCTCCAGGTCGCACTGCTTGCACAGGAGGCACGGCCCGGCGCCGAAGCCGAGGACCTTGTAGAAGCCGGAGAGCAGGATCTCCCGCTCGAGCTTGATCACAACCCGAGTCGGATGGGTTTCCTCGCGGCAGTGGATGAGAAGGGCGCGACGAAAGCAGTCAATGACCGCCCGTGTCTCCTCCGGGGTCGGGGACCGGGGCGGGCAGCAGTGGCTCGATCCGTACCCGCCGCACCCGAACTGGCATTTCATGCGCACCCAGGGCGCGGTGACGACGCTCGATGCCTTGATGATCTTCGCCTCCACGGCCCCCATCTCGCAGGCTCGGATGATGAACTTCTTCAGGTCCTTGCTCGGAGTGCTCATTTTCACGGCAGGTACTCGTATGCTCCCATGTCGACATGGTTGACGCAGCCGGCGTCCTCGCCGGCGTCGATGCCAGAGTCCGGCGGCAACCCTGCATCGCAGGCGATGGCGTCGGTTGATCCAGGATAATCGTAACGCGCCATGCCGTCGATGTCGCGCTCCGGCGCGCCGAAGCCGATGCCCTGATCGATGCAAACCGAGGCCGCGTCCAAGCGTATATCGAAGACCTTGTACGACTCGGTGCCGTCGAGCTCAACCCAGGTGACCACGTCGCCCCAGACGACGATGGTGTCCGTCGTGTTCGCCACGATCGGGAACCACCTCGGGTCGTTGTCTATGTCCGGCTGCACGAACAGCCCCTCGAGCTGATCCGCGACGAACGGGGTTCCGGACACGTGGAGCGTGGTCTTGTACGTGGGGAGGTCGTAGAAGGCAGAGGTCAGAGTCCCGGTCTGGAGCGGAATATGGGCGAGCTCCGGATCCACGGGCGGGTCGATGTTGCCCGTACCACCGCCTGCCCAACCCTGCACGTCGCTGTACCGCACGTGCATAACGACGCCGCTGCCGAGCGTGATGTTGGCGGGCGTGTTGTACCAGGAGATGCTGTTGATCAGCCAGGGCTCACACGGGTACTGGGGCGTGCCGAAGTAGTACGCGAACATCGGACCGCCTGAGGAGGCCTGGTTCCCGACAAAGGTGGTGTTCATATAGGTCGCGAGGCTGTCCCGCGTGTCCGAGCCCCCGCCGTAGTTGTAGCACCAGTTGCCGGCGAACACCGCGTTCTCGATCGACGGCGCACCGTAGAAGACCATGAGCCCGCCCCCCCAGCTGTAGCCGAGATTCCCGGCAAAGATCGTGTTCCGGACGATGGCGTTTTCCGAGCTGTAGAGACGGACGCCGCCGCCGTAGTTGGCCTCATTGACCGTGAACAGGCAGTTCTCGATGACGACGTTGTCGGCCACTTGGTTCGCCATGGCCCCTCCCATCTGGTCTGCGCTGTTGCCCACGAAGATGCAATTGCGCACCGTGGGCGAGTCGAAGTAGTTCAACATGCCGCCGCCGGTGTTGTGGGGCCACGATCCGGTTGCGCTTCCGCCGGTGACCAGGAACCCGTCGAGCACCGCGTCATCGCTGCCGATCACCACGTGATAGACTTGGTTCACCACGCCGGCGTCCGGCCATCCCTGCTCGTGGCCGTCCAGGACCGTGATGTGATCTTTCCAGTGGCGCTGGCCAAGGTTGGTCTCTGAGCCGTCGAACCCGCCGTAGACCTCCACCCCGGGCTTGAGCGCCACCGTGTCCATCTGGCCGGTCTTGTAGATGTAATAGACGCCCTGGGCCACCCAGACCTGGCACAAGGTCAGGCCCCCGTCCACGCCAGCATCGGGATCCAGCATGGCTGCAGCCGAGTCGATCCCCTCCTGGACCGTGTTGAAGGCTGTTTCCCAGGTGAGGCCGCGTACACCTGCGTCGCTTTCTGCATTCACGTTCACGTAGCGGATGCAGGCACTCACCCCGCCGTCCCCGTCACCATCCGCATCGGCGTCGGCATCCGCGTCCCCATCGGCGTCGGCATCCGCATCGACGTCCGTATCGGCATCCGCGTCGCCATCGGCATCAGCATCTGCCCCGGAGTCCACGGCGGCATCTGCTCCGCCATCCGCATCGGCATCCGCATCGGCGTCAGCGTCCGCATCCGCGTCGGTGTCGACATCGCTGTCCGTATCCGTGTCGGCATCGCTGTCCGTGTCTGTATCCGTATCCGTGTCGGAATCGGTATCGGTGTCGGCATCCGTGTCCGCATCAGCCGCACCGTCTTTTCCGGCCGCGGCATCGGTGTTGCTGCCTGCGTCCGCAGGGCTCTCGCGGTGGTCCCCCCCGCAGCCCGACGCGAGCAGGAATACCAGGACCGATATGGCAAATACTCTGTTTTCCATTTCGTACCTCGATGTTGAGCACGATCCTGAATCAATGGTAGGTTGGCACGGAATGCGTGTCAACACGGACAAGCTCCGGCCGGTTGCGGATTTTTTCATTGTTCTTTTCTTCGGTGCGGCGCTCGGGCTCTCGAGCGCCAAGGCCGAGGACGCCGGCAGCCCGGACGATCTCACCAGCCTCCTCGAGACATGGCTCAAGGGGGTGCGGTGCCTCTCGGCCGATTTCGAGCAGGTCTATCAGCACCCGCTCGCGAAGAAGCCCAGGGTGTCCAAGGGCAAGATCGAGATCAAACGGCCGGGCCTGGTGCGCCTGGACTGGAAGTCGCCCGAACATCGGCTCATCATCATCGGCAAGACCGAGGCGATCTCGTACGATCCGGGAGACAAGCAGGTCCTGCGGGGCCAGAAGGACGCGGTCATGGACGCCTCGATCTTCCTCTTCCTGGGCGATACGGCAGACCTCGACGAGGATTTCTACGCGAGGAAGCTCATCGAGACCCAGGGGAAAGAGGGCCTGGAGCCGTTGATGGTGCTGGAGCTCTCGCCCAGGAAACCCTCGTCTGCCTATGCCCGCCTCCTTGTCACCTTCAAGACCAGGCCGGTCCGGATCCTGCGCGTTGTGGCCGTGGAGCCGAACGGCGGCTTGAACGCGTTCACGCTAAGGAACGTGAAGATCAACGAGGGGCTCTCGGACAAGCGGTTCGAGTTCGCGACCCCGCCGGGCGTGCGCGAAATCCCGATCACCCCCCAAAAACGATGATTCGATTTTTTGATTTCATAGAATCCATCTTCATATAAGGATCATAGCCATGAGCAGCAAACTGCCGAACATGACGATCGAGACCCTGGGCCCGCGCCGCATCCCATCGCCGCTCGGACTCGGCAACGAGCCGGGAGACGACCTTGCCGACTACCTGCCGGACGACCAGCGCGTGCTCTACCACGTGAGCACGCGCGAGACGAAGCCCTATCTCGACCGGGGCGAGGACCTGCCCTGCTTCGAGGCGGCCGGGCCGCGCGAGCATCTCTACTTCGACCCCTCGAAGCTCAAGGCCGGGATCGTGACCTGCGGCGGCCTGTGCCCTGGCCTGAACAACGTGATACGGGGGATCGTGCTCGCGCTTCATTTCGGGTACGGCGTACGCACCATCCTGGGCTTCAAGTACGGGTACGAAGGGCTGGTGCCCAAGTACAAGCATCCGGTGATCGAGCTGACGCCGGACGCTGTGGTCGACATTCACCGCCTGGGGGGCACGGTGCTCGGAACCTCGCGAGGGTCCCAGGAGGCGTCCGAGATGGTGGACACCCTTGAGCGGCTCGGTCTGGGGATCCTCTTCTGCATCGGCGGCGACGGCACCATGCGCGGCGCGCTCGCCGTGCACGAGGAGATCCGGAAACGCGGCCTCAGGATCGGCGTGGTGGGCGTGCCCAAGACCATCGACAACGACATCATGTACATCGAGAAGAGCTTCGGGTTCGAGACCGCCTTCTCGGTCGCCTGCGAGGCGATCCGGGCCGCGCACGTGGAGGCCACGGGCGCGCGGAACGGCATAGGCCTCGTCAAGCTCATGGGGCGGAACTCGGGCTACATCGCGGCCAACGCGGCGCTCGCCGAGCGCGACGTGAACCTGGTGCTGGTCCCGGAGCAGGACTTCGACCTCGACGCGCCGTCCGGCCTGCTCGCCGTGCTCGAAAGGCGGATCCTGGACCGTCACCATGCCGTGATCGTGGTGGCCGAAGGGGCCGGACAGCGGCACCTCCAGGCCTCGAGCGCGGTCGACCCTTCGGGCAACGTGCGGCTCTCCGATATCGGCGTCTTCCTCAGGGACCGGATCCGGGAGCACTTCGTCCGGAAAGGCACCGGCGTGGACGTGAAGTACATAGACCCGAGCTACATCATCCGATCCGTGCCTGCGAATCCGTCCGACGCCGTGTACTGCGGCTACCTTTCCCAGCACGCGGCGCACGCCGGCATGGCCGGCAAGACCGGGCTCGCCGTGGGGCAGTGGAACGGCCAGTTCACCCACGTGCCCCTTTCGGCCGTGACCTCGGGACGGCGATCGATCTCTCTCGAGGGGCCCCTCTGGATGTCGGTGCTCGAGGCCACGGGACAGCCTTTCTCGATGTTGAACAACGATCCGCACGGCTATGCGCCGGGCGAGGGTCGGAGGACCCATCTGCCGGGATATGCGGAAAAGTAGCCTTTTCACCGTCATCGTCCTTTTCACGGCACTTTTTCTCCAGGGCTGCGGGCCCGAGAAGCCTGCGCCTCCGGGATCAGGGGCCGCGGCCTCGGCCGAGGCTTCCGGGGGGCCGGACGCCGGCGCGCCCAAGCCCAAGGCCGAAGGGCCGTGCGTTCCGGACGTGGAGCACTGGTCCGATGGGATTATGAAAGGCAAGCTTTGCACGACCGAGGCCGAGGCCAAGGGGCTTCTGGTCGTGAACCTGTCGGACGACTGGGCGCCGTTCATCTTCTCGGACGGCAAAGACCCCAAGAGTAAAGAGAGGCCCAACGAATACCGGGCCGTGTTCAACACCCTCACGAACGACAAGGT
>Ga0315282_10005281_pt1 | contig 22081 bp, 17 predicted proteins | sample YL17G07_20_MG_FD_203693 | JGI IMG/M metagenome (GOLD analysis project Ga0315282, IMG submission 203693) | Sediment microbial communities from Yellowstone Lake, YNP, Wyoming, USA - YL17G07_20 | ecosystem: Environmental > Aquatic > Freshwater > Lake > Sediment | place: USA: Wyoming | collected... | reverse complement strand
TGCGCCGCACCATAACCAAGGAACTCAAACTCCTCTCAACCCAGAACGAGAGATTAGCGGGAGCAATGAGACACGCGGAGATACCGCTCCCGCCAATATCACAATGCTAATCCAAAGATGAGTAGACAGTACGCATTTCTTAGCGATACATCAGTTTCCCTGACCCGTTCTCCCACAGGTGCGCCGAGGAGAAGCGTAGTGAGACAGGTACCACACCATGCGAAGAGAAGGCAATATCCCGTTTTGACGAGAGCGCCAACCCACGTGTCAAAGGTGCACTGACCGAAGCCCGGTAGCCAGTCGTCGCGACTCCCATTTGCACATTTCCTTATTACTCAGTCGCAAGTGTCAAGTAGGATTGATTTGATCTCCTGGGACGGCCAAGAGCGTCTCTGCATGGTTCCTCGTGTTTCCGAACTATTTTCTACGCACGAATCGAGAGGAGGACTCTCCAGCGAATCATCCAGCTCCCCAGCAACAGATGAAAGAGCATGCCGCTTGCGTATCCGGAACTCAGTGAATATTCGAAGAGAAAGGACCGCCGAGAGTTCATCAACATCGAGGAAAAAAAATGCCGTACGTCCACGAGTCGTGTCCGTCCAACATGCCCGGACGCTATCTTCACCGTATCTTGTAGAATCGCACACTAAGACAAGTTCTCGATAAGGCCGGTCCCTTCCGCATTGTGCAGTGAGCTCACGGGCACGTCCCTTTTTGAGGTCTGAAAGAAACCTCCGGATATCGGATGAGCCTTTCACTTCCGTAGTGCCTCTCCCCCACTGACAATGAACGCGGCCTAAGTGACCTCTACTCTCATATATGTTGCCATAGCCAGTAAGCCTCAGGTAAGATGACAATTTGCGGGTATCGCAGGAAGACGCAGCCTTCGAGAAAGTGAACGAGCGAATGATGCGTCTGTGGAGAAGCCCATGGCGGTCAATAGCATCTGTTGCGATACCGCGAACTCTGAATGACTTTGAAAGAGAAATGACCCTCTTCTCGATCCTAGATACGATAGATCAGCGCGGATGGCTCTCCTACGTCATCCCCAGGGGGATAGCGTTCGTAGGAAGTACTCTGAAAAAGAACATCCTGCACATACACCCTAAACACATCGATCTGGACGAAGATTTCACTTACAGACTGTGGCTGCTCAAAAGTGCGAGAGATCATAGGCAAACTGCACGCAGGACACTCGAGCAGGCATCGAAGGTGAGAGTCACTGTCCTGCTGAATGTTACAGAGTTGACCGAAGATATCGTGCACTCGGTAGAATCAGTCATCAATCAGGTCCATAAGAACTGGAGATTGCTGGTTCTGTCGGAACCAAGCAAGAATACTGAGCTCACCGAATTCATGATAAGACGAGATCTCAGAGACGAGAGAATACACGTACCGACCGATCTTGACGTTTCGACGTTTGGAGATGCCATAACGTTTCTTGAGTCGGGTGACGTTCTCGAAGATGATGCTTTACTGGAGGTCGCTGCGGCATTCGAATCCGACGATATTGATGCTGTGTATACAGATTCGGACAAGATCAGCAACGGATTCAGGTACGGACATTTCTTCAAGCCAGACTGGTCGCCTGAGCTACTGCTGAGCACGAATTACGTGGGGCATTTGTATGCGATCAGAAAGGGACTGTGGAAGCAGGGTTTCACGTGTCCATGGAGTGACTCACAATACTATGATCTAGTCCTAAGAACGACGACCGAGGCAGGGAAAGTGCTCCACATTCCCAAGATACTGTACAGTGAGTTCATGCAAGAAAGCGAGACGTCTCCGACTGACCCTGACATGGCAAGGGCTGTCGAAGGATTCTTGAAAGATAGAGGTATTCTTTGTACTGTCAGACCGGGCCTGCATCCGGGAACGTTCAGAGCCAAATGCAGGATCCAGCAGAGACCAATGATAACCCTAATTGTCCCCACGTACAGACGATTTGATCTTCTGCAAGACTGTCTGACTAGCGTAAGATCGTTGACTACGTATGGGAACTACGAGATCTTGATAATTTATCATGGCTCTGTAGTGCCGCGCCTATTGCTGAAGATCTCCAGAAACCTTGGATGTAGGCTCCTTCAGTATCCGGACCCTCGCTACGCTTTCGGGGAGATGAACAACTTCGGCTGCCTGCACGCAAGAGGAGACTTTCTCGTGTTTCTTAACGATGACACGAAGGTGATTACGCCAAGCTGGCTTGAGGCCATGCTTGAATGGGCTCAACTCGAGAAGGTAGCAGCTGTAGGTGCCAAGCTGCTCTACGCGGACAACTCTCTTAACCATGCAGGAGATATGATAATAGGAACTGCCCCCAACCGGGGTCCCACCCACGCGTTCAAAGGTGTAGGCGCGAACTCTGGTGGATACAACTACCTTGCGGACGTGGTTCGCAATTGCAGCTGTGTCACGGCCGCTTGCATGATGATCCGGAAGAAGATATTTGAGGAGCTGAATTGCTTCAACGGTCGATTCACCAGCTATGATGACGTCGACCTCTGCCTCAGAGCGCTGGAGAAAAGCTACAGAAACGTATACACCCCCCACGCGGTACTCTACCATTATGAGACAGCAAGCAGGAAAGGACAGATCCGAGCCTTCGAAGAATATCGTTCACTAATGTACCTAAGAGAGAGACACCCACAAATCATGGAGAACGGAGATCCATACTATAACAGAAATCTGGATCCGGATGGTGGCTACAGACTGACAGTCACGCCCAAGCCTGGAGACATTCCGAAACTGTACATTGAATGACACCAATCACATACAGCGGCTGATGAAGAATCTTGACAAGGCGAGTTCTCGTCATCGGTTTGGACGGCGTATCGTTCAAGACGATCACTCACGGAATCGAGACTGGCATACTTCCAGTGATGAGTAGGCTGGCAAGAGACGGTCACACGACCAAGATGCAATCGCATTACCTGCCCCACACGCCGGAGTCGATTGGCTGTTTCATAACCGGGAAGAACCCGGGCAAGACGGGTCTCTTCGGCTGGTACACATATCAAAACGCAACTCGGAGACTAGTCTCATCGGAAGACTTGGGATTTCCCTTCTGGGACTATCTTGCTTTGCCACTTGTCATAATCGGGCTTCCACTTACCTATCCCGCGAAACCCTTAAACGGAGCATTAGTAGCCTCGGCCCATTTTTCTCCATCCCTAACCCATTTTGCTTTTCCAGAGAATCTCGCAGAGACTGCCAAAGAGTACGGCTATGTGCCTCCCGAGATTGCCATTAGCACGACAAGCGATATTCTTAGGGTCACAGGCCGTAACTTACTTGCCCAAGAGAAGCTAGCTAACTATCTTATCGCGTCAACGTCGTGGAAGCTTGCGATCGTATACTTTCAGCAAACCGATATCATTTCGCACGCCCTCGGGATGGTGTCCTCGGCAGCTTCTGAGGAATCGTTCCAGACTTTCCTCATAGAGGTAGTACTACGCCAAATTGATGAGTGGTTAGGCCAGGTATTGCAACTGCTAGAAAACGATGTCGATGTGATTCTGTTTTCGGACCATGGTCAGGGACTCTATGATTACTCTGTTAACCTTAGCGCGCTGCTAGAACAATTGGGCCTCGCCACGAGGGAAGGAACAAGTGGGCTCACGTCTCAGTCTGTCTTCGGAACCAGCCGCTCGACCGAATCGAAGATGCCGCTTTTTGTCTCGCACAATGGAGATATTCGTGTCGGGCTACTCATCTCGGAGCATATGAGAAACGACCTGAGCTTCAAGACATTTGCTAAGGCTAAGTTAGAAGAAGCGCTTTATGCACTGAAAGACCCGAGTGGCAAGCCACTAGTTAGACACTTCAAGACTAGCGAACAAATTTATCATGGCCAAAGGGTGCATGAAGGGCCAGACTTCTTGGTTGAATTTGATGACAAGGCTAGAGAGAGTGCCGATTTTGATACTCCGTGCATGAAGAAGAGAGGCTTTGGCCACAAGGTTGAGGGATTCATGGTCGCAAGTCTACACGACACTGATACGCCAACTGGGATCTATCCCGATGTTTCGTATCGTACCTACGATCTTGCCGCTACGGTGCTCGCACTGTTCGGCATAACGACGCCAGATGATTTTGACGGTCGCCCTCTTGCAGGAGTAACGAAAACACATGGGCGATATGTTACTCCGCTACGCGATCGTTTGAAAGAAGTAACGGAGAAACGCGGACTTACTAGGGAAGAGGAAGAGAGGATTCTGCAACGGTTGAGGCAGTTAGGATACGTGTGAGGTCAATGTTGGATATTGAAGAAATGCTGGAGGGATACGCGCTTCTTGATCAACTTCATAGATCAATTGCTTCCAATGAGGAGGAAGCTGAACGAATCGCCTCAGAGATTGTTACAAGGTACCACTATGACTACGGGCTGTTCACCATGGCCGCTTTCAGCCTAGCGAAACTTCGCCTGCAAAAGAAGATATACAACGACACCATTGGCTTGGTCACTCAAATCGAGTCAAACCGCCCTGATTCGATCATGCTAGACGATTATCTTTCCGCTGAACTCGCCTTTGTCAAAGCGCAGGCTCTAGAGGGAGTCAATGACATGGCAGATGGAAGGGCCAATTACGTGCAGGCTCTGCATTACGCAAATCAGTCCTTTAACACGCCTCTTAGCAGACGCATAATGTTGCATCTGGCAACACTGGAATGCGCGCAAGAGAATCCTGAGGAAGCTCGTCGTCTCTTCGATGAACTTCTCGCCACTGCCTCTCCATATGAACCCGGGGTAACGGCCTCTGCTCTAATCCAAAGAGCGCAAATGGCTCTGGTCGATCGAGATCGGTCAAAGATCAAGGAATTGCTACTACTGGCAATGGATATGGGATGGAAATCTCGTGGCGTATGTTCGAATTCGCAGGACCTATGGGATGCGTCCGCGAGAATCTTGGAACTAGCGAGTCAAGGCTAGTCGCAATCGCCTTCGGATCAGAGCAAGATACCGCCTAGTGGAGCGCCTAGTGCACCTCGTGACGGCCGAAGCAAAAACGCCCGGCAACACTTCGCATGGACGCTTCTTGAGAAAACAGCTGTCCAACTAGCGCTGATTAGGCGCTTCCTAGCGTGATGCGAGACAGCTGTGCCCAAGGCATGCACAGCAAAGAACTACCTGCCACACACCAAAGTTGATTGGCTGCTAGATCACGGGCAAGAACCTAGGGAAGACAGGCCTGTTTGATTGGTGGATGCTCTCCGACGAAACCCCAAGGCTAGTCTCGTCAAGTGATTGGGCATCCGCGTTTTGGGATCACCTCAATGTGCCCGTTCTTGTTCTGGGGCTTCCTCTCACATACCCGGCGAAGCCCGTCAACGAAACAATGATCGGCTCCGCACACTTCTCACCATCATTAAAGGACTTCACTTATCCGGAGAATCTTACGCATGTCGCCCAGGAGTACGGCTATGTGCCCGATGAGAATGTTTTCCCAGATCCAACATGGTGGGAAGCCGGTAACAGTCGCGCGGTCGGTCTTGGCTTACTTGCGCAGGAAGAACTTACAAGGCATCTTCTCTATTCTGAAGCTTGGGACCTCGGCATTTCGTACTTTCAGCAGACAGACATGATTTCACATTTCTACGGAATGGTTTCGTCTGCAGCTTCTGAGGCGTCTTTCCAGACTTCATCACCCAAGCACTGAGCTTGATTCGAGATTACGATGTCGTTTGTGTCGCGGGCCGAGAACGCATGATTGTGGACATTCTAAGAATGACTGTACATGCGAAAGGACTCCGAAGATTGTTCGTCCCAATTCGGCTTCCGTTGTTCACATCCTGTCTCAAGTCCTACCGTTCCTCGCCCGCAGGCCGCCGTTCACATCAGATCAACTAGGAGCACTTGTCGCAGGCGACGTTTTCCCTGTCGAGAACTGACCAGAACAATTTGGGATCCCCTATACGCCTCTCGATGAGGGGATCAGGGAGGCATTTTGCTCTCCGTGCTCGAGATACGGTGCAGCGACGACCTATCCCTTGGAACAAGACTAGTGGATCCTGGAGTAAGATTCCTTGTCCAGAAAGGGATCCTCGAAAGTGTGCTTCCGATACGGGCAACGATTGGTGATGTCGAAACCGAGAGCTTTCCCGCCTGACGAAATGCTTCTACGACCCAGGCTAGAATCTCTCTTGGGGGCCGCTCGTTCGGAATGGTACTTGAATGCAAGAAAGAGCATCGAACAGACCAGGGCCACAGCAGTAATAGAGGCACCTTCGACGAAGGATTCTGGATGGTAAAGGAATGTTACTGTAGACTCACCAGGTGGGATGAGGATGGCCCGGAAAGCATAGTCTGCCTGAAATATCTTGGTCTCCTTGTTGTTGACAAATGCCTGCCAGCCCGGATAGTACTGATCTGTGAGCAGGAGGAAACCAGCGGATGGAGTGCTCACTTTGATGGTTACACGATTCGGCGTGTACTCCGTTATGTTTGCCAAGCCCTGGCTAGCGGCTCTGCTATCTGCGACGAACGGCTCAAGCCTCTCTTTCAGAATCACAATATTCCTAGAGTCAAAGTCCGGGCTGTTCAGGAGCTTCACAATCTCCGTATCATCGGAAAGCTGAACATACTGGTATACCATGAAGGCGCGTGGGTAAGCAAGATTGTTCCGGTATACTTTTCCATCCTCCCCCGAGTAGACCAATGTAAGATTCGTGGGAGTGCCGACTCGGTAGTAGGTCTGGTAAACAAGGCTGCCAACTGCACTTGTACCATTCACGAACAGTTCTGTACCCGGATTCTGGTTGATAGGATAGTACCAAGGAAAGAGCCCTTGTCCTACAGTAGAATTCGAGGTCAACCAAAAACAGAACTCCTTACCTTGGCTGTCTTCTACCGTGGGGAAAGTGAAGTTCAACCAAGTGTCTCCCCTTATTTTCGCGTTATCCAATTCATCAGAATACAGAACTGCGCCCTCGACGCCCTCTCTCACAAGGCTGGACGTAGAGCCCGAACTTCTCGTGTAGACCCGTCCACCCGTTGCTACCGCCACACTAATCTTCGTCAGATTCCCGTCCGACGCTATGAAGCACTGGCCTATGCTAGTTCCCGAATGCAATTCAGCTAACACTTGTGATGACGCCAGGCTTGAAGCACCGAGCGTCAGATCATCATAACCTTCAGGCAACTCAGAATTGGGATCCACAACGAAAAACTTTGCACCTAACACATCAAGAACCGTAGACTTTATTCCTTTGACGTTCGTCACACCACCGGAATGAGCTGCAAACAGGCTTTCAGCTGCCAGTTGACCATAGGTGACCGGCGTCAATGTATCGTACCCTGTGACTGACTGAATCCGGAACTGCGTGGGCGAATTCAAAGCCAACTCCTGTTGCAGCGGAGCTATCCTGTATCCTCCCACAGAATTTGAGATGAAATCCGTCATCCTTGTTGGAGGGTATGCAAGGGAATAGTCGGCCTGCGAATTGAACGGAATTGCATAGAAGAGAAGATTGGACAATACCAGAAAGATCAGCAAACATTGAAGCATGAATCTAGGCAGTCTGGCCGTATCTCTTCTGATCAGCAGGTGCAATACGACGATGCCACCCGTGAGAATAGAAAGCGAGAGCACAACTTCAATGCTGAGGAACGATAGATAGTTCTCGAAGCTCAGAGGAGAGAAAACCTTGAGTGGGAGTATAGCGCTCGGTGAGCTCTCGATCATGCTACGCAAGGCGTTGTCATTCGCAATTTGAATCATCAACACACCTGTTGCCGCAACAAAGCAGATTAGATCGGAGACAAGCAATCTGCGGATATTGATGATCGCTGCACTCCGAAGTGACAGTAGCGTATTCAGAGAAAACGACCCCAAGACGACGAAGCAGAAACAAACAATGTACATAAGGTTGGGTGCCCCAACGTTTTCGAGCAGAGGAAGAAGGTAAATGAGCTTTGGTTTCAAGGGCCATTGAAAGACATACCAAAGTGAGACCCCCAGCGCGCAGAGAAAGAATATCGTGCGGACATCCTTTCCCCTATAACGGAATCCTAGAGGAGCTAAAGCGATTGCAATGATTCCTGCATATGCCGCGTAGGTTCTGCCTAACCATGCAGATTTGTACATGTAGTAGTAGTTGAATAGGGGACTTGCAAAGACATCTGGATACAACAAGGTAGGTATGTCACGTAGGTCTATAGTGCTTGCGAAGGCGAAGCTAGTGCCCAACGCTCTTGCTTTGCCGTAGAGAAAGAGCCTGTAACTTAACTGCGCATACTCTACGCTTGGCAGGAGCTGAATTGAAGCCAGAGCGATTCCTAGCAGACATGCCAAAATAAGCATCCCATTCCTCTCGAAGAGAGCGGAAAGGGATCTTTCTTTCCGGTATTGTGCCAACGCAAGCGTCAGAAAATACGCGACTGCAACTAGTCCAACCACGCCTGTGACTTCGGCATGACCTCCGAGTATCGACGCCGAAAAACTAAATGCGAAGTAGAATAGGTAGCGAGCCCTTCCCGTGCTAGCCAGTCGGTCTGCAAAGAATAGGATTAACGGAAGCCACGCCAACACGTTGGAATTGGAGTAGTGTAAGAACCCCATCACGGACCCTGAGAACATCCACGAGAAACCCCCAAACAGCGACGCAAACAGCGTGAATCCGAAGCCTCTTCTCAGTAGAAGGTACATGCCAAAACCTGCGGTGACAAGATTCGCGATGAAGAGCAGAGTTATGCCTGTGTTCAGCGGCAATAGGTAGACGAAAACGGAGTATGGGTAGAAGACGGCGGACTGAGGATTTGCTAGAAAAGGTGCCCCCGCGTACATGTATGGATTCCATAGCGGGAGCTCACCACTTCGGATCATGTCTCTTGCAAACGAGAAAAAGACATAGTAGAAGGAGATCCCGTCGCTAGAGAAGGAGTTTTGTGGTCTCGGAATGGTTTGATATGCCCCCCAAGGGTACGAGAAGAACTGAAGGATATCTGCTTCAGGGGCCTTCGACCAAAGAAGGGACGCACACAGTGGTATCATGGAAACAAGCAAAGTCGCTACGAAGACCATCGTTGTTTCGTTAACCAACCGTTGCTTGAACTTCGCGAATATACTGATCAACTGTCTTTCTCACTCGTCCTTGTGGCTATCTGCGAGACAAAATCGTTTCTCGGCACAGATTCTGCTTACAACCTTTCGGTGAACAGGTGATCCCTCAGATCTTTTCCTCGCCAAGAGTCTCATATTGTCTCCACTGCAGCCAAGGAGTGGACCGCGCAACCACAATTTCATCGGAGCCTTACCCCTGTGCCTCTCCGGCTGTTGGCATGCCCCTAGTTGATTGTGATGCCAGATAAACCAGCCTCCTCGAACCAGCCTTTGAATTTATCGTGGCTAGTGTAGAGAGAGAGAGAGAGAGAGAGAAAAAACGAAAACAAGATCTAACTATTCTCGTGTCCATACGAACTTCAACCAGTGACGCCATTTTTCCCATGATGAACCACAGTGCGGAGCAACACCACAGTACAGGATGCACCCCCGAGCGAGGAAGCGAACCGGTTGCTCACGGCTGGTTCGACCACGAGGAACATGGTTATTTGTAGACATATGGTTATTGGGATGAACCATGTTGGACCTCTTGCTGAGGGTGCACTTCACTGAGCTTTGATTTTGAAGTTCATGGCAAGGAATATGACAGCATACTTGGAGAGGGACATGAATACTATGTCAAACTCAAGGTTCGGTTGCTGCAAAAGCAGCTTGACAGTCTCGGGTGCACCGATTCTCTGTGTCTTGACATAGGGTGTGGCACTGGTCTAGCAGAGGAGCTTTTTCATCCGCTAAGCCGACCGCAGCTCGTGGGTGTTGATGTTGCAGCAACTATGCTGCGAATTGCGAGCAAGAGATGTGCGGACGCGTTCTATGCTTGTGCAGATGGTTTGAAACTCCCGTTTGCGAACGGCACATTCGATTTGACTTTCTCATTTGCACTGATGCATCACCTTAGCTCAGATGAGAAGCGTCGAGAAGTGCTGAAGGAAATGGCGCGCGTGACCAAAGAGAATGGGCGCATATGCACGTTTGAACATAACCCACTGAACCCATTTGTGAATTACCTCGTCAAGAAGTGCGGTGTCGACGAGGGTGTTGAACTCATTCCCCCAGACAAAATGATTGATATCCACAACAGCGTTGGCCTTCACGTTATTGACGTTGAGTATCTCGTTTTCTCGCCGAGCAGGCTTGGTTTCCTAGAGCGAGCGCAACCGTTCGTCCGTCATATTCCAGTTGGCGGTCAATATGAAATTGTTGCTGGGAAGAAATAGGATGGAGCCTTCTTAGAGCCAAGCATCCTTCGCGTTGGCCTCCGACTGTGGTAGCGGATATCTACATCGCAGAATCTTCCTCAATTGGCGGGGGCTACTGCGAACTCATGCGACCTTCGAACGCCTGTTCCAAGTGGCGAATAGTGCGGCTCCTCTCTGTTTAGTTGCCTTTCTTCTGCCAAGCCTTCGGCTCCTATGCAAGGACGGGATGTTCCCTGGTCTCGATGACACCCCTCCCACCAGATCAGACGAATCTGGCTATCCTCGGCTGTCAAGGGGAGAAGGTCATGCACCATCAAGGGCGCCACCTATTAAAGAAGCGCGTCGTTCGCTCGTTTGGCCAATTCCTGTCCACAGTCACTCCATACGAGGCTGATGCGGCTGCTCCAGCCCTCGTGGAACTTGGGAAAAAGGTTTTGACTCGGAAAGCCCGGCAGAAGGTTAGGAATCTCGGCGTCAGGTGTCGAATGTGGCACGTGTTCCACGATTAACACGCGAAGCACAAATGATTCTTCTGTGCGCTAGTGCCTTAAGTCTAACAGTCGGGTTGCACGACGTGGGTGTCCTGCCGATTCCCCGCGTTCTTGTGTTTGGTTTGAGCGTGGTGTTGATAGCGTTTCTTCCTGGCTTAGCGTCTCTACGACATGTGATGAAGCTGAGAAGCGACATTGCGACCTACATCTTGGCTTCTGCATTTGGCATTCCCATCGTATCAGGATTGGTTGCGTTGCCGGGGCACCTCTTTGGGGGTTTGGTCTGGTGGATTCCGGTTCTGATGGTGGATGCATTTTTGTTGTTCATTTGTCTAGTTTTCTGCAGAGAGCGAGTCAAGAGTGAACAAACCAACATCTTGATTCGAACTCATGGCTCAACGAAGAGTTTCGTGATCTGTGCGACGTTTGTCGCAGCATACTTTATTCTCGTTGGCAGTTACTTCTTCGAGTACACTAGTCTAGGACTAGTGACGAGGCCCTCGGCCGATGGCGACATGGCATTCAATTTTGCAGTTGTACAAGAGTTCATGAAAGGGGTCCCCGCCCGTAATCCGTTTTTGGCAGGTGAGGTTGAGCCGTGGAAGTCTTTCTCGGCCCCATTCCTTTTCTATGCAACCGTCCTGCAACTTACGGGGATTCCGTCAGCAGGGTGGGCAGTCGAGTCACTGATCCTGTTGAACGCTTTCGCTAACACGCTTCTGGCATCTGTGATATTCTGGATCTGTCGCGACATGTCAGGAGACGACAAGGGTGCACTTCTTGCGATGCTTGCATTCGCGTTGGGAACCTCGGCAGTCAACATCACCTCTCCCGGGATTGAGGGCCTTCTCCAAGTGACCAAACAGCTGTTTTTCTGTGGAGGCACGTGCGACGGTAAGGGGTGGGTACCAGGGTTTGTCATATCGGGTGCCAACCAACTGTACTTCTACGGATTCAACTGGTCCCCATCTCTGATTTTCATGCTCTTGGCTACTTACTTTGTGGGGAAGTTCTGGCGGCACAGGTCTCGCAAGTACTTCTATATGGCTTGCTATTTCGCCGTGTCACTTGCCTTCTCAGGACAGGCGGGATTCCTGTTGTATTTCGTGATCTGCCTGTATCTTCTGTGTCTTCTGATGACACTGGGAGCGATACGCTCTCCCGGACGAGGATTCGTCGTCGTGAGAATCACGTGTCTGGCAGGGCTCATGACGTTCCTGACTCTCTTTCTGTTCTACTGGCAGCTTCAGATCACTGGAGTACGTAATGATGTCTTCAACGAGCATCTGTTTCCCCCGTTCCAGTTCTGGACACGCGTGCCCCTCAGTGATGCTGCCATACTCTTTGCCACTTGTCTAGGCTTCGCATTCGTTCTTGGATTGGTAGGCACCGTGAAGATCGTGAGGAGGCTTGATGCCAGAGGCCTCGCGCTTGTGACCTTGCTTGCGGTGTCAATCTTCCTCTTCTCAGAGACGAACATCTTCTCGCCGATTCATCTCTACGCCCTGATAGTGATCGGGACATGTACGATGACCGGTATTGCTATCTCGCTCCTGCAACACTCCGTAGCCAAGCGCCGTTATCGAAGGATTCTCATTGTTCTCTGCGTCGTGTTGCTCTTCTCATTCAGGACGGCTTTCTTCGGTTCCTTTCTCGGTCAGTATTATGGGGAGCTCCATTCAGGCAGCTATCCGATAGCCCCTTTCAATTCGTATCGCGATTCATCATACATATCGACTTGTGATTGGGTACGCAGCAACACGCCCGAAGACAGTGTTTTTCTCACGGTGCCCGACGAACCTTTCTTTCCCATGTTGGCCGGTAGACAGGTCGTCTTCCACGACTACACCTACTACAGACCGTTGGACAACTACCGAGATGCGAACAGAGTATACGAGTTGATGAGGGTCTCGCTAGGAGGAGAGGGTTGGTCGGGGGTACGGTACTCGGAAGGAAAGCCTCTCAGGATGGTCACCTCATTCGAGTACGAAAACGCCACCGAAGCTTCCGAGTTCGGATATCTCCCCTACTTCTCTGTAACCTTGGATGCGACTCGCAAAGATCATTTAATAGAAATCGAATACTTGGACGAGCATCCACCCGCCGCGGGGTTCACGACTCCAACGAACTCGACTGCGGGGTGGAGACCAACGTGGGGGTCAGGGACGATCCGCCTGCTCACCGACGATCAACATTCTTGGGTCCAGTACGAGGGACTAAGTGATAGGAATTCTGGTATTTTCACGCTGGTATACGATTTTACTCATCCAAAGGACATGAGAGGGTTTGATGCGTTGTATTCCTATTTCTGGGCTAGCGAGCGGGTCACGACGAAGATCGGTCTCCAGGACATCAACTTCAGGAATCTTTGGTGGGATAGAGTCTTCCAGTCAAAAGGAGCCACTTTGGTCACGCTTCCCTTCGACGGATACGGACAGGATCCAGCGTTTGACCTTTCTCTGGTGAATAAGGTGTGGTTTGAGATTCGGGGAGAGCCTAGTAGAACCTACGCAATGAGAGTCTCCTCGGGAGGCATGCTTCCAGGATCTGCCATCGACGTCATTGCCTACTCCGAAGAAGCCACCCGTATTGCAACAATAAGGTTGGATGGCACTCACAAGTTCAAGACAATTGTGTTGCCGATATCGATAGAGCCCAAGATGTCGATGACCAAAGCCGGCGTCTATGAATCATACTTCGGCTTCAGCGGCGCTGTCAACCTTCCCATATCTGAGATCACTGTCCCTTCAAATCTCGCTACAGTGATACCCATTTTGAACAAGTATCATGTCGAATACATAGTCGTCGGAGAAGCTGAGAAAGCGTATTATCATGCCGACTTTTTCAGCTTCGCTGGCGTGCATGAAAGGTTTGAGAAGGTTTACGTTAATTACGAGAGCGACTTGGATATCTACAGAGTGTGGTGTTACAATCAGGCTACAGACGATGGGTAACCGATGCGCCGGATAACAGACAAGAGAGAGGCCGCACGATCCTTCGGAGCTACCGATGCTTGGAGGGGGCCGCCTGCAAGTCAAAGCCCAGTGAAGTAGCACCTCCACAGTAGTCTCAAGATTCCGGTTCCGTGAAGCCATATGTCTCTGAGGAGACGCTTGATTGGAGTTCTCGGCCCTTTCATCTCAACCCAGAACACCGGGATCTCCTCCACTCGAAAACCCTTCTTCTGCGCGACAACGATGATCTCGGTGTCCCAGAACCAAGAACTGCTCTTCACGACATCACGGACTTCTCGTATTAGTCCGGCGGAAAAGGCCTTGAAACCACACTGGTGATCCCTAACCTTGCTTCCGAAGAGAAGTCGAACCATTCTGTTGTATGCGAGGGAGGCGAGCCACCGTATGATCGGGCGGTACATAGCTGAGTCAGGGTGGTAACGTGATCCAGTCACAAGATCGCAACCATTCTTCGCCTTTTGGACTAGGCTAGAAAACGCGTTCAGACGAAACAGGTCGGTCGCCAGATCGACATCCATGAACAGATAGATCTCAGCACTGACTCGACTCCAAGCTTGCCGTAGTGTTGCACCTCGCCCTAGCCTTCTGCTGCTGTGGAAGTATACGATGTTACTGTATCTCGATGAAAGATCGCTTATGACTCCTGACGAGTCTGATCCGTCCTCTGCAACTACGATGAGGAAATCGCTTTCTATGGCAGGCGTCACCTGCTCTAGCAGTTTCACTGCCTTTGGGAGTAACTCGGTATCGCCATAGCATGGAAGCGTGACTGCCAATGTGCACCGGGGCATCTGCGTCAAGGTGACCCCCACCTCTAGATCTCGTGACATTCAGTCAACTCGCATATGAGACGCGCAGCGGAGGCGGTGTCCTCTTGGCCACACTCTGTCGGCGCGGAAAAAAGCGACCGCCTGTGTGTGTTTGATTCTTACAGGCCCAAGCAAGTCGTGGGTAGTCATCAGGTACGGCACTGCCCGTCACGAAAAATCTTCTTGTCTGACGATCTCTAAGTGCTTTGTCATAGAACATCTGTTTCCTTCCCCTTCTTTCATCGCAAGGCTATCAATGGTCGATTTCGTTAGTAGCACCTCTGAGAAGTCACGGCCGGGGATCTCAACTCGGAAAGGTAAAGCCCCTCATATACATGGTTATACATGATTCTGGAGGCTCCGCTACCACGTGTGATCTGCCATATCTGTTTCAGCAAGAATAGCACGCGCGGCCAATCTAACTGATTCTCCGCTATCATGCTGCGGTCTCCAACCCAAGCTTCTGATCCTGCTAGCGTCAAGCAACATCTCCTTCACATCACCCGGCCAGCCCCGTCCCTGAACTCCTCCGGTGAACTTCAGCTCGACATTGCTCAACTTCATCTCCTCGATCACGATCCTCGCTATCGTCGTCACGTCGACATAATCTTCCGAACCTATGTTCAAGACTCCCACAGCGTCACTTGTCTTTTCCAGTCCAATAAGGAACGCTTCGACAGAGTCCTCTACACTAATGTAAGACTTTCTTTGCCTGCCGTCACCCAGAACCTCAAGCTCATATGGATTGTTCTTCAATTTCTTGATGAAATCATAGATAACTCCGTGCTTGCTGCGCGAACCTACAACGTTGGCAAAGCGGTAGATCACCGCCCTCATATTGAAGAGGTGGCAGTATGCCATAATCAGCGCCTCGCAACCGAGCTTGCTAGCTCCATACAGCGAGATTGGTATCATTGGAGAATAGTCCTCCGGTGTCGGAATCTTAGCCTCACCGTAGACGGTTGATGTTGAAGCAAACACAATGGTCTTCGCGCACTTACTCATCTTCATCGCTTCGAGGAGATTGTGCGTGGCCACAAGGTTTTGTTCAAAATCTATTCGGGAATTGCTCACACCAATCCTGACCTCAGGATTGGCGGCCAAGTGGAACACGAGAGAGCAGCGGCCCAACGATCGAGCAATCGCGTCGCCATCTAGAAGGTCATCCCTAACGAATTTGAGGTCGCGTAGTCCTTCCGCCTTCCTTAGGTTGTCCAGTGTTCCAGTGCTGAGGTTGTCGAACACAACAACTTCAGCACCCAAGCTAGTCAGCCGATCAACGAGGTGACTGCCAATGAAGCCGGCTCCACCTGTCACGAATACTTTCGTCTCGCTTCACTCCCAGGGTTTCACTCATTTCCTATGCCAAACGACGTGTCTTGTTTGACTGCACCGCACTTTGTAATTGAGCTCATTAAGCTCATTGGCCGAGTAGGATAGGGAGATCAAGATCCGCTTCTAGCGATAGTTGAGTTCATCGCCGAAAGCGTCGAGTTCCTTCTTCACCTCGTCTGGTGACTTTGGATTGTATGGTTTACTCGCCACGCTGAGGATCCTGGTCGAGGGCTTCATTGAAACGAGCGCGTGATAGACTCCGCTGGGCACAAAGAGTACACTCGGGCAGTTTGAAGAGAGAATAATACTGATCGGCCGATGGCTTGGATCCGCTTCTCGACGGTCATCGACCAGTACGAACTTGGCCGTCCCCAACTCCACGTGAAAGAATTCATCTGTATGGTTATGTTTGTGTCCTGCTCTACGGATGCTGCGCTCAGGTATGTCGCTGACATAGACCTCTCTTATCTCCTCCGCGTGTGGCGCATCGGGTCTTCCCTGGCTAACAAGCACCGTAAGCGTACCTCTCGGGTCCCTGTGGACTCGAAGGAGAGCGACGCGCAGTCCCTGAGGGAGGTAGGTGTAGTATTCTTTCACAAGACCGTTCAGTATTGCATCGAGGGACAGAAGAGTGGTCTTGATGGATCGTTGCGCCTTGTCGATGTTGAGAGCTAGATTCTTTGGTCGCTTCGCCTTCTGGACCAGCGAATCGCTTGGTACTCCGCGAATCAGATCCTCTTCCAAACCTAGCATATCGCATATACGCACGGTCAGGTTGTAGCGATCAATGGGAGTCGTTCCAGCGATGTGAAATAGGCCCTTTTCGTCCTGCAATATGAGCTCGGTCATCGCATCCGCTAGGTTGCTCGCCAGCGTCGGATTCTCAACTTGGTCGTTCGGAACAGTTATTGTTTCTCCTCTTCCCAAGCGTTCAACAACTTGCCTGAAGAAGCTCTTTGAACCAAGCGCTGCGTCAAGAACGACAGCTGTTCTGATGATGAGGTGGTCCGGGAGCTTTGAAACTCGCTTCTCGCCTTCAACCTTCGTCTTGCCTAGGAGGTTTATCGGATTCGGTTCATCGATTTCCCTGTAGTTGCCTCTCTGTCCGTCGAAAACGTAGTCACTCGAAATGAAGACGAGCTTGGAACCTAGATCCCTGCATACCTCAACGAGCTGTCCTGTAGACTCGACATTGACTCTCCATGCGAGCTCAGGTTCCGCCTCGCAACGTTCTGCATATGTAATGGCTGAGCACTGCACGACAACGTCCGGCCTGTGTTTCAGCAGAACCTTGCGAATCTGTTCATGATCTCCTATGTCGAGATGGAGAAGGTTCGGATCTGCATGCGAGAAGTACGTTCCAACCGCTTCTATGTCGCCTTTTGAACGCGCGTGGAGTGACTTGAGTATGGCTCTTCCCACTTTCCCTGAAGCTCCGATGACGAGCACTCGCATAAGATTTCTCGCCCTTTTTAGCTCATTCCGGATTCTGAGGCTCTCCAGCGCAGGTCTTGCCCGAGAGAACCAGCATCCAAGAGACGCTTCAGGTAACGGACTCTATAGAAGCGCGTATCTCTGAAATCTTTCTCGCCGAATACTTCGCCTTTCAAGGCATCACGTATTTCATCAATCCCTTTCCTCACGTTCCATTCTGGCCTAAACTTCAGTCGATCCCTTATCTTTGAGAAATTCACCTGGTAGGAGCGGGCGTCTTTTCCTCCTTTCGGGTCATACTCGATTCTCGACTTGGGGAACCCTTCTTTCACCATTGAGGCGATCTCTCTTACAGTGCAATTCTCGGCATTATCTCCGACATTGTATATTTGGCCGGAGAGAAGCGCTGCAGGCGCCTCGAGGCACTTCGCAACTGCAAGTCCGATATCCCGTATGTGTACCTGTGGTCTCCATGCCGTGCCGTCGCTTAGCAGGAGTATCTTCCCGGTTGAGTGCGCACATGCTACAAGGTTGTTGACGACAAGATCGAGCCTCATCGAGGGTGACACCCCGTACGCAGTTGCGTTCCGCAAGACTACTGGTGCAAAAGAACCGCCCGCCAAGGCTATGAGATCTCTTTCCGCGTCGACCTTTGATTTTGCGTATGGCGTTATCGGAATCGGCTCTGAATCTTCTGCGAGTACCTCTCCTTCTCGTGCACCATAGACTGAGCATGAGGACGAGAAGATGAACTTGCTCGCTCCGATCCTTCTTGCCAAGTTAGCCAGCCGGATCGTCGCGTGATGATTGATCTCCATTGTCCACTCCGGGTTCAGATCTCCCATCGGATCGTTTGATAATGCCGCGAGGTGAACCACTGCTTCCGTTCCGCGCAAGTCTTCCTCACGAACGTCTCTGATGTCCCTACGTACCGTGAGCAGATGTTCTCGACTGCCCCTCGTACTGGACTTGAGGTTCTCAGGGAAGTATCGACAATCGATTCCTGTGACTTCGTGTCCTAGCTCCAGAAGCTGTTCAGTCACGACGGCACCGATGTAACCTTCGCTTCCTGTCACGACCACTTTCAAAGAGGACTCCTCAACCACGGAGGCTTGCCCTTGTAACCGATTGTTGGCATTACTCCCGTTTCCCAGAAACTGTTCAGTTCTTCGAACTCCTTGTACGTGTCCATCGCGAACCAGAACCCATCGTGCTTGTACGCTGAGAGTTGTCCTTCTGCCGCGAGCTTTCGCAATGGCTCGCGCTCCAATATGCAATTGTCATCCAGATAGTCGAAGACGCATTTGTCGAAAACGAAGTATCCGCCATTTACGTAGTCGTCCAGGGCGGGTTTCTCCTTGAAGTCCAAGGCCAATCCATCCTTGATGGTCACAATGCCGTAGCGGGACATTGGCCTCACTGCCACAAGAGTAGCCTTCTTGCCCATCTCTCGGTGAAACTCGTGGACTCGCCTGACATCGACGTCTGACAGACCGTCACAATAGTTTGCAAGGAAGTGATCCGTTTCGATGAATCTCTCGATTCTCTTGATTCTACCGCCTGTGTTCGTGTCAAGCCCAGTGTCCACGAAAGTTATGTCAGCATCATCAAGCACGTGGGAGCCAGACTCCACGACCGACGTTTGTGTTCCCAGCTTAACTCTGAAATCTGCGGACCTCCACGGGTAGTTCATGAAATACTCCTTGATAGCGTCTCCCTTGTAACCTAAGCAGATTATGAACCGCATGAAACCGAAGTGGATGTAAATCTGCATAACATGGACTATGACGGGTATAGGACCAACGGGAGCCAGCGCCTTTGGATACGTCTCCGTAACCTCACGCATTCTGAATCCCTTCCCACCCGCCAAGATTACAACGGGAACTTCCGTGGAATTGGGCAAAGTCCACACAGGACCAGACATAAGACTATTCACATAAAAAAGCTGCATGTTCTATCCACTGTGATGTGTGCCTAGATTCTGTCTTGAGAGCCCCTCCCGGTTGGTTTCTTGTGGGGGGTTGCTTAGAGAGCCGGTTGAGATCGCCCTAGACATGCAGATCAAGACATAATCTAATATCCAGTGACAGATGATATTCTTGGTAGGTTCTTATGCCAAATTCAGACAGCGTAGAGTCGAATCGAGATCGTAGAAGGTTCTTCCGTAGGCTCGTGGCTGTTGCGGCGGCAACGGGTCTTTCAGGTTTGCTGCTTGACAGGCTGACGGTGCCTGTTCAGGCAGCCACGAACATCTTCCCAGCTGACGGCAACGTCGGCATCGGAACAACTAGTCCATCGAATAGGCTTCACGTTCATGATGGAAGCCTTGGAGATGTGAGATTTCTAACGGATGCGGCACAGGTCTTGGCTGGGACGTCAAATCATGCGCTTGCATACGTGCGCATTGAGAGCAATACTGGTAGTACAGCTTTTTTTGGTGTTAGAGGTGCAGATGGTTTCTTTCAGGGTTCAAGCGGCGGCGTTCTAAGAATAGAAACATGGGGCGGCGGCTTGGGAACCCTAATGGCTGGTGATGCGGGCCAAACACTATCTGCGAATGGCATGGTGAAGGCTGCGGTTCTTGCAAACGGTAACGCAACCATCATAAGGAGTTTCAACAATCTTCCCGGCGGAAGCGGGCCCACGGTTTCACAACCACTGGGACCAGGAACCTATGAAGTGAACTTTGGAGTGAATGTGGCCCAGAGGTTCTTCTCCGCGACTCTTCTGAGCAGTAACTCAACTGATCCAGGGGGCGCGAGTGACGGACAGGTGCTCGTGTCCGCAAGGGATGGAAACGTGAATGCGGTCTTCGTAAGGACTAATGATTCAACGGGCACGAGTACGAACAGAAGTTTCTATCTCATGGTAATGTGACGCACTCACGTGAGTACGTGGTCGGTATGACTTCTGCCGGAAGGGCGGTCAAAGCGGAACTGGTCCTGTCGGTTCTTCTAGTCACTGTTCTCCTTTCTTCGCCAGGAATCGGAACGCATCGACTTGGAAGCGTCCCTGTGACGGAGGGTATTCCTGGTTGCCAAGCCCAGAATGGTGAACTTGGTCACCCGATCATGCACTACACACCTGAGGCCTTGCGTGAAACCTTGCAGCGCATGAAGGCGGGACGTGCAGCTACGACGAATCCCAACATCATGGTGCCTGCCACAGCCCGCCTTGACCTTCTACCATACCTACAGTACACACCCGTTCAACGTGACCAAGGATGGGCCGGCAACTGTTGGGTGTGGGCAAGTACAGGCGTCATGGAAGTTTCCCTCGACGTCCAAACAGGGGTCAAAGATAGGCTTTCGATTCAATACTTCGATTCGAACTATCAAGCAGGAAGCGGGTGCAACTGGGCTGGCTGCGGAGGCGATCTGGACGAATTCTCTACGTTCTACTCCGGCGTTGGGTACGCCATACCATGGTCTAACACCAACGCCGCTTACGGAGACACATACCAATGTTGCTCGGGGCCGCTTCAGGGGGGGTACAGTTGCCCATGCGGAGACAGCTGTCCGTGTACAGGCTATCAAGCAGGGACAGCGGTTCCCGCAGCGAGTATTTCGACTTCGCCAAGCTATTCGTTTTCGAGTATCAGCGATTCGTGGCTCTATCATCCGATGTCGCCGCCTGCCACAGCGATTGCCGCTATCAAGAACATCCTGTCCCAGAACAAAGCGATGTACTTCGCTTTTTCGCTGCCCGACGCGGGGGCATGGACAGATTTCGGGAACTTCTGGAATAATCAGCCGGAGAGCGTAAGCTATGATATGGGCAAGTACAATGGTTACACATACGACTATGGTACGGGTGGCGGGCATGCCGTTCTGCTCGTCGGCTATGATGATACCAATCCGTCTGACAAGTACTGGATCATGGTGAACAGCTGGAGCACGACTCCCGGACGTCCCAACGGGATCTTCCACGTCAAAATGGACTTGAACTATGACAGCCTGCTCTACGATCCCTACTATAGCAGTTGGTTCTACAATCTCTGGTGGGGAACTCTGAGCATCAGTTGGAACCCGGTAAGCTTCGACTATCGCTTGTACAATTCGGGTAGCTCATCAAACCTAGGCGGCATTTCTGTTGTGCATGGAAGTTCTGGCTCGATTACGATTTCGTCGACCTTGGTGAATGGTCCAACTCGCACTGTCACTCTATCTTGCGATGGCACGGCAAGGGGTGATCCGCTTCCGTCTGGGGTGACGTGCAGTTTCAGCCTCCCATCCGGTTCTCCATCCTTCGTGAGCACTTTGACGATCCTAACGTCCTCATCTACGCCACCGGGCTACTACACGCTCAAGGTCAGCGGAACATTGCTTCCGAGGCAAACACTCTTCATACTCCTCGTGACCTGAACTGAGAGTAGTACCGTAACTCATCGGACCTCTGCGACGTGGGTAGGCCTCCCGTCTCGTTTCGGGTCACTCTTGAGCACACCTAGTTTGCGGGTTTGCATCCTAGACGGACGACTTTTCCGGCCCTGAACGCTTCTGTCACGAGTCAGACTAGCTCGAGCCGCCGCTCCAATCATCATACTGTCAGACTCGTGGAGTCATGTAACAACCAGCGCGAATAGTGTGGCATGAGTGATTCCACCGGCGGTAGCGATGACTTTAATTGTATAGTATCCTGGCGGCGTTGACGACGACGTCTCAATCCTTAGCGTGCTGGTAAATGTGGGAGAACCGACCCTCGGGCTGAATGAACATGAGACTCCGGGAGGCAATGGCCCGCTTGCGCTCGAACACGATAGCTCGACAGTTTGGCTGA
>Ga0315282_10005280_pt1 | contig 22082 bp, 16 predicted proteins | sample YL17G07_20_MG_FD_203693 | JGI IMG/M metagenome (GOLD analysis project Ga0315282, IMG submission 203693) | Sediment microbial communities from Yellowstone Lake, YNP, Wyoming, USA - YL17G07_20 | ecosystem: Environmental > Aquatic > Freshwater > Lake > Sediment | place: USA: Wyoming | collected... | reverse complement strand
CGACGCCCTATCAGTCCATGGTCAAAGGACTCCGCGGCCGCGATAAGAAGTCGGACCACAACCTATAGGGGCAACTGGAGCGAATAGGATATCCCTCTTTCGGGTTTCGGATTTCAGGTTTTCCACCGCCCCGGCGCACTCATTCGCGTCGCCTGACTCGCGCTACCACAATTCGTTGGCAGCCCCCCGGGCCACACTCCGGGTTTTTGGTTGACTTGGTTTTCAGGGCGAGTATGATGAAAAGACTTTGTTCGGAGGTGTTTTCCGCCGGAGCAGTTGCAGGAATTAGACGGGCGGCGCCCGGCCTTCGGGGGATAGCGAGACCGGAGTCGCGGCTGCACAGCCGCATAAGAGAAGGAGACGGAATGACGCGGAGAATTGTCACGATCGACGGTAACACGGCGGCCGCTCACGTGGCCCACGCCACCAACGAGGTCATCGCGATCTATCCCATCACGCCATCGTCGCCGATGGGGGAGATGGCGGACGAGAAGTCGGCGGCGGGTGAGACGAACATCTGGGGGACGGTGCCTCTGGTGACGGAGCTTCAGAGTGAGGGAGGTGCGGCGGGATCGGTGCACGGTGCGGCGCAGGCCGGAGCCCAGACCTGCACCTTCACCGCCTCCCAGGGACTCCTCTTGATGATCCCGAACATGTTCAAGATCGCGGGGGAACTGACCCCGACGACGTTTCACGTCTCGGCCCGGACCGTCGCCACGCACGCCCTGAGCATCTTCGGAGACCAGTCCGACGTGATGGCGGTCCGCGGGACCGGCTGGGCACTCCTCGCCTCCGGCTCCGTCCAGGAAGTGATGGACCACGCCCTGATCGCCAAGGCCGCCTCGCTTGAGTCCCGCATCCCGTTCCTCCACTTCTTCGACGGGTTCCGCACCTCCCATGAGGTCCAGAAGATCGAGGAGCTCACGAAGGAAGACATGCGGGCGATGATCGACGAGGAGTACGTGGCCGCGCACCGGAAGCGAGCCCTCTCCCCCGACCGCCCGGTCATCCGCGGAACCGCCCAGAACCCCGACGTCTTCTTCCAGGGCCGTGAGGCGCTCAACCGATACTACGACGCGTGTCCCGCCGTCGTCCAGAAGGTGATGCACCGCTTCGCCAAGCTCACCGGCCGCGAGTACAAGCTCTTCGACTACGTCGGCGCACCGGACGCCGACCGCATCCTCGTCATCATGGGCTCGGGTGCCGAAACGGTCCACGAGACCGTCGACTACCTCCTGAGGCAGGGACAGAAAGTCGGCGTCATCAAGGTCCGGCTCTACCGTCCGTGGTCCACGCGGGACTTCATCCGGGCGATTCCGCCCACGGTGACGAAGATCGCGGTGCTCGACCGCACGAAGGAGCCGGGCAGCATCGGCGAGCCGATGTACGAAGACGTCCGCACCGCCATCGGCGAGGCCATGTCCGACGGCTACGCCCCCTGGAAGACCGGCTACCCGAAGGTCGTCGGCGGACGATACGGGCTGAGCTCGAAGGAATTCACCCCCGCGATGGTCAACGGCGTCTTCCAGAACCTCGCCAAGGACGAGCCCAAGAACCATTTCACGATCGGCATCACCGACGACGTGACGCACACGAGTGTGGATTACGACTGCGAGTTCAGCACGGAGCCCGATGAGGTGGTGCGGGCGCTCTTCTACGGGCTGGGCTCCGACGGCACCGTCGGTGCCAACAAGAACTCCATCAAGATCATCGGGGAGGAGACCGACCGCTACGCCCAGGGGTATTTCGTCTACGATTCGAAGAAGGCCGGCACCATCACGATCTCCCACCTCCGCTTCGGCCCGCGCGAGATCCGCAGCACCTACCTCATCTACGAGGCCAACTTCATCGGCTGCCACCAGTGGTTCTTCCTCGAACAGTACGACATGCTCAAGAACGCCGCCCACGGGGCCACGTTCCTCCTGAACAGTCCCTTCGGGCCGGACGACGTGTGGGACAAGATCCCGTGCGAGGTCCAGAAAGACATCATCGACAAGAAGCTCAGGTTCTACGTCATCGACGCGTACAGCATCGCGAAGGAACTGCGCATGGGCGCCCACATCAACGTGATCATGCAGACCTGCTTCTTCGCGCTCTCGGGCGTGCTGCCGAAGGACGAGGCCATCCGCCACATCAAGGACACGATCCAGAAGACCTACGGACACCGCGGCCAGGAGGTCGTCGAGAAGAACTGGGCCGCCGTGGACATGAGCCTCGACCGCCTGCACGAGGTGAAGGTGCCCCGGAAGGTCACGAGCTGCATCCAGCGCCCGGCCCGGGTCTCCGCGAAGGCGCCCGGGTTCGTCCAGGACGTCACCGCCCGCATCATGGCCCTCGAAGGGGACTACCTTCCGGTAAGTGCGATGCCCGAGGACGGAACGTTCCCCACGGCCACCACGCAGTGGGAGAAACGCAACATCGCCCTCGAGATCCCCGTGTGGGACCCCCAGACCTGCATCCAGTGTGGGAAGTGCTCCATCGTCTGTCCGCACGCCGTCATCCGGCTCAAGGTCTATCCGAAGGAGGCCCTGGGGGGCGCCCCGACCAAGTTCAAGTCGACCGCGGCCAAGGGCAAGGGGTTCGAGGGATACGTGGCCACGCTGCAGGTGGCTCCGGAAGACTGCACGGGGTGTGGTGCCTGTGTCTTCGCCTGCCCGGTCCGGCAGAAGGACGCCTCGGGCGACAAGACGGAAAGACGGGCCATCAACCTGGCGCCGCAGATTCCCCTCAGGGCCCAGGAGCGCGAGAACTGGGAGTTCTTCCTGACTCTTCCCCAGATCCCGCTCAACATGATCAACCCGGCCACGGTCAAGGGCAGTCAGCTCATGCGTCCGCTCTTCGAGTTCTCCGGAGCCTGTGCGGGCTGCGGCGAGACGCCCTACGTGAAGCTCCTGACACAGCTCTTCGGCGACCGGGCGATCATCGCCAATGCGACCGGCTGCTCCTCCATCTACGGCGGGAACCTGCCGACGACGCCGTACTGTGTCAACGTGGAGGGGAGGGGCCCGGCGTGGTCGAACTCGCTCTTCGAAGACAACGCCGAGTTCGGGTTCGGGTTCCGGCTGGCCATCGACAAGTTTCAGGAGCACGCACGGGAACTCATGGACCTCTCGGAGCCGCTGAGGAGCGAGAGGGCGCTGGTCGAGGACATCAAGAACGCCGACCAGACCACCCCGGGAGGCATCCTCCTGCAGAGGGAGCGCGTCGCGAGGCTCAAGGAGCTCCTCGAGAAGGCCGCCGACCCCATCTCCCGGTCTCTCCTCGGCGTCGCCGACTATCTGGTCAAGAAGTCGGTCTGGATCGTCGGGGGCGACGGGTGGGCGTATGACATCGGCTACGGCGGGCTCGACCACGTGCTGGCTCAGGCCCGCGACGTGAACGTGCTGGTGCTGGACAGTGAGGTCTACTCGAACACCGGCTACCAGATGTCGAAGGCGACGCCGCTGGGGGCGGTGGCGAGGTTCGCCGCCGCCGGCAAACCCATGCCCAAGAAGGACCTCGGCCTGATGTTGATGAGCTACGGACACGTCTACGTGGCCCAGGTTGCCATGGGAGCGAACGACAACCATGCCGTCAAGGCGTTCGTCGAGGCGGAGAGTTATCCCGGGCCCTCCATCATCATCGCGTACTCGCACTGCGTCGGCCACGGTCACGACATGCGCACCGGTCAGGGCATCGAGAAGATGGCGGTCGAGTGCGGCTACTGGCCGCTCTACCGGTTCGACCCGAGACTGACCGCTCAGGGCAAGAACCCTCTCCAGCTCGACAGCAAGCCTACGGGACTCTCGTTCCGGGACTACGCCTACAAGCAGACCCGGTACCGGTCGCTCACGCAGAGCATGCCCGAGCGGGCCGAGGAGCTGATGAAGCGGGCCGAGGCCCAGGTCGAGAAGCACTGGAAGCTCTACGAGCAGCTTGCCGCTCTCAAGTGCGATGGGCAGGAGAAGAAGGAAGGATGAGGGTATGAACAAGGCCGGGCTGATCGAAGCGGTTGCCGGGGAGCTCGACTGTCCGAAGGCCGCCGCCGAGCGGGCCGTCAATGCGGTGCTCAGGAGCATCGGCGTCGGGCTCGATCGCGACCGTGAAGTCGCGCTGGTGGGGTTTGGAACCTTCCGCGTGAAGCGTCGAGGCGCACGCACGGGCATAAACCCCCGCACCGGCGAGCCGATTCACATCAAGCCCTCCAACCGCGTCACGTTTCGCGCCGGAAAAGACCTCCTGGAAGGCTTGAGGCCTGAGGGTTGAGACTTGAGGAACGGCAGGCTTGAGGCCTGATACCTCAAGCCTCACTTCCTCAAGCCTCGCGCCTTCTTCCTCCGTCAAGGAGTCGCTCTTGATCGTCATTGCCATGGAGACCTCCGGCGCTGTGGGAAGCGTCGCCCTGGCTCGTGACGACCAACTCATCGCCGAGCGGCTTTTCACCCGGGGACTCCGGCACGGGGTTAACCTCATCCCTACGCTCGACGAGTTGTTCACGGAGAACCGTCTCGCCCGCAAGGACGTGGGACTGGTCTCGGTCTCCGTGGGCCCCGGTTCCTACACGGGTGTCCGGGTGGGAATTGCCGCGGCGAAGGCCCTCGCGTTCGCACTGGATGTGCCCGTCGTGGGGGTTCCTGCACCCGATGCCATCATCCGCAACCTTGAGCCCCAGGGAGCCGCCGCCGTCCTCATCGATGCCAAGCGCGGACAGTTCTACATCACTCTCTACCGTGGCGAGAGCGGGTCGTGGCGGGCGACGTCCGCCCACATGGTGCTTCCGCCCGAGGAGGCGGCGGGAAAACTCTCCGCCGAGACGCTCCTGGTGGGGGAGGGCGTCGAGGCCTTCCTCAGGGCCGCCGGTAGGGGCGACGCATGCGTTGCCCGGTCCAAGGTCGCTCCGGAGGATGCCGCTATCCCGCGTGCCCGCTGGACCGCGCTGCTTGGCTACGAGTCCTGGAAGACCAATCCCAAGAGCGAGCTCTTCACCATCGAACCGCTCTACCTCCGGCCGCCGGAGGCGGCCGAGAGCAGGTGAGCAGGAGATCAGTGGAACAGGTGAGGGGGAAAGCGCATTGGCCGCCGGAATCGCCGCTCACCTGCGGTCTCCTGATCACCTGATCACCTGTTCTCGTTCTCACTCGATGACGTGGATGATCCCGCGGCTCGAGGGGGTGACGATTCCCATGAAGGTCACTTCCCCGGACGTCGTGGGAGTGAAGGTGATCTCCGTGACTCTGCCCGCCTCGATGTCCTTCCGGATGCCCCAGGCCTCGATGAGAAGCGTGTCGTCCGTCTCTTCGCCCTTGGTCTTGGTGACGTAGAATTTGAGGGGGACGCCTTTTTTGACGACGATGGAGTGGGGCGCGGCGAGGTCGTCGGTCATCACGACGGCGAGCTCCACCGCTCCCGAAGTTTCCATCGTCCGGGTTTCCTTGCCGTGTGCGAGGACGTGGAACGTGCCGGTGTTTCCGGTTTCGAGGCAGGTGAATTTCTTCCCGTCGAGAGCGCCGAGCTGCTCGTCGGCAAGGGTGATCTGGGTAAGCTCCGCGTGACGGCACTCGGCGTTGATCCCGAGCACGAGGACTGTGAAGGTGGTCGTTTTCTCGAAGGCGTTGGTGATGTGCAGTCGGGCGGGCTGTCCCTTGACGAGGAAGACCTCGTTGGGGACGAACCCCGATTCGAGCTGGATGAGGGCGATTTCCTGGTACTCGACCGGCGTTTGACGCACTGCCGCGGGCCGACAGCCCATCCCGCACAGCGGGATGACCGCCAGTGCCATCCACACCGTGAGCAGCGTAAAGCACCGCCCGCGCCGTTTCGTTAATTGGGGACAGTCACCTATTATTTGCCCTTTGCGATTGGGATTTAGGTGCAGAATTACATGGGCAAGCATAAGCGTCATACTGGCCATCGCGAGCCCCTGGATCCAAATAATAGGTGACTGTCCCCAATTAACGCGGCCTTATCTTACCAGGCCGCCGGGCGACTCGCAACAGGAAATCGCTCCGTGTGCGGCTCCCGACTCCCTGGCGACGGAATCGCGACGGGATTCACACCACCTCGTCGAACGCGGTGAGATGGAGTCGGTCGGCCCCGCAGTAGATGCACTTGGGGTGGCGCGGCGCCATGACGCGGCCGCACGAGGCGCACTTGGCCACCTCCCGCTTGAGCTTTCCGTCCGCCTCGCCGTCCATCAGGTCGATCGTCTTGACCCGTTCCATCAGGTCCTCCTCGCTGAGCTGCATCTTCTCGCTCAGGAGCGACCAGACGGCCATGGAGATGAGGATCAGCTTGTCTAGTCGGCGCTCGAGGTCCGCGGCGACGGTCTGCGCCTCGCGGGCCTTGGATGTCGCCTCCCTCGCGTCGAGTCGGGTCGCCATTTCCCTTTGCACGTTGGCCTGGTAGCCCCCACCCAACCCCCAGAATACGTTCATCGTTTTCCCCTCCTCGTCCAGAAAAGCCGAAGGGCAGTCCACGAAACCGCTTGCCCTCAATCCACCGGACCGAACGCTTCCACGCGGTTGCCGATCCTCCGGATCCGCTGGAAATCGGCTCCGGGCGGGGTCGTGTCGGAGATGCCCAGGATCAGGTGGTCCCCGCGGCCGATGTCGGCGAAGAAACCGTCCAGGAATCTCTCGAATCGGGCGTCCGACATGGAGTCCCTGAGCAGCGCCACCGACGGGATTCCTCCCATGATCGTGATCCGGCCCGCGAAGAAGTCTCTGACCTCTTTGAACGTGAGTCTGGTCATGGGTGCTGGGCAGATCGAATCCGCGATGTCGATCTTCGAATCCACGTAGTGCGGAAGAAGTCCGGCGTTTTCCCCGTCCGTGTGCGTGAGCAGGAATTTGCCCCGTCTCTCAGACCCCGATGGGTCTTCGGGGTCCCAGAGGGGCCGGTGCAGCATGTCGGCAAAGCGTGCGAGCGTCGGCCGGATGTGCTCGGCGAAAAACGGGGGATAAGTGACCGAGGCATCGTAGTTCGCCCCCAGAAAAAGGACCTCCGCCGGGGAGGAAGCCGTCAGGTCGAGCATCCTCTCCCAGTACGTGCCGATCTGTCCGGCGAGACGCTTCAGCTCCTCGGGATGATCATACATCTCATAGAAGAAAAGATCGAGCGGCATCAACTCGCGCTGGATCAGGTGCATCGGGGATGCCGCCGCCGAGACGTAGCCCACGGCGATGCCCCGCTCGCCGATCCGGGAGGCGAACTCCTCGTAGCCGCTCGGGTTCGGCTCGACGCGGGCGTTCTCGAAGATATGCCCGAGCGGGGCGTAGTCGGCGACGGTCCGGAAGGCGTGACCCTCGACGTGCGTGATGGTGATCCCGGCCCGGCGCATCCCCTCATCGTAGAGCACGGTCGTGCGGACGACCCCGAGCGGGGTGCGGTATTCCACGAACGTCCGGTCGCCCTCGACGCGCACCCTTCGCTCCACGTTCTCGAAGACGGTCCGGAAGGGCATGGTCCACAGGTTATAGATTCCGAGTGCGCGGTCGACGTCGTCTTCGGCTCCGCGGAGGTCACGGAAATCGGGGACCACGGCGTGGAAGCCCGCGCCGAGGTCGTCCGTGATGTCCGCGAGGGTCGCGCGGCGGTATTCGTGCGGCAGCGTCCCGGCCCGGAGGTGTGCCTTGTACCACAGGTCGAGTCTGGGTGCCCAGGGGATTCTGTCGGTGGGCCGGCCGCGGACGGCCGCTAGCATCCGTTCCCTGGGAGTCATCGACATGGGTCATCCCCCGTGCGTGGACCGGCCGGGTTCGGGCGCCTTTTCTCCGCCCGACGGGCGTCAATATACCGCCCAAGGGGGCCTTGCGCAATCCCGGAAGGCGCGCCTTTCGGCCGATTCCGTGTCCTCTTCCGGGGATTTTGCGAGACTCCGGGGGTGCTTTTGACGATAGGATTTATGGTTGATACCGCTCACGACGCCGTGTATACTACCACGAGTCCTGATCCGTCGGGGTCGCTGGACGGGCATCCCGGATGAGGCCGTCTGTGCACTTCTCAAAAGGAGAGACAGATGCTTGCGGGCAGAAAAGTGCTTTTGCTGATGGTGGTCCCGCTTCTGTGCGGGATGGCTGCGGGATGTGAGTGGGTGACTCTTGCCACCGGCACGGGCGTGGCGTACGAGGCCACGGCCAAGCCGGCGACCCAGGCGATGACCCAGCTTGTCCACGTGGAGGGGTCGCTTTATGTCAGTGAGGCGGTGAGGCTGTGGATGGAGCGCGGACAGCTCCCGCTTCCGGTCCTCGAAGACGGGGTGCACGATTTCAGCATCCGTCCCACGAAGGCCGTCACGGTGAAAGGGGCGCTCGGCGCCCGGACCGTTGAGCTGTGGGACCGCAACCGCCTCGTCGCCGAATACATCGTCTGCTGGGACCGCAAGCCGGAAGAGTTTCGTCTGGTCTCCGCTCGGAACAGGCTCTATGGAGGCGACCTCGACGTCACGTCCGTTCCCGTCCTCAAGACCAACTACGTGGAGTGATCGCCTCGGCCCCGTCCCATTTCGCCTGGACTCGTCATCGGGACCCTCTCCCGCTGGGAGAGGGCCCCGCGTTTTTGTCCGAATCCCGCCTGGGATCCGGCCGCTGGAACGACTCATCCCAGACGCATCCCAAACTCCCTCTGAAATGCATTTGACTTTGGGTGGAGAATCCGCGAAGATACGGCGCTTCGAACGGGCGGCGGAAAGCTTCCCATGCGGAGGCCCGGCCGGCCGCAATCTCTCAGAAGGACCGCACCTGCATGGTACGTGCCATCCTTTCCGACATCCATGGCAACCAGACGGCACTGGAAGCCGTGCTCGCCGACATCCGTCGGCACGGCATCGAGGAGATCGTGTGTCTGGGCGACGTGATCGGCTACGGTGCGCGTCCGAGGGAGTGTGTGGACTACGTGCGGAAGTTCCGTTGGACGCTGAAGGGCAACCACGAGCTGGGATTTTTCGACCGGGAAGAGTGGAAGCGGTTCAGTGCACGGGCGGCGGATTCCATCGAATGGACGCGCAAGCGGCTCGACGTGCCCGCTGATCCCGACACCCGCGTCCGCATGGAGTTCCTCGCCGGAATGCCCGAAAAGCACCTCGAGGGCGACGTCATCTACTGTCACGGCAGTCCGCGTCTCCCGGTGACCGAATACGTGACGCCGACTTTGGGGAAGCTCCATCCCGAGCGGCTGAAGGTGATCTTCGGCGTCTTCGAGCACGTGGCCTTTATTGCACACACGCACGTTCCCGGGGTGTTCACCGAGGACCTCGTGTTCAGCACGCCCGTGGACCTCGGCAACGAGTACGAAATCGGCCCCGCGAAGGCCATCATCAACGTCGGCTCGGTCGGTCAGCCCCGTGACGGCAACAGCCGCGCCTGCTACGTCGTCTTCGACGGCAAGACCGCCGTCTTCCGGCGTGTCCAGTACGATATCGACCGTGCCGCAAGTCAGATCTACGCCGTCCCCGAACTCGACGACGGTCTCGGTGACCGTCTCTACGAGGGACGGTGAATCGCGTACCCGGCCGCCTCGACCCCGACGGGGTCTTCCCTCGGAAGACCGAGTCCCTCGGAACGGGAGGCGGGGTCCCGGAGGGGTGGAGTGATCGAAAAACGAGTCGTTCTTGCGCTCCTTCTGTGCGGACTGGTGCTGATCATCCACATGGTCTTCGTGGCGCCTCTCTTGAGGCCGGCGAAGCCCGCTGGGGGCGTGAGCGACAACGTGACGGGCGTCCGGCCGGGACCGTCCGCGGACAACGTCACCGTACCGCCCGAGACGCCGAAGGTTGCACCCGCGCCGAGTCCGCCCACGCCTCCCGTGACGCCTGTCCCGACGCCGCCTCCAGAACAGCCGGGCGCTTATCTCGCCGCCGACCAGGACAACATCCCCGTCCGGACCTACACCCTCAAGAGCACCCTCCTCGTGAGCACCTGGACCAACCAGTTCACGGGGGGATGTGAAAACGTCGCCTTCGACGGGTTCTATACCAGTGTGAAGAAGCAGGAGAAGCTGAAGCTGCTGGGGGCGTTCGAGTCGATCTTCCTAGCGGACGGCCGCGAGCGGAAGCCGGTCGCGATGGTCCTCGAATTCCCGGAGCTTCAGGAGACCCTCGCGAACATGAAGATGCACGCAAGTCAGGCCGCAGACGGGAGCCTCGTGTTTCGCGGCCGGATCCTCCGACGCGATGCCGCGAGCGACCGGTATGAGCCTTTCCTCGAAGTTACCAAGACCGTGCGGGCGCCGAACGACCGGTATGAGATCGAGATGGAAGTGACCTTGCGCAACCTGACCGGTTCTGCGGTGACGGAGAAGTTCGCCATCCGGACGCTCGAGGGGATCAACGTGGAGGAGCAGTGGCGGACGGAGGCCACGGCACGGATCGGTCTTCTCAGCGAAAAGGGGTACCCGGCGCTGAAGACGAAGCCGGTGAACAAGTTCGAGGGTGCGACGTGGACGGAGGGGAGCGGGAACGTCATCTGGGCGGGACTGGACGACCGGTACTTCGCGGTGCTTCTCTTCGCCGAGAACCGTTCCACCATGGAGTCGGCGACGCTCGAGCCGGTCAAGGTGCGTCTGGTTCCTGACGCGCAGCCCACCGACGCCGTCCGCGTGAGACTCCTCGTGCGTCCGGTGACCATCGCCCCCGGGGCGGACGCTGCCCAGAAATTCCATCTCTTCGTCGGCCCCAAGGAAAGCGACGTCCTCGCGCACTACGAGAACCTCGGACTTCCCCGGCTCGTCGATTTCGGGTGGTTCGGCCCCATCGCCATCCTCCTCATCTGGATCCTCCGCGGGTTCTACGCCGTCGTCCGGAACTACGGCGTCGCCATCATCCTCCTGACGGTGCTGACCCGCGTGGCACTCCATCCCCTGACGAGAAAAGGTCAGGTCGCCATGCACCGGATGCAGAAGCTCCGCCCGATGATCCAGGAGCTCCAGAAAAAATACAAGAACGACAAGCAGAAGCTCGGCACCGAGCAGATGAAGCTCTTCCGCGAGCAGGGCGTCAGTCCCTTCAGCGGATGTCTCCCCATGGTGCTCCAGATGCCCATCCTCTTTGCACTGTTCTACGCGCTCCGGCAGACCTTCGAGCTGAGACAGTCGCCCTTCGTCTGGTGGATCACGGACCTGTCGCTTCCGGACACCGTGGGGCACCTGCCTGCGGGCGTCCCGCTCCTCGGCGGGGCGGCCATCAACATCCTGCCCCTCCTGATGACCGTGGCGATGTTCCTGCAGCAGAAGATGACGCCGAAGTCGGACGACCCGCAGTCCCAGCAGCAGCAGAAGATGATGGCGTTCCTTCCCTTCTTCTTCGCGTTCCTCTTCTACAAGTTTCCGTCGGGGCTGTGTCTCTACTGGTTCACGAGCACGGTCCTCGGCATGGCCGAACAGTATTTCATCAAGCGACATCTCGACAAACTGGGGGATGCCCCCGTTCCCGTCAAGGTCAGGAAGTCGAAGTGAAGCCTCGGGCGCCCGCGGCGGGGCCTTCTTTCCAACAAAGGGCGAAACCCGCCGGCTTGTCCGCCGAAGCCTCGGCGAAGGCGGAAAGGAGAAAGTGGAAAGGAGACCGCAGTTGAGCGGATTCCCGGATGCCTCCACTCCTCCATTGTCCAGTGCTCCACTCTCTCCTGCTCTACTCTCTACCGCTCAACTGCTCTCAGGCGTTGCCGCCGACACCATTGCCGCCGTATCATCGGCGGCGGGAGCCGCCGAGCGGGCGATCGTGCGGATGAGCGGACCCCGGGCGATTGGAGCGGCGGCGGAGCTTTTTGAGCCGGAGGACGGTCCGCCGGTCGCGGAACTTCCCGCCTGGTCGGTCGCGAGTGGGACTCTCAAGCTCTCTGGTTTCGCGGCGACGGTCCCGGCGCTTCTCTACCTCATGCGCGCACCGCGTTCCTATACCCGCGAAGACGTCGTCGAGTTCCACATCGTCGGGAGCCCGCCTCTCGCCGCCGCGGTCCTCGCGGAACTCACCTCCCGACAAGTCCGTCTCGCCCGACCCGGCGAGTTCACCGAACGGGCATACCTCTCGGGCCGCATCGACCTTTCGCAGGCCGAGGCCGTCCTCAAGCTGATCCACGCCCGGAGCGACGGGGAGCGACGGCTCGCACTCGGCGAGCTCACCGGCGATCTCTCCCGGCGCACCCACGCGATCACGGAGCGCCTCACCGAAACCCTCACCCGTGCCGAGCTCTCCCTCGATTTCTCCGAAGACGACGTGCCCCAGACTCTGCCTGGGGAACTCGCCGAGGGGCTTGCCGCCGTGGCCGCCGAGATCGACGAGCTTCTGCGTTCGGGCACCGCCGACTACGTCTTCGCCGAGCGTCCCCGCGTCAGCATCGTCGGCCGGACCAACGTCGGGAAGTCGAGCCTCTTCAACCGGCTCCTCGGACGCGACGAGGCCATCGTCACCCCTGTGAGCGGCACCACGCGCGACCTGCTCGAAGCGGAACTCGACCTCGGCGGCACCGAACTCCTCCTCGTGGATACCGCCGGAGAACCCGAAAGGCCGAAGGTCGAAGGCGGAAGGCCGAAGGAAGAGACCGACCCGGACGATATGGCGATTGCCCGGGCCCGTGCGGAGCTCGGCCGCGCCGAGCTCCTCCTCCTCGTCATCGACGCTAGCGAGCCCCTCACCGCAATCGACATCACGCTCATCGACCGTCTCGCCGGCGCCTCCCCTCTCCCCCCGCCGGGGGGAGAGGGCAAGAGTGAGGGGCGGACTCTTCCCTCTCCCCTTGAGGGAGAGGTCGCCAGACAGCCGGCGACTAAAGGTCGGGGTGAGGGTAGGGGCATCCGAACCACCGCGTATGTCAGTCCCGAATCACCGGACCCACGCGTCCCGTCCCTCATCGTTCTCAACAAGGTGGACCTTCCGATCGTCGAGGAGACAGAGCGGTTCGTGCGGAGCCGGGGACTGGTGGTGTCGGTCTCGTGCGTCACGAGGAGCGGGCTCGACCGGCTGCGCGACGAGATCCGCGCGTTATTGACGGTGCGCGGGATCGAGCGTCCGGGACTCCGCTTCCTCTTCAACCTCAGGCAGCTCGATTCGCTCCGGCGCGCGCGCGAAGGCCTCGCGCGCGCCTCCGCCGCCGCACGCGATGGACTCGGTCTTGAGTTCCCCGCCGCGGAAATCCGCATCGCCCTCAACGACCTCCGCGAGCTTACCCATCCCTTGACCGAGGACGAGATCCTCGACCGCATCTTCTCCCGCTTCTGCATCGGGAAATAGAAGAAGACGCTGAGACGCTCAGGGAAAAAGGGGTCTGGAGCCTTCCAGTTCGGGCTCCTGACCCCTTTTTCCAAGGCAAGAGGCAACAATTCCCCCGCGTCCGAAATGTGGTGGAAATCCTCTCGTCCGATATGTACAATTATGATGATAGTGCGTCCTCGTGCACTCAGGAGCCCGTCAGCCCCGCTGGGTCTCGGAGGGTGGTCCGATGCAAGTGAAATGGTGGATGATTGCGCTTGCTTTGCTGCTGGCCTTTCTCCTCTATGTCGGTCTTTCACCGATTGATATAGGGGGCCTCGAACGTGCCAGACGTACGGCCTGCTTGAACAACACATTCCAAATCGGCCGTGCGATGATGTATTACGCCGAGGAACACAAGGGGCAATATCCACCATCATTCGGAGTGCTCATTAAGCAAGACTGCTTCACCACGTGGCGGGTGTTCGTGTGCCCGTCAAGCAAGGATCGGATTCCCGACGAGTTCCAGGACAACGGACCCTATCGGATTGATCGCGCCAAGGAGGTGGACCTGGAAGTGCTGAACCGCGTGGAGGTGTGGGGCAGTTATGTGATGGTCAAGGGGCTCAAGCACGCGAACCGGCCTGACGTGATTGTCGTTTACGAGAAGCCCGGGCATCATCAGGGAGCGGGGCGCAACTGCTTCTTCGACGACGGCCACTGCGTCTGGCTTTCCGAAACGGAATTCCAGGAACGGATAAAGGCCCAGGAATCCAAACTCCGCGAAATGAACGCAAAAGAAATCAAGTGAAGCGACCCACCCTGCTGCATTGTCGGCGATGCTGCGGCTTAAGGCCGACGCCCGGGTGCATGGGACGAGTTGAGCTCCTCCTTCCGCGTTACGCCTTCGCCCTTGTCCGGCCTCCTCGAGAAAAATGTCGAATAGTGTAAGGCGATTGGTATACTCTTTGACCGTGGTCGACGTGCGGAGACGAGGGTGATGGAAATTGGGGGGCCAACCATGAAACGCGTCGGGTGCATCGGTCTTGCGGCGGGTCTGGTCGTGTCGGCGATGGTCTCTTTCGGGTGGGCGCAGGAGAAGCCCGCCTCGGGCGCGCAGAGGGCGCTCGACGACTGCATCCCGGGCGACGCCATGCTGTACGTCCATTACCAGGGACTCGCGAAGGCGCAGTCCGGTTTCCAACGGACGGCGCTCTCGGAGATCCTCGCCGAACCGGAGGTGCAGGAGTTCGGCAAGGAACTCTCCCGGTTCCTGGACGAGCTGATCCGCAAGAATGCGCCGCAGTCCCCGCTGAGCTGGCAGGATGTCCGGATGCTCCTCGACCTCGAGATGGGTTACGCCCTCCTGGACGTGCGCGGACAGCCTCCCTCGATAATGCTCGTCGTGCGGCCCGCCGCCAACGCCGACAAGCTCCGTGCCGTCGTTGACAAGCTCATCGCAGGGGTCGTGCCCCCCGGACAGGCAATCCCGGAGAACGAGATCGAGGGGGTCCTGTTCAAGCAGGTCGGACCCCTCAGCGTCGCCTGGCAGGGCGACGACCTGGTCCTCACGACGGGCCGCGGGACGCTGCTCAAGGTCGTGCGCGTCCTCAAGGGGACGGACCTCTCGATGGCCAAGAGCGACCGGTTCAAGGCCGTCTGCAGCAAGACCCTGGGCGGCAAAGAATTCCTCATGGCCCACTGGGACGTGGAGAAGACCCGGCGGATCCTCGATGAGATGCGTCAGGGCGACGCGGAGGCCGCGCGCGTGTGGGCGGTGACGGGGCTCAAGGACGTGGATCACCTCCACCTGAGCATCGCCCCCGACGCACCCGGCATGAAGATGATGTTCTACGCCCACGCCCCGGCGGGCGCCCACGGGCTCCTCAAGCTCTTCCCGACGAAGCCCGTCGACGAAAAGGCGATGCTGGCGAACATGCCCGAGACGGCGTCGGACTTCCTCATCGCACGCTGCGGCGCCGCCGACGTGTTCGACGCCATCGCGGAAATGCTCTCGCCCACCGAGGACAAGGCCCGGTTCAATGAAAGCGTGGCGCGCTTCAACCAGCGTGTCGGGTTCGACCTGCGCAAGGGTCTCCTGGCGTCGCTCGGCGACGAAGTCACGTTCCGGACCATGGGTTCCGGCGTCTTGTGGCTGCCCGAGTTCTACCTCTCCGTGGGCGTCAAGGACGAGAAGACCCTCAGGGACTGTCTCGACAAGATCCTCGCGGTGGCGGCCGAAGAGATGGGAAACGCCGGGGACCGGCGGGTGACACTCGAGACGGAGAAGCTCGACTACAAGGGCGTGTCGATCGTCGCGTGCAAGTTCGTCGGGATGCCGCTGCCGTTCACGCCTTCCTATGCCACGGTCAAGGGACGGATGTTCCTCGCCCTGACGCCGCAGGGTCTGAAGCGCGCCCTCGACCTCGAGACTGCACCCGCCCGCTCCATCCTGGGCTCCAACACCTACGCCGCTCTCCGCTCGCACGTCTCGGCGAAGCCCGGCATGCTCGGCTACGGCGAGTTCAAGGGGAGCTTCGAACAGGTCTACTCGGGGCTCGTGACGACGCTTGTGCAGATGACCAGCGGCATACCGAACCTGCCGCCGCATAGTCTCGCCACGAAGTTCCCCAGTGCCAACGCGATCACTCCGCACCTGTTCGGCACCGTGACGGCGGTCAGTTACGACGGGGAAGGGTACCTGATGGAGAGCTACGGTCCGTTCGGCGGGGGACTGGTCCCGGGCAGCGCGGATTCGCTGACGACGACGGGCATTATGGCGGGGTTCCTGCTCCCGGCCCTGGCCAAGGCGCAGGAGGCCGCCCGCCGCGCCTCCTGCATGAACAACATCCGTCAGATCGGCATCGCCATGATCCAGTACTCCGCTGACCATGACGACGAGTTCCCGCCCTCCTTCGGCGTCCTCTTGAAGGTGGGCTACCTGATCACCCCCAAGGTGTTCTATTGTCCGTCGAGCCCGGCCAAAGTGCCTGCGGATTTCCCGGAGGATCTTAAAGGCGCCGAGGTCGCCGACATGGACAAGTTGCTGGATGCGAGTGCGAGCTACGTGATGGTCAAGGGGATCAAGCACACCGCCGACGCAGGGTTCATTGTCCTCTATGAAAAGGAGGGCGCGCACAACCGTGAGGGCATGAACTGCTTCTTCAACGACGGCCGCGTGCAGTGGCTTATGGAAGCCGACTTCCAGGAACGCATGAAGGCCCAGGGAGCCGAGCTCCCCCCAATGCTGGCCCCAATGCCGGAAAAAGCAGTCGAGTGAGACGTCTATCCCGCTTATACTGTGAGCTATTGGCTCCGGACTCATGGGCTTCGCAGGGTCAAGGAACGCATGCACTGACGAAAGGACTTAAAGGTGAGACTGCTCTGTAGAAAACACCCGTCTTGCTGCTTCACCCCTCTGGCTCCTCTGGGGGGAGAGGGCGGGGTGAGGGGCGGACCCGGCCGGCATGAGAAGAAATCCACCCCTCACCTTAATCCTCTCCCCCCGGTGGGGGGAGAGGAAGAAAACGGCAGCGGTCACAAAGGGTGTTTTCTTCAGAGCAAGGTCCGACCTAACCGGCTCATCAGCCTCGTGGTGCTCATCGGGCTAGCGGCGGGGGCGTTCGCGCTTGCGCGTGGCGCAGCCGCCCTCGGCTGCGGAAACCCCCTTGCATGGGCGGGGGCGCCTGTGCCACATGATCCCGGCGGAACTTCCTGGACGGAAACGGGTTACGGCGGGGCAATGGTCGATGCCACGGAAAAGGCCCGGCGGCTCAAATGCCTGAATAACCTCAAGCAGATCGGCCTCGCCCTTTTCATGTATCGCGAGACCTTTGACGGCAAGTGGCCCAAGAACCTCGAGACCCTCGTCGACAAGAAATGCCTCACCACAACGAAGGTGCTCCAGTGTCCGTCCGCCAAGTCTCCTCCGGGCAGCGTGGATTACGCCCTGGTGAGGACCGAGGGACGCACCTTCGGCGACACCGACATCATCGTTTACGACCGCAGGACGAACCACAAGGACGGGCGGAATGTCCTCCTCATGAACCAGCAGGTGCAGTGGCTGTCGGAGGAGGATTTCAAGAAACGCATGGGCAACGAGCTTACGGATTGACACCACGGACGAAAGCGCTCAACCGCAAAGGACGCAAAGAGAAAGTCAGGGTCAGGAAAAAGAAACAGACAACCTTTTCTTGCTCTTGAACCAGTATTTTCCTTTGCGCTCTTCGCGACCTTTGCGGTTAGATTCCCATGGCCTCGTGTCGCTGGCGCCCTTTGGAAGAGAACCGGCTGATGGCCAAGCCGAAGATTGTCGTCGTCGGGAGTTCGAACACTGACATGGTGGTGAGCTCGCCGACTCTTCCGCGTCCGGGGGAGACGGTGCTGGGCGGGGAGTTTCTCCTGGCGGCGGGCGGGAAAGGGGCGAACCAGGCGGTGGCGGCGGCGCGGGCCGGTGGGGACGTTACCTTCGTCGGGTGCGTGGGGGATGACGTTTTCGGCGAGAAGGCCACTCGGGGTTTCCGGAGCGAGGGCATCCACACCGAGTTTGTTCGCATTGAGCCGGGGTGCGCGAGCGGCGTCGCACTCATCATGGTGGGACCGGGAGGGGAAAACATCATCAGCGTCGCGCCCGGGGCAAACGCCCGGCTGACTCCGGGCGACGTCGAAAAGGCGTCCCATGTCATCGCTTCGGCGCACTGCCTCCTGCTTCAACTCGAAGTCCCGCTCGAGACGGTCGCGCGCGCACTCGAAATTGCCCGCGAACACGGGGTGCTCACAATCCTCAACCCCGCCCCGGCTCTCAAGTTGCCGCGAGAATTGCTCAAACTGGTGGACGTCCTCACGCCCAACCGGACCGAAGTTGCCGGCGTTCTCGGATGGGACCGGACGAGCGATGTCCGCAAGGCGGCCGCCGCGCTCCGGAAGGCCGGCGTCAGGGACGTCATCATCACGCTGGGAAGCGAGGGAGCGCTCATCGTCTCGACGACGGAGGAATCTGTACCGGCGTTCCGGGTGAAGCCGGTGGACGCCGTGGCGGCGGGCGACGTCTTCAGCGGCACGTTCGCCGTCGCCCGGACCGAGGGGAAAGGCCTGAGGGAAGCGGTGAGGTTCGCCTCGGCCGCGGCGGCGATCTCGGTGACGCGCAAGGGGGCGCAGAGCTCCGTACCGAAACGCGACGAAATCGAAGAGTTGCTCGCCCGGAAGACTGGCAACTGACAACTGGCAACTTGCAAGCATAGGCGAAGATAGAGGGATTGAGGAGAATTCCATGACTCGGCCGAGCTGGGACGAATACTTCATGAAGATCACGCAGACTGTCACGGAACGCTCCACGTGTCTCCGACGTCACGTGGGTGCGATATTGGTGCACGACAAGAGGATCTTGGCCACGGGCTACAACGGTTCGCCGCGGGGGCTCAAGCACTGCTCGGAGGTCGGATGTCTCCGCGAGCGGAACAAGGTGCCCTCCGGCGAGCGTCACGAATTGTGCCGCGGACTCCACGCCGAGATGAACGCACTTCTCCAGGCCGCCTCCCACGGCATCCGCATCGAAGGAAGCACGCTCTACTCCACGACCTACCCCTGCTCGCTTTGCGCCAAGATGCTCATCAACGGCGGCATCCTGCGCGTCGTCACCGTCGAGGACTATCCCGACGAACTCGCCAAACAGATGCTCGACGAAGCCGGCGTCAAAGTGGACATCCCGGGAAAGAGCTGAGGTGCGACCCCACGGAGATGCCCGAACGCCACTGTCGCGACACGCCGACGGTATCGGCCGGAATGCCTGAAAGCGAGACTTCGTGCGGCCCACTATCTGTTGTGGCAGGCGCCTCGTCGAAAGAGAGGTCTAATTGCTGAATCGCCTGCGTAGATGCAGGCAAACAGGGAAAATCAAGTCTCCCGGAGCAGCATGTTGCGGCCGCGTTAAGAACTAAGTTCATGCAGCAGCAAGAGATACGCAGTCGCGTTTGAGTTCTGGCCCGCTGGGTGTCTGTGCTCGCACGTCGTCCTTTAGCTTTCGCAAAAATGCCTGGGCGTGCGCGAAGTCGGCTCTTGCATGTAACTTGTCCCTGCTCTTAGGCTTAAGTGCGTCACATAATACAACGGGCTGTGTCTTAACAAAAACTGCATACAGGATATTGACCGAACTGCCGATACAACCTATAGTGTCCGTCGCGACGGAAGAAAGGCGCGGAGATTCGCGGTTTCCTAAGGTCTTTCCGGGGTATGGTCCGGGGTGGCGTCGGCGTGTGCCGGGTGGCAATCCGGAGCTATCCCGGAGAGGTAGCCGATAAAAAAAACCGACGGCCACGGGGGAACCCGGTGACAGGTGGGTAGTGGTCAGCAACCCACCTCCTCTTGTCAGTTGGATGGTTCCATCGGTCCGAATGCCTTGGTCACGGCCTGCCTGTCACTGGTCGTCGGTTGCGGGTGAAGTCTTCCTGCGCGCCTTTCAACGCCGGGTCGTTGAAGGGTGCTTTTTTCTGGGCGGGCTCTGGTGCGAGTTGGAGGAAACTGCCGGTGAGATGCCCCTTCTGCAAGAAGGACAATGACAAGGTGGTGGATTCGCGGAGTTCCGCCGACGCGACCGCCATCCGTCGGCGACGGGAGTGTCTCGAGTGCAAGCGTCGCTACACGACCTACGAGACCATCGAGGAGGGGGCCGTCCGGGTGGTGAAGAAGGACGGAAGCCGCGAACCGTACGACCGCAACAAGCTTCTTGCCGGCGTGATGAAGGCCTGTGAAAAGCGACCGGTGTCCACCGGACTCATCGAGGAGCTAGCGGACGCCATCGAGGCGGAGATCAACAAGATGTTCGACCGGGAGGTCACGAGCCGGTTCATCGGCGAGCAGGTGATGAAGCACCTCCGGAAACTCGACGACGTGGCGTATGTACGCTTTGCGTCGGTCTACCGCGACTTCAAGGACGTGACGGAATATTACCAGTACATCGAAGAGGCGAGGGGGAAGGACAAGCCGGAAGAACCGCCCCAGCAGAGCAAGCCTGAGGGGTGATTGTGTGGTATAATTTTATTGTCGATCATAGGGAAGCAGGGGCGCTGGGTTTGCGCAAGGTCTTGGAGCGATTGGAGTTGCGCAAAACGCCCCGCCTCGCACAGGGGGGACGTACATGGCCAAGATTCAATTCGTGAAGAAGAGGGACGGACGCATTGTTCCGTTCGACGTGGAGAAGATCACCGAGGCGATATTCCGCGCCGCTCAGGCCGTGGGCGGCGAAGACCGCTTCATGGCCCAGGAGCTTGCCGACGTGGTGGTCATGTTCCTGGAGAAGAACCTCAACGGGGGGACCCCCGGCATCGAGGACATTCAGGACATGGTGGAGAAGGTCCTGATTGAGACGGGACACGCCCGGACGGCGAAGGCGTATATTCTCTATCGCGACAAGCGGGCGCGGCTGCGTCGGGGGCTCGAAGTCCACAAGGAGCGACGGAACGGCAACAACACGACGGACTTCAGCCTGCTGGTCGATCCGGGCTCCAAGGACGAGATCCTGACGTGGGAGAAGGGACGCATCGCCCAGGCGCTCGAGAAGGAGGCCGGACTCAGTCCCTCGCTGGCTTCGGAAATCGCCGGCGGCGTCGAGAGACGCATCTTCGATTCCGGTCTCCGGCGCATCTCGACCTCCCTCATCCGCGAGCTCGTCGACAACGAGCTCTTCGACAGGGGGCTCAACGCCAAGCTCCGCAAGCAGGCCGTCATCGGCATGCCGAGGTACGACCTCGACCAGCTCATTCTGAGCAAGTCGCGCGAGAACTCCAACATCACCTCCAACAACCCCGAAGCCATCAACCTGACGATTGCCGAGACCATTCTCAAGCAGTACGCACTGGAGAGCATCTTCTCGGACGACGTCGCCGACGCACACCTGCGCGGGATGGTGCACCTCCACGACCTCGGGTATCCGACGCGGGTCTATTGCAGCAGTCATTCCCTGGAGTACATCAAGAAGTACGGGCTGCACCTGGGGAACCTGGACACCGGTTCGGCTCCGGCCAAGCACGCCCGGACGCTCACCGGACATCTCAACACGTTCCTGGCGAGCATGCAAGCGTACTACGCCGGGGCGCTCGGCGTCGGCTACATCAATATCCTCTATGCCCCCTACGTCGAGAAGATGGAGCACAAGGAGATGGTGCAGGAGGCCCAGCACCTGATCTTCTCCTGCTCGCAGAGTGCGTTCAGTCGCGGGGGACAGACGCTCTTCCTCGACTTCAACGTCCACACGGGCGTCCCGACCTACATGAAGAACATCGAGGCGATCGGCCCGGGCGGGAAGAAGATGGGACGAACCTACGGGACGTACGAAGAGACCGCACAGAAGTTCCTCCGGGCGATGCTGGACGTGTGGCGCGCCGGAGACGAGTTCGGACACGTGTTCGCCTTCCCCAAGTGCGACTTCCACATCAACCAGGACACGTTCGACGACCCGGCACAGCTCGAACTGCTGAAGTACGCCTGTCAGGTGGCCAGTGAGAACGGGACGCCCTATTTCGTGTTCGACCGCGACGCGGTGACGCTCTCCGCGTGCTGTCGACTGCGCACGGCGATCAAGGACAACTACATGCTCGAACACCTCGAGAGCATGCGGTTCTGCGGCTTCCAGAACGTGACGGTGAACCTGCCCCAGGCGGCGTACCGTGCGGGCAAGGGCAGCATGGACCGTTTTCTCGAAGAGGTGGGCCGGGGGATGGACATCGCCATCAAGGCACACCTGCAGAAGCGCGAGTTCATCGCGAAGCTGATGAGCGGTCCCGACATGCCGCTCTGGGAGATCGGTCGCCCCGGCGCCGACGGACGACCCTACGTCGACCTCGACCAGTGCACCTTCATCATCGGACTGATCGGACTCAACGAGGCACTGGATTACCTGTTCGGCCGGGAGCTGCACGAGGGCGACGACATG
>Ga0315282_10005279_pt1 | contig 22082 bp, 23 predicted proteins | sample YL17G07_20_MG_FD_203693 | JGI IMG/M metagenome (GOLD analysis project Ga0315282, IMG submission 203693) | Sediment microbial communities from Yellowstone Lake, YNP, Wyoming, USA - YL17G07_20 | ecosystem: Environmental > Aquatic > Freshwater > Lake > Sediment | place: USA: Wyoming | collected... | reverse complement strand
CAGCTGGCCGTCCACATAGATATCGCCCTCGGCGTCTATGCCATATCTCCCTTCAGACACCATCCTGAGAGTTAGTGGGTAGATAATCCAGTCCCCCCTCTCCTTTAATCGCTCTTGATGGACTCGAGCTATTTCCTCGAGCTTCCCCCTATTCTCGGTCTTGCTGAGTTCATGGCTGGTCATCCCCGCAGGCAATATCACGGGGATGGGCTTCGATCTCATAAGTATCTCCCCATTGTCGACCTTCTCGCGTACTATGTGGGTGGTCGAGTAGAGGGACTTCTCGCCGCCGAGGATGGCGTCGAGGACCGCACGGGCACCAACGTATTTTCTCCCACCATCTGCTCCCCTCAAGGAAAGATCCGCAGGATGCACGTTGAACACCCTATCGCCGTATCTCCTTAGGAGTGGATCGGTCAGTATGCTCATGTAACCACACAGGGCAATGGCATGGACATCATATTTCTCGAGGGAGTCGATGGTTCTGGCATCGTATTCTGGCCTTAGCGATAGATCCCGTTTCGTGTCGTGACCCCTATCCCTGTAGAATTTCATTATGTCTCTACTGACATATGGGAGAGAGAACCTTTCTGCCAGAGATTGAGCGTTGCTGCCCTCATTGTCCGTGAATATCACGACGACCTCGAAGGGGGAACCCCCAGGCTTATCCCGTAATCCGAGTTGACATCCGATTATCTTTGTAACGTTTGTACCGGAGCCTGACATGAAGCAGGCAATATGCATCCTTCCATATTCCATTGGATCGAATATCGGCCTCAGAGTCAAGCCTTGCGCCCCCTCCTTATCCCCTCCATATGGCTGATGCTGTTCCTCAGGTTCTCTTCGCTCGCCACATCCGACCTGTTCCACAAAGTGCCAATCACGGCATTAATGCCCTCAAGTGAGATCTCCCTCGCCGCCCGAATGTCCTCTCCTGCGCCGAAGACTGCGACAGCCCTCGATCCCAGAGTATAACATCGTCCATCCCTTAGCTCAACAGAACCTGGGTATGTCCTGATCCTGCCACCGTAGACCTTTTCGAACTCATCCGCCTTTCTGAGATCTATGCTGTTGTCACCAGCATATTCCCTCTTGTACCCCCCATAGGTCATTGGAACCTTGTAGGTCACAACAGTTGCCATCTTCTCGAATTCGATTCCCCTCAGCCTACCCTCGATGATCTTCAGACAGACATCCACGAAATCGTCCTTCATAATTGGCAGGAGGTTAATGATCTCCGGATCACCCGGCCTACTATTTCTCTCGAGTATTTTCAATCCACTATCTGTGTGCATGAAGGCATCGTAACAAGGCATTCCCCTGAGCTCGGGGTTACTTCCTCGTCCCTTGAGTTTCTCGAACATCGTTCTTTCGACTGTTAGCTCCCCTTCTCTCTCATCCACGGTCATGAATGGAAGTATATCACCAACATCCTTGTATGAGCCCATACCCCCAGTGTTTGGGCCTCCATCACCGTCAAAGGCCCTCTTGTAGTCCCTGGTCTCGGGTAAAGGAACAATGTGCCTGCCGTCGCAGAAGGCCTGGAAGCTCGACTCCTCGCCCTCTATCTTCTCCTCGACTATCACGGTGCCCCTCTCGAAGTTCGACATAAAGTGCTCGAAGAGAGCTTCTCTAGTCGAGAAATGGTCACCCCATACACCCACCCCCTTTCCAGCAACTGGGCTGTCAGGCTTGACGGCGACTTTGTTGTCAAGTTCATCGAGCCACGCCCACAAATCATCCTTCAATTTGGAGGATGAGCTAGAATACTCCTTCGGATCGAAAATCCTGAATCTCGGATTGAGCTGAGGGGCTATCGTTTCGAATAGGCGGCGCTGAGCCACCTTGCTTGCTTCTATTGCGAACCTTTTGGTGGGGCAGATCATCGGTATGCCCGTTTCTTCTTCAACCAGATCCCTCACACCATCTGTTATGGGCTTCTCTGGTCCAATTATGCCGAAATCGATATCATCTTTGAAGTTGGCTGCGAATTTGCAAATCGCCTGAACATTCAGGTCCGGAATGACAACATGTTGCTTCGCATGCCTAGCGTTGAAGGGATTTCTCTGCTTGTCTGCAACGTATATGTCAACAGCGTATTTCTCACTGCGAGAGAAAGCGTCAACAATCGCCACGCCCCTTGAACCGTAGCATACTACAAGCACGCCGATTTTCTCCAACCGATCTCCCACTTTTCAAGATGAATGACACTTTATAGGCTTTGAGAACAAGTTGATGTAGACAGCTTGTCTCCAGCCACGCGAGCGGTTTCTAAGATTCTTTCCAACTTATCAGGTGGGATGGCATCGGGCAAGTAACTCCTAACTGAATACCTTTCTAGTACAGCCCTGAATACATCCATCGAAGAATCCGTTAAACGATTTCTTTTATATCTTATTCCTAAGAAAGTTAGGCCAACAAGCTTAGGAGTGTAATTACACAAGTTCCTCTCAGAACAGAAAATAAAAGATCATAAAAATGGGATTCAAGATATCTTGTTTTCATTAGATTTTAATTCATCAATTAGTCGTTGCATGTAAAATCTTGGCCTTCATTGAATATTTGGAAATGTTTAAGCCTCCCTTATTGCCACTTGTTGGCGAGGATGAGTTCTATGAGAGTTTCTGTCGTCGTTGGAAGCCAATCCGATATGCCCGTCGCAGAGGGTGCTTTAGCCATTTTGAAGGAATTTAGGATCGAGTGCGAGGCTAGAGCTCTATCGGCCCATAGGGATCACGAGGCCCTTGACAATTACCTCAAAAGCTGTAAGGCTGACGTTTTCATCGCGATAGCTGGCCTATCGGCAGCTCTTCCTGGATATATCGCTTCCAGGACAACCAGACCTGTGATAGGCGTTCCAAGGGAAGTGAAGCTTCATGGATTGGATTCTCTACTCTCCATAGTTCAGATGCCCCCGGGCGTTCCCGTCGCATGCGTTGGCGTCGATAATGCAAAAAATGCAGCGCTCCTGGCGATAGAGATCCTGTCGATCGGAGACGAGGGCCTCCAAAGGCGATTGAGGGAGTATAGGGACAGGGCGAGGTCTCAATAGCGCCCTTAGATTACCTTCTTCGCAAAAGTCAAGGTCGACTCGAGCAAGAGCTTGCCGTTGCTATAAGGACGTAGACCAGTCTTCTGCCACTCGGGGAGCTGCCACCCATAGAAGGCGCATTCTGGATGAGGCTCTCTATTCCTCCCCCAATTCCTCCTGCACCGCCTTCTCCTCATGCCACTTCTCAAGGAACTTCCTGCCCAACTTCTGCGTCCTAGCCTCCCTCTTGCGCTCTTCCGGCGGTATCCAGCTGCATCCAGGCACTAGGTTGTAATCAGGCCCGAAGCCACGAGAAGCGAATTGAAGAACGTAGTCCCTTTCAGCTTCTATGAGTACGTCATCAACCTCTTTATCGTCTAGTCCTTGCTTCTTGAGGGCTAGGCTAAGATCCTCCTCTGGGAGGAAATCTATCTGGCCATGTTTAAAGATCTCAGCCAATAACTCATGGTGTTGTTGTGTTTTGGCCTTCTCAGCCTCTCTGATGGTCGGGTCTATCCACGTGTAGAATCCAGAGTGATGGTCTATAATCTTGCGTCTCTCCGCCTCGTGTAGAGCTTCTTCTATGTCTTCATGCTCCATTCCTCTCTTCATGAGTCTACCTATCATTTCATCATGAGCAATCTGCTTCACTTGACCATCTGCGAACTCTTTTTCTATCATCTTTACTGCCTTTTCTATGTTCATCGCTCCCCATCACCTCCTTCTCTCCAGACGGAGTCTAATTGACTCTTCATCTTTTCAAAGTTCTCCTTTCCTAGCATTAAAATCTGCCACTCACCTCTGAAACCTTTCTTCTCTCCCTTGTATATCTTCATCGGTACAATTTGAGCTTTGACGCCGAATGTCCTTTCCATAACCTGTGCTTCCTCTTTAAGAATTGTGGGAACCCATTCTTTTTTCATCTTTACAAGGAAACTATCGTATACGGACTTTAGTTCATCTGGGAGATCTATTTTAACTTCCTTAGAAAGGATCACAAATGGTTCCTTAGCTCCAGAAGGTAGAGTCTTGTCCTGCCAATGGAAGTAATCAGTCATTGCAAGGTACTCCAATGTGAGCTTCGATCGAATTTCATGCGTGCCGATTATGCGTATCTGATAGTTCTCATTGTCTATGTTGCCATCATCCCGTATGGCTTGTTCATAGTAGGCTTTTACGATCCTGTGATCCCCATGCGTTATCATGGCGGGGAGATGGTGCTCCTGCTCGACTTTGCTTCCTTCTATTGCCCCTGCCCTTACGAGCATATCACCGATAACAGAAGAGTCGAAGCGTATGCCATATTCTTTGCCTTTCCTATCGTGTATTACATATGGTTCAACGTCCCCAAAAACATGTTGGACCGCTTCAGTTATGATCCGCCTGTTTTTAGGATCGTAATTCCAGTAGTAAAAGCGATGGGTATCCCTTTCTATATGACCATCCTTGAGGACTGCCGCCAATAGCCTTCCTCCGTTGGGGGTTTCCATATCGATGGGGAATTTAGGGTTGACTATGGCTTCTCTGTGGCTTGTACTGCCAACAGACTTTATGTAAGGTGTAAGGGCATCGTATGGGATTTCAAGTAGATCCAAAAGCTTCATCAGGTTTTCGACAGTCATCGTGTTCCTTTCCTTCTCTATTGTCCTTCGCAGCCCCGAGACAGCCATCCCTAGAGCGTTAGCAAGTTCGATAAAAGAGCCGTCTGGGTTTCTCTTCGTCGGGAAGAGGGCCCTAGCCTTTTCTATAAGCTCCCCGAGCTTGCCTTTCTGAAGTGTTATGGCCTGACCGTAACGCAGATGCCACCACTGACCCTTTAAAGGTTCCTTCCAGGCTTCTTGCTCCTTTTGTTGGACTTTTGTTCTCTCGACCTCACCTGCAACTTCGACTTTAGGCCTTTTAATCACTCTAGCCTTTGGCAGGACGGCTATCAGCCCCTTATCGTCGAGACCCTCCCTCCAGAGCCTGTACTCCCTCTCGTTCTTCTCGCGTATCTTCCGCTGCTCCTCCCTCCTCGCCCTCCTCCACACCAAGATCCTGGTCGTAATGTCGACCATGCCCTTTGTGCCCCAGAGCGTCCCATAGAGGATGCTGGACATAAAAGCCAGTGAGAGCATGTAGACCGCTATCGGCCAGAATGGCGTGCCCTGGAGTTCCCTGATGAGCTTCTCGAATTCGTCGAATAGATGAGGATACCCTAGGATGCCCGCCAACCATTTGAGGAAGCCAAAGATTCCCCAGAAGGCGACTTCAGCCCCTTGTAGGGTACTTATGAACTGAAGATAAAACAGGAGGACCGCGATTGCGAGGAGGGCACCTACGGCTGTGCCGGATATCCCCCTTCTATCCCTAAGAAGATTCCTTCTGTGGGAGAGCATTCATTGCATCGCTAGACTTGTTCAAAACGGGATTTAAGCTCCAATGAATCGAAATAAACCACCGGATTGGCTTAGATATGGCCTTAAGGTCACATCAGTTATCCGAATTTCTCCTCATAGAATTTCAAGATCGATTCGATCAGTAGCTTGCCGTCGCCATACGTTTGGAGTCCATTGACTTGCCAATCGGGCAGCTGCCAGCCATAAAATGACCTTTCTGGATGAGGCATTAGACCAAGCACATTTCCTTGTGGATTGCAGATGCCAGCGATATCGGCGATGGAACCGTTGGGATTGTACGGATAGGATCCACTAGCACTGTCGCCATCAGGAGCTGCGTAAGTGAAGACGAGCTGATCGTTTTCCAAGAGCTTTATGAGTTGCCTCTTTTCTCCCTCCTTATCGAATGTGAACCTTCCTTCACCGTGTGCTATTGGCATTCTCAGAACCGCGTGCTTGGGCAGGGAGGCGGTCAAGAGGCATCCGCCCCTATTATCATATCTCACATGGATCCACCTGCATTCGAATTTCGCTGACGCATTTGTCGCCAATGCCGCCTCGGGGAACTGACTAAGGCCATTGAAGCCCGGAAGGAGACCAGCCTCGACCAGCACCTGAAATCCATTGCAGATCCCCAGGACTGGCTTACCGGCCTCCACGAATCCCCTCAGCTCGTTACCCAACCTGGCGACTATCTCCTTGGCCCAGATGGCGCCGGCCCTGACATAATCGCCATATGAGAAGCCACCGGGTAGGACGAGGATGTCGTAGGCCTTGAGAGAAGGATCGCCTTTGACGATGCGGTTCATGTGGACTACATGGGCTTCAGCACCGAGCTCTTCGAACGCCAACCTCGTTTCTTGATCACAGTTCGTTCCAGCCACCCGAAGGATGCAGACCTTTATCTCCTCCCTTCTCATATCGATCACCCAATCCCTCTCTTCCAGGCGTGTTCTAGCTCCTGCAGATCGATCTCGAGGATAACTTTGTTTTTTATGCCTCGAATACTGAATGTGCTATCATTCGTAATGTAACCAATCTCTACGCATGTCACACCCAACATAATTGCCTTGAAGTCTTCAAGCCGTTCTTTGGCGACTTCAAGGATGAATCTGCCGTTCGATTCGGAGAAGAGCATGTAATCATCCCTCTTGACATCCAAGGCGGGGACTTCCGATAGATTCAGCTCCAAACCATGTCCGCCGGAGAAGGCCATCTCGGCCGCAGTAACGGCCAGACCGCCCTGTGATATGTCGTGACAAGCCCTTACGCACTTGGAATCTATGGCATTTGTAACTGAGGCGAAGATGGCCTTTGAAGATAGGCCATCTGTCCGAGGAACGCTCCTTCCAAGAAAGCCCTTTAAATCGTAATATTCAGACCCTCCCAATTCAGCGGCTGTGGTTCCGACAATGTAGAGCGGGTCCCCAGGCTGCTTAAGATCGGTTGAGACGACACTCCTGACATCTGGGATTATGCCGATGGCCGTGATCAAAAGCGTCGGAGTGACCGCCCCTAGAGGCGATTCGTTATAGAGGCTATCCTTGCCCGATATGAATGGTGTTCCGAGATCCTTCGCTGTGTCGTAACATCCCCTTGCGGCCCTTACTAGGCCTCCGAGCCTGTCCGGCTTCTCTGGGCTGCCCCAGACGAAGTTATCAAGCAGGGCGATTCTCCTACCACCCACTGACACGTTATTTCTTATGGCCTCTTCAACGCTCGAGGCGGCCATCCAGTAGGGATCTATCTTCCCGTATCGTGGGTTGATTCCATTTGAGACGACGATACCCCTCCAAGAGTCCGGAAGGGGTTTCAGAACAGCAGCATCATTCGGTCCGGCCTTATGGCATTGTAATGGCTTTAGAACCGTGCTGCCCTTGACCTCGTGATCGTATGTCCTTATGACGGGCTCCCTGCTGCACACATTTGGCGAGGATAGGATGCCGAGTAGGGCATCTGATAACTGAGTGGGTTCATCGAGGTCAGGATCACTAAGTGCGGGCTCCACCCATCTTGCAGGCCTCGTGGTCTTCGGTGGACTGAAGAGGAATTCGATATCGAGATCGGCTACAAGATGACTGGCATACCAGACCCTGAGAACTCGCGTATCGTTGAATTTGCCGATCACTGATGCCCTGACATCCTCGACTTGAAATATCCTCATGACCTCCTCCAGGTTTCTCTCCGGAATTGAAAATAACATCCTCTCCTGAGACTCTGAGACATATATCTCCCAAGGGGTTATGTCCGGATACTTCAGTGGCACCTTATCTAGCTCAACATCCAAACCGCATCCGGACCTATAAGCCATCTCTCCAGCGGCGCACGAAAGTCCTCCTCCGCCCAGATCAGTGATTGATGAAGCGAACCCCTTTGCGGATATCTCCAGGATTGCCCTCTTGAGCTTTTCCTCCTCGATGGGATTTGGTATCTGAACGGCCGTCCTCGAGGTCTCCTCGGATTCCTTGGTCAGCTCTGCTGAAGCGAATGTAACACCGTGAATACCATCCCTGCCTGTCTCGCCGCCTGCCAGGACGGCAATGTCGCCCGGTTTCGTCTCTCGGATGAACCTATCAAATCTGAGGAGTCCTACGCAACCACAGTAGACGACGACATTGCCCAGATAGCTTTCATCGAAGAAAATCCCACCATTAACGGTCGGGATGCCCATATTGTTGCCATAGGCACCTATGCCAGATACAACTCCCGAGAAAATATACTTAGGGTGCTTCGCCCAATGCGGAAGTGTCTCGTAGTCACGATCTAGTGGACCGAAACAAAGGACGTCAGTACAGGCGATAGGATCCGCCCAAACGCCGAGTATATCTCTTATGACGCCACCGACGCCGGTTGCGGCCCCACCGAATGGTTCGATGGCTGAAGGGTGGTTATGAGTCTCCACTTTGGCGGCTATTGCAAATGTGGTCTTCCCCCTCTCCTCGAAACTCACGATCCCAGCATTGTCCTCGAAGACAGAGAGACACCACGATGGCCTTAGCTCACGTGTCACCCTTGCGATGTAGGTATCGAACAAACTGCTGATTACACCATCTCCTGTCACGATATCACCTTTGAAGCTCTTGTGGAAGCAGTGTTCCGACCAAGTCTGTCCAATGGTCTGAAGCTCGATATCCGTCGGGTTCCTCCTAGAATTGGAGAAATATCTCTGACAGGCTTTCATCTCCTGAAGGCTCAAGCCTATCCCTAGATCCCGGCTGACCTGAAGAAGCTCATCCTCAGCGATATCCCCCAGGTGGACCTCAAAGAGCTGGAATGGAAGATTTACCCTGGTGTAGGAGGGGGTCATCTGTTATCCTCGATCTGAATTTTGAAGTCATCTCTTGTAGGATTAGCCAATAACCTCCTGCACATCTCCTCCGAGATCTTCTTGGCGTCATCGATTGAATCGGCATCGAGGGCGATGTGGTACACCTTACTGACCTTGACGGATTCAACAGCATACTGCAGTTCCCTAAGGGCCCTCTTTGCAGCATCACCCTCCGGGTCGGAGTAGCCAGGCTTCAACATGACTTCCACTTTGGCTCGACAGTGCATGCCCTTGGCAAAAGGCCAAAATATAAAAATGTGACCGCTCGTGTATACATCCATCTGTCAAAAAGGGAATCGTTTTTCCCTTACGGTCCTTGATGACCAATCCAGTAAGTGTTATAGCTGCCAATGGTGCAGTCTCATGCGATGTTTGATGACAAATGTGGATATGCTCCGGACACTCAAGGCATTAAGTGAATCATTTGGTCCAGCGGGATTCGAGCGAGAAACAGCGAGGATCGTGAAGGAAAGTGTTCAAAGTTTTTCAGACGAGGTGACAACGGATAAACTGGGTTCGGTCATATTCAAGAAGAAAGGAAGCAAGGACAGGCCCAATGTGCTCTTGGCTGGACATATCGACGAAGTCGGCTTCCTCATCTCCGGCATAGATAAGGATACGGGATTCTTGAACTTCAATCCCCTAGGGGGGTGGTTTGATCAGGTCCTGCTCTCCCAAAGAGTTGTGGTGAGGACGAAGAATGGGGACCTGCATGGTGTCATCGCAGCCAAACCCCCTCACATCATGTCCCAGGATGAAGCAGGGCAGGTAGTAAAGAAGGAGAACATGTTCATAGACATAGGGACAACATCCTACCAAGAGGCCGTTGATATGGGGGTTAGGATAGGCGATCCAGTTGTTCCATGGTCGCCCTTCACCACTATACGAGGTGAAAAGGTAGCACTCGGAAAGGGATTCGATGACAGGATCGGCGCCCTCATCGCGATCGAGACGGTTAGGAGGCTGAGCGAGGGGAGGATGGAGCACCCGAACACGATATTCGGAGCGGCAACGGTGATGGAGGAAGTTGGGCTCAGGGGTGCTCAGACGGTTGCTCACGTCGTGGCCCCGGATGTGGCCCTTGTGCTCGAAGTCGATATCGCGGGAGATGTGCCCGGAATCAAACCGTATCAAGCCCCCTCAAAGATGGGACTGGGACCGACAATATGCACCTTTGATGCCTCAATGATCCCGAACCAGATGCTCAAGGAGTTCGTAATCAAAACAGCGGAGGAGAACAAGATACCACACCAGCTCTCCCAGATGTCCAGAGGGGGCACGGATGCTGGGAGGATACATATGGACAGGACCGGATGCCCAAGCGTCGTCCTGGGCGTTCCCACGAGGCACATTCACTCGCATGTTGGGATGCTCAGCTTGCAGGATCTCGATAACCTTGCCAAATTGACGCTTGAGATCGTAAAGCGATTGGATAGTAAGGCCGTAGACTCATTCACAAGCCTTTAAGGTCAAGCTGAATCGAGAAGCATCGATCCGAAGATGTCGGTCCAGGGATCACCATACGACCTGCATGTTCATTCTAGGTACTCTAAGGACTCGGCTCTCACTCCTGAGGCGATAGTTGAGACAGCAAAGAGGAGAGGGCTTAGGGGAGTCGCAGTCACCGACCACGAAACGGTCAAGGGGGGACTTGATGCGAGGAGAGTGGCCTTAGGCGATCTGACCGTTATAGTCGGATATGAGACGCGCATCCAGAAACAAGACGTTATCTGTCTGTTCGTGGAGGAGGAAACGAGAGCGAGGAGTATTGCCGAATTGCACGACAAAATCAGGGAGAACGGCGGCATAACGGTTCTTGCCCACCCATATAGGATGTTCATGCTCGCCAATCGGGAAACATTTCTCAACGTGGATGCAATCGAAGTTCTCAACGCCAGGCTCTCAAGGGATAGAAATGGAAGGGCTCTTGAACTGGCGAATGACCTGCACATGCCGAAGGTTGCAGGAAGCGATGCACATACGTTATGTGAGATTGGTAGGGCGTATACGATCGTTAAGGGCGACAACCCCAGGGAAGAGATCTTACGAGGGTTAACGGTGGCTGGCGGATCCGAGTCGCCTTTATGGGTTAGCTTTCTCTCGCTCATCGCCCGCACAGCGGCAGTGATATCAAATGAGATCAGGGGTTGATCTCTACGAAGGTCAGGGCACATGTCTATGTGAGTGGGATAGTACAGGGTGTCTTATTCAGATCCCGGACTGCGATTGTGGCCTATAGGCTAAATGTTCGCGGTTGGGTGAGAAACCTCCGGGACGGAAGGGTTGAAGCGATCTTCGAAGGAGAGAAGAAGGATGTCGATGAGATGCTCAAGTACTGCAGGCGAGGGCCCTCTGGAGCCGTGGTGGAGGATGTAGAGATCTCGTGGGAAGATTATAAAGGGGAGTTCTCAGTGTTCGCTATTGCTTACGATTGATGCCAAGCTGCAATCGATCTGCCTGGATCGATTGAGAAAAACAACCTAGTCATATTCTCTTTTGCGCGATTTTAGGGATTTACCTGATAGGATCATCTCGGCTCTCTTCAGGTTGAGGGGCGAATCGACTGAGAAGAACGTGAGCAGATCGCTATCAAGCTTCTCAAGGACATTGGAGGAGAGGAACATCACGTGAGCAAGTCCTTCCAAGATGTCCTTCATTCCGGATGCTTTATCGATACTAGAGGCTCTAACGGCTTTGAGCGCCTTCTCAGTCGCGTAAGCCGCTGGAAAAGCTAGCGCCTCCCCAGTGGGAGAACGTGGGACTACGGCATCCCTCCCCCTACAGAGGTCCACCATTGTAGTCAGGATCTCTAGGTTGAGGAAAGGAGCGTCACCTGGAAGCAGAACGGTCCTGTTGTAGCGCGACTTATCAAAGCCTGTCTCGATCATGGTCAGGTCCGATCCGTTGCCAAAGGCATCGCTCATCACATAGAGTGCCTCGCTTGGAAGCGAAGGGATGCAACCTCTAAGAGCCTGGGCTTCGTCCTCAGAGGGGGTTATGATCAGGATCTCCATCGCCAAAGAGGCAGCGACATCCACAACTCTCGATATAAGTGGCCTGCCATTCAGATTCGACAGGTATTTGCTGCTCTGGAAGAGGGGTGGTTCATCCTTCAGCGCAAGTATCACAGCGGAGAGATCGCGCAAATATGCTCACCTCACCGCCTTCTTGTCCACCATGGTGGCTATAGTGGAAGATATGTCTATCCCAGTCACTGACTGCAGTGCCCTATAATCTGGTTGACAGTTTACTTCTAGAACGTGAGTCCCCATATCCGATATGACTATATCAACACCGGAGTAATCACAGCCCAATGCATTTGATGCCTTAACGGCCAGCTCTGAGAGCTCGCTATTCAGCTCGAATCGGATCGGCTTACCACCCCTGCTGATATTGGTCCTAAAGTCCTTCGATATCCTCTTCATCGCAGCTACGACAGAACCTTCTACTACTAGAGCTCTGATGTCGAAGCCCTCATGCTTTAGGAATTCTTGGATCAATGGAACATGTCCGCGGGAAAACATCTCCTCGAGCACGAACCTAGCTGTCGTGACATCGGTGACCCTAACGACACCAATCCCCCTTGAGCCATAAAGGGGTTTAATGACGACATCCCCCATATCCTCGAATGCCCTCATCCCCTCCTCAATGCGCTGCACGATATGCGTCCTTGGAATGGGCACCCCAGATTCCGATAGGCAACTCAGGACACTGGACTTGTTCAAACAGTTTCTGACAGCATTTCCGTCATTGACCAAGATCTGTCCTTGTACTTCAAGACATTTTATTAGACTCATCGTCTGAAGAATTTCCTCCGATGAGCCATGGCCAAGGACTCTCAGAACAATTGCATCGAAGTCCTTGACGAGGTCAAACCCATCAGCAACGATCTTCGGAAGGGGCAGGAAGCTCTCCCTCACTGCCCTGAGAGGGATCACCGTTGTAGAACTCCCCCTCAGGTTGAACGCGCCCTCTAGGGAGCGTGTGCCCCAGCCTAGAGGATTTCTGGACAACAAGGCAACCCTCAATGTTCTCCACCCTTCGGGCAATTCCCAATCTAGTAACAAAAATTAATTATCGTGAGTATGACGTCGAACCTCATTCAGCCCAGACAGCGGACTCATCCTTCATTACTCTCTCAAGCTTTTCCTTGAGCCGTTTGATTTCTCTCCTCTGCCTGTACATGTTGAAGATGAGCAGTCCTACAACACTGAATATGCTGAGAATGAGATAGATCACGTAAAAGCCAGAATCTAGGAACTGCATCTTGAACATCGTTGACCGAGAGAAAATCGACCTTATGGGTATATACGGCTTTCGCGTTGTTGCCATTAATGGCCAAAGCTCAACGAGAGGACGATAGAGATATAATGATGGGGAAGAAGTTAACATGCATGGTTTCGGCGTACATACTGATTGTCACCGAAGTAGGCAAGGAATACGATGTGGTCAAGAAGTTAAAAGAGATGAAATCAACTGTTGAGGTGTCCGTAGTTTACGGGGAATACGATGCCTTTGTAAAATTCGTAGTGGAGAGCCTTAAGGAGCTGGATACAATTGTCACCAATATCAGGAAGATACCTGGCATAATACGAACCATAACCCTCATATCGTCGTAGGTAGGAGTAATAATATTCCGTTTTGGATTAGTATCTTCCCATGAACAGCGGTGAGCCAAGCATGAGGCGCTTTATGAACTCTGGTTTCCTCACCATCCGCGCTATCGCTTTCCTAAGGCCGAGCTTCATCTCTCCCTCATCCCTCGGGCAGAAGTTCGCAAGCTCCCTGCACTTGAGGTGAGAGATGACGTACTCGTCCGGATTTAGTTCCGGAGCATAAGCTGGAAACCTGTGGGCCTCTACCTTGTGCCTGACCATGTAGAGGTACTCCTTCACCTCGTTGCTCCTGTGGATGGATGCGTTGTCCCAGAGGAGCATCATCTTCGGAATTTTCTTGGTGAGCATGTCCAGGAAGAGGATGACCTCAGCACCGGTTATGTCATGATCATAGACGCTGAAGTATAGCTCCGCATCCATGGTTACCGCAAATATGATGGAGAGCTTCCTCTTTTTCGCGCTGTGCTTGAGCCTCGGCCTCGATCCCTTTGGGGCCCATGTCCTTGTTACATTGGGCTCGTTCGACAGCCCGCTCTCGTCGACGAATACGAGTTCAGATCCGCTTGCAATGGCCTCCTTGCGGATCTCGGGCCACCTCCCCTCCACCCATTCCTTGATATAGCCCTCATCGCGTTCGAGCGCCTGCTTCAACGGAACCTGAGCGGAGAAGCCCAGGTCGCGCAGCACCCTCCAGACGTGCGTGACGTTATACGTCACGTTGAACTCCTTCCTGATCACCTTCGCAACCCTCTTGAGCGTCCAGAGCTCCGAGTCGAAGCCGTAGCGCTTCGCCCCCTTGAGCAGGATCTTGACCAGCCTCCTCCTCTGGACCCGCGTCAGCTTCATGGGCCTACCGGGTTGCATCTCATCTTTCCATGCATCGGGGCCCGTGGTGCGCAGCCTATTCTCCCACTCCCACACGGTCTTGTAGGATACACCGAGCGTGCGAGCTATCTCCGCCTTGGATACTCCTTCGCTCAGCATCTCAAAGCCGCGCTTGCGTCTACTCTCCCTCGGCTTTATGCCCGGCCTTCTTCGCGAACGCATGCCGTAGGGATGTACGAAGTCCTATATTTCCTTAATTGTCCAAAGAGCAATAATAGACTGTCAATGGCTGGTACGCTAGGTCTTTCAATCATTTAGTAAAATCTTTCTGCAGACCGTTATTTCATAGGAAGGCGACCTTTCCCTCTGGGGTTTCCCATCAGCTAAGTATCTCTTTACGGTCTCTGCAGCTTGGGAAGCGGTGGAAGATGACTTTAGCGATTCAGCCAGGGAACGCTCCCCAATGCTCGTGAGCCAAGACGATATGTGGCCTTCCCTGAGATGATATTCGACACAGCCGGGATCGAGTCTAGATAGCTCCTCCAGCTTCTTCCCAAGGCCTTCGACATCGTACACTGAAGCCACAACCCTTCCAAAGCTCCTAAACTCGAAAGGCATGCTTCTCAGGAAAGGGCGAACCATATTTAAACTCTTGGAGGACAACAGCGCTAAATATCGGCGCAAACGATATAACAAAGGAGTGGATTATGTCCAAGTGAGAATGAGCAAATCATCCACCGACGATGCCATCGATCCAGAGGAGATGGTCGCACTTGATGAGAACTGTGAGTACTTTGGGCTAAGAAGGTCGCTACTCATGGAGAACGCTGGAAGGGCTGTCATCGAATCGTTGAAGAGAAAGGTCGGTTCACTTACCGCCAAGAGAATAGTCATAGTTGCGGGAACTGGGAATAACGGTGGAGATGGATTTGTCGCCGCAAGACATGCTGCCGCTGAAGATGGCGAAGTATCGGTTATACTGATTGGGAAATCCGACGATATTAAAACTTGCGAATCAAAGGCGAATTGGGAAATACTCGAAAAGATGCCATTCAAAGTGAGGCTCTACACCTTAGCGGATCCCTCGAATATCAATGGGCTGAGGGGACTCATCAATAATGCTGACATAGTCCTCGATGCTATATTTGGAACAGGTATACGAGGTCGAATAGGGGAACCATACTCAACCGGCATTGATGCCATTAACTCCTCGAAGGGACTTAAGGTAGCAGTAGACATCCCATCTGGGCTTGACCCAAGCACAGGAGAGATCCACGATAAGGCCGTCAAAGCGGACATCACCGTAACATTTCACAGAGCAAAGACAGGATTGCGGGGTGGAACCGATCACGTAGGAGAACTCATAGTAGTCCCGATAGGCATACCCCCCGACTTCTCCATGTTGGTAGGTCCCGGAGATGTGAGAAGAGTGCTGAAGCCAAGGATGCCATACTCCAAGAAAGGCGATTTCGGCAGACTGCTCGTGGTGGGCGGGAGCGCGGAGTATTCCGGAGCACCAGCCCTTGCAGCCCTAGCAGCCCTACGAACGGGAGCAGACATAGTTATTGTAGCAGCGCCCAGAAGCGTAGCGGATGTCATAAGGAATTTCTCACCTAACCTAATCGTCAGGAGCTTGAGTGGGGATTTTCTCGTTAGGGCCGACCTTCCACTCTTAGAGACGATCGTCAGCCAGACAACCAGCATAGTTGTGGGTCCAGGATTGGGCTTGGAGGAGGAGACGCAAGAAACTGTCCTCGAGCTCCTGAGGACGATAAACAAACCGCTCTTGGTGGATGCGGATGCGTTAAAATCGATGTCAGCGGAACCACTGTTGCTCAGGGAGAAGAAGGCCGTACTTACGCCACATGCTGGTGAGTTCAGCGTGCTCACGGGTATAACAATGGCCGATCCGATGAAGCTACAAGAGAGGATAAGGCAGGTGGATGAAGCCGCTCGAGATCTAAGGACGACCATACTGCTTAAGGGCCATGAGGACATAATCTCGAACGGATATCACCTTAAGATCAATCTCACAGGCAATCCGGGTATGACCGTCGGGGGAACTGGGGATGTGCTCTCGGGGATTGCGGCCACTTTCCTCGGCTGGGGTGCTGAACCATTCAGAGCGGCATGCGCCGCGGCATTCGTATCGGGGCGTGCAGGGGACCTGGCTAAATTTGAGAGGGGATATCACCTCGTCGCCACCGATGTAATAGATAAAATATCCTGCGCAGTCAACGAGCTTGAGGCATATTAGCGCTCCACACATCAGAGTGTGAAACGGCCTATCTTGACGGAGGATATTGCACTACTCCAGGACTCTCGAGAGGATACCGTAAATGAAGGTTGTTCAAGCTTATGTTCGTCGGATTCGTAGACGACCGTTATCACCGGTTTGGCAAGTCTTCCAAGTTCACCCAACTTCAGTTCCTTAATCGCGGGGAGATCTATTATGAAGATAATCTCAGGCCTTTTGTGCCTCACTCCTCCCACTATCCTCTCGAAGACGATCTTCTTGGTGGTTAGCACTAGCTTCCCCCTTAGAGATTCGAGGACTTTGCTGTGGCCACCTATGTATTCCGCCTCATCCTCGAGAAGGAGTTGCTCGTTCTTCTCAAAAACGCGTCTCATCTGTCAACGCCTGGGATGCCTGTCGAACATTTAGGACTTTCGCCTTATAAGCTACGACTCAATATCTTGCTGGGTAGGGTAGAAATAGAGCGTAAATGGGATAGGTGAATTTGACTGATGAGGATAGCAATATTCTCCGAGACGTTTCTCCCGACTCCAGATGGCGTAGCTCATTTTCTGGGTAATTTCTCCAGGCAACTGGTTAAAATGGGGCATGAGCCCCACATATTTACAACGGGGAGGCTAATCGGGGGAGACGGAGATGCAGAAGGTTACATACACAGGTTCAAGTCAATTAAGTTCCCCCTGTATGCGCAGTATAGGATATCCCCAGAACCGTTCATAGGTGCCCTGAGGACCGTTAAGAAGCTCGATGTTGATGTAATACACATTCACACCCCATTCTTCATGGGAACTGCTGGGTTCATATGCTCTAGAGTCCTCGAAATACCTCTTGTGGGAACATTTCACACCAACTTCTTAGATATGGCGGATAGCATCTCGTCATCAACTATCTTCAGGGGGTTCGTGCATTTCGCATGGAAGTATACGAGAGGGATATACAGGAGGTGTAGCCTCTTGACGACATCGTCCAGTTCCACGGCGGAGCTCCTGAACCAGAAGTTCAGAAGGGAAGTCTTGGTCATACCTCATGGCATTGATGTTGAGAGATTTAGTCACTCAGCAGAGATGATCGATATCAGAGAGCGTCACGATGTGGATGGTGATGCCGCCATCATAACTTACTTGGGGAGGTTGACACGCGACAAGGGAGTAGACACCCTCTTAGACGCTTTCGTAACCGTGAGGAAAAGGAGGAAAGCATGCCTAGTAATAGCGGGGATCGGACCGGAGAGGAGTGCTCTAGAGGAAAAGGCTAGAGCTCTGGGAATCGGTGTTGATACGCGGTTCACGGGCTATGTAGATGAGATGGAGAAGATATCTCTGCTACGCCAATCAGACGTTGTAGTTCTAGTCTCAAAGGCGGACCTTGTACCACTTGTCCTAGTGGAGGCCATGGCTTGTGGAACGCCAGTTATAGGTTCTAGAGCTGGAGGGATACCAAACTTGATAGAGGACGGTAGGACTGGCATATTGGTGGAGGAAGGAGATCCCAAAGAGTTGTCGGATAGGGTCTTGGATGTTCTATCCAGTTCTGATTTGACAGAGATGAAAAGTAACGCCATGAAACATGTTGCACAGAATTTCTCGACAGAGGTCACAACGAAAGCGTTCCTCGACATCTATAGGCGATCTTTGAGACTACATGAACAGGGCAATGAGATGTCTTCTTGATTATCACCGGCATCTCCTATGACTGGATTAGTAAAGTAAAAACATGATCTGGCAAACCATTATCGACTTAGCTGGAGCAACAATGCAGTACAACCGTATAATGCGCTCATTCAAGATCGGCATGTGTTCACTGGATTAACAACGATTTCTTAGCTTTCCGTTGATATTTTTTACAAATGTCTATTTGAGCCACGCAACAGGGATGTCTTGGTATCTCCCATCGGGGAGTTTCCTCCTTATGGATACTGGGAGAACCTTTGCTTCAAGCTCCCTCTCTGCTAATTCGATGGGTGTCTCCCTTTTGTTCTTTTCAAGCGGTATAAGTGGTGGGGCTCCGAAACAGAGCTGGAGCGCCCTATTGCCGATTATCCTTGCCCTTTCAAAACGCGTGAGCATCGGTGGGCCTATTGTGACTTGTTTCAATAGCGATTCTACTCAATACTCTTCCGTTGGCGGGCCCTTCGGCTCCCTCATCTTGGAGGCTGCGATGATGTCATCGATCTTGAGTATGAGGTTCGTAACCTCCGTCGCAGTCGATAGGGCACTAGTCTTGACGAGCAACGAGTCCAGGATACCGCTCTTCAGGCAATCAGAAACCGTCATCCTCCTGCTTTCTACTCCCGAATTATTCATGCCCTTCGTGTGCGCTGCTCTCAGATCTGAAAGTGTTGCCGTTATATCCATACCTGCGTTTTCAGCCAACGCAAGTGGGATCGATTCAAGAGCAGTTGCGAAGGCCTGGTATGCAAACTGCCGCCTCCCTTTGATCTTATCGGCCTCGGTTCTTAGCCTGATCGCGGCCTCCATCTCGGGGGCGCCGCCTCCGGGTAGGACAGCAGGCTTTCTGAGGATGTTCCTCACAACCGATGTCGCGTCCTTCATCGCCCGCTCAGCCTCATCAACGACCCTTTGGGATCCGCCCCTGATGAGTATTGTGGCCGTTCTCGACAGGGGGACTTTTTCGACGAAGACCCATTTCTCCCCACCGATTTTCCTCTCCTCGATAAGTCCGGCTTTTCCGAGGTCTTTCTTGGTAAGTTCATCTATGGTGTTGACTATCTTGCCATTGGTGGCCATCTCAAGTTTCTCCATATCGGACTTCTTGGCCCTTCTCACAGCTAGGATCCCCTTATTGGCGAGATAGTATTGTGCCACATCATCGATTCCCTTCTGGCAGAAGACGGCCTTGGCACCCGTCGCGATGACCTTCTCGACCATACCTTTCATAAGTCCCTCCTCCGCCTCTAAAAACTTCTTGATCATCTGTGGATCCTCGAAGCTGAGCTTCTCGTCTATCTCCGTCTTCTCAACTTCCAGTGAGCATGCTAAGAGGGCTATTGTGGCGTTCTCGACTCTCTTCGGCATTGCGGGATGTACTACCTCCTTGTCGAGGGCCACACCATCGATGATGGAAGTTTCATCCAATGAGCCACCTGCCTTCTTCTCTATTTTTATATTGTCCAAGTCCACTTCATATATATCATTACGTTTTGAAGCGACCTTCAAAACCGCTTGAATAGCTATTTCAGATAATTTTCTACTATACTTACTTATCAGACTTCCTGATATCGCTGTCTCCGTTGCTTGTGTGAGCATCTTCCTGTTTTTCGGTTCGACTTTTAAGGCCATCTTCTCAAATACATCGATGGCCTGTCTACACGCCTTCTTGTACCCGTCTATGATTATGGTTGGGTGGATACCTTGGTCCAGCAGGTTGATCGCTTCCTTAAGGAGTGCCCCCGTAAATATTGCCACGGAGGTTGTTCCGTCTCCTACCTCCTTGTCTTGGGCCTTCGATGCCTCCGTTAGGAGTTTGGCTGCTGGATGCTCGATCTCCATCTCCTCTAGTATCGTAGCTCCGTCGCTAGTTATCGTGACATCGCCAAAGCCATCGACGAGCATCTTATCTGAACCCAAAGGGCCTAGGGACGATTTCAGGCTCTCTGCAACTACCATTACGGCTTGAAAGTTGAAATTCTGTGCATCTGAACCCCTCCGCCTGCTGGTCCCCTCTTTAAGAACAAGCACCGGGATTCCTACTGCCTTTGATGAGGCCATGGATTATCCCAAGTCATAGTTCACTCTTTCAAACCGTATATTAGTCTTTCTCGAATACGTTGGGCACAACTCCATTTGGCATACGAGAAACTGAGGCTTTATGGCACGCCGAAAACAGGGATCCGTGGGGGACCTGCATCGTGAAATGGGGAGGTCGTTCCTCGTATGCGACAAGGCCCTAGTATCTGAGATCTCGAACGCCATAAACTCATCCTGAATAACGTCTCAGAAGGGGATGGCATCCTATAATAGTTGTAGCTCTTGATACGATCCTGTTAACCCACCTTTGACTTTCCATAAGATATACATAGTATCCAAAACGTCATCACTGTGACCCTCCGTTGCCCGATGCCATATCCATTAATCAGCCTTTCTTCGGTTCAGAGGAGCTCGAGCTTATACGGAAAGTTTTGGAGAGTGGATTAGTCTCTTCGGCCGCTTCGGATGGCCAGTATGTTACCAGATTTGAAGACAGTTTCTCAAAATTCATCTCTTCACGACATGCTATCGCTGTCTCCAACGGCACGGCCGCATTGCATGCGGCTCTAGTGGCTGCTGAGATATCAGAGGGGGACGAGGTCATAATACCTGCCTTCACTTTTGTCTCGGCAGCTGAAGCCGTTCTACTCGCAGGGGCCAGGCCCATCCTGGCCGACATAAATCCTCAAACTTACGCCATCTGGACCGACTCCCTCGAGGAGAGCATAACGCGTAGGACAAAGGCTGTGATCGTTACCCACCTATATGGGCTTCCCGCCGATCTCGATCCGATTAAGGAACTCGCGGAGAAGAGGGGTCTAGTCCTTGTGGAGGATGCAGCGCAATCCTTGGGGGCAGATTATCATGGAAGGCATGTTGGTTCCATTGGGGATATGGCCTGTTTCAGTTTCTATGCGACCAAGAACATAACAACGGGTGAAGGTGGCATGGTCACAACGAACGACGAAGAATATGCCGAGAGACTTAGGCTCTTTCGTTGTCATGGCGAGTCGAAGAGGTACGAGCCTTCTTGCTTGGGGACTAACTACAGATTATCCGAAATCCAGGCTGCATTGGGCGTTGCCCAGCTAGCCAAAATTTCCAGGCTTCTTGCCCGAAGGAGAAAGAATGCCTCGATCCTCACGAATGAGTTGGCTGGTGCATCGGAGATCCAGCTCCCCATCGAACCGGAGGGAAGTACCCACTCCTGGAACCTCTACACCATCCGCGTTAAGGCTGGAGGTAGGCATTCCACGAGACGCGATAAGATTGTCAAATACCTAAGAAGCAAGGGAATACAGGCGGGGGTTTATTATCCTCTGCCAATAAATCTCATGCCATATTATCGAGAGATGCTAAGAATACCAAGCGGTTCATTCCCAAATAGCGAGTTATCTTCTCGAACAGTGCTCTCACTGCCAGTTCATCCACGTTTGGATGATAGGGGCATGGCATTTGTCGCAGATACGACGATGAAGGCCATCGAAAGGCTCAGCCGTTGAAGCCCGATCTTTGGAATCTATATTGCGTTAGCCTATCCATGACCTCGATGAACTCCCTCTCTATCTTCTTCTTCTCCTTCGAGTAATCCTCCTCGGAGATCTTTCGCTCCTTATGCTTATTTTCCAGAGATTCGAACTCATCCTCGAGCTCTTTCTTTCTCCTTTCCAGGCTCTTTATACCCTCTCCCATCTCGTCAGTCATCTTGTCCTCATCTAGCCGCCATATTACTATTCGCAAGGTTCTTAAGGATTAGCAGTGCCAGATGTAGCAAATGTCCGTCTCGCGAATTAGTATTGCATTCCGATTCGATAGTGGTTTATTAGTTGATGCAGAACTAAATCGAGTCCTTGCCCCAAGGACTGTAGAAGAAATAGTAAGGTCCTTACCTCTCGAGGGCATTGTCGATATTAAAGATGGCCTTCTATACTTCCCAACGG
>Ga0315282_10005278_pt1 | contig 22083 bp, 21 predicted proteins | sample YL17G07_20_MG_FD_203693 | JGI IMG/M metagenome (GOLD analysis project Ga0315282, IMG submission 203693) | Sediment microbial communities from Yellowstone Lake, YNP, Wyoming, USA - YL17G07_20 | ecosystem: Environmental > Aquatic > Freshwater > Lake > Sediment | place: USA: Wyoming | collected... | reverse complement strand
AAGTATGCTGTGGGCCTACGATATGAAGTACTCTAAGTTTTATTGTTATCTGCTTTTTTTTGGGAAAATGTCACGCCTAAGACTACCCACCAGATAAGCGAAACTTCGGGAAGGAAAAAAGTAAAATCAAAAAGATTGTGAAACAGGAATACAGTTTGAGCAGTGATTAAGCTGGCGATTTTGGTTTTATAAAGATAATTCTTAAAAGTTTTTAAGCTAGATTTAAGCGCAGCTATTACAAGCCATAAAAAAGATATTATTCCTAAAATCCCCATCTCAGCCCAGATTTGCAGATAGGAATTGTGAGCATAGCGGCTAAGCATTAGGTTAAAATTTCCCAAACCCACACCTAACCAGGGATGGGATTTGATTATTCTTAGAGTATCCCGCCAATAATTCAATCTCATTACTGCGGAAAATAGGGGTTGTGTATGTATTTTTTGCGTCGAGGACCTTGAGATTAAAACTAATCCGATAATTATTAAGAACCCGCCGAGAAAAAAGATAACCCTCTTTTTTAATTTACCTTTCAAATAAAAATATAAAGTTAAGCCCAAAAATATACTTAAAAGCGCACCAAGCGATCTTGTTAATAGCAATGCCAAGGCCATAGGAATGATGAGCCAAAATTTATTCTTATAAATTAAGCTAAGCGGGATAATCATAGCTAAATAACCAGCTAAGGTATTAGGGGTAACGAAAGGAACAAATGGCCGTCTTCGGCTAATATAGTCTAAGGTAAAGGGATCGACGATACTTTTTTTTACAACATAATTTACAAGATGTTGAAAGCCAAAAAAGTACTGGTAGATTACAAGGAGACCAATTAGCAGCCCAGCAAGCGTAATACATAAGATAACCCCATTCTTTTCCTTTTCAGATAAGGAAATGCTGATACAAAGAAGCAATATTCCGGCAGCATATTTATATAATTCTTTTACGCTGATTATTATATTGCCTGAGAAAATTAAGGAAATTGCCAGGGCTACAATAAATAGCATGAGCGGCCATCTTATCGGTTTAATTTTGTTCCAATTAATCTTTTTAATTGCAATCCAGATAGCCAGAAAACCAAGAAGCAAAGTAGAATAGATAAGATTTGTATAAGGGAAGGCAAGCGAGGAAATGAATGGTCGGATAAAGATTAGAATTAGTAATATGACTAGCATTATGCTATAATTCTATTTTAAGATGAAAGAATCGTCAAGTAGAATTATTAGCGTAGTTGTCGTAACGGCCGGAATAAACGATTATCTTAAATCCTGCCTTGATTCGATAAAAGAGCAAACTTATCCCCCGCTTGAAATTATAGTAATCGACAATTCGCTAAATGAAAATTTCGCTCAAAGAATAATTAGGTCTCATCCAACTATTAAATTATATTCTAGCACCACGAATTTATTTTATTGTGCAGGGCTAAATAAAGGGATAGATTTAAGCAAGGGAGATTTTATACTCTGCCTTAATGATGATGTAATCTTGGATAAGAGGTTTATCGAAGAGGCCTTAAGAGGATTTCGGCTTGATAATAAGGTGGGGTTGGTAAACGGAAAGATTTTACGTAGCGATAGAAAAACTATAGATACTACAGGGTTATCTTTAAGCCTTTTTCGCATAGCTAGAGAAAGGGGCTATGGGCTTAAAGACAATGGACAGTTTGAAAAAGCCGGTTTTATCTTTGGCGTAAATGGCGCAGTCGCCTTTTATCGTAAAGATATGTTGGATGAGATAAAAATAAATTCAGAATACTTTGATTGCGATTACCATTTTTTTTATGAAGATTTGGATATTGCCTGGAGGGCTAAACGCTTTGACTGGAAGGCGTATTATAATCCTAAGGTTATAGCTTACCATGTTAGGGGAGGCTCTGTTAGGAAAAACTGCGGCCTGAATAGGCCTTATGCTAGAAGATATCTTAATGATGAATTGCAGGCGGATTTAATCAAGAACAGGTATCTAACCATAATTAAAAACGAATCTTGGTTTGGTTTTTTATTGCATTTGCCTTTTATAGTTTTTTACGATCTGGCTGTATTGATTTATATTCTATTTTTTAGTCCCCGGAGCATAAAGATTCTCCTTTCCAACCTAAAATATATAAAGGGCGCTTTTAAGAAAAGAAAAATACTCACACAAATGAAATTATTGCGCAATAAATAAAGCAATGATATAGATTATTTCGGTTTCTCCGTCGAGAAACCGAAATAAAAAATACTTGACAAAGGTAAGATATTGTGATAAAAAAATAATGTAACTACAATACCTTAGGATAAATTTTCCCGCTTTCGCGGGATCCCGCCAAGTATTAAATATTAAACGAGAGGCGGGAAGGTTTTTCGGAGGTTAGATAAATTAAATTGGGAAAAAATAGGTAGAATTTTAGGGCTCTAAAGAAGGAGCCCTTTTCTTTTACTGGGGGGGCAAATTAGGTGAAAACAGTCGGATTAACCTACGATTTAAAGACAGATTACGAGTTTAAAGAGGGCGACCCTACTGATGCTAATGCGGAGTTTGATTCTCCCTCGACAGTGGATGTAGTTGCCCAAACCATAGAATCCCTCGGGTTTAAAGTAAAAAGAGTTGGCAATGCTAATAATCTTTTGGAGAATATTGATAATCTTGATGTAGATATTGTTTTTAATATTTCCGAAGGCGCATCGGGACGGAACCGCGAATCGCAGGTGCCCATTCTTCTGGAGATGAAGCATATTCCTTTTGTCGGTTCGGACGGATTAACCTTAGGATTAGCCTTGGATAAATTATTGACCAAAAAAGTTCTTATTGCCGAAAGGCTTCCTACCCCGAAGTTTTTTGAAGTTAAGAGTTCGCGGGATTTAGATTTGGACCATCTTCAATTTCCCTTATTCGTTAAACCGCGCTTCGAAGGTTCATCCAAAGGTCTTTCCGAACGGTCTCGCGTAGAAAATATCCGCAGATTAAAAGAACAAATTGATCTTATCGTTAAAACCTATCGCCAGCCGGCATTAGTAGAAGAATTTATTTCCGGCACGGAATTTAGCGTGGCGTTAATCGGCAATGAACCGATTGAGGTTTTTCCCCCGGTGCAGGTTCAGATTGACGGCCGTTTGGATCTCGGGGATTTATTTTATACATTTGCCCGCATTAGTTCTGACCGTGTAGAATATATCTGCCGCACCGATGCGAATAATCCTTTGGTGCGCAAACTTATGGATTTGGCAAAACTCACTTATCAGGCGGTGGATTGCATTGACTTTGGCAGGGTAGATTTTCGCGTGGACAGTTATGGCAACCCCTATATCTTGGAAATAAATCCGCTTCCTTCTTTATCGACGGAAGACGTGTTTATGATTGTTGCTAAGGCAGTCGGCCGTACTTACCCCGATATGGTTAAACAGATTATCGACAGCGCTTTTAAAAGATACAATATAAATTAGAATGAGAGTTACCGTTACCTATAATTTAAAGAAAGAAGACAGCCAAAAACCCAAAGATTATTTTTCCGAATACGATAGACTTACAACCATAAAGGCAATTGCCTCGGCCTTGGAATCGAAGGGCCACAGGGTTTCTCTATTAGATGTGGAAGGGGCGGATTTAATATCTTATTTTCGCGGCAATCCCGCAGATATGGTATTTAATATTGCCGAAGGAAGAGACTCACAGTTCCGCGAATCAGAGATCCCCGCTCTTTTGGATATCTTGGGCATCCCCCACACGGGTTCCGGTGCTTTGTCCCTAGCAATCGCCTTAGATAAGGCAATGACCAAGAAGATTTTTTTATCCGAGGGGATAGCTACGCCTAAATTTCAAATATTTGAGAGCGGTAACGAAGAATTAAACCCGCAATTAAGTTTTCCCCTGATTGTTAAGCCCAACCGCGAAGGGTCATCCAAAGGCATAGGGGTATTTAGCGTTGCGGATAACCAAAAGCGGTTATCCGAAGCGATTAGAGAGGTAATTAACGTATATAATCAGGAAGCCTTGGTTGAAGAATTTATCGACGGCAAGGAATTGACCGTAGGAATAATGCAAAACGGCAAGTGTACAGTTTTACCCATACTGGAGATAGATTTCTCTACTTGTATAAAAAGTGGTGAATATTTCTATTCCTGGCGGATGAAAGAATATCAGGGCAATGCTGAATTGGGTTTAACTCCCACATTTTATTGCCCCGCACGCTTAGAAAAAGAAACGGAAATAAAAATAAAAGACCTCGCCATCAAGACCCATAAGTCAATAGGCTGCCGGGATATATCCCGCGTAGATGTTCGCTTAAGCAATGACAATACCCCTTACGTCTTAGAAATAAATCCTTTACCCGGTCTTGACCCTGAAGATTCAAATTTCACCATAATGGCAAAGGCCGCTGGCCTTAAATACGAAGATTTAATTGAGACGATATTATTAAGTGCGGTAGAGCGCCAAACGCAATTTTGTTAAGGGAGGAGATTAATTGAATAATGTAAGCGTTGCCGAAAAACAAACCGAGGTAATAGAGCTCCCTCCGATAATAAAAAGAATCCGCGATTATCAGCAGATAAGTATTTATAAGGATATTAATCCGTTGGATTGGGAAGACTGGCAATGGCAGGTAAAAAATAGGATTTCAACCCTAGAGGCGCTTTCTGAGATTGTAAAATTAACTCCCGAGGAAGAGCAGGGAATAAAGAAGGCAAGCGGGAAGATGATGATGGCAATAACCCCCTACTGGGCGGCGTTAATCGACCCCGAAGATCCTAATTGCCCTCTTCGCCGTCAGGCCATTCCGACTATCCATGAATCTTATATCAGCCCGCACGAGATGATTGACCCTTGTGCCGAAGAAAGGGATTCTCCCGCGGCTCATCTGGTGCATCGGTATCCGGACAGGGTTCTGCTTCTGGCCACCGAGCAGTGCGCGATGTATTGCCGTCATTGCACGAGAAGAAGATTGGTGGGTGATAAAAAAGAAACCAATAATCTAAATAAATTTGACAAGGCAGTTGATTATATAAAATCCAACAGGAAGATCAGGGACGTGTTAATCTCCGGCGGAGATCCCCTGATGCTGGAAGACGACGTCTTAGGAAACCTGATTCAGGAAATTCGCGCCATTCCTCATGTAGAATTTTTAAGGATTGGTACAAGAATGCCGGTTAATCTCCCTCAGCGGGTAACCCAGGGCCTGGTTTCGATGCTCAAGAAATATTCGCCCATTTTTATAAGCATACATTTTAACCATCCCAAAGAAGTAACCAAACGCTGTAAGATTGCCTGCGATATGTTAGCGGATGCCGGCATACCTTTGGGTAGCCAGACCGTATTGTTAAAGGGGATTAACGACCGGCCGTATATTATGAGAAAACTGATGCATGAACTCTTAAAGATCAGGGTAAGGCCTTATTATATCTATCAATGCGATCCCGTAAGGGGGACGTCGCATTTTAGAACGCCGGTGGCAGTGGGAATTAATATGATTGAAAAACTTCGCGGCCATACAAGCGGTTATGCCGTGCCCACCTATGTAATTGACGGGCCGGGCGGCGGAGGAAAGATTCCCGTCGGCCCCAATTATGTTCTCTCCCAGGCAAAAGGCAAATACGTGCTGCGTAACTACAAAGGCAAAATCTACACCTACCTCGAATAATTTATTCTTACCCGCATTTTTTACCTTGACCCTTTCTTTTTAATATAATATAATTATAAATCCCTTTATATAAAGGAGCATAATATAGATGGATGTTAAGAATAAGCGCAGCATTATTTTTTTAGGCCACGCGCAGTCGGGAAAGACCACACTTTGCGAAGCCATTCTCTATTTCTCTAAAGCCAGCAACCGTCGTGGGACAATTGCCGAGGGCACAACCGTCGGCGATTACAGTTTTGATGAAATAGAAAGAAAGAGTTCCATTAGCGCCAGCCTCTTATACTGCGATTACAAAGGTGCCAGGATTCAGATGATTGACGCGCCCGGTTACGCGGATTTCTTCGGCGAGGTCATCTCTGGCATACGCGCCGTGGATAGCGCAGTGGTAGTGGTAGATGCAACTTCCGGTGTAGAAGTAGGCACCGAGCGCGCCTGGCAGATTTTGGAAGAGGCTAATTTACCCTGTGTTATATTTATAAATAAACTGGACAAGGAAGGCGTAGACGTCAACAGGGTTTTATCGGATGTTAGAAATGGTCTTTCCAAGAAAGCAATAATGATAGACTCTCCCGATAGTTCGGAGTTGATTGAATTGGTTGCCGAAAGCGATGATAAGCTTTTGGAAAAATATCTGGAAGGTACCAAGCTATCCGCGGAAGAAATAAAGGCCGGCTTGCGCACGGCAGTTATAAAACGCAATGTATTCCCGGTCCTCGCCGGTTCCGCTTTAACCGATAAAGGATTAGCGGAAATTTTAGATGCGGTTGTTAATTATTGCCCCAACCCTTTAGAGCGAGCCAAGATAGAAGCCAATAATCCTTTAAATCCGGAAAATAAAAAAGAAATCACCTTTAAGGAAGACGCTCCATTTTCCGCCTTTGTGTTTAAATCCATATCCGACCCTTATGTCGGTCAACTTACGTTGCTGCGTGTTTTCTCGGGCACAGTTTCCTCAAATACCAGTTTTTATAATGCGAATAAAAAAATTAAAGAAAGAATCGGCCAGATTTTTATTTTGCAGGGCAAGGAACAGAAACCGGTTGAGGCTGCCTCCTGCGGGGATATCGTGGCGATTGCTAAATTAAAAGAAACGATAACTTCTGATTCGCTTTCCGACGAGAAAAATCCGGTTTTATTTGAGCCGATTATTTTCCCCGAACCGGCGATATCCGCATCGGTAAAGCCGAGGACCCGCCAGGATGAAGAGAAAATATCTGAGGCCTTGGCTAAACTTGTTGCGGAAGACCCCACCTTTAAGGTATCCCGCGACCATCAGACCAAAGAATTAATCATTTCGGGTTTAGGCGATTTACACCTGGGAATTATGGTCGGCAGAATGAAAAAAAGATTTAATGTCGAGGTAGAATTAGGCACGCCTAAAGTTTCTTATAAAGAGACAATTACCAAGACTGCCAAAGTTCAGGGAAAATACAAGCGCCAGTCCGGCGGCCGCGGCCAGTACGGAGACGTCTGGCTGGAAGTGGCACCCCTGGAAAAAGGCAAGGGCTTTGAATTCGTAGATAAGGTTTTCGGCGGTGTCATCCCGAAAAATTATATCCCTTCGGTTGAGAAAGGTGTGTCGCAGGCTTGTCAAGAGGGCGCTATTGCCGGCTACCCTATTGTGGATATTCGCGTTACTCTCTACGACGGCTCTTATCACGAGGTTGACTCTTCGGATATGGCCTTTCAGATTGCCGGGGCTATGGCGCTAAGAAAAGCAGTGCTGGAAGCCGCTCCGGCATTATTGGAACCGATAATGGATGTCGAAGTGGCAATTCCCGAAGAATATTTGGGTGCAATCTCGGGAGACATAAACTCTCGTCGCGGCCGGATTATGGGTATGGATGTCAAAGGTAGGTCCCAGATTGTCAAAGCCCAGGCTCCGTTAGCCGAGATGTTTAAATATGCCAATGACCTGCGTTCGATTACCGGCGGAAGAGGAATGTATACTATGCGTTTCTCCCATTATGAAGAAGTTCCTCATAAAATCGTCTCCACGATTATAAGCCAATATCAGGCCACCAAAAAACAGGAAGAGCAAGCCTAAAAAATGAAAATAGCAGTTGTGGGTCTCGATTTTCCTTTGGGGAAAAAGAGCCTCCCCGATGAAAAGTTGGACAAATTAAAAGATATCTTTCATTCTTCAAAGGTTACTTCCATTCAGATAGAATTCCTTGACCATACCCATATCAAAGACGCGGATGGAATTCTCTGCGAGAAAGAGGGAAAATTAGATTTAGTAATTTCCGATTTGGAAATTATTGAACAGCGCATCGCATCTGAAGAAAATAAGGAGCTGTTGCTGCGTTCTAAAGATGCCTTGGAGAAAGAAATAATTTTAAATGAAGTTCCCTTTACCGAGGAAGAGAAAAAAATACTCTTAAATCTTAATTTAGTTACATTAAGGCCTATGACCCTGGTTAATAAAGAAAATTTAGCAGCGATTCCCGAGATTATCCGTAGCGTCTTTACTAATTGCGGCATGATTTCTTTTTTTACCGTGAACGAAAAGGAACTACGTGCCTGGTCGGTAAAAAAAGGGATTACCGTCTTTGAGGCTGCGGGTTCAATCCATTCGGATATTCAAAGAGGATTTATCAAAGCAGAAGTTGTGGGATTCGAAGACTTGATAAAGTCCGGCGGAATAAATCAGGCCAGAGGCAAAGGCCTGGCGAGATTAGAAGATAAGGGATATGTAGTTAGAGACGGCGATTTAATTCAGATTAGATTTTCCCGCTAGAAGCGGGAAATGTTTGAAGAAAGGAGCAGGTCGTGGTTAAGATTAAACGTGCATTGATTAGCGTTTGGGACAAGACCGGAATTTTAGATTTTGCCAAAGAATTAAACAATCTGGGGGTGGAGATTCTTTCAACCGGCGGCACGGCAAAATTGCTACGCGAGAATAATATTGCCGTAAAAGATGTCTCGGAATATACCGGATTTCCGGAGATGCTCGATGGCCGCGTTAAAACATTGCATCCAAAGATCCACGCCGGGCTATTGGCATTAAGAGATAACCCCGAGCATATGGAAAAATTAAAAGAGCACGATATCGGTCTCATCGATATGGTTGTAGTAAATCTTTACCCATTTGAGGCGACGACGCAAAAGCCGGAAGTTACTATAGAAGAGGTGATTGAGAATATTGATATCGGCGGCCCCAGTATGCTTCGTTCGGCAGCAAAGAATGCTCAATCAGTGGCAGTGGTGTGTAACCCCAGCCGATATCCGCAGATTATTGAGGAACTTAAGAAAAATAAAGGTGCTTTGTCCCAAGACCTGATGCGGCAATTGGGTATTGAAGTATTTGGGCTTACCAGCCATTACGACGGTGCCATATATGATTATTTAAGTAATTATTTTAAGGCTTCTCCAGAATCAGCGGGTTTTCCCCGTGAGTTGAGTTTAAGTTTTGATAAAATTCAGGAATTACGCTACGGAGAGAATCCCCACCAGAAAGCAGCCTTCTATAAAGAAAAAGGCAAGTCCAAAGGCCTGATTAATTTAAGGCAGTTACAGGGTAAGGAATTATCCTTTAATAATATTTTGGATTTAAATTCGGCTTGGGAATTAGTTAAGGAGTTTAGTAATCCTGCGGTAGTAATCGTAAAGCATAATAACCCTTGCGGCACAGCCGAAGATAAAGCACTGGATAGGGCTTTTATAAATGCCTGGAAGTGCGATTCGCTTTCTGCCTTCGGCGGCATCGTAGCATTAAACAGAAAGATGGATTTAAAGACCGCCCAGGTCATCGCCAAAAGCGGATTCTTAGAATGCATCATTGCTCCGGAAATTGATGCGGAGGCAAAGAGTTTGTTTAAGGAGAAAAAGAACCTGCGCCTATTGGAACTGAAGGATACTGAGCCGATAAATGAGCCGGAATTTAAACGTGTGGGCGGCGGGCTCCTCATTCAGGATAAAGATTTAGCAACTCTGGATATGAATAACCTTAAGGTGGTTACTAAAAAGAAACCGACGAAAAAAGAGTTGGGTAGCCTTATCTTCGGCTGGAAGGTTGCCAAACACGTAAGGTCCAATGCCATTGTTCTAACCCGGGGTAGCAAGACTGTGGGTATCGGAGCAGGCCAGATGTCCAGAGTTGATGCGGTAATTATCGCGAAGAGAAAAGCAGAAAAGTTAAGCAAAAATTCTTGTTTGGCTTCGGATGCGTTTTTCCCCAAAGCCGATGCCATCATCGAAGCTGCCAAGGCGGGTGTGAAAGCAATAATCCAGCCGGGTGGGTCGATTTCCGACGAGGAAGTAATCAAGGCCTGCGACAAGTATAAAATCGCCATGGTTACTACCGGCATCAGGCACTTCAAGCATTAGGTCTTATGACCTACGCGGAAACGATTCAATATTTAGAGTCCTTTATCAACTATGAAAAAATTCCCGCCTATCCCTACAAGGAATCTTTAAGGTTAGAATGCCTCAAAGATTTCTTGGTAAAAATCAATAATCCTCAGGATAGTTTAAAATGCATACATATTGCCGGCACAAAAGGCAAGGGTTCAACCTGCGCCTTTATTACCTATATATTAAGGCAGGCACGATACAAGGTCGGCCTATATACTTCTCCCCACCTCTCGGATTTTAGGGAAAGAATCAGAATATTAGATATAAGATGCAAAGCGGATAACACGCAGCCCGAATTTGAAGGTATTATTCCCGAGAAAGAACTGGCAGGCCTTACGCAAAGATTAAAACCCATCGTAGATGATTATAATAAAAACTCAAAATACGGTCCGCTTTCTTTTTTCGAAGTGTATACTTCTTTGACCTTTCTTTATTTTAAGGAGAAAAAAGTCGATTTTGCTGTTTTAGAGACCGGGCTAGGCGGTAGACTAGATGCAACTAATGTGGTTAATCCATGGGTTGCGGCAATCACTCCGATAAGTTACGAGCATACCCAGAAATTAGGCAATACCTTAACCGAGATTGCTACGGAAAAATCAGGTATTATCAAAAATCAAAATTTAATTGTAATAACCGCACCGCAGGAAAGAGAAGTTATAAAAGTTATAGGGAATAAGTGTAAAGAAGTCGGTGCAAGGCTATATGAAGTGGGTCGGGATATAACATATCAAAAAATAAAAGATAAATTTAACATCAAGGGAATTTTTTGCGACTATTCTGATTTAAAGATACGACTTCTGGGAGACCATCAACTGATAAATGCTACGGTTGCCGTGGGAGCTGTCGAGTCATTAAGATTTTATAATGTAGAAGTAGGTATTGATGCGATAAGGGATGGGCTCTATAATACTATCTGGCCGGGCAGGTGCGAAGTTGTCTCCCAAAATCCCCTGACTGTTTTAGACGGCGCACAGAATGTTGCTTCTGTTTATGTCTTAAAAGAAGCAATAAAACAAAATTTTAAATATAAAAGGTTAATACTTGTTTTAGGTATTTCTAATGATAAAGATATAAAGGGAATATGTAGCCAATTTTATGATTTAGCCGAAGAAGTAATTTTAACCAAAGCCAATAATCCTCGTGCAACCGAACCAGAAGTATTGGCAAGCTATTTTAATGGTAAAACAGTGCTTATAACTAATAATGTAAAAGAGGCAAAAGCAAAAGCCATATCTTTAGCCCAAAAAGAAGATTTAATTTTAGTTACCGGTTCTTTATTTGTGGTAGGTGAGGCAAGAGAAATATTTAAATAAAAGTCTAATATGCGAAATTTAAGTTTAACCGATACCATTGCCGCGATTGCTACACCCGTAGGAGAATCGGGCATTGGCATTGTGCGGATAAGCGGAAAAGATGCATTATCCATTGCCGATAAGATTTTCGTTTCCCAGGACGGAAAAAAGCCCTCAACCTTTAAGACCTATACTACGCATTACGGATGGATTATTAATTCGTGCTCCAGTGCTCCAGTGCTCCAGTGCTCCAGCAAGAATGAGATTATTGACGAAGTAATTCTGACAGTGATGCGCGCACCCAAATCCTATACCAAAGAGGATATCGTCGAGATAAACTGCCACGGTGGGATTGTTGCCTTGCGGCGCGTATTAGATCTGGTTTTAGAAAATGGCTGCCGTTTGGCTGAAGCCGGTGAATTTACCAAGCGCGCATTCTTAAACGGAAGAATTGATTTGGTTCAGGCCGAGGCGGTCTTAGACGTAATCCGCGCCAAGACCGATTATGCTTTAAAGGTAGGAACGGAACAGTTAAAAGGAGGGCTATCTTCTAGGATAAATAATCTCAGAAACATTTTATTGGATATACTTTCCGCAATCGAGGCAAACATCGATTTCCCCGAAGAAGAAATTAGCCCGGTTAATCTCAAAAAAATTTATCAGCAGTTAGAAAATACCAATAGACAACTTCTGGATATTTTAGCCGGTTCCAAACAAGGCAGGATATTGCGCGAAGGTATAAATGTAGTCATCTGCGGCAAGCCCAACGTCGGTAAATCCTCGTTGTTAAATGCCCTTCTTAAAGAAGAACGTTCCATCGTCACCTCCATTGCCGGTACCACGCGGGATACAGTTGAAGAGATAATCGATATAAAAGGTATCCCCATAAGAATTGTTGATACCGCAGGGATATTGGAGCCGCGGGATTTGATTGAAAAGAAAGCACTTCAGCGCTCAAAGAAATTCATTGGCCTGGCGGATTTAGTGCTTTTGTTATTCGACGGCAGCAGAACGTTAAGTAGAGATGACGAAATTCTTATAAATAAATTAAAACAAAAAACCACTGTTGCCATTATAAATAAGATAGACCTTAAACAGAAGATTGCCAGAGGTAATATCGTAAAAAGATTCAAATATGTGATTGACATCTCGGCCAAAAAAATAAAAAATATAAATTTGCTGGAAGAAGCAATCGCCAATTTGGTATATAACGGAAAAATCAGCAAGCTCGAGTCAGTATTGGTCAGTAACCTAAGACATATCGAAGCGTTTAAGGCAACGCAGAAACTTATTGCCGGAGCGCTCAATTCATTGGATAATAAATTGTCATACGAGTTTGTCACTCAGGATATCAAGGATGCTTTAGGGCACCTGGATGATATATTAGGAAAAAGATTTTTTGAAGACTTATTAGATAAGATATTTAGCGAGTTTTGTATCGGTAAATAATCGGAGGCAGATATGGATAAGAAAAAAATTGTAAAGGCAATAAAGGAAATATTAGAGGCAATCGGAGAAAATCCGCAGCGTAAAGACCTTTTAGCCACACCCCGGCGCGTGGCAGAAATGTATGAGGAAATTTTCTCAGGCATCCATCAGAACCCATCCAAGGAATTAGAGGTAATTTTAGAGCAGAAGCACGACGAGATTATTCTTTTAAAAAATATTCCCCTCTATTCAATCTGTGAGCACCACCTTACTCCTTTTATGGGTCGTGCGCACATCGCTTATATACCTAAAGGAGGCCGCGTAACCGGATTAAGCAAGTTAGCGCGCGTGGTTGACATTTTATCTAAACGGCCGCAGGTTCAGGAAAGATTAACTACGCAGATTGCCGAGATTATCATGTCTAAACTTAAACCGCAAGGCTGCATGGTAGTTATTGAAGCAGAGCATCTTTGCATGTCGATGAGAGGAGTGAAAAAACCGGGCACCCTAACCGTAACATCAGTGGTGCGGGGGATATTTAAAAAGAATGAAAAGACCCGCTCCGAGACCTTAGCGCTGATTAAGTCGTAATTTTGTTATAAGGCTCCGGGTTTTAAGATACCTTGACACAATAAGTGCAGTGTATTAGTATAAAGAGAAGGGGTAAAGGAGAATATGGCGGGCAAAAACAGGTTAGGCGATATTTTAGTTTCCCGGAATCTTATCAACCAGCAGGATTTAGAATTAGCCCTTAAAGAACAGAAAGAAAAAGGCGGCTTTCTCGGTCAGATTTTGGTAAATAAGGGCCTGGTAAGTTCAACCGATATATCGCGCGCCTTACAGCAGCTTTCTTCCCAGATTACCGAGATAAGCGAATTCGGCCAGATGCTGGTTTCCGAACGGACAATCAGCGAAGAGCAGCTGAATAAAGCCTTGGAAAGGCAGAAGTCCACCAAACAGGGCCTCGATGATATTTTAGTGGAATTAGGCTGGGTTACCGCCCAGCAGATCGCCCAGACCTTCAGCCGCTATTTAGACATCCCCTTTATAAACCTATCCGAATACGATATCAAAATAGAAATCTTGCAGCTTCTTCCGGAAAATATCATCCGCCGCTATCAAATCATTCCCGTAAAATTAGAGCAGAATACGCTCTACGTAGCAACCGCCGACCCCTTAAATCTAATCGCCCTGGATGAAATAAGGCTGATCGCCAAATATAAAATCAGCCCGATGATTGCCACCCGCAAGGAAATTCTGGGGATAATTGAACGCTATTTTAATTTACAGCAGATGACTAAACAAATGCTTTCTGATATACGTTTGGATAAGGCAACCGATGAAAACTCTATCTCGCGCTTCGTCGATACCATAATTCAGGCGGGTATCAATTCGCGCGCCAGCGACATCCATCTCGAGCCGCAGTACCCCGAGATGCGCGCGCGTTTCCGCATTGACGGTATACTGCACGACATCATTACTATACCTAAATCTGTTGAGGCATCTTTAATATCGCGGGTCAAGGTCTTGGCAGATATGGATATTACCGAGCACCGCCGGCCGCAAGACGGGCACGTCTCTTTAAAATTAAATGAAAAGGAATATGATTTAAGGGTGGCATCCACGTCTACCATTGCCGGAGAGAAAATAGTGATAAGAATTCTGGATAAAACCGGCATGCTTTTAGGATTAAATGAGTTAGGGTTATCGGCAGAAGACCAGAAGGTCTTCGCTTCCCTCGTCAGTCGGCCCTACGGAATTATTTTAGTTACCGGGCCTACGGGTTCGGGTAAAACTACCACACTATACGCCGTATTAAGCCAATTAGACACGTTAAGTAAAAATATTATTACCATTGAGGATCCCGTAGAATATAAACTGGAAGGGATAAATCAGGTACAGGTTAATCCTTTGGCGGAAATCACCTTTGCCACGGGCTTGCGTTCCATGTTAAGGCAAGACCCGGATATAATTATGGTCGGAGAAATAAGAGATTTAGAGACCGCTACCATTGCCATCCACGCAGCTTTAACCGGCCATTTGGTTTTATCCACCTTGCATACCAATGACGCGCCCTCGGCAATAACCCGGATGATTGATATGGGGGTTGAGCCATTTTTGGTTTCTTCCTCGTTAATCGGTGTGGTTGCCCAGAGATTGGTGCGGATTATCTGTCCGGAGTGCAAAGAAGAGTTTACCCCCGATCAAAAGCAGATTAAAGAATTGGGGTTAGAGGGCCGCAAGGAGAAGATTAGTTTCTATCGCGGCAAAGGCTGCCAGTATTGTATGCAGACGACTTACCGCGGCAGGAGCGGCGTATTTGAAATAATGAAGGTATCGGATAAAATCCGTGACCTTATTTTACAGAAAGAGCCTGCCAGTAAGATTAGGGACGTCGCAATCTCTGAAGGCATGGCGCTGCTTAAAGATGCGGCGGTTAATAAGGTTATTCACGGTATAACTACCGCCGAAGAGATTAAGCGGGTAATCTTTACTTTGGAAACCTGACATGGCACAATTTAATTATCTGGCGCAAGACGCCCAGAACAAACAGGTAAAAGGCAGCTTAGAAGCCAAGGATATGCTCGAGGCCAAGGCAAAGCTTAGGCAGATGAATCTCTATATCATCTCGATTCGCCGCGAGAACAATTTGGTAGAGAGATTAGGCCTTAGCCGGGTAAAAAATTTAGATTTAGCCATCTTTAGCCATCAGTTCGCCGTAATGATTTCTAGCGGCATACCTTTACTCAAGGCGCTAAAGGCTTTAACCGAGGAGACCAGCAATAGAAGGTTCCGCCTGATAATCAATAAGATAAGAACCGACGTAGAGAACGGCATTAGTTTATCCGATGCGCTGTTAAAACATCCTAAGGTGTTCTCCAATTTTTTTATAAGCCTGATTAAAACCGGCGAGGCAGCGGGAATATTGCCCGGGGTATTGAATAAATTAGCCGATTATTTAGAAAAACAAGAAGAGCTAAGAAGAAAAGTGGTATCAAGCTTTGCCTATCCGGCTATCGTTACGGTTGTGGCTTTGGGTGTGGTAAGTTTTTTATTGATATTTATCGTGCCGGTATTTCGTTCTGTCTATAAGACGCTTAAAATAAGTCTTCCCGGGCCGACGGTTGCATTGATTGCCCTGAGCAATGCTTTCGTTAAGTTCTGGTGGCTGATTATTTTGTTAATCGGCATTATCTATTATGCCTTTTTAAGATTAAACCGCGATAAAAAATTTGGTTTAATCATAGACAGGGTTAAATTACACTTACCGATATTCGGTCAACTTAGCCGAAAAGTGGCGGTTTCGCGTTTTGTGCGCACCCTTTATACCTTAATCGGCAGCGGTGTGGCGTTAAACCAATCCTTAAATATTGTGCGGGAGATTGTTGAGAACCGGGTAATTGTTAATACGATAGAATCAATCCAAAAAGATATCAACCAGGGATCGAGTATAGCGGATTCTCTGAAATTGCAGCCTATTTTTCCGCCTATTGTTATTCAGATGATTTCTGCGGGAGAGGAGAGCGGCAAGTTAGAGACGATGCTGGATAAATGCGCGGATTTTCTCGATGAAGATATTGATACACTCATAAAGAGTTTAGTGGTAAAATTAGAGCCAACACTAACATTTCTTCTGGCGGTTTTAGTCGGCTTTATTGCTCTGGCAATATATTTGCCGATGTTTGATTTGATTAGACAAATAAGTCGATAAAAGGAGGTGAAAAAGAATGTTTAAGCATAAAGGTTTTACTTTAGTGGAAGTGCTTCTAGTTATCGTGATTATTGGTATTCTGGCTGCGATTGTTCTACCTAGGATTATTTATTCAAAGAAAACGGCACAGATCGAAGCTTGTAATGCTAATGTTGCAGCTTTGAATTCCCAATTAGAGCTTTGGCATATGCAGAAAGGGACGCCATCAGCACCATACCCAGAAGACTTGGCTGCTCTCGTTACCGACGACTACATTGATGCAGAGCCAAAGTGTCCCCTTGATGGAACAACAGCTTATACTTATGACAAAGCAAAGGGTCGCGTAGCCAAACATGTGCATTAATCTTTAATTTAGGCAGGAATATAATTTCCTGCCTAAGGCTTCATATCTTATTTTATATGGATGGCCGAAAGAGTAGCTTTACCTTAGTCGAAGTAATATTGACGATCGTGATAATGGGGATTTTAGCGGCTGTGGTATTGCCTCGTTTTGTAAAGACCGGTTTTATCGAAGGCTTGACCCTGCGTAGTGCTGTTTCCCAAGTTGCCTCGGATATAAGATATACCCGCAGATTAGCCATCACTAATTCCCGCCATTACATCATCAAATTCGATTTTATCCAGAAAGAATATAAGATTTACAAAGATTCTATCTTGCCCTCAAATCAGATTGGCGAGACAAAAAAGATCCCAGGCAATATCTCTTGTTCGGGCACTGGCCAGTTTGATTTCTATTCCTTAGGGAACTGTTTGTTATCCCCTATCAGCGGCGGTTTTTCTCTTTCTTTAACTACCTCCCAATACAGAATTACCGCTGAACCACCAACAGGAGCAGTGATAGTTGAAAAGATGTCTTAAGGTTAATAAGGGGTTTACATTCTTAGAGGTTTTACTCGCCTCGGTAATCTTATCGGTCGCCCTCCTCCCTATAATGACGTGGGTGCCGACCAGTATTCAGACAAAACTAAAAGCAGAACGCAAAACTACCGCTATATTTTTATGTCAAAGCAAAGTAGAACAACTGCGTTATAGAATAATAAATGATTTTAGCTATGCGGCAGATAACGGCGGAGCTTTTAATTCGCCTTATCAGAATTTTAGCTATGCGGTAACATATTCAGTAGAAAATAACCTAAAGAAAATTTCCGTTAAGGTATGGCATATTGAAAATCCCCAAGATGAAACCGTTTTTTATACCCAGATTGCCAGAAGATAAAGCATTCACCCTGCCCCTGCGTGCAAGGGCAGGGTATACTTTAGTTGAGGCATTACTCACCATAAGTATCTTAGGCTTAGTTATGGTGGCAATGATCCCCTTTATCCGCACGGTTCATACTGCCTGGAATTTAGGTGATAGAAAAACAGAACTGCAGCAAAATGCTCGGGTGGGCCTGGAGATGATGTCGCGCTTTATTAGACAGGCAAAAAGAATAACCGGAATTCCTAGCTCAGGTAGTGGTAATTTTGTCAAGTTTAGAACGGGACAGGTTGTTAATAATATTTTTTTAGAGGATGCCCAGACAATTATATTCTATCATAATATACCTGGTTCAGCGTATTATATAGGTAATGTTGGCCTAATTAAAGTGAACGATTTAGTTATGCGCACGATAGATATTAGCGGCACAGTAAATAATGCACTCTTGGCTAAATCCCTGACTAATTTTAAAATAGATTATAAAGATGCCCAGGGGGGAGTTGCTTCAGAGCCTTATAGAGTTAACTCTCTGGATATATCAATGAGCCTCAGCGATCCTCAAGGGTTAATACCGGATCAATTAAATATTTTTTCTACTGTTTCTATCAGGCCCGCTGTCAGAATAAATAGGCCGGTGTGGGCATCGGCGGGTAATTATGTAGCGGAATTATTCACCGATAATTGGATAACAGGATTTTCCAGCGCTGCCTCTATTTCCGTTAATCCTTCAACTGGCGAATGCTGGGTTGCCGATACCAACAATAACCGCGTCAAAAAACTCTCTTCTTCCGGCTCGGTATCGGTTAATGTCTCTGGTTTTAGCCAACCAGCTTCAGTATCAGGCAATCCTACCACCGGAGAATGCTGGGTTGCTGATACCAACAATAACCGCATCAAAAAACTTTCTTCAAGCGGCGCAGTAGTACTTAATCTTAGAGGTTTTAGCCGTCCCAATTCTGTCTCGGTAAATCCTACCACCGGAGAATGTTGGGTTGCCGATACCAATAACAACCGCATCAAAAAACTCTCTTCTTCCGGCTCGGTATCGGTTAATGTCTCTGGTTTTAGCCGACCAGCTTCAGTATCAGTCAATCCTACCACCGGAGAATGTTGGGTTGCCGATACCAATAATAACCGCATCAAAAAACTCTCGGCGAGCGGAGCAGTTTCCGTTAATCTCACCGGCTTTCGCAGACCTCAAGCTGTTTCGGTTAATCCTACTACCCGCGAATGCTGGGTTGCCGATACCAACAATAACCGCGTCAAAAAACTCTCTTCCGGGGGATCGCTTTTAGTTAATGTAACCGGTTTTAGTTCGCCGCGCTCTGTCTCAGTCAATTCTTCTGATGGTTCTTCTTGGGTGGCAGATAACGGCAATAACCAAATAGTAAAGTTAGATTCAGAAGGCAATGAAGAATTCAGGATAAGCGGCTTTCAGTTGCCTTTATCCGTCGCTGATTCACGCTGATGAATAAAAAAGGTGTAGCATTATTATTGGCTTTATTTACCTTAATAATTATTTCCTTGTTGCTTCTTTCCTTCTTAGAACTTGCCACCACGGATTTACAGATTGTAAGCAACCATCTAACCAGGGACGAGGCGCTCTATACCGCTGAAGCAGGAGTTGAGGACGCCATCGTCAGGTTAAGAAATAGTAAAGCGGATTTTAGTTCCGGACTAATAGAATTCCCTTCCGGGGCGGGCAACACTTATAACGTGACTTATTCCAGCAGTTCTGGTAAAATTACATCTGTGGGAAGGCGAGGTTCCGCAGAGGCAGTTACTCTGGAGGTAAAGGTATCGGTGACAGGTTCACGCCCCTATAAAGTAAAAATAATATATTATCGAGAACTATAATGAATTTCAATCTGGATAGAGTATTGGGCTTGGAGATCGCTGAAGATAAAATAAAGATACTGGAAGTGGCCCTCACTTCGCGTGGCCTGGAGCCGGTTGTTATAGAAAAAATAGCCTTACCGCCTAATTCCGTGAGAGAAGGAACGATTATCCAGCCCAAATTAGTTGCGGATGCGTTATCTCCATTAATAAAGGAAAATAAATTTTCCACCAAAAATACCATTGCCCTGATTAATCCGCCGTATATTTTTACGAGGATAATACGCCTACCCCATAATCTTTCCGATGAGCAGATCCGTATGAACCTGGAAGCAGAATTAAGCCAGTACCGTATTTTTATCGGCAGGGACAGCATAATCGATTTTAGAAAATTGGAAGAGATAAGCGAAGACGGTATCAAAAAAATAAATGTCCTGTTTGCCGCTACCTTTAGAACGTTAAGCCAGTCTTACCTTAAGACGTTGGAATTGGCCGGCCTTGATTTGATCGGGATAGACGTTCCCATACTTTCAGCGCTGCGTATTCTTGATGAGGTGGATATTATTGCTTCTTCCCTGGACGTTACCTTGTTTATTCTGGTAGGCCAAAAATACCTCGAGATGTGTATTCTAAAAGGAAACCGGCCCCGCTTCCTGCATTCGATAGAGATAGATATGTTTGATTTTGATAAGAATAGGGCTGATTTTATTGATAGGTTTATCTCCGCAATTAAATTAGTGGTAAATTTTTATCAGGCAAGATTTATCCAGGGCGAGGAGATAGCGCGCATCATCATCAACCCCTTGGATGCAAAATATAGCCAGATACACACATTACTACAGGATAAATTACCCCAAATTCCCATTCAGATTTCCCGACCGCTAAATAAAATATTTACCGAGAAACAAAAATCAGAAACCCTGGATGAATTAAGATTTAGTTTTTCTCCCTTGCTGGGCGCTGTTTTAAGGATAGAGGATAAGGAGAGCCCGTTTAATTTAAATCTATTACTGGAACAAAGAATGCACCGGCAATACCGCCTAAACCAGATATACCTGTTATTTGCTTGTTTGGTCTTCGTATTAAGTGTGATGGTTATTTCGTTTGGCTGGGTAGTTTTAAAGATCAATATAGTGCAGAGAAAAATATCCAATCTTAGTATGCAGCTCCAACAGCCATCTTCGCAGTTAAATAAGGCAATAAGCATAAAAGAAAAGAAAGATACCCTGGCTAGGCAGATCAAGGAGGCAACCATTATTACCCACAATCTAAAGAAGCCAGTTTATTTTAAAAATATAGCTAAGGCATCCGTATTGGTTCCTTCCCAGTTATGGCTGACCGATATTGCTTTAGATGAAGGGGGTAGTGATCTGCTTATAACCGGAGAATCAAAAACCGAGAAACCGATTTTTGATTATATCTCCGCCCTCTCCGGAAGCAATTATTTCAAGTCCGTTGAACTTGTTTCTTCAAAGGGCGGAACCGAAAGCATAAAATTTATAATAAGATGCAAGATAAAATAGAAATAATAAAGCGAAAGTTAAAAACCATTCGGTTGCTTAGGGGAATTTCCCGAGACAAAAAAATTATCGGGATTCTCATATTCGTGTTAGTAGGGTTTCTTTTGTATCAGTCGCTTTTGACGGGCCAGTTCCTTAGATTAAAGGCAATTGATTTTCAATTTAGCTCGCAAAAAAAGTTGGTAAATTTTTATCGCTGGCTCGAAGGTAGCACCGGCATTTTGGTAAGCGAAGCCAAAGAAAAAGAAAACAATCTTTTACGCATGAAGGAGAGCTTTATCCGGGATGACGAGTTATCAAATTATTTCACCAACTTCAGAAACCTGGCAAAATCGCATAATCTTACCGTGGTAACTTTAGATTTTAAACCCCAGGAAGGGGTGGCGGGCCTAGATGGAAAACCGCTGGAATATTTTCAGAAACTCCCTTTAGATATTTCTCTTAAAGGAGATTATTTTAATATGATGTTTTTGCTTTATAAATTGGAGCGCGGTAGGCCCGTATTTGAAATAAATTCTGTTAATCTGAAACAGGAAAGCCCTGAATCTTACGCATTAATAATGGATATGAAGGCCGCAGTATATGTATTAATGAGGAAAGAGCCAAAATGAAACCGCCTAAGTTGATATTTATTTTAGGGATCATCTTTTTATCCGTTATTATCGGCTGTAATAAACGAGAACCATCCAGAGTCTCAAAGTCAAGGATACCGCCAAAACCCACCGCAGAAGAATTAGAAAATAAAGAGGCCGATTATTTATTACAGGAGTTAAAACAGAAGAATCCGTTTAGACCCGACCATGCCGTGGGGAATATTGCCGTGGAGGGTGGTAGCGAGAACGTCCTAAAGGGAATAATCTGGGATAGCCAGAAGCCCTTCGCTATTATCGGTGACAGCGTGGTTATGGAAGGGGATTATGTCGATAACAAAAAGGTAATCAAGATAGATAAAGATGCGGTTATCTTGGATAATAACGGCAAAGAAGAAATCCTTGGGCTAGAAGTAGCACCGTAAGGCAGTTCAAATAAGAGGTGCGTCGATGAATAAGAAAAATAGCGATGATAGAGAAAGAAGGAAGGATTTGCGCGTGGGGATGTCTAAGCCGCTAATAGTAAGGTTCAGGATTGAAAAA
>Ga0315282_10005277_pt1 | contig 22084 bp, 18 predicted proteins | sample YL17G07_20_MG_FD_203693 | JGI IMG/M metagenome (GOLD analysis project Ga0315282, IMG submission 203693) | Sediment microbial communities from Yellowstone Lake, YNP, Wyoming, USA - YL17G07_20 | ecosystem: Environmental > Aquatic > Freshwater > Lake > Sediment | place: USA: Wyoming | collected... | reverse complement strand
CTCGGAAGGAGTAAGACCGCAGCTAGACTAGCTGCTTGATAGGCCGCAGGTGTAAGGCTGGCAACAGCTTCAGCTGAGCGGTACTAATGGTCGAGGCTTTGACCTCCCCCAGACTGGGCATAAAACCTTAAAAGATGGTATAATAAGAAGCTCCTGGTGACTCTAGCGGAGTGGTACCACCCGTTCCCATCCCGAACACGGTAGTGAAACGCTCCAGCGCCGACGATACTGAGGGGGTAACTCTTTGGGAAAATAGGTCGTTGCCGGGGGCTTTAGCAATTTGAGAGCCTAGGCGTTTAGCTTTAGGCTCTTTACTTTTTGGCGAAGCCTGTGCTATAATTCAAATTGAAACTGAATTTGGGAACTGCCTGAAGGTGGAGCGGTCGCTGAAGCTTAGTTTGAGATAGACCCAAGCCGAAGGTAGTACACTGTTCCAACTCGGTCTTGGGAGAAGAGAATGTCGAGCAAGTTTGAGAAGTTCTCCGAAAGAGCGCGCAAGGTACTCACCCTAGCCCAGGAGGAAGCCCAGCGCTTTAACCACAACTACATCGGGACGGAGCATATTCTGCTGGGTCTGGTGCGTGAGGGGGACGGTGTGGCTGCCAAGGTGTTAGCCAATCTGGGCGTAGAGCTGAGCAAGGTGCGCGCCGCCGTGGAGTTTATCATCGGCCGGGGGGAACGTCCCGGCAGCGGCGAGATAGGTCTTACCCCCAGGGCCAAGCGGGTCATTGAGCTGGCGCTGGACGAAGCCCGTCGTCTTAACCACAGCTATATTGGCACGGAGCACCTCCTGCTAGGTTTGCTCCGCGAGGGAGAGGGTGTGGCTGCTGGGGTGCTGGAGAGCCTGGGCGTTAACTTGGAGAAAGTGCGCGCCGAGGTCAATCGCGTTTTAAGCCAGTCTGCGTCGCAAGGAGCCCAAGGTGCCCGTTCTGCCACGCGCACTGCCACGCTTGACCAGTTGGGCGTAGACCTCACCGCCGCTTCCAGGGCGGGCAAACTTGACCCTGTAATCGGGCGACACCGCGAGATCGAGCGGGTGATCCAAATACTGTGCCGACGCACCAAAAATAACCCGGTGCTCATCGGCGAGGCTGGGGTGGGCAAGACAGCTATTGTAGAGGGATTGGCACACCGCATCGTGGCTGGGGAAGTCCCAGAGACCCTCCAGGGCAAGCGCATAGTCACTCTGGACGTGGGTTCTCTGGTAGCTGGCACCAAGTATCGGGGTGAGTTTGAGGAAAGGCTGAAGAAGGTCATCGAAGAGATAAAGGGGGCGGGCAATTGTGTCCTCTTTATTGATGAGCTTCATACTATCGTGGGCGCTGGAGCTGCTGAGGGTGCTGTGGATGCAGCTAATATCCTCAAGCCTTCGCTGTCCCGTGGTGAGCTTCAGTGCATCGGGGCTACCACTCTGGATGAATATCGTAAATATGTGGAGCGTGATGCTGCTTTGGAGCGCCGCTTCCAGCCTGTGCTGGTGGAGGAACCTACGGTGGAAGGCACTCTGGATATCCTGCGTGGCATCAAGTCGCGCTACGAGGAGCACCACCGTCTTATTATAAGTGATGAGGCTCTAATAGCTGCTGCCACGCTGGCCGCTCGCTATATCCCTGACCGATCTTTGCCTGACAAGGCCATTGATGTTGTGGATGAGTCCTCCTCCCGCGTGCGCATCAAGCGAGGAGCCATTCCTATTACAATCAAGGAGGTTAAGCGGGCACTGGATAGTGTGCGACAGGATAAGGAAGCGGCCATCGCCGGTCAGCAATATGAGTATGCCGCTGAACTGCGCGACCGTGAGTTGCAACTTCTGGAAAAGACGCAGCGCATGCAGCAGGACTGGCAGGCAGAGCAGAGCCAGGAGAAGCCAGTGGTCACCGAGGAGGATATCTCTGAGGTGATTAGCATGTGGACTGGCATCCCGGTGGTGCGTATCGCCAAAGACGAGTCCACTCGCCTGCTGCAGATGGAAGAAGTGCTGCATCGGCGCATTATAGGCCAGGACGAGGCTATTGTCGTTGTGGCTAAAGCAGTGAGACGTGCCCGCGCTGGCCTTAAAGACCCGCGCCGTCCTATTGGCAGCTTCATCTTCCTGGGGCCTACCGGTGTGGGCAAGACGGAACTGGTGAGGGCGCTGGCCGAGTTCATGTTCGGCAGCGAGGATGCCCTTGTCCGCCTGGATATGTCTGAATTTATGGAGAGACACACGGTGGCCCGTCTGGTGGGAGCGCCGCCAGGATATGTCGGCTATGATGAGGGAGGGCAGCTTACTGAGACGGTAAGGCGCAAGTCTTATTGCGCTATCCTGTTCGACGAGATCGAGAAGGCCCACCCTGATGTGTTCAATATACTGCTCCAGATTTTTGATGATGGTCATCTTACCGACGCTAAGGGGCGCCGGGTGGACTTCCGCAATAGCATCGTGGTCATGACCAGCAACATCGGTGCTGAGCTGATCAGGAAAGAGAGCACAATAGGCTTTGTCAGCCATAGTGATGAGGACAAAGTCCAGCAACTGGCCTATGACCGAATGAAGGACAAACTATTGGGTGAGCTTAAGAAGACTTTCCGCCCCGAATTTCTCAACCGCATTGATGGGGTGGTGGTTTTTCACGCCCTGACCAGGGAGCATATTCGCCAGATCGTTGACCTTATGCTGGCGAAGGTGGGACAACAGCTCCAGGAGAAGGGAGTGAAGCTGCAGGTAACTGATGCAGCTAAAGATTTGCTGGGTGAGAAGGGGTTTGACCAGACGTTTGGTGCTCGTCCCCTGCGCAGGGTGATCCAGAACCTGGTAGAGGACCAGCTCTCTGAGATGTTGCTGCGCGGTGAGTTCTCCTCTGGTGATACTGTGCAGCTTGACCGTGGCGAGGGTGATAGGATAGTGGCGCGCCCGGTGAGCCTGGCCCAGCAACCCAGCGCTTGATGTCTCAAGTCCAGCCAGCTTGTCTTTGAAATCAAGTAGCTGGCAGTGTATAATTGCAAGGTAAATCTGTCAGCGTTGTTCTGTCGTCCTTTTAAGAACAAAGGTAGGGACAACAGACTTACTGACTGCAACTTAAAAGGGAAACACCTCCTTCAGACGTTTCCCTTTTTTGTTAATTTCTGCTAAGCGGAGAGGAACAAGAAAGATGGCACTGGAAAGAGTGGAGGCACCTATGCCCGGGAAGATACTTAGTGTGGAGGCTGAGGTCGGAAGCAAAGTGGTGGATGGCGAGACTGTCCTATGTGTGTTAGAGTCCATGAAGATGGAAAACCCCATACTGGCTCCGGTAAGTGGCACAGTCAAGGAGGTTAAGGCGGCACCCGGACAAACAATCCAGGCACACACTGTGCTGTTTATCATTGAGCACTAATTCGAAATCTCTTGTAGTTCTTTCAACCCCTGAGCATCAGACAGCAGCGATGAACGCTGTGGTGCTTGATAAACGATGAGCAAGAGAAGGTTCTGGCTGACCGGGCTGATCCTGGCTGCCGCCGGAGTGGGTCTAGCGAGAGCGGCCAGCCTAATCTCAGATGAGCTTATCCCCAAGCTTGTCTGTTATCTTGTAGGAAGTCTGCTGGCCTTTGCTGGCCTGGGACTGATAATGGCCGGGATGAGGGCGGAACGCTAAGGGTATCATAGTAGGGGCGAACGGCCGTTCGCCCTTGGCGTTTTTCAACGGCATGCCTTGGGCTACTTTCCCGAAAAAAGGAGGTATCTTGCGTGGAAGCTACAGATAGGTGTAGAATCGGCTTAACCGAAAGGACTTCCTATTCGACATATAGACTAATATGTGTCAGAGGGTCAGATTCATTATGGCGGGCTGATGGACGTATAGCTTTGGGAGTAGATAGAGTATGTATGTCAAGATACGGCTTAGATTGCGAGGGAACTTTAGTGCTTTCAATCTTATAGTCTGCCCATTGGACCCCTGAATCCGATAAACAATAACCATATTTGTCTGCTATATGTAATATGGTTTCAATATTTGGGGCATTACTATCTAGATGAGAGATCCAAAACCTAAGAGGACTGGATAACTGCTTCGATATGCGCTCAAAGCTAGAAATTAGTTGTTTGCAGTAGCCTCTTTCTCGATATTTGGGCTTTACAAATAGTTCCTCCACGTTTAGATAGTCATCGTATTGAAAAGCGAATCCCCAGGCTTTGCGATCATCTGATTTTGAATCACGAATTTCCACGCCATAAATAAAATCATGCAATACTGATGGTAGTCGCCATTCCATCTTAACACCACCTATAGCTTTAGAGGAATAAGTATATTTGTTAATATCTATCTGTTTAGGCCTTATGTCTACCCATGCCTCTGATAGATAGCGATTGAAATAATCATAAGGAAGATAACCATAACCGTTATCACCCCAATCCGCCCCCCAAGAATTAACGAATTTAAGATTCTTAAAATTGTCATCATAGCCTACGACCAAAAAAGCGTGCGCAGCTATTATCTTGTCTTCTTTTTGGGGCAGAGGTATTTGTCCGTTAAGAGTTTTGCGCCACCCTTTTGTCATATCTACAGATAACAGAATATAACTTTTTTGAAGGAATAATGCCTCCCTACATTCAGTAACAGAACGTATTCGTTGATAAGCGAATATTCGTTTTTCTTTAGCGTACTGATCAACATGAGCGGGTTCTTTTGGTGGCCATGAACCATCATCATATGGCCATCTCTCTTCACCTGGGTTGCCCCAGCCCCGCTCAATCCTCAGTGCAGTGATAGGCCAGCAACCTATAGACGGGTCATTATTAAAGGTGCCCTCTAATTGTCTAGAACGAACGTAACCATACATCACGCTGTAACCTTTTGACAAACCGCTCCTCCCTGTTCCTGGTGAAACACCTGGAAGGTCTTATTTCCCCTCGTTTTCCAGAATGATGTATACCACCCGGCTGCAACGTTGTCAAAAGCTCCATTAAGAAAGCTCTCGGCCATACCCATTTCCCCAGGGCGACCACCCGGTCGCCCCTACATTTTTTGACCAATCTCCTCTTTTAGTGTAAAGTTTAGCTGGTATGGAAAAGCCTTCTGCCAAAACTGTCTATGTCTGCCAGAGCTGCGGCCGGGAAAGTCTCAAATGGCTGGGGCGCTGTCCTGGTTGTCAGGAGTGGAACAGCCTGGTGCCACAGGCAAGCCCTGCAAACCAACCAAGGTCAGCCTCTTTAAGTCCACCTCAGGAGCTGGCTGAGGTGTCCAGCCAACAAGCAAAACGGACATCCTTGCCCTGGGGGGAGTGGAACCGGGTGCTGGGAGGGGGGCTGGTGGCTGGCTCTCTGGTGCTGCTTGGGGGCGATCCCGGTATAGGCAAGTCCACCATGCTGCTCCAGGTCTCGGACATGCTGTCCCGCAGCGGGGGCAAGGTGGTCTATGTCTCTGGGGAGGAATCGCCACAGCAGATCAAGCTGCGGGCGGAGCGGTTGGGTATAGAAGGGCGGGGGCTTTATATCCTGGCCGAAACCGACCTGGAGGTGGCTCTGGGTTATCTGGATGAGGTCTCTCCGCAGCTAGCCGTTATTGACTCTATCCAGACTGTCTATTTAAATGAGGCAGGGGGTGCTCCGGGCAGTCTGACCCAGCTACGAGAGTGCACTCTGCGGCTGATGCGCTGGGCCAAACCCAAACAGGTATGTTTGCTTCTGGCAGGACATGTGACCAAAGACGGAACCCTGGCCGGGCCCCGGGTGCTGGAGCACATAGTGGATGTGGTGCTCTATTTGGAGGGGGAGCGCTTCAGCAGCTATCGTTTGTTGCGCGGGGTCAAGAACCGCTTTGGCTCCACTAACGAGGTGGGTATCTTTGAAATGGGTGGGCAGGGGTTACAGGAAGTGGCCAATCCCTCCCTGGTTTTCCTGTCTCAGCACAGTGAGCAGTCTATCGGCTCGGTGGTAGTGCCCACATTGGAGGGCACACGTCCTTTGCTGGTAGAGATTCAGGCGTTGACTAGCCCTGCCACTTTCGGCCTGCCACGGCGCACTGCTAATGGGATTGACCTGGGCCGTTTGCTAATGGTTAGCGCTGTGCTGTCCAAGCGTGCTGGCCTGTCCCTGGGAAATCAAGATATTATTGCCAACGTGGTGGGTGGCCTGGATGTCAGCGAGCCGGCGGCTGACCTGGCGTTGGCCCTGGCTATTGCCTCCAGCCTGAGCGACCGTCCTGTGAACCCGCGCCTGGCGGTGGTGGGGGAGGTGGGCCTCAGCGGTGAGCTGCGAGCGGTGCCCCAACTGGAGAGAAGGCTGTCTGAGGCATCCCGCCTGGGGTTTCAGCGCTGCCTGGTGCCCAGCGCCTCGGCCGATATCTCTGACTCGATTGGGCTCCAGGTGATCAAGGTGAGTGACCTGAGGCAGGCGCTAAGGCTGGGGTTGGTCCCCCGTGCCAGGCAATCGGAAAAGGGGGGTCGGGGTGGTGAGCAAACTGATTGAATTAGAATCCCTGCTACGGAATATGGGCTCGGTGGTTGTGGCCTATTCGGGAGGGGTGGACAGCACTTTTCTGGCGGTAGTAGCCCAGCAAGTGTTGGGAGATAAGGCTCTGGCGGTTACCGCCAGCTCGCCGCTATATCCGGAAGCGGAGGTACGCTCTGCCCAGGAGCTGGCCCGCCGCTTTGGCCTGCGTCATCTCGTCATTCAGACCCAGGAGTTGGACAACCCGTTGTTTGTGGCCAATAGCCCTGACCGTTGCTATTACTGCAAACAGGAGCTTTTCCGTCAGCTTCAGGAGATAGCCGCTAGAGAGGGACTGCGCTGGGTGGCTGATGGCTCAAACCATGACGACCTGGCTGACCACCGGCCTGGCCGGAAGGCTGCCGCTGAGCTGGTGGTGCGCAGTCCTCTCTGTGAGGTCGGTCTGACCAAGGACGAGATCAGACACCTTTCCCGGGATATGGGGCTGCCTACCTGGGACAAACCTTCTCTGGCTTGCCTGGCCTCTCGGCTGCCTTACGGCACTCAAGTCACTGCCGACGTGGTAAACCGCATTGGCCGGGCTGAGGACTGTTTGCGCCGCCTGGGGGTGCGCCAGGTGCGGGTGCGCCATCACGGCGAGACCGCCCGCATTGAGGTTGACTCTGACAGCATGGCTATCCTTCTGGCAAGGCGGCAGGAGGTTGTGTCCCAACTTCAAGAACTGGGTTACACTTATATCTCTCTTGACCTGCAAGGCTACCGCAGCGGCAGTCTCAATGAGCTGCTCAGGAGCAGGAGTTGAAGGCAGCCTATTTTGATTGTGTAGCCGGCGCCAGCGGCGATATGATTCTGGGGGCGATGCTGGATGCCGGACTGAAGCTGCCAGAGCTTGAGGCGGAGCTGGCCAAGATACCTCTGAGCGGCTATTGCATCCTGGCTCAGCCTGCTCAGCGTGGCGCACTGCGGGGTACCCAGGTCACAGTGAATATAGAAAAGCCTTCTAATTCCCATACTGGCCTGCGGAACATCCTGGAGCTTTTAGAGACTAGTGCTCTATCGCCTAAAGTCAAAACTCAGGCATCGGCCATTTTCAAACGACTGGCAGATGCCGAGGGCCGGGTGCACGGCATCAGGCCGGAAGAGGTGCATTTCCACGAGATAGGGGCTGTCGATTCAATAGTTGATGTGGTCGGCTCGGTCATCGGCCTGGAGCTATTGGGAATAGAAGCCCTATACTCCTCTCCGCTGCCCAGCGGCGCTGGCCGGGTGAGTACCGAGCATGGCGTATTACCTGTGCCTGCCCCGGCTACCCTGGAACTGCTGGCTATGGCCCATGCCCCCATCCATGTAGGTCATCAAGTCCAGGCTGAGCTGGTTACCCCTACCGGTGCGGCTATAATTACCACGCTGGCTTCTTTCGAGTGTCCCTGCCTGACCCTGGAGCGCATCGGTTGTGGAGTGGGGGCCAGGGAGCTGGCTGAACTGCCCAATGTGCTGCGACTCTGGATTGGCCACTTAGAAGAGCCATCAGGCGGGGCGATGCTGCTTCTGGAGTGCAATATAGACGATATGAACCCTCATCTCTACGGGCATGTTCTGGAGAGGCTGTTGGCAGAGGGAGCCAGGGATGTCTGGTTCACCCCCATTCAGATGAAGAAAAACCGTCCGGCGGTTATGCTCAGCGTGCTGGTGCCTGCTGCATTGCACCACCGCGCCGTTGACCTAATTCTTCGGGAAACCTCTACGCTGGGACTCAGAGTGCAGCAGGTGGAGCGGCGGAAGGCGGAACGGGAGGTTTTTGAGGTAGCCACCAGCCTGGGGCGAGTTTCAGTTAAGGTGAAGCGCTGGGAAGGAGTGGCTATCAGCCTGGCACCGGAGTATGAAGAGTGTCGCAAGCTGGCGCTGAAGCACAACTTGCCACTCCAGGAAGTCTACCGCATCATAACTGCTGAGGCCAGCGCCCAGCTTCTGCCGCCAGCACAGCCTCCTCAGGCTAGCTCTGGCTCAATCAGGCCGTAATCGCCGTCCTTGCGCCGGTAGAGGAGATTGATCTGTCCCCTGGCTGGATCGAAAAAGAGGAAAAAGTCATGTCCTAGAAGCTCCATCTGCTCCAGCGCCTCGTCTACACTCATGGGTTTGACGGCGAATTTCTTGGATTTGACTACTTTGCCTGTCGGAGGAGGCGCAACAGCCTCCTGTGGTGGAATGTCGTGGGGGAGTCCTCTGCTCTTGTCATGAAGCCGGCCTTTGTAGCGCTCGATCTGGCGGTCCATGACTTTGGCTGCATTGTCTATGGCCTCAAACAGGTCAGCCGCCCTAACCTCGCCTCGGAGCAAAGTGCCGCGGCTGTTCATAGTAACCTGAACCACATAGCGGTGCTCGGGTAATTTGTTCATCGCTCTGATTATTTCCACCTTTGACTCTATGACATTCGATAGGTGGCGATTGAGCTTGTCGAACTTGCGTTCCACGTAGCTGACTATTTCCTGGGATAGCTCCAGGTGTTTGCCGGTGACCTGCATTTCCACAGACATACCTCCTAAAATGGCGAGCCCCTGTTTTGGGGTCTCTCAAATTTCCCGGGCTAGCGTCAAAGTCCACACTGAACTGGTGCCTGCGTTCCGTAGCGCCTGGGCGGCTGCCTCCAGGGTAGCGCCGGTGGTGGCCACATCGTCAATCAGGATAACCTTCTTCCCTTTAAGCCGAAGGTCGGCGCAGGCAAAAGCCTCAGCCACATTGTAACGTCGCTCCTCGGCGCTGGTCGTCCTGGCCTGGGGTGGGGTGTCCCGCTGCCTGACCAGGGAGCCCTCTAGTACAGGCAGATTGGCCAGTCGCCCCAGTTCATGGGCCAGCAAGGCCGACTGGTTATAGCCTCGCTCTTTTAAGCGTCGCCGGTGGAGAGGCACCGGTACTAGAATCTCGCCAGGGAGAGGCACAGTCTCCAGATAATCCCTCATCAATAGTGCCAGTGGCATAGCCAGTGCCCGCAGATTGCTATACTTGAGGTGGTGAACGCTCTGGCGTATTACCCCCTCAAAGTAGAAGACTGACCTCAGGCCGTCCAGCTTCAAGGGGTGTGTACGACAAGCATGGCACAGGCTCAATCCATCCGCCATAGGCAGACCGCAATGCTGACACAGTGGAGGCTGGAGATGGGGAGCAGCGCCGCTGCAGGCGGAACAGAAAATCTCACCCTCGCGCTGACAGCCGATGCAGCGCTGCGGAAACAGAAGATCAAGCAATACGCCACTGAGCCGTTTTGAAGGGATAAACAAAACTCCTGCCCCCACCTCAGATTAGGGGATAATTTGTCCCCCTAGCCCGCCTGAGGCGGGCGCACCCCGGGCCAGTCCTGGGGCTATAAGCGAGTGCGTGGCGTGTGCTGCTCTCCGCTGACAATAGGCTCGTTGATATAGATATCGCCGTTTCTAATCTTCAGATTGAAACCGCAATCAGGGTTAGTGCAGGCCCATGCCTTGTAGTGGATGGCTGCACCCTGACTGCCAAAGTCAGACAGGGGTACCAGGTCGCCGTTTTTGCATTTCAGGCATCTCGGGAAAGCAAAGTGTTCCAAGTTAGACCAACCTCCCAACCATATTATTGGTTATTGATTACAGCTATGTGCTATTTACAGTCCATTAGTATATCATCAAGCGCCACCGTTGGCAAGTGTCATCAGAGCTTGACTTCATCCAGGCGGGTGTAAATAGCACCTGAGGGCGTAAGCTGGCTCTTGATCAGGACTACTGCCTTAACCTCCAATGGTGTGGTTGCCTCAAATTGTGTTGAAGTTACTGCCTGGGCCAGGTTCTGCTTGTCTATCGCCTGCCCCTCCGGGCGCACCCGCCCCAGGGTGATATGGGGGGTGAAAGAGCGGGCCTCAGATGCAAATCCCAGGGGCACCAGCGCTGCCTCAAGGCGCTCCTGCAATCGAAGCAGTATCGGGACATCTCCCCGGAGACCAACCCAGACCACCCTTGGCTGCCTCTGGCCCGGAAACACTCCGGTGCCTGCTGACTCAAGATGAAAAGGGGCTATGCCTTGGCTGGCCTGAGCCACAGCCTCCACGATAGTGGGAATCTGTTTTGTCTCTACATTGCCCAGAAATTTGAGAGTGAGGTGTATGCTTTTGGTGTCAACCCATTTCACGGAGGCCCTGCTGGCCGTCTTAAGCTGACTCTGCAACTTGGCCAGTTCCAGCTTTAACTCCTCGGGCAGTTCTATGGCCACGAAGGAACGTATTTGCTCCATCTTAACCTCTAGCTGGCGTGCTATCCAGAAGGCCGAGCAGCCTGCGGGCGTTTTCTCCCATGATGAGTGCCTCTGTCTGAGGAGGCAGCTTCAGGGATTTGACCTGCTGGATGAGCCGGCTCTGAGAGATAAGCGGGTAATCGGTGGCGAACAGAATTTTGTCGGCCCCTATCAGCTCAGCTACATAGCTAAAGACCTGGGGACGATATAAGAAGACCGAGGCTGCGGTATCTACGAAGGCGTTAGCCAGGGACTGCTTCACCTCTGGCATCAGGGCATAGAAGGGCAGGCCCCCGCCCCAGTGAGCCAGCACCGCCGATAGCTGGGGGAACTTGGTCAGGAAACGATAGAGCTTGTCCGGTGTAACATCTCCTTTGCCTGGGTATTGATGCCCCACCGGCTCAGAGCTATGGGTGAGTAGGAGGAGCTTGTGGGAAACGGCAAATTCCACTATTGGCCCCATCACAGCCTCATTATCAAGGTCAAAGCCCTGTCTGTCTGGCATCATCTCCCCGATGCCTTTGGCCCCACCCCTGAGACAGCGCTCCAACTCGACCAGGGCAGCCTTCCCGGCCTTGGGCTGGATGGTGCAAAAACCCACCAGGCGCTTGGGATAGCGGGCGACGGACTCCAGTATGTAGTCGTTAGTTTCCTGGCACATCTCCAGGCTGGCCCAGCCAAAGTTGGCGATTACTGAGATGTCCACCCCGCACTGGTCCATACTAGCCACCACGTCTTCTGCTGAAGCCATTTTGGTATTGGGACGAGAATAAAGGGAATCGAAAACAGGGTCACGCCCTATATATTGCGGTTGCCTCTCTCTTATTTTCGGAGGCGTGATATGAGTATGAAAGTCAATGATCACATCTGCCATTATAGCAAACGGCGGCTCTCGGCTCAAGAAGAATAAGCTGGACAGTCCAGCTAGGCTTTTGTATAATAAATTGCCTGGAGGCGTTTGCCCGTGTCTTTGTTGGGAATGAGAAGGTGAGCCTGGCGCAAAAAGACATTCCAGCCTCGGCTAGTGTTTCCAATGCCGAGGCTTTGAGTTCTAAGGTGCTGCCGGGTCAGGAGCTGTCAATGGAGGAACTGGTGCAGATGGCACGTCGGCTGCGCCGCCACGTGGTGACCATGATAGCGCAAGCTGGCAGTGGGCATCCCGGAGGTAGCCTCTCGGCAGCCGATATTGTTACGGCCCTTTACTTCAAAGAGCTGCGCTATGACCCCAAAAACCCGCAGTGGCCGGAGCGTGACCGTTTTATATTGAGCAAGGGCCATGCCGCACCTATTCTATACGCTGCTCTGGCCGAGAGCGGCTATTTCCCGGTGGCTGAGTTGAGCACTCTTAGAAAGTTGGGCAGTTGTCTTCAGGGACACACTGACCGTACTTTGACCCCTGGGGTAGAGATGTCGTCAGGTTCTCTGGGACAGGGGCTTTCCTTTGCCATCGGCATGGCGCTGGCGGGGCGACTGGACAAGCGCAGCTATCGGGTCTATGCTTTGCTGGGTGATGGAGAATGTGATGAGGGCCAAGTGTGGGAGGCAGCCATGGCGGCATCCCATTTTAAGCTGGACAACCTGCTGGCCATAGTGGATCATAATGGGCTGCAGCTTGATGGCTCGAATCGCGAGATAATGAATCTGGAGCCACTAGCAGATAAGTGGCGTTCTTTTGGCTGGCACACCATTGAGATCAATGGACATGATTTTCCGGCCATTCTAGGCGCTTTCCAGAAGGCCAGGCAGATTAAAGGGCAGCCTACTGTCATAATCGCCATCACCATCAAAGGCAAAGGCGTCAGCTTTATGGAGAATAAGGTGGAGTTCCATGGCCTCGCTCCTACCGCTGAGGAGATGTCCAAGGCTTTGAAGGAACTGAGTTGAGTCCGGCTATGGTTCAAGAGGTAAGTACCCGCGATATGTACGGCCAGACTCTGGCCCAGTTGGGCGCAGAGAACCCCAATATCGTGGTGCTGGACGCTGACCTATCCCGCTCTACCATGACCAAGTTCTTTGCCGAGCGTTTCCCGGAGCGTTTCTTCGACTGCGGCATAGCCGAGCAGAACATGATGAGTATTGCCGCCGGGCTGGCTGCCTCGGGCAAGACGGTCTTTGCCAGTACTTTTGCTGTGTTCGCTACCGGGCGCTGCTTCGACCAGTTGCGTATGTCTGTGGCTCAACCCAGCCTCAATGTCAAGGTGGTGAGCACCCATGGTGGCGTCACGGTGGGGGAGGATGGCTTCTCCCACCACTCTATTGAAGATATAGCCCTGGCCTGCTCATTGCCCAGCTTTACCGTGATTGTGCCCGCTGATGCCAACGAGGTAGCCCAGGTGGTGCGGGTGGCTGCCTCAACAAATGGGCCCTTTTACATCCGACTCAGCCGTCCCAAGACTCCCCTGGTTTATCCCGACGACTACCGCTTTGTGCTAGGCAAGGCAGTTGTGATGAGGCCGGGGAGTGAAGCTACCATAATTGCCAATGGCCTTATGGTGTCAGCAGCGCTGAAGGCTGCTGAGCGGCTCCAACAGGATAAAATCGGTTGCCGGGTACTGAGCATGCCTACTGTGAAGCCTCTGGACGAAGCTGCGATTCTTAAGGCTGCTAATGAAACAGGAGCTATTGTAACTGCCGAGGAACATCTGGAACATGGAGGTCTGGGCAGCCGGGTATCCCAGGTGGTAGTTAAAGGGACGCCAGTGCCCATGTCCCTGGTGGCCATCAAGAATACCTACACCAAGTCGGGCAAGTCGGAGCAGCTCCTCCAGAAATGTGGCCTGACTGCAGAGGATATTGAGGCTGCGGTTAGAGAAGTGATCAAACGGAAGTAGGTTGCCCCCAATCCTGGTCGTAGGGGCGGGTTTGAAACCCGCTCCTACGGTGGCTCCCATCCGCCTCAGGTGGACTGGCAGGAGGAATCCTGCACCTCTTCTTGGAGGAATTGGGGAGTGGTGAGCACCCTCAGCCCTTGCCTGCCAAAGGGGCTTCGTCCTTTGTGGAATCCTCATATTAAAATAGCGGAGAGTCCAGAGAGGCCGAGCCTCTCTGGCGGGGGTCTGGGGGTATCCCCCAGCTTCCTTTCCACACCCCTCTCCTACAGGAGAGGGGCCGGGGGTGAGGTATCAGCCACAGTCATAGGTCTGAAAAGGGATTTTCATACTTCGTGATGCCGGCGTCTAACAGACAAGCAGGGCTGATTTTTGGGGCAGGCCAGGCCGCGTTTCTTCTCCACTATTTTGGCTTCTTACTCTCCAATGCCTTCTGCACCATCTTCAGGACAGTCTCCTCTTTTGAGGCATGCTCTTCCACCTTTTGGAGAATGCTACTGACTAATCGTTGTATTTCCGACTTCTTGGAGAGCAACTTCTCCTGGCTCAATCCCTCCAGATGGGTGTCAGCCACCGCTGACTTGGCCTGGCCGATTAGTTTGCCTATTTCCTGATGATCGAGTGTGAGCGCCAACATAGGTAGCTTACCCAACAGCGGTGGTAGAGCCTTTTCCTCAAGGCCAAAATGGTTTTTGAGGCCCTCTTCCAGAGCGCTCAGCGACTGCAGCAGTCTCCCCTGGTTCTCGGCTAGTTTTTCCGTCGAACCAAGACTCCACCCCGAGTGTGCTTTTTGCAGGCTAAAAATGGCTTCTATGTCAGTTACTGAGTCTCCCACCAGTTTCAGGTGTCCTCTGATGGTGTTGTGTGCTTCTATGATACGCTTGATGATGACCAGATTATCTGACATAGTTCACCCTTCCTAAGCTCCAGACTTGATTTCCATCTATATTCTAGCAGGAAATATACCCTGCCTGCTGCTGTCAAGCTCGGTGAGCGACACCATAACCACCAAAGACCCGAGCGCGTGGGAATCTTTGGAAATGGTGCACAGGTATGCCAGGTCTTTTGCCTTTTCCCTCCCAGACCGGGAGGTCATTTCGCCACTTCTCAACAACCAGGCTCACCAAGATGGCCACAACAGCTCTGTCTCTTCCATATCTTGGTGAAGTTGTTGCGGAGCAGGAGATACATTTTGCGGTGAAGAGGCATAGGGACTGACATATTAGTGAAGAAAGCCTTCAAACTGGGCATTTCCCCCTTCCTTCAATCACTCAGTCCGGGGTCTTGCCGAAAAACCAGAAAGGGGCCGACAAGACCCGGCCCCTTTCACCGTCATTCCGCAGCATGATATAGACTGGTTGTCTGTTCGGATTCCCTCTGCGAGTTCTTTGCCCTAGATTTCTCCGGCCAGTATTTTGCTCTTGAGGGTCTCCCATTCCGCGAGATTCAGGACACACAGATTGCCCTCTTCGCCTATCTCTACGGATTTGTCGGTCACTTTCACCACAGGACAACAAGAGCCTTCTCTGCACAGGTTGACAATCTTCATTTGATCCAAACCCTCCTCGAAATATTATTGATGCAATTATGCATCATAGACTCTAATATGATGATAGTCATATTACAATAGGGATGTCAAGCCTTGGAGCACGCTGCCAGATGTGGTAGCAGTGTGTCCCCAATCACCGCACTGCTCCTGACCAATATTCTATGCGCCGCCTAATCGAAGTTTTGTACCTACCTGAAGAATTGCTATAATAACGTGGTGATGTCAGGATGACCTTTGAAGCTTGGGTGGTTGAATAAATCTAAGGCAGGAGATATTACGTGAGGAAGCTGAAGAAGTTATTTGAACCGATTAAGGTTGGTCAGTTGGAGTTGAAAAACAGGATGGTTATGTTGGCGATGGGGACCCATCTAGCTGATGGCGTGATAAATGACCGCCTTACAAACTACTTCGCTGAACGGGCTAAGGGAGGCGCCGGGCTTATTCTTGTTCCCTTTTCCCCAATATATCAAGGTTTCCACGCACCGAATGAGCTCCCCTATTATGCCTGGCATCTGCCTGTGCTATATGACGACAAGTTCATACCGGAAACCCGTAAATTTGCGAGTATTCTTCATGCCCAGAATCCGGATGTTAAAATAGGCGCTCAAATACAGATTCTGGACAAATGGGCTAAAGACAAGGAATCTCCACTGGAATGGGTGGGACCTTCAACTGTGGCCAAGCCTCATGGTCCCAAACCGAGGGAGCTAACCGTCGCCGAGATTGAGCAGATAGTGGACCAGTTCGGAGAAGCAGCACGGAGAGCCCGTGAGGCAGGCTTTGATGCTGTGGAGATATATGGCGGGATGGGATTCCTGGTGAACCAGTTCATGTCTTCTTTCACCAATAAGCGGACAGACAAGTATGGTGGTACCCCGGAAAATAGAGCACAGTTCGCTGTGGAGATTATTGCCAGCATCCAGAAAAAAGCGGGGAAGGATTTCCCCATTTCATGTAGGATTTCGGGTGAAGACCTCCTGGAAGAGGGAGGAAACACCCTAGAGGATAGCAAGAGAATTGCCCCTGTACTGGAAAAGGCAGGCCTCAGTTTCATAAACGTGCAAGCAGGATGGCTCGAATCCAATGTGGCCATAATTAATTTCTTTGTGCCAAGAGGGGCTTTCGTCTACCTGGCTGAGGGGATAAAGAAAGTGGTCAAAACCCCCGTAATCACCGCTTACAGAATCAATGATCCGTTTGTGGCAGAGAAAATCCTGGCCCAAGGCAGGGCTGATCTGATTGGCCTTGGCCGGGCCCTGATTGCTGACCCTGAGTTCCCCAACAAAACAAAGGAAGGGCGGTTTGACGAGATTCGTCGTTGCATTGCCTGTACTCGTTGCATTGATTTGGTTCATGCTCACCCCATAGCACAGCCTGTAGCCTGCACCGTAAATGCAAGGACAGGAAGAGAGGGTGATTTCCCCATAAAACCCGCCCAGAAATCAAAGAAGGTATTGGTTATAGGCGGGGGACCGGGAGGCATGGAAGCAGCCCGCGTAGCAGCCATGAGGGGACATAAGGTGACCCTTGTCGACTGCGCTCATCGGCTCGGAGGGGCAATGCTGTTGGCAGGTGTTTTACAGCCTGAGATCCCCACCTTCATCTCATACCTTGAAGGCCAGATGAAAAGACTGCCGATTGAAGTTAAGCTAAAGACCGAGGTGACCGCTGACTTTGTGGAAAAAATGAAACCTGATGTGGTGATAGTGGCTATGGGTGGTGTGCCGCGCACTCTCGATGTGCCCGGGGCTAACGGGCCTAACGTGCTCTCAGGCCGCATGATGCTTGATGCCATGACTTTGCATCGTCTGCCTAAAAAAGGTGGGGTAGGACAAAAACTCCTTTGGCAGATGAGCGCTCCTGTTATGAACTATGGATATCATCCCAGACTCATAAATTGGGCGTTGAGATTACCCTTCCCGTTCAAGAAGCGGGTAGTTATCATCGGCGGTGGCTTTGCCGGCTGTGAAATGACAGATGTGCTGATAGACAGAGGTAAGAAGGTAACCGTTCTGGAGGAAGGGCCAAGGCTGGGTTACGATGTCGGACTGAGCAACATATGGGTGGTTAAGAAAAAGATTAAGGAGTCCGGCTCTGTAGTGGCTACCAATGCCAAGGTGGTTGAGATTACTAAAAAAGGGGTGAAGGCATCGGTCGGCGGCTCGGAGAAGTTCTTTGAGGGGGACACGGTGGTAATGGCCTTGCCACTCCAGGTAAATGACAAGCTGAGCAAAGAGTTAGAGAAGAAAGGCTTGGTCGTCCGCACCGTCGGCGACGCTTCCAGTCCCGGCAAGATTATGGAGGCTGTAGCGGCAGGCTTTCGCGCTAGCTATGAAATCTAGAGTCTTTCTGATGGGTTTTGTTTCACTTCGCCCACATTAAGGCCTGTTTATTCTCCCTAAAATAGGTGTTTCAACCCCCCTGCCCCCAATCTTGGGGGGAATTGAGGGATAGATGGGGGGCACCCCCAACCCCCTTGCCAAAGGGCAATCGCCGATACGGGCGACCACACAGGGTCGCCCCGACTGCCGAAAGGGTTTTACCCCTTTGGAATCCCCTTATATCATAGGAGAGTGAAGGGAACCTGGGTTACCTTCTGGTCCGCCAGAGGTGGATGGGGGATACCCCCAGATTTAAACAATCCCCCCTTCTCCTGCAAGCTAGGAGAAGGGGGCAGGGGGATGAGGTATCAAAGTTCATATGATGGGCTTGTTGTGTTGCCCTGGCTCTGTTAGCCACGGCAATACACTTTAAGCTAACCCTTTTCGGCGCAGGCAAGAATCTACGAAAACGTTTAGCTGTGTGTTTACCTGCACCGGATCGAAGTACGAAGGATCCAGTTGTCTGCCCTCAAAATGCATGGTAGGAATCCCTAGCTCTTTCTCAGCACAATCCTCCAATATCTTCGCCAGGCCAATCGTAGCGGTGCAGCCCACCTGCTTAAAGTTTATGATGGCATCAATCTTGAGGTCCCGGCAGACGAAAAGCGTATCATCCACCCATCTCTTGGCCACGCTGCCCCAACTCAGGCAGTTCATTATTCTGGCCTCTTCCTCCAGTGGTGAGAGTTTTCTGCCATACTCTGTTTTATCACCGTATAAAGGATACTTGACACCAGACCATCGCATTGCCATATCGAATTGGAACCAGGGAATGGAAACGCCACGCTTCTCCAAAATTGAGAATGGGTCAGCGAAAAATGGCCCGCTCACTGCCCAAAGAACCCGCAACTTCTCCTCCGCAACGGCACCCACACACTTATCGGCCCGTTCTTGCATCTCATCACGCCAGATTCTAAAGTACTCCAGCGCCTTTTTCGGGTCGGGATAGAAGCCTGGGGCGAGGGGCATCCTGAAGGCGTCCCTGCCAGCTATCGGGCAGGGGACACGCTTGCGCAACTGGTAAATTTCATTAAGGTAGCCATAGGCAGCTCGATCATACTCTTGCAATTCTAGGAGAGTACTCTCGTCGTATTTAGCCCCAGGCACCTTCTTCTCGGCAAGCTCAATAATCTCGCCCATCTGCTCAGTTACGTAGCGCAACGTATTGTTATTGGCCTCCAATCCAAAATCCAGGGCAGCTACAGGAGCATTGAACAGCCGTCCCACGGTATTGTAGGCCAGCTTGATAGGGTCACAAGCACAGTTGTGGCTCACAATGAAACTGGGCGGTGGCAGCTCCTTCTTCAGGCACATGTCAATACACACCATTGTCCGGTCGCAAGCGTACTCCGGCAACCCAAGGGCCCGAATAGTTTCGAATCGGCTTCTGTCCAGCATTGACCTGTCAGCAGATATCTCCAAGGCCATTGGCTCAAAGCCCATGGCTCTCATCAATGGCGGCGTCAATCCCTCAATGAAGGGCTTGCCCTCTTTCCAGGCCTGAAGCCGGGCAAAATTCAGATCCCTCTCTATTTCATAGAGTATTTTGTTAGACCTGAACTTGGTAGGATCCGGATTCTCCTCTATTTTCTTGATCCTCTTCTGACACTTTATTATCTCTGCTTCATAGAAGTTCATCTTGTTCTCCTGTAGCGCTAGTTCTGAGGCTAACCTGCTCTCAGGCTTTGGCCTGGAGCATTTCTACAAATGCCTCAATCCTAGTCCTTAACTGGGCTGCATCCGCCATATCATGAAAGCGTGAAATGCTGATGTTGGGAATGCCAGCCTCCGTCAATTGAGTATGGAAGAACGGGACTCGAAACTGGCGTGGAAGGGAATACAGTTCCGGCATTTCCAGGACGCCGTCTATATGGTATTCTTTCACCCAGTCAATAACCTGCTTTACCTGTCTGTCCCAGGGGACCATACGGGGGTGTTGAGGTCGGCAGAGATAGCGTTTGGCTACAGCATAAACCGGGTCTTTCAATCTGGTGTCAACCGTCTGCCAGAAGTACCTGCTTCCCGGGTCTAAATCGTCCATAGCCACCATACATCCTGATTGCTCCACCAGCTGGATATACGCTGGGTTATATAGAGTATCGCTGGATACCAATAGTCGCGGATGCACGTGCTCTACAGCTAATTTCCTTTTATTTAAATAGGGAAGCAAAGCCTCAAGCTCACTGTTGAACTTATCTTTAGGCATTACGGTGGCAGCAGCCACGATTGCCATAGCCTCGGCACCGGAGATAGGGGGTACCTCCCTCTTTCTCATCTTGTAAAGCTCGGTAAGAAGGGTCCGCATCTTATTGAATACTGTTATGGCCTGGCGGAGCGATTCATCCGTTATTTTCTTTCCGCTGAATTCCTCGACAGACTTCCTGAGTCTGGCTGTCTCCTTTGCCATTTGCCTGATATAAAGAGGCGATGTATCAGTAGGGATGTGTATGATCTCAGCATAAGGGACTTTCTTGATGTGGACCAATACATCCCACAATCGGACCAAATCTTGCTCTCGATCCGAGGCTATTACACCATCCAGGAAATCCAGCTCACCGGCCAGGAATGTCTCCAGTACGCGGTTGCAGTAAAGAGCAGAATTTGCCGAGCGATATACCAATGCCCGAGAGGTATTCGCTTGATCTGTTCCCATGATATGCCAGGGTAGCACACCAGCGGCATAGATGAGCTCCTCGGGCACGTATGAGCAGAGCAAACCCATCACTTTTCCGCCCTGTTTTCGCCATTCCAAGGCCCACTTTGTTCTGTTGTCCTCACGAGCGGCTGCAAGCAGACCTCTCAACTGCTGTTCCACACTCAACTCCTTTCGGCCTCAAACTCCGGTATGAAACGCCAAAAATAGATTGTCACTTGCCCTCATTTATTATAGCATCTATGAAGCTAGAGTTCCCGATATCGGAGACGATAGGCATAAGTGTCATTCTTCGTCCGCCCAAGGCGGACGAAGAATCTCTCCCTGGGGGAGCAAGAGACCCTTTATCTGCCGAGGGCGGATTCAGGGGGACATCTTGCCCATCGTCATTGCTACGAAAATAGCTCTTTCAGCCCCCTGTATCCCCCACTCTTGGGGGAATTGGGGGGGAGCTGGAGGACACCCCCAGATTCCTTTCCACCCCTCTCCTGCTTGCAGGAGAGGGGCAAGGGGTGAGGTGCCAGTATTCTTATCATTCGTGGTGCCGGTGACAACCGTGCAAGGGGATACTCTTCTCACCCTCTTAGTACAAACGGCTACAAAAAATCAGCCGTTTTGGCTACAGACTCGTGATATTTGGTATTGTGTAATGGCAACTAAGCTCATAAATCAGCCTGTCAGACGATAGTGAACGGCTCTGGTTTAGGAATCGACGAATTGACAAGGCGCTGGTGGCGCAATATAATCGGGTTTACTGAGGGTTGGGCTCAGCCGTGTCTTCAGGCTGACGCAGGCACTGTGTGAGGGGTGGGGGGTGTGGTGTGGGGGTGTGTGCCTTGGCGAGGAGTGTAGGAGGGCATGAGCATTGACAGGAACAAGGGCTGTTCAGCTAAGGCGGGGCATCTCTTGTGGCTTTGTCATAAGTAACTTGACCTAAAAATTGAGGTGGGTAAGCAGGATGGGAGAAGGACTTAGAAAAACCGGAATTGATGTTCTGGGTGACGTTCTTTGGGGGACACACCTCTGCCATTTTTACCAGACTAAAGAGGACTTGATTGATATCCTGGTGCCCTACTTCAAGGCAGGATTAGAGAACAACGAATTCTGCGTCTGGGTTACCTCACCGCCTTTGGCAGCGAAAGAGGCGAAGGCGGCCTTAAAAAAGGCAGTGGACAATCTGGATGAATACGTTCAGAAGGGGCAGCTAGAACTGCTTGACCATAGCGAATGGTATACCAAATCTGGCAAATTTGAAGGCGATAAGGTATTGCAGGGCTGGGCCGAGAAATACGAACAAGCCATAAGAAAAGGATTTGAGGGACTCCGCGGTGCCGGAAACCTGCCCTGGTTTAAAAAAGAGGATTGGGGAAACCTCAGAAGTTACGAGGCAGCAGCAGATGATGTTATCACCAAAAACCAGGTGATAGCCGTTTGCAGCTATCGCCTGGATAAACTTGGCGCTGCCGAGGTCATAGATGCGGTTGAGAACCATCAGTCCGTTCTCATCAAACGGGACGGCAGGTGGGAGGTTATTGAGAACCCGGGGCACCGGCGGATGCAGCAGGCACAGCGCAGATCAGAAGAACGCTATCGCGATCTTGCAGAAACTGCCCCCGAAGTCTTCTTCAGCATCTCTCCTGAAGACGGGACTTTGACCTCATTGAACCTCGCATTTGAACAAATCACGGGCTGGCTGCGCTCCGAGATAGTGGGTAAGCCGCTAACATCCATCATACATCATGATGACATACCCATAGCATTAGAGAAGTTTGCGAAAGCCCTGCAAGGAGAGACCTCTCCGCCCTATGAGTTACGTTTTATGTCCAAATCTGGCGAGATTTTGGTGGGGGAGGTTGTGGGCAAACCGCGTGTTGAAGACGGGAAAGTAGTGGAAGTATTCGGATTTGTTCGGGACATCACCGAGCGCAAGCAGGCTGAGGAACTGCTGGCCACCCTGGCCAACAGCTCCCCGATTGGGCTCTATATTGTGCAGGATGGAGAGTTTCAGTATATCAA